>Ga0210384_10001300_pt1 | contig 34504 bp, 28 predicted proteins | sample IncBWH2MmetaG_FD_160574 | JGI IMG/M metagenome (GOLD analysis project Ga0210384, IMG submission 160574) | Forest soil microbial communities from Barre Woods Harvard Forest LTER site, Petersham, Massachusetts, United States - Inc-BW-H-2-M | ecosystem: Environmental > Terrestrial > Soil >...
TTTTCGAGACTCCAAACAATACGGCCTCGAGCGTCTCCGCGAAATTGCCGAAGCGGCCTCGGTCAAACTCGATTTGCCGCCCCGTGCCCTCGAGCGCTATCTGACCGACAACATCAATTTCGATCTCGACGAGGAAAATCTTTCCGGCCTTCGCCTGTTCTTTGAAAAAGCCGCCGCGGCTGGCTTGATTCCGCGCAATCGTCCTCTGGAATTCGCAGGCGCGGCTGTGGGCAACGCGGCTGGCGCGCGCCGCGGAATTTGACGTCATGGTCCGCATCGGTGCGCTCAGCAGTGTGCGGCGCTACCCCGTAAAGAGCATGGCTGGAGAAGATCTCGCCGAAGCGCGTGTCACTTTTGCAGGACTCGCGGGAGATCGCGTGTATGCATTCGTGGACAATCAAAACAAATCGAATTTCCCCTGGATGACGGGCCGCCAGGGCCCCGAGATGATTCTGTTCCGCCCGCGTTTGTTAGACCCGCCTCCCGCTGCCGAACAAAATCCTCGCTCCGAGAATTTTGTTGTCGATGTGACCATTCCCGAGGGTGAAACATTTCGAATGGGCGACCCAAAATTCACTGAATATGCCGAGAAACGCTTTGGACGCTCGCTGCATCTCCGCTTTTCCGAACGCAGCATGACCGATACGTATCCCATTTCACTGTTGGGCCTGAGCACCATTCGCGCGCTCTCGGATGAAACCGCGATGAATCTCGATCACCGGCGCTTTCGTGCAAATTTTTATGCGCGCTGGGAAAAAGACACTCCATTTTTCGAGGACCGATTGATCGGCCGCGAATTGCAGGTCGGTGATGAAGTAAAAGTCCGCGTGATGAAGAAGGACCAGCGGTGCAAAATGATTACGCTCGACCCGGAAACTGCGGTAGCGTCCCCCGCGGTTTTCGAGCATGTTTCACGCGCCCACGCTGGATGCACCGGAGTGTACGGGGCCGTCCTGACCGAAGGAATTGTGCGCGCCAACGACCCGGTTTATCTGATTTAATGCGACAATAGAAGACGAAAACGATATGGCCATCAATCCACAGCAAGCGCTTGACCTTTTCCACTCCGATGATCTGATCGGCATCGGCATGGCGGCCAACGAAGTCCGCCGCAAGAAGACCGACCCGCGCGTGGCCACTTATCAAATCGATCGCAACATCAACTACACGAATTTCTGCACTGAATATTGTTCCTTCTGCGCGTTCTACCGTCCCATGGGCGCGAAAGACGGCTACATCCTGCCGCTTGAATCCATTTACGAAAAAATCGAAGAGATGCTCCAGCTCGGAGGTACCGGCATCCTGCTGCAGGGCGGATTGCACCCGGATTTGCGGATCGAGTATTACGAGAACATGCTGAGCTCGATCAAGGAAAAATTTCCGCAAGTCCACCTGCACTGTTTCTCGGCGCCGGAAATTCTGTGCATCGCGGAAGTTTCCGGACTTTCCGTGCGCGACACCATCACGCGCCTGCGCGATGCCGGACTTGATTCCATTCCCGGCGGTGGCGCGGAAATTCTGGACGACGAAGTGCGCGCCCGCATATCAAGATTAAAATGCCGGTCCGACGAGTGGGAAGACATGCACCGCACCGCGCACGCGCTCAAGATGCGCACTACCGCCACGATGATGTTCGGTTGCGGCGAAGAATACCGTCACCGCGTCAATCATCTCGAACGCATCCGCCGCATTCAGGAAGATACCGGCGGATTCACCGCATTCATCCCCTGGATTTATGCGCCGGAAAACACGCCGCTCGGAAAGAAAATTCCGGAAGCCACGGCTTTCGACTACCTGAAGACACTCGCCATCAGCCGCTTGTACCTCGACAACATTGATCACATTCAGTCGAGCTGGCTCACGCCCGGAATCAAAATCTGCCAGGTGGGTCTGCAATTCGGCGCTGACGATGTCGGCAGCATTTTAATCGAGGAGAATGTGGTGTATGCCGCCGGCGTTCGCAACCGCACCAACGAAGAAGAGCTTCGCCGCATCATCACTGATGCAGGCTACATCCCCGCGCAGCGCGACACGCTCTACCGTTCGTACGCGCTGAAAAAATTTCCTGCCGCCGCGACAAACGTCGCCGCAAAACCCGCCGCCGCAGCAAGCGCGTGAAATTTCATGTGAATCAGGCCGGTGGCGGAATCGAAGGCCGCTAATTTTTTCAGCAGCGATTTCAAGAGACAACAACGTCAAACACACCGCCGGCTGAGTCGGATCGTCCTTCACATTCCTTTTGGATAGCCCGGGCTCGTCTTCACTTCCTGAATCTGAGCGGTGTGCCGCAGTGTGTGCGCGGCCATCAATACAAGTACCTGGTAAGCGTCCATGGTGCCTAATGGAGTGTCGGACGAGGAGTGTGTGCGAAGCTCGTCGTTGGTGTCGCGAACGTAAGAAATATTGCGCTCGCGGCGCTTCGTGAATTCTGCGATCGCGTCATCGACCGTGGACCACTGGCCCGTCGGCTTGATTGGTTCGGGCGCCGTGGCTTTGTGCGAACGGTCTTGCACCATCGCGAAGATCTCGCGGTCGTGCTCGGGAGTAGAGGTGGCGGCGCGCGGCTGCGCGGGCGCTTGAAGCATTTTCTGCGAACCCGCGAATATAAAATCTTCCGCCAGGATAAGGTGTTCCGCGCAATCCTTGATGGACCATTTCTCAGGCGCGGCCTTGTAAGTCCATTGCGCCTCGGTAAGTCCCTGGATGCTGCCGATGAATGCCTGCTTCGATTTTCCGAGCTGGTCGACTAGGTAGCTGCGCTCCTCCGGCGTCAGCGCACCGCTCTGCGCAAAAATAGCAGGCGAAAAAACCAACGCGAGTGCGAACCACAACAGAATCCATGTTTTTTTCATGTGGCCTCCGGGCTTCCACTTTACCTTTCAATTGAGCTGGCGGAAAACTTTTTTTGTGCGTCGCCGATTGGATCGTGATTTTACTTTTTCGGTAAGATGGTTAGTTCGAGCGTGACTTCTGAACCTTCGCGAAGATGGAGCGGCTCTGCAGGAACAAGCGCCCCCTTCACAAAACGTGCGCGAATGTGAATGGAGGATGCGCCTGGCCCCGAGGGTGAAGGTTGAGAAACGCGCAGCGCAGATTTCGGATCGCCTTGATCTGATGCGTCGGAGCGATTTCCGGGATTCGGATTCCGACTTTCGAATTTGGGCACGCCCGCCTGATCCAGCGCGACATTGGCGAGGCCGTCCGCTTCGCGATTCGACTCGCGGGGAACATGCTCGATGGCGAAGTATTCGAGCTGGCGGGCAAGTTTCGAAGCACGCTCATGAAGCGGCTTCAGGTCCGCGCTCTTTACTTTGTATCGACCCTGCATCTGACGCACCAGGAGCTCGGAGTCGCTGCGAATGCGCAGCGCGTGAATTCCGTGGCTGGTGGCGTAATCGAGCGCGGCCAGCAGGGCGTAATATTCGGCAACGTTGTTCGTCTCACGGCCAATATTTTTCCCCAGTTCAAGAATGATCTTCCCGCCCGGGTCACGCAAAACGACCGCATAGGAAGCCGGCCCGGGATTGCCGCGCGAGGCTCCATCAATATTCGCGATATGAACGCCCGCGGGCGGCGCGGCTGGATGCGAATCGGAAAACAGACGCGCGCTGGCCGGCGGCGAAATTTTTGAGCTCCGTTTCATGTGGCGGAGCAGCCTTTTTGAAAAAATGCCCGCGTAAAGAAGACGATTCTAGTTTTCACTGGATGATGAAACCGAGGCAGAAGCCTGAGAGGCAGAGGCTGCGGCAGGCGCGGCCGGCGGCTCGACGTAATAGAGAATGCGCGTGCAGGTCTCGCAATGAAACATTTGTTCGCTGTTGGCGCGGCGCATTTCCTGGAACACATGGGGGCGGACGCGCATGCCGCAGGCGGTGCATTTTTCGTCACGAACTTCGGCAAGCGAAACGCCATTGTGTTTTTTCGCGATGCGCTCGTAATGGTCGCGCATGTCCTCCGGAATTTCGGCTGCCAGGCGCTCGCGTTCGGCGTTGAGTTCTGAAAACTCTTTTTCGGCGGCTGATTTTTCGGCTTCCACTTTTGCGCGCTCGCCGCGAACATTTTCTTCCACGTCCTTCAGCGCTTTTTCAGAGGCCTTGATGCGACGGTCGTATTCCTCGCTGGCGACCATTTGCTCAAGCAGGCGGTCCTCTGCTTTGGCAATTTCATCTTCGGCCATCTGCACTTCGTGCTGGAGGGCTTTGTAGGCTTCGTTGGTTTTAATTTGCGAAGTCTGGTCTTTGTACTTGCGGACTTTTTCTTTCCACTGCTCGACATCGAGCTCGTATTTCTTGCGGTCCTTAATGGTGGTGAGCTGCGCAGCCTTGCTGCGGTCCACTTCTCCTCGTGCGGTGGCGATGCGGGCATCGAGCTCAGCGAGTTTCTTCGGAAAAGTGGCCAGCCGCGCGCGGACATCGTTCAATCGCAAATCCACGCTTTGCACTTGCATTAAATTCTGGAGAACCTTTAGCACCGTGAGGACATTCTAGCATAGAGGCGGGCTGAGCCAGTTTTACGGCAAAAGCAGCTACCAGCGGGGACCACTTCCAGTTTTTTTACAGGTGCTTGTGCAAAAACGCGATGGCGCGCCGCCAGGAATCGGCGTTCGCATCGGCGTCGGCGGAAGCGGCGCCACCGAAAGAAAAGCGCGCATTGCGCAGGTGGCGGTTGCGCGACTGGCGCGATGTGGTGGGGAGATAGGGATAGCGCAGCATGTGTCCGGCATGAGGATAATTCCGGTATTCAACGGCGTGCGGGAAGCGATGATTGGTCAGACGTGCAAGAATGGCTTCGCACATTTCCGCGGCAGGCCAGACGTGGTCATCGCCGCCGGAAATTAGCATGATCGGTCCGCCAATTTGCTCCACAGGAATGGCCGCTTGCGCGATAGCCTCTCGATTGCGCAAGCCCGCACGGAAGAGATTGCGAAACATCACTGGACGTCGGGCCACGGCAACAGGAACCACAGAACGGAACATGAAACTGCGCAGCGGGAGCGGCGCAAAGGGTACTGGTTCGCCGCGCCAAGTCCAGCACGGAATGGCTTCGCCACTTGATTTGTCGCGGCCTCCCGCGGCCCAGGCCACGCTGCTGGGCGCAAACGCGACGACAGACCGAATCTGAGGAAATTTTGTGGCGAGGAGCAGCGCAAGTTCAGAGCCCCGTGAGACGCCTAGTGCAGCAATGCGTTCCAAGTCCAATTCCGGGAGTGATGCGAGCCATACGAGCGCGGCCTCGAAATAATCGAGCGGAATGCGATGCAGCCATGCGGGCAGCGGAGGTATTCCAAAGTAGGCCAGTGCGAGCGTGGCAAAGCCGTGACGTGAAAGAGCTGCAGCTTTATCGAGATCGAAACCACCGCCCGATCCACTAAGCACAATGACGACCGGATGCGGACCGTGTCCTGGAGGAATGAACAGACAGCCCACGCGGCCGGCCTCACGCGAACCGCCATTGCTGGTGAGATTGTCGCCGATGTTCAAGTCGCGCAATTCCGTGCCCAGTGCAAGAAAATTTCTTTCGAGTTCAGCAGATGCGGAGACCTGGCCGTCGCATTCAACTTCCAAACTCACACCATTCGGAAGCACGCCATTTTTTGTGAAGAGGGTGTTGCCCTTTCCGTGCGGGTCCTCGAGGTGCATGGACCAGAACAATCCCATGGGGGAAATGCCTCGGTAGGTGCCTCCGGTCGATTCCTGTACCGCCACGTCCACGACTCCTGATTCATCCGCTCGAAACTGCGCATGTGAGCGCCAAGACCGGCCATCGTCATCTTCCGTGGATGCGCGCAGAACCGCCCGTTGCCCTGGAGGCAAGCCGCGGACGCATATGCGGGCTTCCTCATCCACGAATGCAGGATTCGGTGAAATCTCGATGTGGATGTTGTGAGCGGGTGAGGGGCTTGGGCCGATGGGAGTCCTCTGAATTTTTCAACTGCTTGGTTATAGCACATCCAGCGCGGAGGGCCAGAAACGCACGGCTGAAGTCGCACGGTCATCAGACTGCAAAGTGTTCAGGGCGCGGGACGGACTTCCATGGTTTGATCAACTGCCCAGTTTGTGCAGCCGGGGATGGTTGTGGCGGGGCAGTGGGCGACGGCGCGGAAACCGTCGGCAGAAGTTTCGACCTCGTAGGTGTAACCATCGCGGCCGGACTTAACGATGGTCAAAGCGCCGCCGGAGGCGAGCTGGTCAAGCGAGGCGTAGGAACCGTGCTCGGCCTGGTAGGCGCGCTCAGCCTGCGCGATGGCGATCAAATCATTCTTGACACCTACGACATTGATGGCCTGAGCGGGCGAGCCAGTTCCTGTGGACTGCAGGTGCGAGAAATATAATTTGTAACTCAGCGCGACAATCACGACCACAACCAGGAGCCCGAGTACTCTACCCATGAGCGCCCCGGCGCGATAGCGATTTTGTTTTTCGCAGCCGGCTCCAATACCACCAGGCACATTTTTCCGCTGGGAGACTCGGATTTCGTGCTTGCGCGACGGCGGCGGAAAACACGTCGAGACAGCAAGGATCTTCGCGGCGGCCGCGCAGGCGGCAGAGTCTGGTGTACAGCGATTCAGGCTTGGCGCGCGCCAACTGCATGACGTTGCGCACGCCGAGAGAATGAAGCGCGCGGACAGTAGCGGGTCCTACGGAAATTAAATCGATCAATTCACGCTGGCCATTTGTAGATGTGCTGCGCAAGTTTGTGCTCCTGGAGGCTCCTGAAACTTGGATCCCGGCGAGCTTACATCCGTGAAGCAATTGCTGCAACATTTACGCCAGGCAATCTTTTCGGATTGAAGTGCGTCTAAGTAAGGTACGTCCCGCAGGAGCGGGCCTGCGGAGTTTTGAGTGGAAAAGACGGCGTTGTTTGACACCCGAGCGGAGCGTCTAGGATACTTGGATCTTCGTTTGCGGCTTCCGGGCTCTACGCGCAGTGCATCCCCAAAAATGGGAGCAATCAAGAATGAGGAAATGGATGCGGTCGAGTGTGGTCATCTTATTTGTGGCCGTGATGGTAGCGCCTATTGGAGCGCAGGAAAAGCCCGCGGAAATCCGGCCGCCGAAACTTGAATTCACACAGCACAAGCTGGCGAATGGACTGCAGGTGATTCTGCTCGAAGAACACGAAGTGCCAGTGATCAATCTGCAGGTTTGGTATCACGTGGGCGGAAAGGATGAGCAGCCGGGGCACACGGGGTTTGCGCACCTCTTTGAGCACCTGATGTTCAAGGGTTCGGCGCACGTGGGCACGGACGAGCATTCGCGGATCATCGAAGGCATTGGCGGGTTTGACAACGCCAGCACCTACGACGACTACACAAATTTCTTTGAGACCTTTCCCAGCAATTACCTGGAGCGGGTGATCTGGCTCGAAGCCGACCGCATGGGCAGCCTGAATGTGGACGAGGCGAATTTCAAGTCCGAGCGCGAGGTGGTGAAGGAAGAATTGCGAGTGCGCGTGGAGAATCAGCCTTACGGGCACCTGGAGCAGGATTTGCGCGCGGCTGCGTTCACCGTTCACGGTTACCACCACACGGCCATCGGGAGCAAAGAAGATCTGGACAGGGCGACACTCGAGGACGTTCGCGCTTTCTTCCATACATATTACAAGCCGAACAACGCCACGCTGATCATCGTCGGAGACTTCAAGTCCGCCCAGGCTCTGGAGTGGGCAAAAAAATATTTCGAGGGTATTCCGGCATCGGCTGGCCCTATTCCACGGCGCGATACGCCTGAGCCTCCACAAACCGAAGAGCGCATAGTGAAGAAATCGTACTCGAACACCCCGCTTCCGGCAGTAGTGATCGGCTATAAAGTGCCGGCGCGCTTCAGCGCGGACTCTTATCCCATCGATTTGGCCTCGAATATTCTCGCGGGGGGAGAAAGCAGCCGGCTTTACCAGACGCTGGTGTACAAGGAACAGATTGCGGTGCAGTCCGCGGGGTTTGGAAATTTCACCGAGGACCCCAATCTTTTCTGGGCCTACGCGATCATGAATCAGGGGCACACGGCGGAGGAGGGGCAAAAGGCCGTGGTGGCGGTGCTCGAGGAATTGAAGAGCGAACGGGTGGAAGCGAAGGAACTGGAGAAAGCGAAAAATCAGGAAATCTCCGGGTTCATTTTGGGCCGCGACACGGATGAAGAAAAAGCCGTGGCGCTGGGCGCAGCCGCTGTTGTGGGCAAGAATCCCGATCTGGTGAATATCGAACTCGACCAGTATTTGAAAAACACGGCTGCGGACCTGCAGCGGGTAGCGAAGAAATACTTCGTCCCACAGGGCTCAACGGTGCTGATTGTCACGCCCGCCGGACCAGCTCAGTGAGCGACGGAAAACGGAAATACATTCGAGGAGCAAAGATGAAACGGGGAATCAAGCGTTGGATTTTGTTGCCGGGGGCACTCGCGCTGGCGGGAACGGCCGCGATGGCGCAGCAGACTGCTCCGGCACCTGCAGCGGACCAATCAAAGGAGGCGCAAGCGAAGCAGAAAAACGGAACAGGTCTAGTGCCGCCGGGAGTGAAGCTGACGCCGGAAATGCCCGCGCCGGGAGCACCGAGGCGATTTCAGTTTCCCAAAGCGGCGACGAAGACGCTGGAGAACGGGCTGCGCGTGTTTGTCATCAGCGACCATCGCGAACCGGCGGTGGTAGCCAGGCTGGTGATTCTCTCGGCAGGGACGATTGAAGATCCGGAAGCGATGCCGGGAGTCGCGCAGATGACGGCGGAAATGCTGACGCAGGGAACAGGGAAGCGGTCGGCAAAGGAAATCGCGGAGACCATCGATTTTGTTGGCGGCTCGTTGAATGCATCGGCGGGGAAGGATTCAACGACAGTGACACTCGATGTAGTGAAGAAAGATTTGAACGCGGGCCTGGATTTAATGTCGGACGTGGTGTTGCATCCCGCATTCAGCGCGGAGGAACTGGAGCGCCAGCGGCAACAGTTGCTGTCGAACATGACGGTGCAATATTCCGATCCACAGTATCTTGCCTCGGTGGTTTTTGCGCGCATCGTGTACGGGTCGTCGCCCTATGGCTGGCCGAGCGAGGGCACGCCAGAGACGGCGAAGAAACTGCAGCGCGATCAACTCGTGAAATTCCATGACACGAACTACGCACCAAATCAAGCGCTTCTCGGCTTCGCCGGCGACATCACTCCGGAGGAGGCTGCTGCTCTCGCGGAGAAATATTTTGGCGCCTGGCAAAGAGTAACTGTTACTCCTGCGGTGCCAGCGATCCCCGCCACGGTTTCTGGCCAGCATATCTGGCTGGTGGACAAGCCCGACGCCGTGCAAACGCAGATTCGCATCGGGCGGATCGGGATCCGTCGCGCCGACCCGGACTACATTCCCTTGCAAGTCACCAACCGCATTTTCGGAGGCGGCTACAACAGCCGGCTGAACACCGAGGTCCGCGTCAATAAAGGACTGACGTATGGCGCGTTTTCATCCGTTACACCGCATCGTTATACCGGAGCGCTTACCGTGGGAACCTACACGCGAACGGAGAAAACAGTCGAAGCCACGAAGCTCGCGGCAGAACTGATTGCGAAAATGTCCACCGGCGAAGTGAGCGCGAAGGAAGTTGATTTCGCGCGGGATTATCTTGCAGGGGTTTATCCAATTCAATCGGAGACGGCTGAGCAGGTGGCTGATCGTGTTCTGAGCGCGGCTGCCTTCGAATTGCCTGCGGATTACAACAACACCTACCCGGACAAAGTACGCGGCGTCACCCCGGCAGAAGTGAAAGCCATGGCGCAACGCTACTTCACGGAAAAAAATCTGGATATTGTGCTGGCCGGCAATGTGAGCGCGTTTCGCGATGACCTGAAGAAGGAATTTCCGAATGCGCAGTATGTGGAGATTCCTTACGACCAGGTGGATCTGCTTGCGCCAGGGCTGCGGAGCGCCAAGGAAGCCTCCGTGGAGGCCACGCCTGAATCCGTGGAAGAAGGCAAGGCTGTGCTGCTGGCCGCGGCAAATGCCGCCGGCGGCGATTCGCTCGCGACCGTGACAGGTTTGGCGCTGACGGAATCAGGGAGCCTGAATACGCCGGAGGGCGAAAAAAGCGTCAGTGTGAAATGGGTGGTTGCTTATCCTGACCGGTCGCATGGTGATGTGTGGCTGGGCGAGCAGCATGTGGTGCAAATATGCGACGGGAAATCGGCGTGGGTGCAATATCCGGACCACACCGCGGATGCCAGCTACGTTTTGGGAGAATTCGAGCGTGGGCTATCGCTTTTCGGCGGTGGGTGGGGAGTTTACCGGCAAGTGCTGAGCGGGAAATTCTCGGGACATTCTATTGGCGAAGTAGAAATAGCCGGGAAGAAAACGGTGGGAGTCGCGGTCGACGCGCCATTTGGCGCAATCAAATTGTACTTCGATCCCGCGACCCACCTGTTGGCGGCTGCGCGCTATCAATCAGCGCGGCAGCATGGGTTCGTGGACAATGAACAGCAGTGGAGCGATTACCGCACTGTGGAAGGGCGGCAATTCGCATTTTCAACTGTTATCTATCGCGACGGCAGCAAATTCGTGGAGTCCACCATCCAGGAGATTAACCTGAATCCAAAGTTGGAGGATTCATTGTTCGAGATGCGGCAGGGCGCCCCCGCGAAATGACGGCTACGCCGTTACTTCACCACCAGGACTACCTTGCCGATATTTTTGCGCTCCTGAATGTACCGGTGAGCCGCCACAGCTTCGGCAAGCGGGAAGGATTTACCGATCATCGGCTTGATTTTTCCTGCCGCGTACATCCGGAACAGCTCATCAAGCTCGCCGCGCAGAATCGCGCCGCGGGATTCCAGCCGTCCCAGGTTGACGCCGATGATCGCGTGGTTGAGGTTCATGAGTTTCAGGGGGTGGAATCGCGGAGTCTGCAAAAGGGCGCGCAGCCCGCGAATCCAGCTTCGCTTTCCGTCTTCTCCCGCAGCCGCGGAAAAGCCATAGACCACCAGACGGCCAGTGGGACCCAGGCAGCGCTCGCTGTCCGTGAAGGATTTGCCGCCGATGGGGTCCATGACCATTTCAATTCCGTCCGGCGCGAATTTGCGCACCACATCCACAAAATTATTTTTGGTATAGTCGATGGCGTGGTCCACACCGACCTTGCGCAGGTACTCTTGCTTGGCCGGCCCCGCAGTGCCAAAAATCGCCTGACCACGCGCCTTGGCCAGTTGCACGGCGGCAATTCCCACGCCACCCGCCGCGCCGTGAATCAGAATTCGATCTCCGGCTTGGAGGTTTCCCATCGTAAACATGGAGTGGTACGCGGTGACGTAATTCACAGGGATCGCAGCGGCATCGTCAAACGGCATACCAGGGGGCAGGCGGTAAACCTGAGCCTTGGGCACTACCACCCATTCGGCGTAAGCATTGAATCGCGTGAAGGCGGCGACGGCATCGCCCGGCTTCAGGGGTTGGGCCTCTGCGGGCTTGCCGGCATCCGAGACTTTTTCGACCACTCCTGCGATTTCCAGGCCTGGGACAAAGGGCGGCTTCGGCGTGCCGGGATAAATCCCCATCCGTTGGAGCAAGTCCGCAAAGTTAATGCCAATGGCTTTCACGCGGATGAGAACTTCGCCGGGTTTCGGCTGGGGGTCCGGCAAATCGCGTGACTCGAAAACCTCCGGCGGTCCATACCGCCTTACGACCATGGCGCGCATCTAAACCTCCTTCTGCCTTTCTGGAGCCGACCGAGGCGAGCCGGCTAATCTGCAGGCGATTCACGGGATCCGCTGCGGAGCGGAAACCAGGCCAAGGCTTTTCACTAGGGGTTCGAGGGCATCCTATCTTAAACTGTTGGACTTTGCCTGACGATGAAAACTGCACAGAGACATAGAAGCTTCTTTTCGGGGTTGGCGATATTGTTCGCCGCAGGCGCCGGCCTGGCGGTTGCGCGCGCCGCACAAGCGCCGACGCCTGCCGTGCTCGAGGCCATGCAGGATGAAATCGGCCGTTCCATGGCGGCACTTTCGAAATCGGACCCGCCGGTATATTTCATAAGTTATACGGTTGCCGAGCGCCAATTCTCTGAAGTTTCCGGCTCAAACGGCGCGCTACTTTCCAGCTCCGATAATCACGCGCGGTGGCTGGAAGTGCAATCCCACGTGGGAAGCTATCAGCTCGACAACACGCACAAGTTGGGCGACCGCCCTCCGAGTTGGACGAGCCCGGGTTCGACGAGCACGATTGACGACGATATTCCGGTGCTGCGCCGGGAAATCTGGCGCGAGACTGATCGTCAATATCGCGCCGCCTCCGAAGCACTTATCAAGGTGAAGACCAGCCAGCAAGTGCAGGTGCAGACGGCTGAGGGAGCCGCTCCGGATTTTTCACGCGAGGAAGCCCACACTTCCATTCGCCCGCGCGTCGAAATCCACGTGGATCGCAAGCCATGGGAAGAGCGGGTGCGCAAGTACACCGCGGCATTCAGCAAATCGCCAGCGGTTCTTAATTCCATCGTCACATTTACAGCGCTGGGCATGAATCAGTATCAGGTGAACAGCGAGGGCACGAAACTCGCGTTCGGACAAGCGCATTACAGGCTGGAGCTGTTTGTCCAGAGCAAAGCTCCGGACGGAATGGATATCAACCGGTTCGCGAATTTCGACTGGCTCGAGCCCAACGACGCGCCCGACGACAAGACTGTCTTCGAGCGCATTCAGATCATGATTCATGAGACGGAAGCGCTGGATAAAGCTCCGCTAGTCGATCCTTACGCCGGCCCCGCGCTGCTCACAGGGAGAGCTGCTGCGGTTTTTTTCCACGAAGTTTTCGGCCACCGCGCCGAAGGATTCCGCCAGAAGGACATAAACGAAGGCCAGACATTCACGAGCAAGATTGGCGAGAAAATTCTTCCAGAATTCCTCTCAATCAAAGACGATCCGACCGAAGCGCAACTGGGCGGACAGATGCTGTTGGGGAATTATGCTTTCGATGACGAGGGAGCGCCGGGAGAGAACGTCCAATTAGTGGACCATGGCATCCTGAAAACTTTTCTGATGTCCCGCTCGCCGCTCGTGACGGTTCCACACTCGAATGGACACGGGCGCCGCCAGCTTGGTTTTGTTTCGGTGGCGCGCCAGGGAAACCTGATTGTCTCGAGTACGCGAACAGCGACGGATGCCCAGCTCCGGCAAAAACTGATCGAGTTGGTCAAGGCTCAGGGAAAACCGTTTGGGCTTTTGATTGACGACATTGCCGGGGGGTTTACGTTTACAGGCCGGGGCCAACCGCAGGCATTTCAGGTGCTCCCACTGGTTGTTTATAAAGTTTTTCCCGACGGGCGCCCAGACCAACTCGTTCGCGGCGTGGATATTGTGGGCACGCCGCTGGTTTCGCTCACAAAGATTGTGGCCACCGGCGATAAGCCAGACATCTTCAACGGATATTGCGGTGCTGAATCCGGGTCCGTGCCGGTTTCGGCCGTGGCTCCCGCTATCCTGATTTCTGAAATGGAAGTGCAGAAAAAGCAAACGGCGACAGATAAACCTCCGATCCTGCCCCCACCAGGTCATGATCTGGAAGTAAAGGCGCAAAACAAGTGAGGAAACTGGCGATTATTGCGGCATTATCGGCGTTGATGTTTCCTCTTGTAGCCAGGGCCGCGCATTCAAGGCACGCTCCGGCAGCAACGCCGGCTCAAGCCGCAATCCCAGATGACAACGACCAGACGTTGCGTGCCATGCACGACGAACTCGAACGCTCGCGTAATCGGTTGCAACTCGAGGGTGTCGAAAAACCTTTCTACATCGAGTACCGCCTGCTGGATCTCGATATTCGCACCGTGACGGCCAGTTTCGGCGCTCTGGTTTCCAGCAACACCACGCGCGGCCGCTTCATGAGCGTTGACGTGCGCCTGGGCAACTACCATCTGGATAGCTCGAATTTCATAAGCGAAGACGGTTTTCAGGGGTTTCTCGGTTCCACCGGGCAAGTCGGGATTGACGGCGACTACAACTCATTGCGTCAGGATTTGTGGTTGGCCACCGACCAGGCCTACAAGGAAGCCGCGACGCAAATGTCCCTGAAGCAGGCCTTTCTGCGCAGCTTGACCAAGCCACCTGAGATTGACGATTTCTCGCAGGCGCCGGCACTTGTGAAGTTGGATCCACGCCTGCAGCCCGATTGGACCGCCAGACACTGGGATGATGAGGCCAGGGCCGCGTCATCCATTCTGAGGAAATTCCCAGAGCTGTACGGCTCGCACGTAAATTACAACCTGATTTACGCCACCTCATACCTGATGAACAGTGAGGGAACTACGGTCCGCACCTCGCGCAGCCTAGCGGCCATCGAAGTGGCGCTGGATACGCAGGCCGAAGACGGAATGCCACTGCATAATTTTTATGCGCTGGATGCGGCGCGCCCAGCGGATCTGCCGGATACCGCGACGGTAAGTAAGGCTGTTGCGCAAGCGGGCACTGAACTGATGGAACTTCGCGCCAGTCCGCTGGTGCCCGACTATTCGGGTCCGGTACTTTTCGACGCGCGCGCTTCCGGATCTCTGCTTGCCCAAGTGCTGGCTCCATCACTTTCCGGAGCCCGCCCGCCACTTTCCATGATGCGTGCATTCGATCAGATCGTGGAGCGCATGGGGGGACGAAGCGAATGGTCTGGGCGCGTGGGCATTCGAGTACTCCCGGCCAGCGTATCGCTGGTGGACGATCCCACGCTCAAGGAATATCAAGGCCAATGGCTGCCGGGAAATTATGAAGTGGACGACGAAGGCGTGAAAGGACAGCGCGTTTCGATGGTTGAAAACGGCGTTTTGAAAAATTTACTGATGTCACGACGACCGGGCCCGGATTTTCAGGCTTCCAATGGCCACGGGCGTTCAGGCAATTTGTCCACGCCGCAGCCACTGAGCAGCAACCTGTTTTTTCAGTCCAATGAACCGCTCAGGCCTGCGGACCTGCGCAAGAAATTTCTGGAGGCCTGCCGCGCGGATGGCCACGAATGGTGCATCGAAGTGAAGCGCATGGACAATCCGGCGCTCTCTTCGGTTCGCCAGGAAGATTTTTCGGAATTTATAGGCGGGATCGCAGGGGGCATTGCCACCGGTGAGCGAATGCCGCTACTGATGTACCGCGTATATGTGGCTGATGGCCGGGAGGAGTTGGTGCGCGGTGGCTACATCGAGAGGCTTACGCTGCGCTCGATTCGAAATCTTCCGGGCATCGGCGACGATCTCACCGTCTTTCGATACATGCAAAATCCTGCCGGAGGGTTTGCGGGGACCGCGTTGGGCGCTTTCGGAGCCGCGCAAGGCGGTATTCCCAGCACCGTCATCGCGCCATCACTTCTTGTGGACGAAGCGGAAATTCGCGGCTTCCACGGGGAGCCACGCCGGTTGCCTCTGGTTCCGTCGCCTCCCTTGAATTAACCATCTCCGCGCAAACCTTGCAGCGACGGCCACATGCTTGTCGTTCCACGTGAATGTTCCCCGGAGCGCTTTGTTCGCTGTGCGCGAGCGTATAATCACCGGAGCCATGGCGGAGCCACTCGAGAAGTCTACTCGTGAAAAACGCCTGGCGGCGCTCGCATCTGTCGGTTCTGCCATCATTCTCGTCTCATTGAAGGTCTTTCTCGCGGTCATCACTGGAAGCCTTGGCATTTTGTCCGAAGCGTTACATTCCATCCTCGATTTCGTCGCCGCTGTGATTACCTATCTTTCTGTAGTGGTATCGGACAAGCCGGCGGACGCCGACCATCTCTACGGGCATGGGAAAGTGGAGAGTTTTTCAGCATTCGTCGAGACAGGCCTGCTGCTCTTGACGGCAATCTACATCATCTGGGAAGCGTTTCAGCGCCTGGTGTTTCACACAGCCCGTATTCGCCCGAGCCTCACGGCCATTTTTGTTCTGCTGCTGGGCATGGGCGTGGATTACTTCCGTGCGCGCGCGCTAAACCGCGTGGCGAAAAAATATCCGAGCGAGGCGCTCGAGGCCGATGCGCTGCATTTTTCCACCGATGTCTGGAGCACTCTGGTGGTGATTCTAGGCATTACGGGAGCGTGGGTGGGAATGAAATTTGGAATCGAGTGGCTCGGGACGTTGGACGCCATCGCGGCGCTGGGCGTTGCCGGCGTGATTATCTGGATCGGATCGAGACTAGGGAAAAAGACCGTGGATGCACTGTTGGACGTTGCGCCGAGCGGCTTACGCGAACAGATCGCCAGCGCGGTGGATCAGACGGAAGGCGTGCTGCGCACCGAGCGCGTCCGAGTCCGCCGCGCGGGCCAGCGTTATTTCGTGGACGTCACCATCAGCGTGCCGCGCACCTCGAGCCTGGAGCAAGCGCATGTAGCCAGTGACGCAATCGAGCAACGCATTGCTCAGATTGTACCGGCGGACGTGGTTGTCCACATGGAGCCGCGCGCACGCAGCGACGAAGATCTGTTCGAGAAAATCCGCGCCGTAGCCCAGCGTCGTGGCCTGGCTGTGCACGAATTGTCGGCGCAGCAGTTCGATGGCCGCCTGTTCATCGAGCTACACCTGGAGGTGAATGAAGGGGCCAGCTTGCGAGAAGCTCATCACTGCGCTACCGAACTCGAAGAGGACATTCGCCGCGCCACCGATCCTCGCGCCCGCGTCAATATTCATATTGAGCCGCTGGGCACGCGGATAGCGGGCGCGGAGGAAATGAAGGACCTTTCGCGCTCGGTGCAGGAATTTCTGAACTCACTTCAATCCGAGTATCACGAGCTGGTCGATTGCCATGAAGTGCATGTGCGCAGTGTGGACCACAAGATCATCGTCTCCTGCCATTGCGCAATGGACGGCAGCTTGCCCGTCATTGAAGTCCACGACATCACTGCGGCCCTGGAAGACCGCGTAAAGGAACGCTTCCCACAGATTTTCCGGCTTACCATTCATCCTGAACCAGTTGAAGAGAGCTGATCCCGGCTGGCGAACGTCTGTGCAGCCAGCGCGATCACTGCTGGGAAACATTCCAGGACATAGCGGGGCTCGGGTGTGTCGACGAAATACACAACGAACGCCGTCCGCACAAGAATATGGATGGTAAGCAGCGTCCAACCGGGCCGCCCGCGAGCCAGCCATGCTCCTGCGAGTGCCAGTGCCAAGTAGAGTATATTCAGAAGCACCAATGTAAGGGTCACGACGAAGTCTCTACGATCGTCACGCCATTCGTCACCGAGCGGGAGCAGGTGGCCGGAGTAAGGGAGTAGTTCGATGCGGGGCGAAAACCAGAGTGTGAAACTGCGGAGTAGCGGAATCGTGATGTAAGTTCGCAGCGGTTGCTGCCGGGCACGCTCTCGCGCGATCTCGCGAAATTGCCCATCGAGCTCCGGGTCTACCGTCAGAGTCTCATTGTATTGGTCGAGCAGCGCAGCGAGCCTTTCCTTTTCCTCGGGCGAATCGAAAGCGGAAGCAGGAACGTTTTCTAAAGGGATTTCTTCCGCATTTAATTTCCAGGAAACGAGATAGACATCGCGGACGCGCCAGAGCCAGGTGTTTGTCCAGGAAATAAATCCGAGTGGTGTGTATTCGCCGGGTAGCTCGCTATAACGAGGGGCAAGAAATTGTACATCGTGGAGCGTGTGCCAATTACGGGCAGCCCACGGTAGCAGCGGCAACAGCAGCCCCGCTCCCATCAACACACCTGCGCGCACCAACTTCATCCAATCACAAGGCCGCCACCATTTCCCAGTCAATGCCAGCGCGGCTGCTACCAGCAACAACGGTGTTTCTGGCCGAACCAATGTGCCAAATCCCACGACCATTCCGCCCAGAAACCAATTGTTGATAAGAAATGGCGCGCGGTCCGGGTTATTTCCCACACCAAGATCCGTCTGGAGCAGGACCAGGATCGCGAGCCCAGTCAAAAATGTGACCTGTACTTCTGTCAGCACGACAGCCGAATAATTGGCTGTGAATGGACAAAGCGCTGCGAGCCACAATGCTGCCACAGTAACGCGACGCCGCGAGTGCTCTGGAGCGAGCCGCGCGGCGATCAGGGCGATCACAAAGCAGCCGGCGACGTCCATCACTGCTTGCGCGATCATTGCCGCACGTGGAGATTTTCCTGCGAACGCAAACACAACCGCAAGAATGGCGGGATAGCCGGGCACGCGCATATCCACCGGCGTTAGGTGTCCATTCACAGAAAAGCCGTAAACGCCGTTCTTGAGCCAGTTCCAGGCCAAATCGAGGTAGAATGGGGAATCGCCTGAATCTGTCACGGGAAATTTCAGGACAAGAAATAATCGCAGTCCAAGCCCCGTCAGTGCAGCAAGAGCGGCGTTTGTGCGCATTCGAGCAGCAGCGGTCATTGACACCAATTCGACGGACGGCTAGCTTGGATTGTCCTAATGCCTGAACGCAAGCCAATTTTCTACGATCAGGACCGGCGCCGCTGGCGGCGCACCCGCCGCGTGCTGGAAATTACGGGCGGACTTTTTACTCTCGTTCTTATTGTTTTCCTGGCTAACGTTGCCCGCAATCCGGACTTGCCCGACATTCTGCGCGCCGACACACGCAGTGGTCCTCATGCTATCCGCATTAAACCGAAAGCCAAGCCGGTGCGCCCAGGCCGAAAACGAAAAGTAGCAGCGCTCGGAAAAATCCCGCAAAACTATGATCCATTGCGTGCGGCATTTTATGTCAGCTGGGATCCCACGAGCCTGGCGTCGCTGCAGCTTCACTATCATGATATCGATGTGCTCATTCCTGAAGTCCTGCATTCTGTAACCGCCGATGGGTCGCTCCACGTCGTCACGCCTGACGGAAAACTCCATCCCGTTCCCGCTGAAGGAAAGCTCGATATCGTGCCGGATCCCCGACTGGCTGCCAAACTGGCGGAGTGGGGGCAGACCGGCACGGATTTGCAGGTCTTTGCACTGATGAACAATTCGGACGGGACAGAATTCCAGACCGCGAAACTCGCACCCATGCTAGCCGATCCCGCTTCTCGCCATCGCCTGGTTGAGACTACTGCTCAGTATGCCGTCGCGCAGCATCACCCCGGAGTCGTTCTCGATTTTGAAAGTATTCCCGAGTCGAGCCAGCAGAATTTCACGCGATTCACCAGTGAACTGGCAAACGCGCTTCATGCTGTGAACGTAAAACTGATGGTTGCGCTGCCCGCAGCGGACTGGATCTACGACTATAAGACCATCGCGAAGCAGATCGACGCCGTAATTCTGATGAACTACGACCAACACTGGCAGACTTCGCCACCCGGGCCGATCGCCGCGCAGGATTGGTTCGTTCAAAACATCGAAAACATGCTGAAGATTGTGCCGCCCGAAAAACTGGTTCTGGGCATCGCAAATTATGGTTACGACTGGCCCGTCAAGACCAAACAGAATCCAAATCCAGCCGCTAAAGCGGTGACGTTTGAGGAAGCCGTAGTCACCGCGGTCGAGTCGGACACGCAGGTGGAGTATGACCCGGACTCGCTCAATCCGCATTTCTCCTACGAAGACGAGAACAATCAGGTGCACGACCTCTGGCTTCTCGATGGCATTACCGCCTACAACCAACTCCGCGCCGCCGAGCGATTCGGAGTCCAAGGGACCGTCGTCTGGCGGCTTGGCGAAGAAGACCCATCCATGTGGCCCATCTGGGATGCCTCCAAGCCAGACGATGCCGTGCGCAAAAAGCTCGAGGATATTCCTCCCGGGTACGATTTGATTCTCGAAGGAGATGGCGACATCTGGCGCATCACTGCCACACCCCAAAACGGCCGCCGCACATTTCAATTTGATCCCGACTCCAATCTTTTTACCGACGAGACTTTTCAGACTTATCCGCTCTCCTGGCGCATCCAGCAGATGGGAGCAGTCCCGAAAAAAATTGCACTCACTTTCGACGACGGCCCCGACCCTAATTGGACTGCGAATATTCTCGATGTTTTGAAAGAGAAGCACGCGCCCGCTGCTTTCTTCGTGATTGGTCAATCGGCAAATCAAAACCCGTCGCTCATCAAGCGCGAATACAACGAAGGCCACGAGGTGGCAAACCACACCTTTACTCATCCGGAGTTTGAGAATGCTTCGAAAGCCCAGGTTCAATTCGAGCTGAATCTCACGGAGCTGTTGCTCGAAAGCAGTCTTGGCATCAAGACTTTGCTCTTCCGCCCGCCCTATGGCATCGACCACCAGCCTGAAACGGCCAGCGAAATTCAGATGCTGCCGGTACCGCAGTCCATGGGCTACATCATCGTGGGCGCGCGGATTGATCCGCACGACTGGGGCGAATTGAATGGCAGTGCGCCGCCGGCTGATGTGATCGTCCAGCGCGTGCTGGCGGACGCGCAAAAGAACAAGGGCAATATTGTCCTGCTGCACGATGGGGGCGGCGACCGGAGTCACACGCTCGTGGCATTGCCGCAAATCATCGACGGGCTGCGCGCAAAGGGTTACGAGTTTGTCTCTGTGTCCGCGCTCTTAGGCCAGATGCGGGCACAGGTGATGCAACCGCTCAGCCACAAGGAATGGCTGCTCGCGCGCGCTGACGCATTCATGTTCGACGTGTATCGCTGGATGCGTTCAGGCATCGGATTCATCTTTATGGCGGGCATTCTGCTGGTCAGCGGGCGTGCGCTCATCATAGGCTTTCTCGCTCTTGCGGAAAAACTTCGCCCCTCCCCGGCCGATCATCCCGAATATAAGCCGGAGGTTTCCGTCCTTATTCCCGCGTACAACGAGGAATCCGTAATCGTTGATACGGTTCGAGCCGCGCTGGCTTCCAATTACCCGAAGCTCGAAGTGCTCGTGGTGGACGACGGGTCCAAGGATCACACCGCTGAGCTGGTCAATGAGAAATTCAAAGGCAACCCCCGAGTACGATTGCTTCTGCAATCGAACCGTGGCAAACCCGGCGCGCTGAATCATGGTCTCGCCGAGGCCACAGGCGAAATTGCTATCACTATCGATGCGGATACCATTGTGGATCCCGACGCGATTCCACGGCTGGTCCGACATTTCGCCGACCCCAAAGTTGGCGCGGTCGCAGGCAACGTGAAAGTGATCAATCGCAATCGCTGGCTTACTCGCTGGCAAGCCCTCGAGTACATCACCAGCCAAAACCTAGAAAAACGCGCGTTTGATCTGCTCAATTGCATTCCGGTGGTTCCTGGCGCAGTCGGCGCCTGGCGCACCGAACTACTCCGCAGCCATGGCGGCTTCTCTGGTGACACCGTGGCGGAAGATACCGATCTGACCCTCACGATCCGCCGCCATGGCTGGAAGATTGCCTACGACGAGGACGCCATCGGCCGCACCGAAGTCCCCGACACGGTGCACGCTTTGATACGCCAGCGGTTTCGCTGGACCTTCGGCACGCTCCAGGCGGTCTGGAAGCATCGCGACGCCGTCGGTAAACCGCGGTATGGCACGCTCGGCTGGATTGCGATTCCCAATATTTTCCTGTTCCAGATTGTTCTGCCGCTAGTCTCACCTGTGATTGATCTGTTGTTTTTACTCTCGCTCGCGCTCTGGGGTCTGTCACAACTTCACATTGCGCATCTGCCCCAGCTCTGGACACTTCAAGACGTGGAGCGTTCCCTGATTTTCTTCGCCATCTTCATGCTGATAGATTTGTTCACCTGTGTGGTGGCTTTCGCGCTGGAAAAGAATGAAGATTGGAGCTTGCTCGCCCCCCTAATCCTTCAGCGCTTCTATTATCGCCAGATGATGTACGTGGTGCTCTTCAGCGCTTTGAAAGAAGCGGTGCAAGGCCGTCCAGTGGGATGGCGCGGCGTCGAACCACAAATGCCGGCTCCTGTCGCTCAGTCTTAATCCCCGCGTACGGGACTCCCTCTACCCAATCGCGCACGTTTCTGCTACTATGTGGATGTTGATGGGCTGTATCCCGAATTCTGGGAGCGGCACCGGAGGCCAAAATGAGTGTTGCACCGCGTGCGGGCAACGGGAAAATCACCGTGCCCGACATACTTTCCCGCAAGTCTCATTCCCTTGATGGTTCATTTGAAACACAGCAGAAAATCACCTGTCTGACGGCGTATGACTATCCCACGGCCCGCCTGCTCGACGATGCTGGCGTGGATATCCTGCTCGTGGGCGATTCGCTGGCCATGGTTGTGCTGGGTTATGACAGCACGCTACCCGTCACTCTCGAAGAAATGCTGCACCACACGCGTGCGGTCCGCCGCAGCACAAAACGCGCGCTGCTGGTGGCAGATATGCCTTACGGCAGCTTCCACGTTTCCATCGAAGAATCCGTGCGCAACGCTGTACGCCTGGTGAAAGAGGGCGGCGCGGAGGCGGTGAAAATCGAAGGTGGCGAGCGCCGGCTTGAACTGATCGCTCGCCTTGTCGAAGCAGAAATTCCCGTCATGGGGCACGTTGGCTTGACGCCGCAGTCCGTAAATGCGCTCGGTGGCTTCCGGGTCCAGGGCAAAACCAGCGAAGCCGCGCGCCAACTGGAGTGCGACGCTCGCGCGGTTGAAGCAGCCGGAGCGTTTTCCATCGTGCTCGAAGCCGTTCCTCGCGAGTTGGGCGCGAAGATCACGCAAAAGCTCCACATTCCCACAATCGGCATCGGCGCAGGACCGGATTGCGACGGCCAGGTGCTGGTGTTCCACGATTTCGCGGGCCTCAACCTGGGACACATGCCAAAGTTTGCGCGCAAGTATGCAAATTTGACCGCGGAGCTATCTCGCGCAACGGCGGAATTTTGCGATGATGTGCGCGCCGGTCGCTTTCCCTCGGACGCTGAGTCCTATCACTCACCGACCGAATTGCGCGAAGAATTGCTCGCGCGCCAACGCTCCTGATTCGCGCCGGCGATTAGACTGCCGGGGACGGCCATGCCATCCTGAGGAGGGCTCTCTCGATGAACGTCGAAGATTTCCGTCTTCTCTACGACTACAATTGCTGGGCTAACTATCGCACGCTCGATTCCTGCGCCACGCTCACCGAGGAGCAATTCACCCGCGATCTCGGGTCCAGCTTCCGCTCCGTGCGCGACACCCTGGCGCACATCTGCGGAGCCGAGTGGCTCTGGCTTGAGCGCTGGCACGGTCGCTCACCCAATGCGCTGCCCACGGCGGCGGAATTTCCGAACCTCGAGGCCTTGCGCCACCGCTGGGATGAACTCGAGCGCAACCTGCTTGATTACCTTGCCTCATTGACCCCCGAAGACATACAACGCGTCGTCCATCACAACACCACGCAGGGCGTGCCGCAGTCGGCTCCTCTCTGGCAGATGCTTCAGCATCTGGTGAACCACGGAACCTATCATCGTGGACAGGTGGCCACCATGCTGCGCCAACTGGGCGCAAAACCTCTCTCGACCGACCTGATTTTCTTCTACCGTGAACGCAGCTCCGGTGCTTCCGCTTGATGCGCAAGACCCCTTTCTCCTTGTCACGATGGAGATAATCCACACCGCAGCCTGGATGAAACAGGTGGGGCGGCAGGCGCGCGCCGAAGATCGCATCCTCGGGTTCGTACCCACCATGGGTGCGCTCCATGAGGGACATTTCTCGTTGATTCGCACGGCGAGGCAGCAATGCTCGCCGGTCGTGGTTTCCATTTTTGTTAATCCGAAGCAATTCGGTCCAGGCGAGGATTTTCAGAAATATCCGCGGACATTAGACGTAGACCGCGCCGCACTCGAAAAACTTGGCGTGGACTATTTGTTTGCGCCGCCTCCAGAGGAAATTTATCCGCGCGGCTTCCGAACTGCGGTTGTGGTCGAGGGCTTGAGCGACCGCCAGGAAGGGCGTTCGCGCCCGGGTCATTTTCGCGGCGTCACCACCGTGGTCCTGAAGCTCTTTGAAATCGTGCAGCCGCGCTTTGCTTATTTCGGGCGGAAAGACGCCCAGCAGTTGCGCATCATCCAGCAGATGGCCGCCGATCTCGACCTCGACACTCAGATTGTCGCCTGTGCCATCGTTCGCGAGGCGGATGGTCTGGCACTCTCCTCGCGCAACATTTATCTGAAGGGCAATGATCGCGGTGCCGCAACGGTGCTCTATCGCTCTCTCGATGCTGTCCGCCGTGAAGTCGCCGCCGGTCAGCGAGACGCTGCGACCTTGCTAGTGGCATTGCGAAAGGCGATTGTCAGTGAGCCGGAAGTGACCCTTGACTACGCCGAGATCGTGGACGCGGAAACGCTGGAGCCGGTGGTTACGCTACGGCGCACTTGCTATGTGTTAGTCGCCGCATTCGTCGGTGGAACGCGGTTGATTGACAACGCCCTGATCGAGCAGGACGGAGAGTCCTTCCTAGTATCTCTGTAGATCAGCCTGAGTGAATCACGGCAAGAACTTCCGCCGCATGCCCTTTCGGGGTAACGTTGTCCCAGATCTTGCGGATTTTTCCTTCTGGGCCGATCCAGAAAGTCATACGCACAATTCCTAGAAATGATTTTCCCAGGAAGCTTTTCATCCGCCGCGCTCCGTAGGCTTCGACTACCTGGAATTCCGTGTCCGCAAGCAGTGAAAAATTCAGTTTGTGCTTCACTTTGAATTTTGTCTGCGCTTCCACGGAATCTCCGCTGCAGCCCAGGATAGCGGCGTTGGCGGCTTCGAATTTCTTGATGGCGTCGCGAAACTCGGACGCTTCGGTTGTTCAACCCGGCGTGTTGGCTTTGGGATAGAAGTACAGCACCAGATTCTTCCCGCGGTAATCCTTGAGCGAAATGGTCTGGCCTTCGTCGCCAGTCACTTTAAAGTCCGGGGCCTTATCACCCTCTTTGAGCATCTGGGATTCTCCATGCGTGCTGGAGCTTGAGCTTCAGCCCTATGGTTCGCTCAGCACTTTTTTTAGGATTTCGTTTACGAGTTGTGGATTGGCCTGCCCGCGAGTTTCTTTCATCACTTGTCCGACAAAAAATTTGAACACGCCTTCATTGCCGGCGCGGTATTTTGCCGCGTTCTCCGGACTTCGGGTTACCACGGCGCGTGCGATTTTCTCCACCGCACCCGCGTCCGTAATTTGCCCCAAGCCCTCCGCGGCGATGATTTCGGCCGCAGTTTTTCCGCTCCCAAACATTGCGGCAAGAACTTTCTTTCCGCTCGCGGCAGTTATTTCACCCCGCTCAACAATGCCCAGCAATGCAGCGAGCGCGGAAGGTGCCACCGGGGACTCCGCAATGTCTTTTCCTGCATCATTCAGCAGTCGGAGAAGTTCCACTGAGATCCAATTCAGGGCTGCCTTTGCAGGGGCACCCGCGCGCACAGTAGCTTCAAAATAATCAGCCAGCGCTCGCGTGGACGTCAGCACTCTGGCATCGTGCGCAGAAATCCCAAAATCCCGGCGAAAGCGTGCGCGCTTTACATCCGGTAATTCGGGCATCGCATTGCGCACTGGGGTGACAAATGACTCCGATGTCGTCAGCGGCAAAAGATCCGGGTCAGGAAAATACCGGTAATCGTGGGCAAATTCCTTTGACCGCATCGGTTCAGTCCGTCCTGCTGCCACGTTCCAGAGTCGCGTCTCTTGGAGAATCGTCCCGCCTGATTCCAAAACTCCGATTTGACGCTCGATTTCGTACTCCAACGCGTGCTGGAGAAATTTGAATGAATTCAGGTTTTTCACTTCCGCCTTGGTGCCAAGCGTTTCTGTGCCGCGCAGCCGTACGCTCACATTCGCGTCGCAGCGCAACGAACCCTCGTCCATGTTGCAGTCGCTCACATCCGTGTACTCCAGAATCTGTTTCAGTGTGTAGAGGTATTCGTACGCTTCCTGCGGCGTTCGAAGGTCCGGCTGCGAGACGATTTCGATCAGCGGCACACCGCAGCGATTGAAATCAATGTAACTCCACCGATCAGAGTCCGGAAAACCTTCGTGCAGATTTTTTGCCGCGTCTTCTTCCATGTGCAGGCGCGTGATTCCGACTCGCCTCGTCGCGGCTTCCAGTTCAAACTCGAGCCATCCGCCGGATGCCAGAGGCAGCTCATACATTGAAATTTGATAGCCCTTGGGCAAATCCGGATAGAAATAATTCTTGCGCGCAAATACCGAGCGTTCCTGAATCTTCGAGTGCAGCGCGAGCGACACCCACACCGCCAATTCCACCGCGCGCCGGTTCAGCACGGGTAGCGCTCCCGGCAACCCCAGGCACACAGGACACACATTCGAATTCGGCGCATCGCCGAATCGCGTCGAGCAGCCACAGAACGCCTTCGTCTGTGTCTTCAACTGCGCATGCACTTCGAGCCCGATCACGGGTTCGTATCGTGCGAGCACCTCAGGCGCAATGCGCGGCGTTTCCTGTGCAGTCCGGCTCAATCTCCGCCTCTTGGGAAAACCGGCATTATAGCATTCAGCCTTAAATCCCAGACAAGATGGGAGGACAACGATGTGGCCCATTTTGGCAGCGTTTCTCAGTGTTCCTCAACGCGCCGGCGCAATGTCCGCATTGAAGCTTCGACAACGCGCGCTGGAGCGGACTCTCAACTGTCTTCCCCACTTCGTGCAGCGCATCAACATGTATGACGTGTAAGAAGCCAAAATATTGTCTCAGCTCGATTACTTGAGACCAACGATTTTCAATGAGTCCTCAATCCCGCCCCCAGACGTACTTCACGCCCAGTCGGTAGTTTCTGCCCAGCACAGGATATCCGGCCGCGTCATGATATTTCCGGTCGAACAGGTTTTGTACTTGCGTCGTGATGGTCAGTCCATGCTGCAAAGGAATGCTAGCCGCTGTATCCCACCGCACGTAGCTCGGATCGCTTGTAATACAAGGGCTTCCCGGCCCTGGCTGGCAGACGCCGTTGACAAATGTGCTGACAAAATCGCTGTCGGCTCGCCTTCCCACGTAGGTCCCCGAAAAATTGAAATTCACCCGCTGCGCGTGCACATTCGCCATCAAAAACGCCGAATGCAGCGGCCTCTTGAACAGCCGGTTTCCCTGCGCCAGCGCCGGATCCATCAACGGGTTGGTTGTCTTCAGAACCTTTGAATCGTCATAGGTGTATTGCCCGGAAAATAGCAGCCACCGTGTAGCCTTGAGCTCGATTTTCGAGAATGCCCCGTTGGCTCGAGCCAGGTCCGTGTTGAAGAAACTCCCTCCAAATGCCGGGCAATTCGGGTTCGCCGCCGTGAAATCAAAGCTGACAATGTTGCGAAACTTGTTGAAGAACGCTGTCGCGGACAATCGAATCCGGTCTCCCGCCAATACCTGGTCGAACCCCACGTCCACCGTGCGGCTCTGCTCCGGCTCCAGTTGCGGACTACAATTCGGCGGCAGGATCTCTGGCTCCGATATCCCCTTCCCATACGATGCGCGCAACCTCGTGTCACCCCAAAATCCCTGGCCATAGTGCAATCCGTACGCAGCTCCTACGCGTGGAACAAAACGCGTGCCAAAAAACTGGTTTCCTTCCGCGCGCCCTCCGGCGATCGCAGTCAGCCTCTTTCCGAACTGGTAGTGCAGCTCCAAATAGCCCGCCTGGTTCGTTCTTCCCTTCGCTCCGCCGTTTTCCACTTCAAAGTAGTAACCGCCAGTCACTCCGCCGTGCGGAAACAAGTACGTCATCTGCTCGTCCAGCCCAGCGCGATTAAATTTGCTGGTAAAAGGAGGGCCAAACGCGGGCGTATCCTCGATCTCCTCAAATCGGTTTTCGAATCCCATCAAATGGTTTTGCCAATTTGGCGTGATAGAGGCATTCCAGGTCAGTCCCGAGGAAAAATCGTGCAGCACGGTGTGTTGTCCGGCCTCAAAAATCGGCGGATTGAGCGCTGTTTGTCCCGGCTGTCCCGCATCACTTGAATTGTTTCGCACCGTAAGTCGTAGCGTGTTCGTATTCGAGAACCGCCAGCCAAAGTTTCCGGAAAGCGTCGTATCGCGGAAATAGTTGTCCGGTCCCTGTCCGCTGCTGCCGAAATAGACTGCCACCGCTGAATAATCAAATGCACCCAGGAGGCCGCTCAGTTGACCTCCGCCGTGCCCCGTTCCGAAAGTCCCGCCGTCGCCCTCGATCTCCAGCACCGGTCTGCTTGTCGTGCCGCGGTGTGTGAGGATCTGCATCACGCCCGACATGGCATCTGATCCGTAAAGCGCGCTAGTCGCTCCATGGACCACTTCGATTTTGTCCACGCCGTCGAGTGTGAAATTCGAGAAATCAACCGGGGTACCCGGCCTGTTTGCTGGCACACCGTCAATCAGCAGTTTTGTGTAGTACGAATTCCCGCCATCCAAGAAGAACGAGGTACTGCCGCCCATCGACCCCAATTGCGAAAAGCTCGCCCCTGGCAACGATGCGAACACCGGTGTAAGCCAAATCTCCTGTCGTTCGTCAAATTCGCGGCGCGTAACTATGTCCACCGGCAACACTGTCTCTTGTAGAGTGGTCAGCTCCGCAGCGCCGGTTACGACCACCTTCGAGGAGAGCGGCTCAAGCGCCAGCCGGACATCCCAGGTCTGTGTTTCTCCGGCCGCCAGCGCAAATTCCTGTTCGGCTAAAGTAAACGACGGATGGTTCACGGTGACGCGGTAGCGTCCGGGTGAGAGAGTGAGCGCGAATTTACCGTCCGGCCCGCTCTGCGTGTTGGTTTTCGTCCTGCTCGAATCGAGTGTTGCGGTGCTGATCTGCGCGCCCACAACTGCAGCGCCGCTTGGATCGCTCAAAGTTCCGGTGATTGTTGCACTTCCTTGTGCAGGTACAGAGGTGGGAGTTGCAAGAAAAGTTCCAAACAAAATTCCGGCGACGATGGCCGGAAAGATCCGCAGTCTCATTTCATCCTCCTCTCCCTCTCGCGCGGGAGTTGAAGGTTGTCCCGATGCGTACACAATCGATGTACAAATCGGGATTGAGACTCCGCCGGTCTCCTGGCTTTGGCGGCCTTTCCCCCAAAGAAAGGGGCCCGTCTCCTGAAACCCGAGACAGCAACGCGGCCTTCCCATCCCGCAATGCATCTTGTTGATGCAAAGTTCGGGACAGTGGCGTGCGCCGAAAAGTTCTCCGCCTTACAGTCGCGCGGCGGCGACGGCTCTTCACCGTCTTCCCGTGCGCGGAGTCTCCTGTGATTGTGGACGGCGCGCCGAATCGCGTGCGAACCGCTTGCAGAGACGGCGCGAAGGTTCGCGGCAAGCCTCTGCGTTGCCTCAAAGAAGAATCGTGTACCTCAGTGACTGCCCCTCAAAATCACGCGCGGGCGACCACTGGCCCGCATCTCCACTTCCAACGGCGCCCCGAAAACATCCTCGAGCAAATCACGCTCGTACACTTCCGCAGGGGTGCCGATTCGCAGGCTCTTGCCTTTGTGCAATAACACTACGCGGTCGGAGAATTCTGCCGCCAGGTTCAACTCATGCGTCACCACGATTACTGTGTACTTGTTTTCGTCCGCAAGCCGCCGCAAGCGCCGCAGCAACTCTACTTTCCCGCCGATGTCGAGATGCTGCGTTGGCTCGTCGAGCAGCAGCAGCGCAGGCTGTTGCGCCAGCGCCCGCGCCAGAATCACGCGCTGTTTCTCGCCGCCCGACAGCCGGTCGATCCAGCGGTCGCGCAACTCGTCCGCCCCCACCTGTGCCAGCGCGTTTCCAGCAAGCAGACAATCTTCCTCCGACTCAAATCGCAGCCGCCGCCCGTATGGATAGCGGCCTTGTAGCACGTATTCCCACACGCGCAGGGGGAACAGCAACTCGCTTTCCTGTTGCACCAGCGCGATCCGTTGCGCGCGCACTCGCAAATCAAGATCGCCCACTTCTTGGCCATCCACTTCGATGCGTCCGGAGAGCGGCTTCAACACTCCGGCAAGCAATTTCAGGAGGGTGGACTTGCCGCTCGCATTTGGACCAAGAATGGCCACTAACTCTCGCTGCTGCGCCTCAAACGAAGTCGGGCCAAGCGTAAATTTTGGTGCGGACCGGTCCGTGGCGGCATATGCATAGCTCGCTTGTTCCACCTTTAATCGCAACCCCGAGTCCACAGCGAAAGGCATGGGCCGTTGCGCCACCGTTGCTCCGTTTCCTGCCCCCGCGCTCATCGCACTCTCCGCCGCATCAGGTAAATGAACACCGGCGCACCCGCCAACGCCGTCATCGCGCCCACCGGCAATTCCGTCGGCGCCACCACAGTGCGCGCCAGCGTGTCTGCCACCACGATAATGATCGCGCCGCCAATCGCGGACGTCGGAATCAGCAGCCGGTAATCCGTGCCGAACATCATGCGCATCGCGTGCGGCACCAGCAGCCCCACGTAGCCGATGGCCCCGCCCACCGAGACTGCCAGCCCCGTAAGCAGCGACGCCGCGAGGTACACCACCAATTTCACGCGATTCACATTTACTCCCAAATGCCGCGCTTCTTGTTCGCCTGTAAGAATTAAATTGAGATCCGAAGAGGTAGTGTAAATCGAACCGATGGTGACCAGCAGCACAACAAACAACCAGCCCGGATGAAACGACGGAGGCGTTGCAAGATCGCCCATCAGCCAAAATGCCATCCCACGCTGATCTCGTCCGCTCATAGTCGTCCCCAGGAACATGATGGCCGCCGATAAAAACGAAGCGGAAATAATCCCCGCGAGCAGCAGCGTCGCGCTATCCAGTTGCCCGCCGCGCCGGCCGAGAAAATAAACCGCTGCGGTGGTGGCGGCTGCGCCCACAAATGCTCCCAACTGGATCACACCCACGATATGCGGCGCCACCATCAGGCTCAGCATTGCGCCCAGCGCCGCGCCGCTTGAGACTCCCAGCACATAAGGTTCGGCAAGTGGATTGCGCAGCAGCGCCTGGAAGCCGGCGCCGGAGGTTGCCAGCGCCGCGCCCACCATAATTCCCAAAGCAATTCGCGGCAGCCTCAATCCAAAAACCACCTGCCAGAATTCCAGAGGGATGTCGTCCCGCCTCCCGAGGGCTTCACGGAAAAGCGTCGTGACGATGTCCCGCAGCGAAATTGGATATGCGCCGGTTCGCAACGCAATCACTACAACCACAAAAAGAACCGCGAACAAGAGTCCGCAAATCGCCATGATGCGTCGCGGCGTCAGAGGGCGCACGGGCACAGCTCCTTAACCCCTACTGTGGCTCCGGGCATTCGCGCGCCATTCTCAAGTTTCAATTTTTCCTGCTCCCCATTCTCATTGAACGCGTTCGGATGCAACACTCGCGCCAGCTCTTCAATCGCGTCAATCAATCCCGGCGCAGGACGATCCACTCCCTCGCTGATCACCGCCACATGTCCGAGTTCGACCGCACGAAGCTCCCTCCATCCGGGGCGCTTTTGCAATTCGGTACTCTCATTTCCCTCGGCTTTCATGTGGGCGCTCGTCAGAACAATGTATTCGGGTTGTAGCCGCATTACCTCCTCAAGCCCCACGCGAGGCCAATTCTGCTTCGAGACAATGATGGACTCAGCGCCGGCCCACCGCAGCGCGTCGGCGACAAAAGTGTTTTGCCCCACGGTAATGAGCGGGTCCTCCCATACCACGAATAGGACATGCACCAGCGGTAAATCCGTCAGCCTCGCGTGGAGGGCTTCTAGGCGTCCACGAAGCTGAGCTACCATCTCAGCGCCTCGTTCACCTGCGCCCGTCAACACAGCGATCCGGGCGATCGAGTCCAGCATATTGCGCACCGTGTGTGGGTCGCTGGTGTACACGGCAATTCCAAGCCGCCGCAGCGTATCCACTGTCTCTTCGCGGTTAATCGACGTCGTAGCCAGCACGAAATCGGGATGCAGCGCCACGATGGCTTCGAGATTAGGGCTGATGGGCGTGCCCACGTGCGGTTTTGTTTTTGCCGCCGGTGGCGTGTCACAGACTTCCGTATTGCCCACCAGCCGCTCTTCGAGTCCGAGCGCATAGATTGTTTCCGTCAGATCCGGCGCGAGCGTCACGATGCGCTTCACGTCCGCGGGCACTGCAACGCGCCGCCCGGTTTCATCCGTGACAATTTTCCCCGCGGAATTCGCGACCGCATTCTGCCCCCGGAGTTCTGCGCCGCACAGCAGGAGTGCGACTAGTCCAGCCGCGGCAGAAATCCGCCGTCGCCATGTTCCACGCAATCGCAATCTGCTCCCCCGAATTCGGGCAATAAAAAAGCCTCGCGAATGGAACGAGGCTCGTGGCCACACCCTCTCTCGCGAAGGGTGTCAGCTTCCACCAGCACAGGGACGTTCCTGACTTTCGGCTTGCTGCCGTTGCTTCCTTGGCGGCAGCCGATCACAGTGGCGGGACCGTGGCCGATTTTCACGGCCTTCCAATCTACCCGTGCCAGTCGAATTGTTCGCGCCGAGTGTATGCCGTGGCTTGCGCGCTGTCAACAAACGGGGATTCGCCTAGCGGTTCTTCCACTTCGGTGCGCGCTTCTCCACCAGCGCGCGCAAGCCTTCCTGCGAATCCTCAAGGTCGGCGAGCTCGTTCAAGAATACTTTCATCGAATTGCGCACGCCTTCTCGCAGCGGCAATCCCATGCTGCCGATGATGGCCTTCTTCGCCATGGTCAGCACCGGCCCGGATTGCGCCGTCACTTTGGCGACGATCTCATCCACTTTTTTCTGCAATTCATTTTCCGGCACCACCCAATTGACCAATCCCAGTTCGTGCGCGCGTTCCGCTGACATCGTTTCGCCTGTCAACACTTGCTCGAGGGCCAGTTTCGGCCCCAGGATGTACGGCAGAATTGCGGCCGCCAGTGGTGGAAAAATTCCCAGCTTGATCTCCGGTTGCGCAAAACGCGCTTTGGGCGTGGCGATCACCAGGTCGCCCAGCGCTGCCAGTTCTGCTCCCCCGCCGAACGCTGCCCCGTTTACCACCACCAGCAGCGGCTTTGACGTGTCCAGCATCGCGGAAAATGCCACATGGAATGCATCCAGCAATTGAAACACGCGACGCTGCGTGTACTCACCCACCTCGATGCCGCCGCAAAACGCTTTCGCCGCGGAATCCAGCACAATCAGCTTCACCCCGCTCTGTTCGCTCACCGCGTTGATTCCCGCGGCCACTTCCGCCAGCATGCGCTCGTTCAGCAGGTTGTGTTCGGGGCGATCGAGAGTCAGGCGGACCACCTCGCCGTCCACGCGGAATTTTACGAACTGAAATTCCTGGGGCTTTGGCGCATGCGTCGCCAGTGTCCCAAGCACGTCCACACCGCGCGGCGCTCTGGTTATTTGCATCGAATGTGCTCCTTCTGGCTTCGAGCAATCGAGCTTAGCCTGTTTCCACTCCGCCGACCACGCGCATTGACGCCTGCTGCGCACAATCCAGCAAGACCTGCTGGATAACTTGCCGCCTGTCCTGTTGTACAGGTGTCATTGGGTTGAGCCGCTGGAGAGTCCGCCCAATGGGGATATCGCAATCCATCAAGCAGATCGTCTCTTCTCACTCTGCGCGGTTTCCGGTATTCTCGTTCGCCTATGCTAGATCTCGGATACGTGCGCGAGCATCTCGATGCCATCGAACAAATGACCCGCGATCGCGGCATCTCGCTCGATCTTGCTCCCTTTCGCACAATTGATACGGAACGCCGCCAGCTCATCACGGCGACCGAGCGCCTGAAGGCCGAGCGCAATAAAGCCAGCGAAGAAATTGTCCGCCTCAAGAAAGCAAGCCAGGATCCATCGGCAATTCTTGCGCGCATGAAAGACGTTTCCGACGAAATCAAGCGCGCGGACGAGCGTATCAACGATCTCGACGAGCAAATGCGTCAGTTTCTTTTGATGGTGCCCAATATTCCGCACCCAAGCGTTCCCCGGGGGAAGGGCGCGGCGGACAACGTGGAAGTGCGGCGCTGGGGCACCCCGCCGAAATTTGATTTCAAGCCGCGGCCGCATTGGGAAATTGGCGAGGCCGCAGGAATACTCGATTTTGCAGCGGCGGTGAAAATGACCGGCGCTCGTTTCGCCGTTTACAAGGGTCTCGGCGCACGACTCGAGCGTGCGCTCGCAAATTTTTTCCTCGACGTTCACACTCGCGAGCACGGCTATACCGAGATCCTTCCGCCCTTCCTTGTCAATTCGGCTTCGCTCACAGGCGTTGGCCAGCTCCCGAAATTCGCGAATGAAATGTTTCACGTCGAGGGTACCGACTTCTGGCTCACTCCCACCAGTGAAGTCGAGCTCACCAGCCTGCATCGCGAAGAGACGCTCGACGCCGAATTGCTGCCGATCAAAGTTTGCGCCTGGACCGCATGTTTTCGCTCGGAAGCTGGTGCTGCCGGAAAAGACACGCGCGGCATCAAGCGCCAGCACCAGTTTCAGAAAGTCGAAATGTTCAAATTTGCGCAGCCGGACCAGAGCTACGATGAACTCGAATCGCTTGTCCGCAATGCCGAGACAGTGCTGCAGCGTTTAGAGCTTCCATACCGCGTGATGCAACTCTGCACCGCCGACATGGGATTTGCCTCGGCGAAAACATATGACATCGAAGTCTGGCTTCCTTCCGCGAACGAGTTCATGGAGATTTCTTCCTGCTCCAATTGCGAAGCCTTCCAAGCCCGCCGCGCTGGAATTCGCTTCAAACACAAAGCAGGCCCCAAGGGGCAAAAGTCCGAGTTCGTCCACACGCTCAACGGTTCCGGCCTCGCTGTAGGCCGAACCTGGATCGCCATCGTCGAAAATTTC
>Ga0210384_10001301_pt1 | contig 34497 bp, 26 predicted proteins | sample IncBWH2MmetaG_FD_160574 | JGI IMG/M metagenome (GOLD analysis project Ga0210384, IMG submission 160574) | Forest soil microbial communities from Barre Woods Harvard Forest LTER site, Petersham, Massachusetts, United States - Inc-BW-H-2-M | ecosystem: Environmental > Terrestrial > Soil >...
CGTGCATTCTACCTGCATTCCAACGCCGCACCTGCAGCGAAAACCTAGGCCTCCAATCGACCTCTTCCTCCCTCACTGCACGCATCGTGGAACTTCTCGTAGGGGCACGGCATCGCCGTGCCCGCTCGCTGCGTCTTGGCATTCCTGACAGCGTTACCACGTCGCCTTGGCACCCTCGCGTCTGTGCGACAATACCGCCCCATGAGAAAACTCCTCCTAGCCATCCTCCTCTCTCTCGCTCTCCTAACGCCCGCGTTCCCGCAAAAGCGCCTCGTGCTCATCGACCAGGACGGTTCCGGCCCGGGCGGCTCCAACCAAATGGCCATGATGGTCCTGCTGCAATCTCCGCAGACCGAAGTGCTCGGCATCACCATCGTTACCGGCAACGCCTGGCGCGACGAAGAAGTCCAGCACACCCTCCGCATGTTGGAGCTGATCGGCCGCACCGATGTCCCCGTAGTTCCCGGCGCGGTCTTCCCGCTCGTCCGCACGCAAGAAGAAACCCGGCTTGCTTCACAACTCGTAGGCAAAGTGATGTGGCTGGGCGCCTGGGGACAAGGCCCCACGACGCTAGTACAAACGCCGACCGGGATAGTCGGCGTGGCGCCCGGCAACCCGCAAACCCACGGCCCCTGGGAAATTCCGCCGATGCCCGAAGGCGCGCCGCACACCAAGCCTCTCGACGAAGACGCCGTACACTTTCTCATGCGCCAGGTCCGCGCCCATCCGCATCAAGTCACGATCTACGCCGCGGGCCCGCTCACCAACATCGCGCTAGCCGTCGCCATCGATCCCCATTTCGCCGAACTCACCCAGGGCATCGTCATCATGGGCGGCAGCCTCAACCCGCAAACCGACGACCCCGAATTCTCCACCAGCCCGCGCCACGAATTTAATTTCTGGTTCGATCCCGAAGCCACGCACATGGTCCTCCGCGCGCACTGGCCGCGCATCGACGTCACCACCGTCGACATCTCCATCAAAGCCATGTTCACCCAGCAAATGCTGGACGCCATCTCCAAATCCCCCAACCCCGCCGCCCAATACATCGCGAAATACTCTCAGGACCGCTACTACCTCTGGGACGAACTCGCAGCCGCCGCCTGGCTCGACCCCACTCTCATCACCAAAGAGCGCCTCGTCTACATGGACACCGACCTGAGCCACGGGCCCAGCTACGGCGACACCCTAACCTGGAACGAAAAAATAAAACCAGCCATCGACGTGCAACTCGTCCACGCGCAACTCGACCTCGACCTCCCCAAATTCACCAAAATGTTCGTAGATCTCATGTCGGCGCCGCCCTGGCACGCGACGTCGCCTGCTTCCAAGATGCAGTGACCTGTTCCAGAAGTGGGCTGTGTTCTGTGGTGACCACGACGTCTTAGTCGTCAGTGTTTGCAATACCAAAACGCGCGGCAACTGTAGCGGCCGCCGACCGTGGCGGGCGCCTTTGCGTCCATCTACTCACGTATGCGTCTAGACATGCTTGTAGAAGCTCGACGCCAGCGGAGTACCGACTCCGTGCCCGGAGTCTTCACGGTGCCATCGGAAGGTTCAACGTCGGATTCTGCGCAAAGAAATCAAACGGCCGGATCACAAAGTCATGCCACATCACCGGCATGACCGGCCAATCCTCCGCCCGCGGCACGTGATGGAATCCCATGGTGTACCACGCCACAATGTCGGTATTTTCGATCGGACGATTGGCCTGCGTCCACACCGCCAGCCCGTCGCCGCCTTTACTGGCCGTGGGATACACACCCGCGGCATAAAGTTCTTCCGGGTGATACGGCGTAACCCAAAGCTGGTGCGCGGAAAACGCACCCACGCGCTGCGGCCCGTCGTCCGGATCGAGCAGTGACGCCGCAGTCGTCCCCGGCATGATCTCGTAGCCCGTCGGGTATCCAAGAGGCCCGTGCACGTTGGGATTAACGAACATCCACATCGACGGACGCTCCAGATGAATGTCCATCATGGCCTCGCGCTCTGTCTTCGCCACAGACGGCTCCGCCACCCAAATACTTTTCCGGTGCGTCGACGCCGGCAACTGGCGCTGTTTCAACACGTGCGGCACGAAAGTGTTGTTCGGTCCGTCCACGTCCAGGTCGAGGCGGAACGAGAAAAAGTGATCATGATTTACGCCCACGGTGTTCTCCCCGACGAAGTGGCCAAACTCGTCGTCCGCGCCCGCCTTTGCTCCCCCGCTCATACTATGTTCGCCTGCGGTCTTCGCCTTTACGCCCTTCGTCTCGATAACTCCCGTCGCTCCCACGGCCACCCGGATCGATCCGTCCTGCTCGAATCTCCAATCCAGCAAATAGTCGTAGTTGCCGATCACCGCCGCGGTCCTCAACACCAGCGTGCGGCTCGGACGTCCCCACGTTTGTTCCATCTCGAAATGCCGCCACGCCGGATTTCCGCTGACCGTTTCGAACAGGCATGCTTCTCTCGGCCGGATCACAGGAATCCCATGCTCGTTGGGAGACAACCCGTCCATGTACTCCGCATTCGACGGACAATCCACTCCCTCACGCATCGTCCGCAGCACTCCACCGGGAAAAAACTCGCCCGCATCGATAAACACTCGCGTTGCCCAGCTCTCCGCCGGGTCCATGTACGGAACGTAAAGCTCGGACATCGATCCCTCATACATCACCGAGCGTTGTCGCGCGCCGTCATCCAGCCGCACCAGGTTCAGCACCGGTCCCAAGCGCGTGTCCAAGCGCACCCGAAAATGCCAGTTTTGCCAGCTCACGTCGCCGTCTTTCAACTGAAAGCCCGGCCCCTGCGGCTGCACAATTTCGATCGGCGTCGTACCGGCTCGGGGCTTTGCCGGAGCCTCTTCAAAATTAATGGGACTTTGCGGCACGGGGATCGCGTCCTGGTCGATCACTTTCAGTACCTTCTTCTCGACCGCATCGACCTCAAAGTACAAACCTTCAATCGAGCGGCCCCAGCTCAAGTACGCGCCACGCGTGTCGGAGCACTCGCCATACAGGATCCGGTGACCTTCGAGTTCCGGCACCGCGAAGTATCCAAACGGCAGCGCCACGCACTCCACGGTGGTCATGTCCTTGATCCCCCGCTTGGCGAAACCCGCCTGCATCCGCGGATCGTCTTTCGCCAACTCCCCCATCGCAAACAGTTCACTTTCGAAGATCGGCCCGTGCGCGCCCTTTATTTCTTTCCACGACTCCACTTTGCGCCCCGCAAGATTCACGCGAACTTCCGTCACCAGTCCTTTCCGCATCAGAACGACGTCGGCCTCACGCGTGATCGGATCACCCACCTTCCACGCCAGCACTTTTTCCTTGGGTGGCTCATGCAACAAAACGCTCATGACGTAGTCATCGGCGTCAACCTTCCCCGACGCCTGCAGCACTTCGTACACCGCCCAGTATTCTTGCGACCTCAATCCTTCCAACGGGTGCTCCGGCGCCTGTGTTTGCGCAAACGATAGGGTCGCCCTCAACAAACTCAGACCAAACAGAAGCACCATCCGCCGGCATCCACTCTTCATCGCTTCCTCCACGTCGTTCTGGGCCCAAGCTGCGCAGAGACTATCCACATCCGTTCAAGGACGCGAACAAAAAATTTGCATCTGCCCACGGCGTTTCAATTGGCATCGGACGTTCCGTAGCATCAAGACCATGCGCGTGCAACTGTAGCGGCCGCGGAGTGTTTATCCTGAGCCTCGAAGGGTCGCGGGCACTTTTGACTCGCCGGCATCTATCTAATGGTCCGGCTAATGGTCCGGCCGACTCTCTATCGAGGCCCGCAGCGCCTTCGCCACTTCCCCCGCGATGTCATCCTGGACCATCAAAATATCGTCGAAGGGCCGATCGTATGTTTCAGACCACACGACGTACCCGTTATCCGCGCGAATCAGCCGCGCATCGACCCGCACTCGGGCGGCTGATTTGCGGATGCTGCCATCCAGCACGTACGCGACACCGAGCGCCTTGGCGATCTCGGCGATGGTGATTTGCGGTTTCCCACTCGAACGCGGCCACAGTTGGCCCTTGAAATAAAACGACGACGTGGGCGGCGGTACCTTCAGACCGGGAATCTTGCTGAGTTTGTCGATCAGTTCCTCGGTCATGCCGTCGGCGAAAGGCTCCTCGCTCATCGCGTCGGTCAGGTCGAGAAACGGCAGCACGGCGATGGAATTCTGCGCCTGTGGAACAATGGCGCCGGCGCCGGATGAGGCGTAGTGATTGTCGTTCGCGGCTTTGCTCCGCAGCTGGAAAGCGATCAGGAGACCAACGGCGAGCGCGAGACAAAGTGCCGCACCGGCAGCCCACATGTAACTGGCTTTGAGGCGCGGGGCGGGCGCCAGCGCATCGGTAGGCACCCGGGTCGGATGCGTGATGGGCTGATCCGCCCAGGGACTGACCTTCGCGACCAGCCGATACCCGAGTCGCGGCACCGTCTCAATGTACCTGGGCTGCTTAGGATCGTCGCCGAGCAGTCGGCGGAGCGAAGTCACAGCCTGATAGACGGAGTCCGGAGCGACGCTTACGTCAGACCACACCTGGTCGAGCAAGTCATCGATGCTCACCACCTCGCCGGCGTGCTCGGCCAGGCACACCAGCAATCGCATTGTCCGCGCCTCTACCCGAGCGCTCGCGCCATCTCGTGAAATCTGGCCGGACGCCGGGTTCACGCACCAAGTGCCGATGCGAAGCATTGTCGTTATCGGATGTTCCATGCGGGATCGCTTATAAACCACTGTTTCTAAAGAGAAAAGCAGCGTGCCGCGAGTATACCAACACCGTGGAAAAACGCCGACCGCCTTCCGGCCGGTTCAGTGCTTGGCCCGCGCTGCTCCAGCCGTGAGTCAATCCTGACATGGCATCGATGCAGCGTGATTTCAGAACTATTCAGGATGTTTCAGACCAAGCTCAGGACTTCCCGGGGCTCACCTGCGTATCGTGGCATCTCGGATCGTAAACGGTGAAAGCGAGGATATCGGATCATGGAAGATTCTGCACCGGCCTTATCAGGGAAATGGAACGCTCTATTGGCAATCGCAGTGGGTGGCGGGATTGCCGGCACTTTGGACCTTTTACAAGCCTGCATCCTGTTTGGATGGGACATTCCCCTGGTGATTGCCGGCGGCCTGCTGGGGCGCCAGGCTTTCCAGGGAGGCGCCGGCACCTACATCCTCGGTGTCGCATTGCACTTCTTCATCGCTTGTTCGGCGGCGGCCATTTACTACGCGGCAAGCCTAAGGTTGGCCTTTTTGAAGGAGCACCCCCTGGTGTGCGGATTGTTCTTTGGCGCCGCAGTGCAGGAGGTGATGAATCTCATCGTTCTGCCGCTCTCCGCGCTTCACTCCCGGGGCCCTTACACCCTTCATGACCTGCTTCTCGGCCTGCTGGTGCACATGGTCGTGATCGGTCTGCCCATTTCCTTCAGCGTCCGGCGTTTCGCGAAATAGTGCGATTGCTTGCCGCGTTTGCGTGTTTACTCCCGAGGATGCTATGGAGTGCGGCGCTTAGGTGCCGCTTTTGACCAACCCACTTGCCTCCCGCGAGCTTTACCGATAGCCGCACGGCTCCTGGACTCATCTTCATCGCGGGCTTGCGCCTCCGCAGTTGACGCCACCCCCTGCCCGGCCTATAGTGGCGCACCTTTCCGCGGAGAAGCGGCTTGCTCGATCGCGTCTTTCATCTCGCCGAAAATCAGACCACCGTCCGCCGCGAGCTCCTCGCCGGTCTGACCACCTTCATGACCATGGGCTACGTTGTCGTGGTCAATCCGCGCATCCTCGCCGAAGCGGGCATGCCGGTCGAAGGTGTGCTCTTTGCCACCTGCATTTCCGCCGCCCTCGCCACGCTCATCATGGGGCTGTGGGCCAACTACCCCATCGCCCTCGCTCCCGGCATGTCGCTCAACGCCTACTTCACCTATTCCATCGTCATCGGCCGGGGCATCCCCTGGCAGACCGCCCTCGGCGTCGTCTTCCTTTCTGGCCTGCTCTTTCTTCTCCTCACGCTCACCAACATCCGCGAGCAGATCGTCAACGGCATTCCCGACTGCCTAAAACACGGCACTGCCGCGGGCATCGGCCTGTTCATCGCCTTCGTAGGCCTGCGCAACGCAAAAATTATCGTAGCCAATCCCGCCACCTTTGTCGGCTTGGGCAAAACCTCCGACCCCCAGGTCCTTCTAGCCGCCATTGGCCTTCTATTGATCGCCATCTTGATGGCCCGCCGCGTCGGTAGCGCCATTCTCCTCGGCATCGTAGCCATCACCCTTGCTGGCATTCCCATCGGCCTCACCCACTGGCCCGATCATCTTTTCTCGTTGCCGCATCCCTCCGGCACATTCCTCAAGCTGGACTTCCGCGCCGCCGCCAAGATCGGCCTTGGCGAGCTGATTTTCGTCTTCTTCTTCGTCGATCTGTTCGACAATGTCGGCACGCTCGTCGGCGTCTGCGAACAAGGCGGGTTTCTGCGCGAAGGCAAACTCCCCCGTGCGAGCCGCGCCTTGCTCGCCGACGCTTTCGGCACCATGATCGGCGCCATCACCGGCACCTCCACGGTCACCAGCTACATCGAAAGCGCCGCCGGAGTCGCCGCCGGCGCCTGCACCGGCCTCGGCAACATCGTCATCGCCGCGCTGTTCTTCGCCGCCATGTTTTGCGCGCCGCTGGTAGCCGCCATTCCTTCCTACGCCACCGCGCCCGCGCTTATCTTGGTCGGCGCGCTCATGTGCGGCTCCGTAGCAAAAGTCCATTGGAACGATTTCAGCGAAGCCTTTCCGGCCTTCCTCACTCTGGTGGCCACGCCGCTGACCTTCAGCATCGCCACCGGGCTCAGCCTCGGTATGCTCTCTTTCACCTTCATTAAGGTGGGCACCGGCAGGTATCGCGAAATCAGTCCGCTCATCTGGGTCCTCAGCGTTCTTTTCCTGCTGCGCTACGCTTTTCTCGGCGCCGAGTAGCGGGTAACATAGCCGCCGCGAGAAATCCCGTGGCCACAGCCATTACTGGCTGTATCCCCTGTAACATGACAGCTCATTAGAATAGATAAGGCAGGTCAGAAGAATGATCGTCACCACCGAATACGCGGATATCCCCACGTCGGCCAACCCGATGCGCACCTTCGTCGCCGCGCCCAAAGCCGAAGGACGCCATCCCGGAATCTGGTGCTACTCCGACATTTTCCAACTCACGGGACCTACGATGCGCGCTTGCGTGCGCCTGGCAGGATACGGCTTTGTAGTCGCCGCGCCAGAAATCTATCACCGCATCGAGCCACCCGGCTCGCCGATTGCCTTCGACGATGCGGGCCGTACCCGCGGCCAGCAAGACGCCGCAAAAACTCCAGTCGCCCATTTCGACGCCGATTGCCGCTCCGGTCTGGACTGGCTCTCCCGGCATCCCAAGGTCGCCCCGGGAAAGATCGGTGCCACGGGTTTCTGCATCGGCGGCCACCTGGCATTCCGTGCCGCCTTCCAACCCGATGTCCGCGCCACGGTGTGCTTCTACGGCACCGGTATTCACGACGGTAAGCTCGGCCAAGACGCCGACGCCGGGTCGCTGGCCCGCGCTAAAGAAATCCGCGGCGAACTGCTCATGATCTTCGGCACCAAGGACCCTCACGTCCCCGAAGCGGGACGCGAGACCATCGATCGCACCCTGAAAAGTTCTGGCGCGCGCTACAGAACGCTGCTCTACCCGGCTGACCACGCCTTCACCCGCGACGAAGGCCCCCGCTATGACCCCGAAGCCACCGATCAGGCTTACGCGGAAATGATCGGTCTGTTTCGCAGGGTCTTTCAAAACTAGCGGTTGAGGTCGTGCATCAAACCAATGTCTGACACGAAAGTAACCGCAAAAAGAGGAACGCGCACGCGCCAACCCGAACCCGATGCTTTCAAGCCCCCAACCGGAACCTAAATCCATTTTCAGGAACCCTCTGCTCTACTCCTCGATCGTCTTGGCTGCTGCGGCTCTGATCGTCGGGTGGATCTTTTTCTCCCGCTGGCTGGAAAACAAACAGATCGATCAAAAAACGGCCCAGCAAAAGACGCAAAAACAGCTCGAAGGTGATCGCGCCGCCCTACAACAGTTCGGCGGCAAGGAACTCGCCATCCAGGACTTTTATGCCATCCCCGCCGTGATTCAACGTGGGGAGAAAAGCCAACTGTGCTACGGCGTGGCCAACGCCAAGGCGGTCAAGCTCGAGCCGCAATCCAGCCCCGTCTGGCCCTCCTACTCCCGCTGCGTCGAAGTCTCGCCGACAAAAGATACTACTTACACCCTGACCATCGAAGATGCCGCCGGGAACACCAAGTATCAGACAGCGGAGGTTAAAGTGCGTTAAAACGCTCCGCGTGGGGCCCAAAATCTTCCACAGCGCTCACCGGGCAACCGCAAAGGTTCCCTTGTGGCGGCAATTCCCCCGCGCCTATAATGATCGGCTGCGGGTATGACATACCTAGGAGACATCCGGCCCGCCCAAGCACCTAGACGGAACACCATGTCCATGTCCGATCCACTGAAGAACATCAAGCAGAAGCTTCAAGACGAAATCACCGCGCTGGAGCACGAGCTCAGCATCGAGCTGCCCAAAGAAATTGCGGTGGCGCGCGCCCACGGAGACCTCTCCGAGAACGCCGAGTACAAGTTCGCCAAAGAGCGCCAGGGCTACGTCAACGCCCGCATCGGGCAGCTCAAGAAGCGCATGGGCGATCTGGGCATGCTCAATCTCAGCAATATTCCCAAGGACCGCGCGGGTTATGGCTCGCGCATCTTGGTGCTGGACACCCAGCGCGACATCAAGATCGAATACAAGCTGGTCAGCACTGAAGAGGCCGACGCCGAAAAAGGGCTGATCTCCACGACATCGCCTATCGGCAAGGCGCTGCTCAACCGTAAGGTCGGCGACGAAATTCAGGTGGTGACGCCCGCTGGCAAAAAAGATTTCGAGGTCGTTCGCCTGTCCACCATTCACGACGGCGAATAAGTCGGTTTGTCCCGGTCTGTGAGGAAGCATGCATTGGGGTTCAGGTCACGAACTTGGCTTTTTGACGCTTCTCGGCTATCTCTCGTTCGTCTTCGGCGCCCTGCTGGTGTGGCGCGGCCGCGACCACATCTACGTTTGGGTGCACGATGAAGTCGGCGCCTACCGCCGCACGCTCTCGCGTTACATTCCCATCGGCCCGTTCTACGGTCCCCGCGGAGAATCGCGCCTGAAGATCATCCCCTTTCAAATGGTGCGCACCCTCAGCGCCATTCCCCGCAGCCGCTACAGTTACGGCGCCTTCCTCATGTTTCTAGGCCCGCTTCTCGTCATGCTCGATTTCTTCTTCTAAATATGGAGTGCGTGCGGCGCTTTGGCGCCGCCTTTTCGGCGTCAGCTCGGCGCAGATGGGTCCGGCCAGCTCGATCTTCTGCAAATCATCGAACGAAGAGGATCGCGAAGCGCGGATGCCGCTCGCCGGGCCCTTCGTTCCTCAGGATGAACTGAAGCCCAGCGCCTACAAAGACGCCCATACGGATCGATCGCGATTAGACAGCCGTCATGAAAGAGCCGTCGCGGGTGACGTAGCCGTGGGCCATGCGCGGGGTGTTGAAAGCGAAGCCAGGGTGGCCGTGGCGGTCGAGGAGAATGAGGCCGGCGGTAGCGTGCGTTCTCTTGGCGAAGAGGGCCAGCGCCTCCGCGGCGGATTTCTGGGCGTCGTAGTGGCGGAGGTAGTCGGTGGCAGTCTTGGACAGGACGACTTTCATGATGGCTTCGCCGTAGCCCGTTGCGGAGACACCGCCGGCTTCGGAGTCGGCGTAGCAGCCGCAACCGATCAGGGGCGAATCGCCGACGCGGCCGGGGAGTTTGCAGCAGGTGCCGCCGGTGGAGGTGGCGGCAAAGAGCGCGCCGTGGCGGTCGATGGCCACGGCGCCGACGGTGCCCTGCTCGTGGCCGCGATGATGTTCGGCGGCGTGCTGGTCTTGTTTGCAATGCTGCCAGGCTTCGCGCTCGGCTTCGGAGATCAGGTCTTCGGGGGCGCAGAGCGGCAGGCCCTGGGATTTCGCGAAGCGCTCGGCGCCCTCGGCGACCAGCATCATGTGCGGGCAATTTTCCAAGACTTTGCGGGCCAGGCGGATGGGATTGCGGATGTGTTGCAGAGCGGCGACGGAGCCGGCGCGGAGGGTGGCGCCGTCCATGACGATGGCGTCGCACTCGACGCGGCCGTCGAGATTGAGATGGGAGCCAAAGCCGGCGTCGAAGACCGGGTCGTCTTCAAGGACCAGGATGGCGGCTTCGACGGCGTCGAGGGCAGAGCCGCCCGCGGAGAGAATGGACCAGCCCGCGGCAAGGGCACGGTGGCAGCCGGATTTGCAGGCGTCGACGGCTTCGTCGGGAATGTCCCAGGCGCCGCCATGGACGATCAGAGACGGGTTCATCGGCAAGGAGGATGGCAAAGGGGATAGGGGAAGTAAAGGAGGTCGAGGTACACGACCGGACAAAGACTAAACACAGAGATCACAGAGAGGCACAAGGGCTAACGGAGAAGAGAGAGCGCCAGCTAGATCACTTTTTGCAGATCATTCGTAGCGCAGAGACACGATTGGATCTACCCGGGAAGCGCGTCGCGCGGGAACATAGGTCGCCAGCAAAGCTACTGCACTGAGCAGAACGGCTGCGGAGACCATCACTACCGGATCCCAGGCTTTCACGCCGTAGAGCAGGCTGGCCATCAAACGCGTCAGTGCCAAGGCTCCTGCGGCGCCTACGACGACGCCAATCAGCGCCAAGCCCATGCCTTGCGCTACTACCATCTTGCGTACGTTTTCCGCGGTCGCTCCCAGCGCCATGCGAATGCCGATCTCTTGGGTGCGTTGTTGCACGGAGTAGGCCATCAAGCCGTAGATTCCGATGGCTGCCAGAAGCAGGGCGACCCCGGCGAAAATCGTGAGCAGCGTCATATTGAAGTTCTGGCGTGCGGTCGATTCCACCACCACTTCATCCATCGACCGAATGTGTGCGACTGGCAGGCCGCCGCTGGCCGTCAGCAGCTCCCTCTGTACCGCTGCGCTGAGGGAGTAAGGCTGTGCTGCTGTGCGTACCGCCCAGGTGAGCGGCAGGACGCGATTTTGCAGCGCGATCATGCCGTCGTTTACCTGCGCCATGGGCACGTACATGACTTCGCTCGGCTCCTCGTTTAGGCCGGTTTCTCGCACGCTGGCCACGATTCCGATAATTTGCCGCGAAGGTTCCTCAAATTCCGGGCCGATGCCCTTGCCGATGGTGATGACCTCGCCCAGCGGATCGGCATTTGGCCAGAATTTCTTGGCCATCGCTTCGTTGATCACGACCACGTGGCTGGAGCCGGCGTCATCGGCGTCGGTGAACGCTCTTCCTCGGATCAATGGAATCTGGAAGACCGCGAAATATTTGGGCGACACGTCGCGCCACTGAACATCGCCATTGTACGGGCCCTCCGTCGGGGCGCGCCCCGCGATCGTGAACGGCAGATCCAGGCCTCCTTGCAGCGGCACGCAGCAACTGACGGCAATCGCTTCGGCTCCCGGTAGGCCGGCAATTCGCCGCTCGGCTTCGCGCACCACTTGATTGCTTGCCGCGGTATTTTCGAAACGCCCGCCGCTCAGGGACATCTGCATGGTTAACACGTTATGGGCATTAAAACCTGGATTAACCGTGCGCAGCACGCTGAAGGTGCGGATCAGCAGCGCCGCGCCGACCAGCAGGACCAGGGCGAGGGCCATCTCCGTCACTACCAGGATGGATCGCGCCTTATTGTGGCGCAGTCCGGTGCCAGCGCGCGAGCCGCTTTCCTTCAGCGTCACGTTCAGATCGGTGCGCGCGGCGCTGAAGGCCGGCAGGATGCCAAACAGGGCGCCCGTCGCTACCGACACGCCCAGCGTGAACGCCAGGACGCGCCAGTCCAGCGAAACGGCGGCGGCATGCTCGCCGATTCGCGGAATATCTCCGGGATTGATCGCCAGCAGCGCGCGCACTCCCCAATAGCCGAGCACCAGGCCGAGCACGCCGCCCGCGAAGGACAGGATCAGGCTTTCCGTCAGCAGTTGAGAGATGATGCGTCCCCGCCCTGCGCCCAGCGCGGCCCGTAGCGCGATTTCCCGTTTTCGAATTGTGGCCCTGGCGAGCAGAAGATTGGCGACATTTGCGCACGCGATCAGCAGCACCAAGCCGACTGCGCCGAGCAGGATTAGCAGCGCCACTCGCACGTCTCCAACGACGATATCTCTTAGCGGTTCGGCCGTCGCGCTTTCGTGCGCGTCCAGCTTATCGGGAAACTTCTGACGAAATTCTTCCGCCGCCAGCTTCATCGCGGTCTGCGCGCGCTGCAGAGTGACGCCGGGTTTCAGCCGGGCCGCGGCCTGCAGGTAGTGCGCCTGGTCGATGCTGTTGGGATCGGCTTGCAGCGGAAGCCAGATTTCCGCCGGCGGATCGGTGTTGAAGCTGCGTCCAAGCACGCCGACCACGGTGTATGGCTCGTTGCCTAGAGGGATTGTCTTGCCCACGATGTTGCGGTCCCCGCCGTAGCGGTTGCGCCACAAACCGTTGCCGATCACCGCTACCTTTGGCCCTCCGGGACGATCCTCGTCCTCGGTGAAGGCGCGTCCCATTTCCATCGGCGCGCCGAACACGCCGAAATATCCTGCCGAGACGTGAATTCCTTTGACCTGCTCCGGGCGATCTCCGCCGGTTAGGTTGATCCCTGGCCCTTCGAAGTCGTAGACCCCCACGTTTTGGAACACTTCCGTTCGCTGGCGCCAGACCATGAACTTGGGGACCGACGTGCCCGGCGAATCACCTTCCTGCATGTGCCGCATGAGCTGCACGATGCGGTCGGGCTCGGGGTAGGAGAGGGGCTGCAGCAGCACCGTGTTGATGACCGTGAAGATGGCTGTATTGGCGCCAATGCCCAGCGCCAGGGCCACAATGGCCGTGGCCATGAAGCCCGGGCTGCGGCGCAGGGTGCGCCCGGCATAGCGGATGTCCTGCAGCAGATTCTCAAAGAAGCTCGGACCTTCCATGTGGGCACCCCTTTCCGAATCCTAGGATGCAGAATATACGCAGCCAGCATCGTTTTGTTCCGGCGAGGCAGCAGAATGCCGGTGCTCGCAATGGCCGCGCCGTTGTCCCAGTCGTTGCGACGCCGAGCCTCGGCACGCAAAACGACGGGTCATACCTTTGACGAAGCCGTAGAGGATTTGGTGGGCCCGCTAGGATTTGAACCTAGGACCAACGGATTATGAGTCCGCTGCTCTAACCGCTGAGCTACGGGCCCCACGCTGCCTAGCGGCTAGTATATCGGTTTGGGCGGATTGCGCGGAAGATTCCAGAGCATCCAGAGCAGTTCAGTGCAGCTAGGGGGTGGTTCCCTGAGACGTTCGTGGCTCACGCTCTTTTGCTTGGACGAGGTTTGGATTCTGTCCCAGATAGGCAAATCCGGTCTTTTCCAGGACGTGGAGCGCCGGTTTGTTGTCCGCCGGCACCGCGGCGAAAATGTGTTTCACCCCGGGAATCTTAGCTATATCGTGCAAAATCTGGTGCAAGGCGGACTGGCACATCCCGCGACCTCGCCAGCCTGGATCGGTATAAGAGCCATAGATAACCGCCGATCCGGGAGGGAATGGAAACGCGCAGTCCGTCTCTGGAAAAACCTTCGCTTCTTGCTTCTCGACGAGCCAGGTGAGATGGAGCAGCCTGCCGTTCTCCACGCGAGTGTAGAAATGATGTCCGCTTTCCATATCTTTCAAAGATTTGGAGAGGAATTCCTGACGTGTGCGCCAAAATTCCACCGGACGGAAAGAAAGTAGATCAGCCAAACGATCCCGAGGGACCAGCGGCCCGTCTTCGATGGCCGGTACGTTTTTCGGTTCGAGCCCGTAAATCCTCAATTCCGGTTTAGACAAGGATCTCTTCACGAGCGCAACCGATCCTTGGGCCAATACAGAAGGCCAGGCCCCAAGCGAGACGCGAGCAACCTGCTTCACATGCTCAACCGCGGAGTTTGGCGCAACGTGGAGCGACCGCAGCGCACGTCTTGCTACAGTTTCAATTCCCTGCGTGACCCTATGTTTAATCCACCTTCCCCGCTGGAAATAGATCGAGAGCGAATGCACGGGGTCGTAACCGGCCGCGAACCGGTCTTTGAAGGCGTCCGCTCCGGCGGTTAGGTCCAGAACCGAATAACCGTCCTGTTGGAGTTGCTCCGCTAGCATCAACAGATGCACTGCCATGGGAGAACTCGCGGCATGGAAGGGAGAAAACATTGGCATCGCTCCGGAATACATCCTGCGATCCGTTACTCCGCACCAGGCTGATATGGTTTCCTGCCCCGCCTTCAGAATGGTGACGTGCAGCAGGTCGGGCACCTTTAGAAGAGCCAGATGGAAAGGCTTCTTGGCTAAATCGCTCTCGAAAGGAAACTTGCCGCGCGTTCCTCCCTGCCGAATATCGTAGTAGGTGATGAGTTGATCGAAGACCGGCTCCAGTTGGCCAGCTTCGCGGATGTGCTCCAAGCGCAGTTCTCCGAGCCGCTTGAGCCTGTTCCAGGAATTTCTGGTGTTCTTCGCGCTCTTTTTCTTTTGTAAATAGCCCGCCACGTCGCTTTCGACGCTGAGCGGTATGATGGGCCGCGGGTGCGGCTGCAGCTCGCAGATCCAGGACGCGTGGCGTGAGCGTAGGGTCCAGTCCGTAGGAGTACCCGGAGGCAGGTATCCGAAGGACAAAACTCCCACACGCGTTTCGCGCGCTAACAGCTTTAATGCTGCTTCAATAAAGGTCTCCCCATTCGCCGGCGACGCCAACCAAGCCTTATATTCGGCTTGGTGGCCGCCCGCTACTATCAGCCGTCCGGAGCCATTCTCGGTCGCCAAGGAGATAAGGCCAATCAAGTCTCCGGTGGCAGAGGACTCGGAAACTGTTATTGGACTGTACTGATCTTTGTAGGCCTCGTACCACGCGGCGATATATCCAGGGCTTTGGAAAGCAGTCGCCCAAGGACAGGCTTGGTGTAGCTGTGCCCATTGGGAGCGAAAGGCAGGATTGGCGAGGGTCTCGTGCGCTTCCTTGCCTTGGCTTAGACGCAGGGTCATGGATGGTAGGGGATGCATGCCCGGGAATTAGACGATGCTGCATTTTAACTGTTGGAATAACGGGGCGGAGACCGAAAGTTTCGGAGTCAATACCAATGCAGCACTAGAATCGCTAATCTGCGAGCGGACGTATTGAGCGTGGGCGGGCACTGACAACGATCTCACGCTTAATGACGCTCGAATTCGGCGAGCGATTGCACATCTGCGGAGAAGTGGTTGCCGGAAGCGGAGATCGAGATCAGGAGCGCGGTATCAGTTACGCGGCTGCGACTCCTTTCCGGTCTCTTCTGCAAGCGGTCCACGGAGGACATTTCCGCATCGATGGGAAAGTTCAAGCGTGCGATAGGGCAGGCTGTTTGCGCTCGGCTACGGCCGCGAGGGCCGCTTCGATTACGCCGAAGCCTTCGTCGAGTTGTTCGTCGGTGATCACCAGCGGCACGAGAATGCGCATGATGTTGTTGTAGGTGCCGGCCGTGATGGTGATGAGGCCGTGTTCGTAGCAGTAGTGAGCTACTTGCTTCGTTTCGTCTTCCGCAGGCTCGCGAGTTTCCGGGTTGCGCACCAGTTCCATCGCGCACATGCCGCCGAGACCGCGGACGTCGCCGATGAGCGGCCAGCGTTTTTGCCAGTTGCGGGCGCGTTCTTCGAAGCGCTTGCCAATGGCAGTGGAGCGCGCCAGCAAGCCTTCCTGTTCGATGGTCTCGATCGCGGCCAGCGCCGCAACGCAGGACAGCGGATTGCCGGCGAACGTGCTGCCGAGTCCGCCGATGCCGGGAGCGTCCATGATTTCGGCCCGCCCGGTGACCGCTGCGATGGGCAGCCCGCCACCCAGCGACTTGGCGGTGGTGATCAGATCGGGCTCGATGCCGTAGTGCTCGGAAGCGAACCATTTCCCGGTGCGCGCAATTCCGGACTGCACTTCGTCGGCGATGAAGACGATGCCATGCTTGCGGCAGATGTCCTGGAGGATTCGGAAGTAGTCGCGAGGGGGCACGACGAAACCGCCTTCGCCAAGGACCGGCTCCGCAATCACGGCCGCGACGGACTCGGGCGAAACGACTTTCTTGAAGGCGTCTTCCAGATGCCGCGCGAAGGTCTCGGCGGTCGCACCTTTTTCCGCGCGGTACGGGTACGCGAAGGGGATGCGATACACGTCGCTGGGGAATGGCGCAAAACCCGCCTTGTAGGGATGCGTTTTGCTGGTCAGAGACAAGGCCAGCAGGGTACGGCCGTGAAAAGCATCTTCAAAGCAGATGACTGCGGGACGCTTGGTATAAGCGCGGGCGATCTTAACGGCGTTTTCGACGGCTTCGGCGCCCGTATTGACGATGAAGGTTTTCTTCGCGAACTTGCCAGGCGCCAGAGCGTTCAGTTTTTCAGCAACGGCGATGTACGGCTCATAGGGTGTCACGCTGAAGCACACATGAAGATATTTATCCAACTGCTCGCGGATCGCAGAGACAACCCGCGGCGCGCGATGGCCCATATTGAGGCAGCCGATGCCGCCGGCGAAGTCGAGGTAGCGATTGCCGTCCACATCTTCGATGGTTGCGCCTTCAGCGCGCGCCGCGAAGATTGGAGTGGCGTGATACGGACCACGAGGCACAGCGGCTTCGCGGCGCGCCATGAGCGCCCGCGAACGGGGTCCGGGAATTTCCGTGCGAAGCTGAATTGTAAACATTTTTAGTACCACCCGATTGGAGTTTCGTCGAGGTTGACGAAGACTTGCTTGGTTTCAAGATACTCTTCCAAGCCCCAGGGACCCAGTTCGCGGCCAAAGCCGGACTGCTTGTAACCGCCCCAGGGCGCTTCGACATATGTGGGTTGCATGTGGTTAACCCAGACGATGCCGGCACGCAGAGACTTCACCACGCGGAAAGCTTTGTAGATGTCGCGGGTCCACACCGCCGCCGCGAGTCCGTAGGGCGTGTCGTTGGCGATGCTTATGGCGTCGGCCTCGCCGTCGAAGGGAATCACCGACGCGACCGGACCGAAGATTTCTTCCCGGGCGATTCGCGCGTTGTTGTCGACGTCGTAGAAGATCGTCGGCTCGAGATAGTAGCCTTTGCCGAATTGTTTTGGCCGGCCGCCGCCGATGGCGACCTTGGCTTCCTTCTTGCCGATCTCGATATAGGAACTGACGCGGTCGTACTGTTCCTTGCTGACCAGCGGACCCATTTTCGTTTCACGCTCGAGCGGCGGGCCAAGCTTGATGCGCTTGGCTTTTTCGGTCATGGACTCGACGAATTTTGAGTAAATCTTTTTCTCAACGAGGATGCGGCTGCCTGCCGAACAGACTTCGCCTTGATTGATAAAAACGCCAAAAAGAGCGCCATCCACAGCGGCTTCCCAATCAGCTTCGGCAAAGAAAATATTCGGGGACTTGCCGCCGAGTTCGAGGGTGACGCGCTTGAGCGTATCCGCGGCGCTCTTGACGATAATCTTGCCGACAGCGGCGCTGCCGGTGAAGGCAACCTTGTCCACTCGCGGATGCGCGACCAGCGCGGCTCCAGCGGTTTCGCCAAAGCCGTTGATTATATTCACGACGCCGGGCGGGAGACCGACCTCTTCGAACCAATTTGCAAACTCCAACGCGGTCAGCGGAGTCTGTTCGGCAGGCTTCAAGACGCAAGTGCAGCCCGCGGCGAGCGCGGGGGCGAGTTTCCATGCCGCCATGAGGAGCGGGTAGTTCCAAGGGATGATCTGTGCCGCAACTCCCATGGGTTCTCGTAGAGTGAAGCTGAGCGCATTGGCCGGAACGGGATTCACGTGGCCGAGGATTTTGGTGGCCAGGCCGCCGTAGTATTCAAAGCAAGTGGCCACGTCCGCGATGTCGTATTCCGCTTCGACGATGGGCTTGCCGGTGTTGCGGGATTCGATGTCCGCGAGTTGCGCGGTGTTCTGGCGAATCTTTTCGGCGAGCTTGAAGAGAATACGGCCGCGGTCCTGGGCGGTGGTTTGCGGCCAGGGGCCGGAATCAAACGCAGCGCGCGCGGCCTTTACGGCGGCGTCGACGTCCGCGCTGTTTGCCGCGGCTACACGGGCGATGACTTCTTCCGTCGATGGGTCGTAAACGGGAAACGTTTCGCCAGAGACGCTGGCGACCCATTGGCCATTCACGTAATTCCGATAGGTCCGAACTTCCGCTTTTACACTGCCTGACATGCCAACCTCCGACTTCGACTACCCCGCGCTGGCTCTCAGAGCCTGCGCGGCAATTTCAGAACCCAATTCCTCAGCGGCTAAAGCCGTAATGCAAACACGGCGTTACGTCGGACCTAAAGGTCCGACCCCTGGTGCTCTACAACCCTTCAGCCTAGCGGCATCAACGCCGCCACTTTGCGGGCGGCCTTGCGCCGGCCGTAAACAAAAAAGAAAAACGCCGCGAGGCCAATGAACAGCAGCGTTCCTCCGAACATCCAGACCTCGTAAGACAAGACGGAAGTAATTTGCTGCGCGGGGAAAAACGCTAACGCTATGCCTAAAATCGTCGTTAGCAGTCCACTCACTCCCGCGAAAATCAGCGTCGATCTGCCGTAGCGGCCTTTGAGGAAGGAGTCGCCGAAGGCAATTTTCAGCAACGCGCCGAACATATACAGAAATGGAACCAGCTGCAGCACCACGGCCAAGGACAATAATTTCTGAAATGTTTCCTGCACGCCAGCGCCCGTGATCGTGAAATTAATGACCACCAAGACCAGCGAGACCACCGCATGCACGATGAGGGCCGCGTACGGAGTCCTATATTTGGGATGCACCTTGCCGAGCCACGACGGCATGTAGGAATCGAGCCCTGCCACGAAGGGAATGCGTGCGGAGCCCGCGAGCCAGGCGGAACCGATTCCGGCGATGGAGATACTGAGCAGAAACGCAAAAGGCGCAACGATCCACCCAACCTCCACTCTCGCCGCCATGTGACTGACGGCCTGCACGATGCCTTGCAGCACGCTGATGTCCTGCTTGCTGACGGCAATAAGCAGCGTCAGCGTAGCTCCAATGTAGAGCAAGCCGGACAGAACGCCGCCCCAAGCGACCGCGCCGGGCAGAATGCGAGCGGGATTCTCGATTTCGTCGCCCATGACCGAGGCCAGTTCCAAACCGACCAGGCCGAAGCAGATCACGCCAAAGGAATTCAGCACAAACCGGGGATTCGCGGGAATGCGAAAATCCGAGGCAGTCACGGTTGTGCCGAAGCGCAGCCAGACAATGATTCCTAGCCCGATTAGCACGGCGGCGGCAATCCCAGTGCCCACCGCGCCCACGTTATTGATCCACTTCCCCACGCCAAGTCCGATGACGTTGAGTACCACGAGGACGGCCAGGAGAATGAGCGAAGCGCTCAGGGCGAAAATCTTGTTGTCCGCCAACGACTGATGGCCTGCACCGAGCACGAACACAGAGACTCCCACGAAGTACAGCATGATCGTCGGGACGTACATCATGTTGTTGGTCCAATAGCACCAGCCGGACAGGAAACCATGAAAATCGCCGAAGACCTCTTTGGCCCAGAGGTACACGCCACCTTCACCCGGATAACGATGCGCGAGTTCGATCACGGCGATTCCTTGGGGCCAGAAGAAAAGTACCAAAGAGATGATCCACAGCCATACGGTGACACCACCGTTGGCGGCAATGGAGGGGACGACGTTCAAATTAAATACGGCGACGACGAAAAGCAGGACGAGGTCCCACCGGCCAAGAACGCGGCGCAGATGCGGTGCTTCAGGGATCCCGACCGCAGCCGGAACCGCAATGGCTTCGTTGGACACCTTTGTCCTTCCCAGACGGTACTTGTCGCGACGGACCTCGATGGTTCGATCCGCCGCGACAGGATTACCCGTTAATGTCCGGCGGCACCAACGAAGGCCACTCCACGCTCCTGCTGAGCCTTCGCGAGAGCCGGCGCGACTTCCTCAAATACCGCAAGGTGCTTGTCGATATCTGCCTCGGTGTGCTGAACCGAGATGGTCCACTGTTCATCCCACCAGTAGGGCTGCGCGAGGACGCCGCGATTGACCATGGCGAACCAGTAGTGGCGCCATAGGTCGATGTCGATGGCCGTCCAGTCGCGGTAGTTGCGAATCTCCTGCGGATAAAGCATCAGCGCGCCGTTTACTCCGGCGCTGGCGATATACGCCTGCAAACCCGCTTTGGAGACTATTTTGCAGTAACCATCCGTGAGCTTTTTGCTCAGCTTATCGACGTGCGCGTAGTTCTCTCGCGTGAGAACTTCACGGAAGGTGGCCAGGCCAGCAGACATAGCGACCCGGTTGGTGTTGTAGGTGCCACCATGAAAAACCTTGTGCTGCGCGATTAGATCCATTACCTCGCGGCTGGCTCCAAAAGCGGCCAACGGCAAGCCGCCGCCTATGGACTTCGCCAGGCAGATCATGTCCGGCTTTACGCCGAAATATTCGCTGGCGCCGCCCCAGGCGAGCTTCGCGCCGGTTTTTACCTCGTCGAAAATGAGCAGCGCTCCGTTTTTCGTGGCGATGTCGCGCAGGCCCTGCAAGAAGCCAGGCTGCGGCATGCACAGCCCTACGTTCATGAGAATCGGCTCGAGGATGATGGCGGCGATCTGCCCAGGATTTTCCCGGAAGCGTCGCTCGACGCTGCCAAGATTGTTGAAGCTGGCGACAACCACGTTGGCTACGGCGGATTTCGGGATGCCGCCGCCTCCCGGGACGGAATTGGGAGCGTCCGGGTCACCATAGTCTTCAGCTTTGGGTTTGACGCTAACAAGGGCTGTGTCGTGTAGGCCGTGATACGAGCCTTCGAACTTCAGAATCTTGTCGCGGCCGGTCGCCGCTCGCGCGATACGGCAGGCATGCATGGTGGCTTCCGTTCCGCTGGAACCGAAGCGCACCATTTCCACGGGATAGCGCTGGCAAATTTCTTCCGCGAGTTCCCATTCCTGGTCGTGCGGCATTCCGAAGGTGGTGCCTTCGTGGAGCTTCTGCTCCACGGCCTTCACTACGGCGGGATGGCAATGCCCGGCCATGAGCGCGCCGAAACACAGGTTGTGATCGATGTATTCGTTGCCGTCAACGTCGTGAATGCGGCTGCCCTTTCCGTCCTTCACGAACATGGGATACGGTTCGTAGTGGCGGTAGTTGCTGGCAACTCCAAGCGGTATGCGCTGCAATGCGCGCTTATGTGCTTCCGCGGATTTGGGCGTGCGCTTCTCGTAGGTGGAGATTTCTTTCTGTAGAGCGTCGTGCATTTGAGTACTCCGTACTGGGTGGCCCTTGCGGGCACCCGTAGCAGGTCTGTTCCCTGCAGTCAGTATGCTTCTCGAACAGGCTTTCTCAGGTGCGTGAAGGCGCGGCCCTTGCGAGCCGCGCAAGAAATCTCTTTCTCTTTCCTTCGTGCCCTAGAAGTGGAACTTCAGCGCGAACTGCACCAGCCGTGGATCGCGAACGTGCAGTACCTGGCCGAAAGTCGTGTCGCCCACATTGCCGTCCACGCTGGTGAACTGCGCGTGGTTCCAAATATTGAATATATCGCCGCGGAATTCCATGCGCAGTCGCTCCGTTATTTGCGTCGACTTGTTGAAGCTCATGTCCGTATTGAAGATGCCCGGACCGCAACAGATCGAGCGGGCCGCGTTTCCGATGGTGCCCAGCGGGACTCCGGTAGGGTCGGTGGCCGACTGAATGTTGTTGTCGAACAGTGCTGGATTAAACGCCAGCCCGCCGTTTTTGCGAATGTCCTGCGTATGGAAAGGGGCCACGAGGTTCGGTTCACCGGGGGCCTCAAAGTTAAAGGTACTGTCCAGCAGTTCGTTGTCCGCCTGCGACGTGATGCGGATCGGGAAGCCGCTCTGCAGAGTCTGGATGCCGGACATTTCCCATCCATCGAGCAACTTGCCCTTGAACCCCGAGTACTTGGGAACCGGCAGGTCCCAAACAAAATTGAAAACAAAGCGATTGCGCGCGTCATACTTCGAAAGCCCGTAGGTGGCATTGAAGTTAAACGGATTCAACGCATCTTCGAAGCTGGACGCGTTGTCCATCGTTTTGCTCCACGTATACGAAGCCTGGAACTGCAAGCCGTGAGAAAAGCGCTTCTCAAATAGCGCCTGTAACGAATTGTAGTTGGACTTGGCGACGGTATCCTCGGCAAAGATGCCGATGATGGGCGGCGTGCTCGGGCAACCTGCCCCGGACAAGGGATTGCAAAAAGGTGAAGAATAGAAGCGGAGCCCGCTTAGGGTGATCGGAGTACCGCCGGGTGCGCCGATGATGTGGCACGCGCTGGGAGTTTTCACCGGAAGGCACGGAACGTTTGGCCCGGTCGCGCCGGCCCCGCCGGGGTTATAGTACGGCAGGTCAAAAGCCTGGCCGGCGGGAAGCAAAAAGGAGTAATTAGAGTCTTCGCCGAACGGCCCGCAAGCCTGTCCGGGAATTGCACTTATTTCCAGGCAAGTCTGCGGATTGGTCTCGTTGACTTCATAAATTGCCAGCAAGCGGTGGCCCTGTGAGCCAACATAGCCCACCTGCAGAAGAATGTCGCCGGGCAACTCCCGCTTGATCGTCAAGTTGTACTGATCCGAATACTGCGACCGCATATGTGGCTGGAAATCTCCAAAATACGTGGTGCCCAGGAACCGGGACCAGTCCAGCGGCGTGCCGCGCGGCGGACTCAAAACACCGGTGAACGGATTCGGATGGACAGTGCCCGTCTGATCCACAAACGGCGTCTGCAGCAGCGGGTTGGTAATGGATTCACTGCCCCCGAATGGCGGCTCGGCGCTGAATTGCTCCAGTACGAGCTGCTCGATCGGGTTGTAGAAAATTCCATACCCGGTGCTGACGCTGGTCTTTCCGGGTCCGCCGGTCAGCTTGGCCAGCCAGCCATCGTGCGCTCCCGGGCTCCAGTTGATACCCAGACGCGGGGCAAAAGACTTGTAGTACGTACTGGTTAGCCCGTTGGGCACTCCCTTGTCACCCGGAAAAACGATGCCAAGCGGCGTAACCCCGGCAGCATCGTTACCCGCTATTCCAGGATAGATCGTGGAGGGCTCCCCGGGCCGGAACGCCTGAACTTTCTTGCCGGAATCGGTCAGAGGCGTGTTCACCTCCCACCGCACGCCATAATTCAGCGTTACATTCGGCTTGATCTTCCAGCTGTCCTGCGCGAAGAGGTACACGGATTTGACGCGTACCAGCTCATGTTGCGCCGAGCCTTGCAGGTAACTTGTTGGCAGACCCAGGAAGAAATTCGGGAAGGCATTGTCAAATCCCACATCGTTTCCGCTCGGCGCGGACAACGAGGAGGCAAATGTATAACTGCCGTTGATGTCGAAAATAAGAAACTGGTCGAACTTTTGGTAGCGCGCGTCACCGCCAAACTTGAGACTGTGGTTGCCGATGATCCTGCTGTAGTTGTCCGCCCACTGGAAAGTACTCCCAGTCTGTGGCAACTGGCCGCCGGGGCTGTTGCCAAAGTAGCCGGGCCCGCTAATGGTGACGAACGGCACTCCTTCCACCTTGGAGCCGAGCCCTGTATGAATTCCGAAATCCGGGTTCGTTCCTAGTGCAGTTCCTGCGTCATTCACGAGCGCGGTATCGGATGTCCCGGTGAAGCAGAAAGGGGATGCTGCTCCGCTCCCGCAGGAGGCCGTAATGGCATTGAACTTCGTCGGAGTATTGAACTTTTGCTGGCCTTCGCGGAAGTAGGTGAAGCGCGCTTCGTTTACCGCCTTCGAGCCGATAGTGGATGTATGGCTTACGTTGATCTGCTGGTTGCGCGTCGCATTGACGCTCGGGAAATTTCCTAGTGAATTTCTAGAGCTTTGAAATCTTGCAAAAGGGTCCAGCGCGTTATCGTCGTCGAAGTAATAGTAAATGGAGGTTTTCTGGTTGTTGTTGAAGGAATGATCCACGCGAATCTGGAACTGATCGCCACGATCTCTGTTGTTCGGAACGGTAACCACCTGGCTTGCGCCGCTCGCGGGTAACAGGTACGCCTTGGCCAGGGCCTGGGCCACGGGATCAAAACACGCCGTAGGTATCACGTTACCGGGGAAAATAGCCGAATAGGCAGTCCCCGCAGCGATTGGCGCACCGCCCGCTGCTGAAACCGCGCCTGCGCACCCTGGACGGTTCTGCAAGATCGTTGCAACCGTGTTATCGGTGATCGCGCCGGAAAATGGCGACCCAGAGGAAAAATCACCGTTTGTCTGCGCGAGAGTGGGCACGGGAACGGGTTCCGAATCTTCACCTGTGACAATCCGGCGGCCTTCATACGATCCGAAGACAAAGGTTTTGTCCTTCTTGATTGGGCCTCCCAGTGTCCCGCCAAATTGGTTTTGCTTGAATCCGGGCTTAGGGGCCGGAGTAAAGGTAAACGCTTTCGAATTCAGGACATCGTTACGAAAGAATTCGTAAAAGCTGCCGTGTAGTTCATTGGTGCCCGACTTGGTCACCACATTGACGACCGCTCCAGAGTTCCTGCCAAATTCCGCGTCGAAGTTGTTGGTGATGACGCGGAACTCTTCGATGCTGTCGGGCGACGGCTGCACCGCGGGCAGATTGACGAAGAGGTCGTTGCCGTCACCCCCGTTCACGGAATAGTTGTTGGAGCGCCCGCGGCCGCCATTCACCGTAACGACTCCGGCCTTGTTCGACCCGTAAAAAAGATCGTTGCCGAGCTGCGACTGCACGCCCGGCTGCAACTGCAGCAATTGATACACGTCGCGCTGGTTCAGAGGCAGCTGCGTGGAGGCGCGTTCGTTTACAATGGCTCCGAGCTGTGTCGAACTGGTGTCCACCACTGGCGGAGCGCCTGTAACTTCAACGGTTTCAGTAGAGCCGCCGAGTGTTAGGGCGATGTCGACGCTAAGGACTTCATTCAAATCGAGGGCCAGGTCTTTGCGAATGAACTTCTTGAAGCCGGCCTGGGTGACGTCGATCTCGTAAGTACCGACGGGCACCTCGATGAAGATGTATTCGCCGTTGGCACCGCTCTGGACAACGCGAGTGGAACTCGTCGCTACATTGATCAGTGTGACCGTAGCGGCAGCCACCGCGCCGCCGCTGGGATCGGTCACTGTGCCGCGGATGCGACCGCCAGTGCTCTGCGCGACGGCGGATGGCACAGCAAACACAAGTGCTAAGGCCAACGTTGCCAGGGAACAAACGCGAAGGCCGCGGAGTAAGAGGCTCCGCCGGCGACGAGCATGTACCTTCATGACTTCACCCCTTACCCGAAAAATCTTTTTGTGCTCCGCTGATTCTTCAAGGTTGCTGCGCCCCTAAAACCTTACTATAATCCAGCAAACTTAGAGAAAGCCGAGACTCATGTCAAGCGGAAAGAATTTGTCCGAGAGCACGGTGAGACGCCAACAGGGGCGCATGCTGCGCATCAGCCAGGTGGCGCGCCGCATCGGCATTTCCTCCTCGGCCTTGCGCGCCTGGGAGGCCCTCGGGCTGGTCGCTCCGCAACGCACCGAAAGCCGCTACCGCCTGTACTCCGAAGCCGATGTGCGGCTGTTGCAGCGAGCTCTTTTCTTGCGGCGTGCACGAGGCTTGAATCCCGCCGCGATCGTGCACGTGTTGAAACGCCAGGGCATCGTGTCCGCGCCGGCCGAGGTGGCGTTGCTGCCCGGGCAGCGATTTCGGAGGTTGCGCACGCGCCGCGGCCTTTCCTTGGCGCAAGTCGCGCAAGCCACCGGCGTCTCGGTCGGTTTTCTCAGCGCGCTGGAGCGCGGCCAGATGCGCTCTTCGATCGCCACGCTGCGGCGCATCGCGCGATTCTACCGTACCAATATCCTTTCGCTTTTTGAGACCGCGGGAGAGAATCCTCGCCTGGTGCGCCCGGAACAACGAAAAATCTTGGAAACCACGCCGGGCGTAAGGATGGAGCTGCTCGCCTGGGGCAACACCGCGATGGAGCCGCATCTGTTTCGCGTGAAACCCAATGGCGGGAGCGGTGAGTCGTACGCTCACGAAGGAGAAGAGTTCCTACACATTTTACGTGGAGAATTCGAAATCTGGCTCAATAACAAGGAGCACTACCTGCTGAAGACCGGCGACAGCCTGTATTTCGAAAGTTCGACGCCGCATCGGTGGAAAAATCCTGGACGAACGGAGACTTGGCTGCTGTGGATCAACACGCCACCGACATTCTAGCGCCGGAAGTGACGACAATCGCCAGCGGACGAGCGGTCTGCCAGCCGGACGCCAAGTAATGCAAGGGAGAAAAATGAAGCAACTCTCAATACTCTTAGGGACCCTGGCACTCGCTATGGCGTGCGGCGCCTGCCGGCAGAAAGAAGAGACGCTGAGCCTGCTGGTTTGGGAAGGCTATGCGGACCCGTCGTTCGTGCACGCATTTGAAGAGGCGCATCACTGCAAAGTGGTGGCGTCGTACATGGGCTCCAGCGATGAACTGGTGGCGAAGCTGCGCGGCGGGAGCGCCGCGAACTACGATGTGATTTCTCCCTCGAGCGACGTCGCTACTTCGATCGTTCGTGCGGGACTCGCGGCGCCCTTGGACTTGTCGAAGATTCCTTCCTACGGCCAGCTTTCGGCCAGGCTGCGCGATTCTCCCTTGGTGAAGGCCAACGGGCAAACTTACGGTGTACCGTTCGTTTGGGGGCCGAATCCGCTGCTCTACGATACAACCGCCTTCCCGCAGGCCCCGGATTCCTGGAGTGTCCTCTGGGATCCCAAGTACAAGGGAAAAATCTCACTCTGGGATGAACTCTCGAGCGTATATCTGGCTGCGCAGGTCCTGGGTTTCGACAAACCCGATGCGGGCCGACTCTACAACCTGAGCGACGCTCAACTCGAGGCGGTCAAGAAGAAACTCATCGAGCTCAAGCCTAATATCCGCAAGTACTGGTCGACTGGCGGCGAACTGACCAATCTCTTCCAAAACCACGAAATCATCGCGGCCATGGGCTGGCCGCTAATGACCAGCCAACTCCGCAAGCTCAACTACCCGATCGGCGAGACCATTCCCAAAGAAAACACCACGGGATGGATCGATCACCTGATGATCACCGCAGCGAGCGCGCACAAGGAACTGTCGCAAGCATTTCTGGAATACATGGTCGAGGCGCAAACGCAGAAGGTGGTCACTGACGTGACCCATTACACGCCGGCGAATCCCGGCACCGCGCAGTTCCTGACGCCGGAAGAAAAAAAGAGCCTGCACTTGGACGATCCTGACGAATACATGAAGCGAATCTATTTCTGGCAGGACGTGCCGCGCCGGCCGAAGTACACCGAAATCTGGAACGAGGTGAAGAACGCGCAGTGAGCTCCTCCGGCGCGATCCCGGTGCAGGATGCGGGTGTTGCTGGCGCAACGCTCCTTGAAGTTCGCGCGGTGGCCAAGCGTTTTGGGCCACGCGAAGTACTCAAGAAAATTTCGCTGGATATTGCCCCGGGCGAATTCCTTACGCTTCTTGGCGAGAGCGGCTCCGGCAAAACCACCCTGCTGCGGCTGATCGCCGGATTCGAACAGCCCACTTCCGGCGAAATCTGGATGGGCGGAGAACGCCTCGACACCTTGCCGGCTTACAGGCGCCGGGTCAACACGGTGTTTCAGCATTACGCGCTCTTCCCGCATTTGAGCGTGCAAGACAACGTGGCCTACGGGCTTCGCGTCAAGGGCACCCCGAAGAATGAAATTAGCGGCCGCGTGGTCGAAGCGCTGCGCATGGTCAAGATGAATGAGTTCGCCGAGACCCGGCCCTCGAAGCTGAGCGGCGGCCAGCAACAGCGCATCGCGTTGGCCCGAGCGTTGGTGAACCGCCCACAGCTGTTGCTTTTGGACGAGCCACTCTCCGCACTGGACGCGAACTTGCGCAAGCAGATGCAAAGCGAACTGAAAGCGCTCCAGCGCGAAATTGGCATCGCGTTTCTCTTCGTCACCCACGATCAAGAAGAGGCCATGGCCCTTTCCGATCGCATCGCGCTGCTTCGCGACGGCGCGCTCGAGCAAATCGCCGCACCGCGCGAGATCTACGCGCATCCCGCTACCGCTTACACGGCGCAGTTCATTGGACAGACCAACTTGCTCCGGGGCGAGGTGCAAGGTGGCGTTGCCAGTTCTGGCATTCTGCGCTGGGCAGCCTCCGGCGCAGACGGCCCCGCTCTTTATTCGCTTCGGCCAGAAGCCATCCAACTTGCTGCGGACGGGGCGACGCCGGCGAATGCAGTACGTTTCCGCGCAGTGGTCCGCCAGCAGATCTATGGCGGCGCGAGCGAATTACTCGAGATCGACTGCGGCGGCGTTCAAGTGTTACGCGCGCGTATTCCAGCCCGCGGGCCGCTCAGCGGTGAGCACGAATTTGCATTTTCCGCCGTAGATGCCATTCGGGTCAGGGAATAGCGGGGCGTAGCCGGACATTAACTATGTACTCGCGCGCATACAGGGCGATTGTTTCAGTCCCACCGTTGCTCTGGGTTGGTCTCTTTCTGCTGCTTCCGTACGCGCTCATGTTCACGCACAGTTTCTGGATGGTCCGCGACGGATTCCTCGTTCATGAATGGAACGTCCAGAACTACGAGAAGCTGGCGACGAATTCTCTCTACGTCGAAGTCCTTCTCCGCACCATGCGCATCGCGGCGTCGGTCACGCTGTGTTCTCTGTTGCTTGGTTACCCGCTCGCGTACTACTTGTCCTTCCATGCCGGCCCGCGCAAGGAACTGCTCTACCAGCTCGTGATCGTGCCGCTCTGGGTGAGTTATCTGGTGCGTGGCTATGCGTGGAAAACCATCCTCGGCAGCGACGGCGTGTTAAATGGCTTCCTGCAATATCTGCATCTCACCCACGCGCCGGTCGGTTTCCTCTTATACAGCCCATTCGCCGTAGTCCTGATGCTCACGCACATCTACACTCCTTTCGTCTTCCTTCCGATTTACGCAGCGCTCGAGCACATCCCACGGCCTTTGGTGGAAGCCTCGCAGGACCTCGGCGCCGGACAAGGCACTACGTTTCTGAGAGTGATCCTCCCTCTCTCGATGCCGGGATTGCTCGCCGGTGCCACCTTTGCCTTCGTTCTCTCCCTCGGCGATTTCCTCGCGCCGCTACTCGTCGGCGGTCCCTCCGGGAACATGATCGCCAACATCGTGCAAAGCCTCTTCGGGGCGGCATACGACTGGCCTCTCGGCGCCGCCGTCTCCGTCTGCATTCTCCTCATCACGGTTTCGCTGCTCTTCCTGACCGAGCGTCTCGAGAAACGTTGGTCCTTCAAATGAGCGGCGCCCGCTCAGACCAACGCGCTCCCTTGCTCACGGTTTACGCCGCGTTCGTTTTTGCCTTCGTGTACCTGCCAATCGTCGTGCTCATTGCCTATTCCTTCAATCGCGATGGCGTCGGCGGATTCCCTCCCCGCCATTTCACTCTTGAGTGGTACCGCCAGTTGTTTGCCGACGGGGCCATCTGGGACGCCGTAGAAAACAGCCTGCTCGTTGCTGCGGGCAGCGTCGCTCTCTCTCTGACCCTTGGTCTGCTGGCCGCCCTAGCCCTGGACCGCGCCTCTTTCCCCGGCAAGGCCCTGTTCCGCCGCCTCGTGCTCCTGCCGCTCATTCTCCCTGGCATCATCACCGGCCTCTCGCTCCTGATGTTCGCCGTCTTCGCTGGAATGCCGCTTAGCTTGCTCACCGTTTTTCTCGGCCACGGCACCGCCCTCATCTCCGTAGCGACGACCGAACTCTTCGCTGGCCTCCAGAAAATGGATCGCGCCCAGGAAGAAGCCTCTCTAGACCTTGGCGCCACGCCATTGCAAACCTTCTGGCGCGTAACTCTCCCCAATCTCAAACTTTCCCTGATCGCCGCAGGCCTGCTAATCTTCACCCTGTCGATGGACGAAATCGCGGTCACGTTTTTCTTGATCGGCCGCGACAACACCCTCCCCCTGGAAATTTGGGGACGCCTCCGCCGCGGCATCACCCCGGAAATCAACGCCATCTCCACGCTGATCTTCGCCGTTTCCGTTGGGCTCATCGTCATCTGGTATCGCGTGCGCACGCGCAGCATCGGCACCGAAGCGCAAGATCTTCTCGAACGGCCTTAGGAGGTCCGATGTCCCAGTCACGCCGCGATTTCATCAAGTTCGTTGTCGCCGGCTCCGTAACCGCGGGCTGTCCAATCGACTCGACGCTCGTCGCGGTCCCTCATGCCGCAAGCACAGGCGCTCCCGTCGTTCACGGCGAACACTTTGAGGTCTGCCATCAAGTGCGCGACGGCCATGCGTTCGACCGCCCCGACGCCACCCGCAAAGCCGACGTCGTGATCGTAGGCGGTGGCGTAGCTGGTCTTTCCGCGGCGTACTTCTTGCGCGGCAAGGATTTCCTGCTGCTCGAAAAGGAAGATCACTTCGGCGGCAACGCCTACCAGGAAGAATACGAAGGCCAGCCGTTTTGCACCGGTTCCGCCTACGCCTACCAGGGAGACGAGGGCGATCAGCTCGCCACCGAGCTGGGATTGAAACTTCTCCCGGTGAACAATCCCGACGCCACGATCGTCAACCAGACTTTTGTAGCAGACACCTGGAACGCTGGAATCGATCAACTCCCTTATCCAAAGGAAGTGCGCGACAGCTTCAGAAAATTTCGTGGCGATCTGCTCAAGATCGACCTCCGCGAACGCATGGGGGAGCTGGATTCCGAGCCGTTCACCAAATACACCGCAGGTTACGCGCCAGAAATCGAGCAGTGGTGGGACGCCTACGGTTCGTCCAGCTGGGGTGCCGTGGCCGCCGATAGCTCCGCCCTTGTGGGCGTCGCCGAATTGCAAGACAAGGCCGTTCCGGACAAGCGTGTCATTCTTCCCGGCGGCCTCGGTTGCATCACCCACAAGCTCGTCGAAGTGCTTCAACCCAAGTACAAAGAGCGCATGTTAGGCGAAGCCACCGTCGTCGCCGTGGTGCAAGACAAAGATGCCGTGCGCGTAACCTACTATCACGAAGGAAAACTCACCACGGTAGCGGCGAAGGCCGCTCTCATGTGCACAGCGAAATACATTACGTCTCGCCTGGTGCTGGGCCTGCCCTCCGACCAGAAAACCGCCATGCGCCGCACGCGCTACGCCCCCTACCCGGTGGTGAATGTGATTTTCGACAAGCCCGTCTACAACCGCGGCTACGACACCTGGTGTCCGGGCAATTCCTTCACCGACGTCATTGTCGCCGACTGGACGGTGCGCAACACTCCTGGCTATAAGCAGAAAAACAACATCCTGTCGTTTTACACTCCGCTCCGTGAAAATCAGCGTTCCACGCTGCTCGATGAACAAGCTTGCAAGTCTCTATCCTCGCGGGTCCTCGCTGACTTCCAGAAACTGATGCCGGAATTCAACGCCGACCCCGTCGAGGTGCGCATCTATCGCCGCGGCCACCCCATGTACATGGCCACGCCGGGCCAGTACACGAAGAATCGCATCGCTGCCGCCCATCCCATGGACCGAATTTACTTCGGCAACGCCGATTCCGGCGGCCCGGAGTCGCTCACCAGCGAGTCCGTGCGCCTGTCGCAAGTGGGCGCGGAATGGACGAACTTGGTACTCGCAGGCAAGCCCGGCGCGAAAGAATTGGCGGAGAAGGCCCTCGTGGCAACCGCGGACTGATAAGAGAGAAGCGCAAGACCCTAAGAATCGCCAGAAGTGGTTCATAATGCTTTGCGATAGCACCCAGACTGGGAGGGAGCCGTGACGCAGAGCCTGGACGATTTTCAAAGATTTCGCGCCGATCTGAATGAGGAAATTCTCGGCTGCGGGCACCTTGGCGTAAAGCGCTTCTTTGCGCTCGATCATCAGGCCTATGAGCCTGGCCCGCTCGGTACCAAAACGAAAGAGCTATTGGGACTAGTGGCGTCGGCGGTGCTACGCTGCGACGACTGCATAACGTATCATTTAGTGCGTTGTGGCGAAGAGGGGTGGAAGCGTGACGAGGTCATCGACGCGCTGAATGTGGCTATGATCGTCGGCGGATCCATCACCATACCGCACGTGCGTCGCGCCTTTGCTACCATGCGCGAGATCAAGGGCTTGGGGCGGTAGAAAACCTGCGCAACGGTCGGACGCTCGCGTCGCGACTCACGCAGGCGCCGGGCGTCAGGGTCTGCGCGGTAACGTCAGGGCGCGACCTTCGTCGGGCCGTAACCGCTTACGTTTTAACCCGTCTTCAGCCGTGGAGGGCCGGCTTTCGGGTTGCCATACAGGCTCTTCGGACGGGTAATTTTGTACCTATTAATAAATAAAGTACGTATATATAATATTAACGGAAAGCTTCGTTTCTTTTGAGGAAAACTAGAGCACGCATGGATACCACCGCAAGTTCCGCCGCCTCGCAAACCGAAACCGCGGGCCTTCGGTTTCGCAACTTCGCGATCGGCGCCCTCTTCGCCATCGTTCTTCTGGTGCCGAAACTTCTGCGCCTGCGCCGCGACGAACGCGCGTGGACCGCTTTTCGAATCCTTCTCGGTATTTCCGGCGCCGCGCTGGTTATCTTGCCGCTCAGCCTCTGGAACAGTTGGCTTGCCGCCATTGCTGGCCTGGCAATGTTTCTCGCGTCGATTCTATTGCCGGCGCCGATTGTCGGCACCCTGGTGGACGACAAAGCTCGCGAACTCGGCGCCTTGGTGGTCGTCAATGGCGGAGAAATTCAGCCGCCCAACGCTCCCGCCGCGGCTCTGCGGCTCTTTGTCGGCGCGGACAATATCTGGGCGCTCGATTCGCGCTTTCAGCCACTCCTGATTATCGCCGTCGTTGAAATCTCTTCCGTGAGCACCCAAGAAGTGCAGGGCGGATGGTTGGTGCGTGTCCCCTGTTCGAATCAGGTGGCGGAATTCTTCTACCGTGGCATCTTCGCCGAGCATTTGGCGCGCGTCGCGGAAAGCACCATTCGCAGCGTCATGCGCACGCCCCTGCCCGTTTTGCCGAGAAGTCGCGCCGCCGGAGCCTGAGGGTCCTCCAGAACCTCTGGCGCTTAATAAAGACCGCCACCCGCGCGAACTATGTCACAATATTGCTATGGCGCGAGGCTGGGAAAGCAAGGACGTTGAAGCGCAAGTAGAATCCATCGAAGGCAAGAAGTGGTCTTCGGGCCACGAGCCCAAAAGCCCTCAGGAACAAGTGCGAGAGCAGGACATCAAAGGCTTACAATTGTCGCGCATTCGGATCGTGAACGACCTGGAGACCGCGACCAACCCCAATCACCGCAAATCCCTCGAAGCCGCCCTGGCTCACCTCGACAAGAAAATCGCCGATTTAGGCTAGCAGTTCCCCTGGAGACGATCTCCCCGCGCACCTCTGCGTTCTCAGCGTCTCTGCATTAGTTCTTCTCTCTTGTGTCCTCTGTGTTAAATCCTTTTCTTTCATCGGATAAAATCCCCCGCCAACCCCCAGAAATCATTCACGTAATAATGCGATAGCACATTTCCAAACAAATAGCAGATCCCCTGACAGGGAGGAATGTCCCCATACATCTCTTTCCCTCGCGCAAAAATCTTCCGCAGTGAGCCATCGCGCAACAGATTCCCCGCAATCTTGCGCAAAGGCTCGCACGGATAAAACACATCGCCATTCGGATACACCCGCGGAAACATGGTCGGGTAGCACTGGAACTCCCGAAATCTCAGCAGCGTTTCAATGGTCTTCGGCGTTCCGTTGATGGCCTGCGTACCCGCGCGTCGCCGCTCGATGATCTTGTCCACCAACGAGTGGTACTGTGGGTTCCGCAGCAAGGCCAGGTTCGGCATTTTCTCCGCCTGCGCGGATTGTGCCGCGAAGACAAAGCCCTGCTCGCCGCACCAATCCAGCAGCCGCTCGACTTCCCCGATGTTCCATTCTTCGATCACCGTGCTGATGGTGATTCGCCGCGGATTGCCGAGCCGCTCTTTGGCAAACGCAAGATTCTCCAACACTCTTGGTAACGCCGCGGGCTTGGAAAGTGGGTTCGTCGGGTCAGCCGCCAGCGCATCCAGGCTGACCACCAATCCGGTCACCGCGCCAAGAATCCGCGGCTTGCGATCCAACAGCGTCCCATTGGTGATCAGCAACAGCGAACGAAACTTGCAATCGAACCGCGCCGCCTCCACCAGTTCTTCAATGTCCGCGCGAAGCGTAGGCTCCCCGCCGGTAATGACAATCGAGTCCGTCTCTCTACGGATCCTTTTCAGTAGCCGCAGCGTTTCTCCGGTCGGCAACTCCTCGCTGAAGACGTCCGGCTCCTTCTGCGTGCAATACGAACAGGCAAGATTGCATTTGTGCGTCACGTAGAAAGTCACGGCATAGGGAGCGACCACATTCGTGCGCAGCACGTGCCGCCGCCAGCCGTTGCGGAAGTAAAGTTGAAAATTCTTCGCCACAAACGGCGCCTGCCGCACCAGCCCGCGCAGCAGTTCCCGCTTGGACGGCGGCCGTTTATCCAGCACCGAG
>Ga0210384_10001302_pt1 | contig 34481 bp, 29 predicted proteins | sample IncBWH2MmetaG_FD_160574 | JGI IMG/M metagenome (GOLD analysis project Ga0210384, IMG submission 160574) | Forest soil microbial communities from Barre Woods Harvard Forest LTER site, Petersham, Massachusetts, United States - Inc-BW-H-2-M | ecosystem: Environmental > Terrestrial > Soil >...
TTTTTGTGTACCGCTCAAAACCAGTCATCATCGCCAGCGTCCTCTGTTGTTTGTTCGTCGATCCCATCTGGCGCAACTTACTCTATATTCCCTGTGGAAATGGAGAACTTATTCAGACTCTCCTTAGCTACACCCCATATTGGATTACGCCCTCAGGATTATGTGTTCGAGTCTCTCACTTTGACTTCAGGCGTGATTCATCACAGGACTTTCTGCTGTCGCCGGTAACCGTACCCGAAGAGGAAATCGCTAACCTGGAAGTTTTGTGGACACAACGGCAAGCGCGGCGGTAGAGTAGGAGAGAACCTTCTACCGCTCCACGGCCATCGCCACTGCATTGCCACCGCCCAGACAAAGTGCCGCGATGCACGTCTCGCCGAATCAGTTTATAAATCAGCACGCCCTGATGCGCACACTGATGTGCGAGTGTGTCGCGTTTGAAGTGATGACCACGGACAGTATTCATCTGGCATTCACGATACGTTAATGAATCCGTAACGTGCGCCGGATACCCTTCTCGCACTCTAACCCCTACCTACCGGAGGAATCCATGTTACACACTTCCGTTCCAAAAAAGTCGCGAAGGCGCGCGACGCTCAGCTTGTTTCTGGTCGCGTCCATGTCGTTCGCGAACCCTGCGTTGGGCCAGAGTAACAATGCCGGCAGCAGCGCTGCCGCTCCGACAACCGCAACGCCGATTCAGCACGTCATTGTCCTCATCGGTGAGAACCGCACCTTCGACCACGTTTTCGCGACATACGTGCCGCGGAGCGCGGATTCAATCTCCAACCTGCGGTCCAAAGGGATCATCAACGCTGACGGCACGCCTGGCCCACATTTCTCGAAAGCGGGACAATTCCAGGCCATCGCGCCATACAACTCAAAATACTTCATTAGCCTGGCTCCGAATCAGAAGGTGCCGTATCAGACCCTGCCATCGCCCAGCCTCAACTTTGCGCCCACCAAGCCGCCCTTCCCTCCAGGTACGCCGACATCCCTGCTGGCAGCGGTCGAGCCATCTTTGGACCTCGACGATCTGAGGCTGTTGACGACCGGCGCGGCAACCCAGTTCAATCAGACCTTTGTCCAGCCTGATCCGGATACGCGAGTCCAGAATTTCAACAACTTACCAGGTGGGCCGTTCCCACTTAGGGGGGCGAGGCTTCCCTACGACTCTTACACCGGCGATACAACCCACCGGCTGTTCGAGATGTGGCAACAATCCGATTGCAGCATGAACAACGCCACGCGGCAGAACCCCTCAGGCTGCCTGAGCGACCTTTATCCCTTCGTGATCACCACCTACACTGATCAGCTCGACTCGGTCTTTGACAATCCTCCGGCAATTGACGACAACGGTGGCAGCAATTCGATGGCGTTCTACAACGTCGAACTTGGCGACGTCCCCGTCCTGAAGCGCCTGGCCGACCAATACACCATGAGTGACAATTTCCATCAATCGTTCATGGGCGGGACTGGCGCCAATCACGTAATGCTCGGTAGCGGCGACGCGATCTTTTGGAGCGACGGCAATGGCAATCCAACGACCCCGCCTTCGCACATCGCCAATCCCGATCCCCTCCCGGGCACCGACAATGTCTACACGGTGGATCTGCTCTTCGATGGCAACTTCGCCGAGTGCGGCAATCCGACTCAGCCCGGCATCAAGCCGATCCGGGATTACCTGAAAACTCTCCCGTATGCTCCCAATCCCAAGTGCGTACCAGGACATTTCTACATGATCAATAATGACTCGCCCGGCTTCCTGCCAGATGGCACGGTCGACACTGCCGGCATCGCCAAAGGCGGCTCCATTCCGCCGATCAATGTCCGCACCATCGGCGACGCGCTCAACGAGAAGGGCATCTCCTGGGCCTACTACGGTGGAGCCTACAACGCCGCGATTAAACTCCAGCACGATCCGGACAGCACCGATCCAACCGTGCTAGTGGGCGCCGCTTACTGCAACATCTGCAACTTCGAGTCCTACACCAACTCGATCATGGGTAACCCGGCCCAACGCACCACTCATATCAAAGATGCGACGGATTTCTTCGCGGCCATCGATAACGACACCTTACCGTCAGTGTCCTACGTCAAGCCGGACGGCTTGCTAGATGGCCACCCCGCGTCCTCGAAGCTCGACCTCTTCGAGAGCATGGTGGAGAACATCGTCGATCACCTCACAGCCAAGCCCGACCTGATGGCGGATACAGCGTTGTTCATCACGTTTGACGAGGGCGGTGGTTACTACGACTCCGGCTACATCCAGCCGCTGGACTTCTTCGGCGATGGACCACGCATTCCGCTGATCATCGTCTCGCCCTTCACCACAGGCGGGCACATCAACCACAGCTACGCCGACCACGTTTCAATTCTGAAATTCATCGAGCGGAATTGGAATTTGAAGCCGCTAACCAGCCGGAGCCGGGACAACTTCCCCAACCCGGTTGCGGAACGCAGCAATCCTTATGTTCCGCTCAACAACCCAGCTTTAGACGATCTCTTTGACATGTTCCAGTTCCCCAAATAGAGATCGCCGACAACAATTGCCCGTTACTTTAAACTGACGCCGGCCCGGCCTTTTAGGCGCGGCCGGCGTCATTAATTTTAGAAAGAAGGGCGTACGAACGAGTGCAAGGAATCTCGAAAGCGGTGACGCCGGACGAATTGTGGTCGGAAGGCTACCGTTCTACTGCCATCGCCACGGCATTCCCGCCGCCCAGGCAAAGCGCCGCGATTCCGCGATGCACGTCGCGACGAATCATTTCATAGATGAGCGTTACCAGGACGCGGGCACCGCTTGCGCCGATAGGATGCCCGATTGCGACCGCTCCGCCGTTCACGTTGACTCTGTCGGGGTCGAGTTTCAGCTCGCGCATCACCCCCAGCGCTTGCACCGAGAAGGCTTCGTTCAGTTCATACAAGTCGACGTCTTCGTTTTTCCATCCGGTCTTTTCCCAAATTTTGCGAACTGCACTCACGGGCGCCATCATGACCCATTTGGGATCGATCCCGCTGGTTGCCTGGGCCATGATGCGCACCATAGGTTCCGCGCCGAGTTCCTTGGCGCGCTGGGCACTGGTGACCACGACCGCCGCCGCGCCGTCGTTAACTCCGGGAGCGTTGCCCGCAGTCACGGTGCCATCCTTTTTGAATGCTGGCTTCAGAGCGCGCAAGGTTTCGATGGTTGTATCTTCGCGGGGCGATTCGTCCTTATCGAAAATCACGGGAGCGCCGCCCTTCTTCTTGGGCGTCAACTCCACGGGAACGATCTGCGACTTGAAGCGACACTCCTTGATCGCGGCCACCGCCTTCCGGTGAGAGTTCACCGCAAACTCATCCTGCTCTTCCCGAGTGATCCCATATTTTTCCGCCACATTCTCCCCGGTGATTCCCATGTGGTAGTCGTTGTAAATATCCCAAAGCCCATCGTGCACCATGGAGTCGACGATCTGCGCATTTCCCAGACGATATCCCTTCCGTGCTTGCGGTAGAAGGTAAGGCGCGTTGGTCATCGATTCCATGCCGCCGGCAACCACGATCGCACTGTTTCCCGTTTCTATTGCTTGAGCTGCTAGCGCGACCGCTTTCAGTCCGGAGCCGCAAACCTTGTTGACGGTCATGGCACCTACTTCAGGAGGAATACCTCCGAACAAAGCCGCCTGCCGCGCCGGATTCTGCCCCAGACCGGCGGAAACGACGTTCCCCATGATGCATTCATCCACTAGTTTGGGATCGAGTTTGGCGCGCTTGACTGCTTCGCGCACGACGATCGCACCGAGTTGGGTTGCGCTCATATCCGAGAGGCTTCCCTGAAATTTTCCCACCGGCGTGCGGCAACCGGAGATGATCACAACATCGTCCTGAACAGCCATTCTCGTGCTCCTACGGCGATTTCGTATCTCCAATTATAGATGTCTAGCAAGACCGGCGGGTTGAAATTTACCTGAGCGTAATCGGCGATAAAAAGCGGGATTCGACCCGCCACCGAAATGCAAAGCGAAGCATGATCAACCTATTTTTGGTCGACCAAAACCGAGTGCGGCATCGTTCGCTGACGAAAATTTCTTCTTCAGCTCGATCTGGTGACTTTAGTGTGCGAGTCGTAAGCGTCCGAACACATCATTTTTTTCTTGACATCACTTTTTATTGACTCTATACATTCAATCAGTTGCAACAGACGACCGTTGCTATAGTCCATGAAAAATGGAAAGGGAGAATAGAACCATGGCACCGAAGAAGAAAGCTGCAAAGAAGAAAAAGAAACACTAAGAACGATCAGTAAAAAACAGACCTGGGGGCGCGAGAGCGTCCCCTAAGTTTTTTGCCTCGAAGTTCTCCGCGATCGAGACTTCCGAAAACACAAAGACTAGGTCCGTTTCTGGCGCTGGTTACTTTTGCCGGGTTTCTTGAGAACGCTGGGTGCCTGAATAGACTTTTCGGTAGCCGGACAAAGCGTCCGGTAGTGACAGAAGTTACAGTGGAAACCAGTTTTGGCATCGAACTTCCCCTCAGCGATGTTTGTCGCCACAGCTTCCACCCTCAGCTTCGCCTCTTCCAGTTGACGATCGTCGCGCGGAGCGATCACCATACTATTTTCTCCCACGTTGTAGAAAATCAGATGGTGTACGCGGTAGCCCCATTTCTGTCGCGCAGCCATGGCGTAGATGGAAAGCTGCAGGCTTTCGTCGGCATCTTCCTGGGATTGAGGTTTTCCCGTCTTGTAATCGGTAATCACGACCCTGCCTTCGTCAGCCTGATCGATACGATCAATTCGTCCAGCTACAGTGACGTTGCCGATCTTGATCTCGAACGGCTCCTCCAGATGTAGCACTGTAGGAACAGGATCGCGGCGCGAAGCGGCCAGGAACTCGCCAAGCTGCGCAATGCCCTGCTTCTCGTAAAGTTCGTGCTGGTATCGATCCTCGATACCGGCAGCCGTCAGATCCGTCCGGAATAGTTCGATCACAGCATCGTCTGACATCGGACGCCGGAAACGCACCGAATCGTAGTAAGCACGGAGCACGCGATGCATGGTTGCGCCATACTGCATGGCTGCGGGAACTTCTCCGGGAATCCTCCAGTCACGTTCCAGCTTGAACTGCAATGGGCAGGTTTCATAGGTCTGTACAGCGCTCGCGCTCAACTTGGCGCACAGGTTGCCGGCTGGTGGCAGGGAGAGCCATTGGCTGGTTCGCGACGCAAATTCGGGAGCGCGGCCTTCACCAAACAAATCAGTCTGGAAAGCGCGCGCCTGGCGTTTGCGAAGCCAGCGACTCAGAGTCTGATCCTTTAACGGGTCTCGCAAGAATCCCGGCGGAGTAGTGTCCTTCCCTTTGCCCTGGCGAGCATAGATGGTCAGCGAGTCTCTAGCCCGAGTCATGGCCACGTAGAACAATCGCCGCTCCTCCTCATCGTGCAAGGCTTTGTGGTTGTCCTGGACGACCGAATCGGAGTCGCGCAGCTCCGGCGGAAACTCAACCAAAGGCTCCTTATACGATGAGGGGAAGGAGTTAGGGTTCGCCCGGATGATGAAGACATGGTCGAACTCCAGCCCCTTGGCGGAGTGTGCCGTCATCAAACGCACGGCGTCCTCGTCTCGCGGCGGCAGAGGGATGGTCCCACGAGCCTCACGAAAATATTCGAGATACTCGAGTAGTTCGGGAAGCTCGCCTATCTTCGTAATCGGCTTACTCTGCCAGTTGCTGACAAAGTCGGCCACGGCGACGAGGGGCCGTGAATTACGATCTAATCCGAAGCGCCGGATTACGATGTCCAGAGCAGCGATGCTTTTGGCCCGCGTGCTGCCGATTTCGTCACGGGTCTGGCGCAAAGCATCAAGCACGACCGGGCCGTTTTCAATTTGGCGCAGAACCAACGCCACGCCGGCATCTTTCGTATCTCGGGGAAGCGCTTTTATTCCGGCGCGCAACTTCTCTGGATCGACTGTGAATTGTGGCAGGGCAGCAACCCGCAGAAGGCTGGCGCTGTCGGCCTCGGAGACGATGGCTCCCAGGCACGCGAGGAGGTCGCGCACCTCGGGCGTGTCTATTACGTCCATGTTTTCAATGGAAAACGGAATACCGTTCTCCGCGAGTTCGGCGGCCAACTGATCGCGATGCAAATGTTGGCGATAGAGAACGGCAATGTCTTTCCACTGGCAGCGAGAGTGTGCACGCCGTTCCTGGATGATCGAGACCACGTCCGAACACTCAACATCTTTGGCGGTCAGAAGGACGGCGTCCACGGGTACACTTCGCAATTCCGTGCCCTCACGTAGGGCAATCTCCTCACGCGCCGATACCAACGGTGCACGCCGGTATGGAAGCAGCGTATCTCTAGCTTCTGCGAAGCTGTCAGGATTCCTCGAGATCACGGCGGATGCGCACTTCAGAATTGACGTGGTAGAGCGGCGATTTCTCTCTAACGGGACCAGCTTCGTACTCGGGAATTTGCGCTGGAAGAGTTCGAACGCTGCACTCGAGGCGCCGCGGAACTGGTAGATTGCTTGGTCAGGATCGCCTACTGCAAAAACGTTGCATTCTTCGCCCGCTAGCATCTGAAGAATCTTGATCTGGGCGAAATTTGCGTCCTGGAACTCGTCCACCAGAATAAAGTGCGCGCGCTTCCTCTCCTCGCCGAGAAGCTCGCCGTTCTGAGTGAGCAGATCGTAGGCCCGCGTGATCATGTGGCCGAAGGTACCCAGGTTTTCTTTCCGCAGCATTCTCTCCACCGTGGTAAATACGCTGGCGATTTCCTGGCAACGCCCGAGCACTTCTTCATTGCTGAGGCTATCCGCATCTTTCGATTTGCTCACTCGCGGGACAGGCAATTCGCCGCACCCGAGCCGTCGGACGTACTCCGCGTACTTCTCAGGCCCGACGAGCTCGTCATGACAGCGCCGCATGAAGTCGAGCAAGTCATCGAGAAACTGGCTGACTTTGGCCGCTCGGACGAAGTAATTCAGGTGCAACTCAGGAAGGCGCTTGCGCAAATAAATCCATAGATCTTTATCGTCGAGCACCTCAAATTCTTTCCCGTTTCCAATGAGAAGATTGTTGCAATAGGCATGAAAAGTGGATACCCGCAAGCCAGCGATGTCGCTCCCGCCAAGTTCTTCCAGGATCCGCTCGCGCATCTCACGGGTTGCGTTCTCGGTGTAGGTAACCGCGAGGATTTCGTTTGGACGGGCGTGGCCCAGGCGGATGAGGTGCGCGATCCGCCGAGTGAGTACGGTGGTTTTCCCGGTGCCCGCACCCGCCACCACCAGCATGGGCCCGTGAACATGCTCAATGGCCTCACGCTGGCGTTCGTCCGCCTCGAACCGGCGGACACTTGGCATGGGCTTGGAAGTTGCCATTGAGCGGAGCATACCAGAGACAGGCGAGGATATTCTGTGATGAAGTGACTGTTATTGCACTTCCGACATCGCAACGGCAAGCGCAGCAACTGCTGCGGTCTCGGCGCGCAGAATCGTGCTTCCGAGAGATGCGGAGACCCAACCAGCCTCGCGAAACAAATCTATCTCAGCTTCGGTCCAGCCGCCCTCAGGGCCAAATGCGAGCACAATGTCGCCGGATGAGGAATAAAGAGCATCCTTCAGCATCAAAATCTGCTCCGATTCCGCCAGAACAATACGGGTGCCGCCTGGCAGCGCCACTGCCTGTTTGAGTTTCATAGGTGGGCAAATCTCTGGAGGCACTGCCCGCCGCGACTGTTCAGAAGCCTGCAAAGCAATACGCTGCCACCGCTCTCGGCGTTTATGAGCAGCCGAGGCGAGATTTGCCTCAGTACGCTGTGCAATAACTGGGACGATGCGAGCCACTCCTAGTTCCGTACACTTTTCAATACCCCACTCCAGCCGATCAAATTTAAAGATGGAAAGAACGACGGTAACGTGTGGGATAGCCCTGTCGGGGATTTCGTCTCCCAACTCGAATTCGACTCGGCTTTTCTCAATCGCGGTGATGCGGCCGCGATGAACACGGGCGCCGATTGATATCTCAAATTCCTCGCCAACGCGGGCACGGAGCACGCGCGTCAGATGCTCGGCATGGTTCCCGATAAGAGCGGCATGTGTGCCGGAGACTTCGTCGGCGATCCAGCGACGGCGAGTCATGGATTACGGAACCTTAAACCACCTTTCGACTCCGCTCGAGGCAGGCTCCGGGCACGAAGGTGCACCAAGGGAAAGCACAACCTCTTTGGCCCGGAGTTGTCGTCCTTCGTGTTACTTCGCGTCCTTCGTGGTGACTGACTTTTCTTTGCGGGCTACCCGAAGATGTCTTTGACCTTGCCCAGGAGAGTTCGCCGCTGCGGTTTGTTCTCCACCCGAATGGTTCCTTCTAACTCCTGCAGCAGCTCGCGTTGACGCTTATTCAGCTTGCCTGGAGTTTGCACTCGAACTTCGACGAACAGATCGCCTTTGCCCCGGCTATTGAGCACCGGAACGCCTTTCCCGCGAATGCGCAACGTGGTGCCCGACTGCGTGCCCTCTGGCACTTTCAGCATCTGTTCACCTTCGAGCGTGGGAACGGCAATCTCCGCTCCTAACGCCGCTTGCCCAAATGAAATCGGAATCACACAGTGAAGATCATTACCCTCGCGCTCGAAAAACGGATGCTCCTTGACGTGAAGGACCACATAGAGATCGCCCGCCGGGCCGCCGTGAAGGCCTCCTTCACCCAGCCCCGAAAAACGGATGCGGGTCCCGTCTTCTACACCGGCTGGAACTTTCGCGTCCACCGTCCGCTGACGAAGCACACGCCCTTCCCCTTTGCATTTTGGACAAGGATCAGTAATCACACTGCCCGTGCCCTGGCACGTAGGACAAGTACGTGCAATGCTGAAGAAGCCCTGCTGATAACGTACCTGTCCGCGCCCCGCGCACGACCGGCACGTCACTGGCGTCTTACCGCTCGCGGCGCCAGAGCCTCGGCAATCCTCGCAAGTCTCGTGGCGTCTCACGGTAACCGTGGTCTCGGTGCCGAATACAGCTTCCTCGAATGCCAGGTTGACGTCCTCGCGCAGGTCGGCGCCACGCTGGGTGCGGCTGCGACGGCGAGATCCCTGGCCAAAAACGTCTCCGAAACCGAAGAATTCGCCGAAAATATCGCCGAAATCCTGGAAGACACTGGCATCGAAACCGCCTCCGCCCGCGGTGGCTCCTACCCCCGCATGGCCAAAACGGTCGTACATCGAGCGCTTTTCGCCGTCCGCCAGGATCGCGTAAGCCTCGCTCGCTTCCTTGAACTTTTCTTCGGCGTCCGGATTATTAGGATTGCGGTCGGGATGAAACTGCAGCGCTAGCTTGCGATACGCACTCTTAATTTCCTGCTCGCTGGCGCCCCGCGTCACCCCGAGCACCTCGTAGTAGTCGCGTTTTCCGTTGCTGGTCAGAATGGCTCCAAATCCTTTCCAATGCTCGATGAATTAATGTTTGGGATTGCGAGCGACCTTCACCATGGAAGGACGTAACAGGCGGTCTTTCAGCTTGTAGCCGCGCTGCAGCTCGTCCAATATTTGATGATCTTCAGCGGCGGTAGTTTCTACCATTTCGACCGCCTCGTGAAGGCGCGGGTCGAACGGCTCGCCTTTGGCGGGGATCGTTCGTAGGCCCAGCTTCTGCAGCGCGTCCTGCAGTTGCTTGTAGATGAGTTCAATCCCACTGCGCAATTCCGACTTCTCTGCGGAACCGGCCTGCAATGCACGCTCGAAACTATCCAGCACAGGCAGAAGTGTCTTCACGGCCTCCGCAAGTGCATACTCGCGGAATTCCTGCTGTTCGCGCGCAGTCCGCTTGCGGGCATTCTCGAACTCGGCCTGCAAACGGGCCAGGCGGTCGAGAAGGTTATCGCGCTCCGCTTTCAGTTTGTCCAACTCGGAGTCTGCTACGCTGACGCGAGCTGATCGTGAAGTCTCCGAGACATCGTTTGGCGTAGTCTGCTCCGCGGTTTCATCCGATGCGGGCAATTCGTGCTCCGTATCCAACTCTCGATCTTTGATTTCTGTTTTTCCGTTGCTTCTCGCCATAAGACACTCACTCAGATTCGTTCAAGACTTTGTCAAACAGGCGCGCGATATAGGAAACGGCGTTCATGGTGTGCTGATAATCAATGCGCGTGGGACCAATCACCGCGAGCGATCCCATCACCTCGCCACCCACGCGGGCCGGTGCTCCTATGAGCACAAAGTTCCGCATGGAAGGTAAAGTTTCGTCCAATCCAATTACCACTCGCACTGCTTCCTGCTTCGCGTCGAGATAAGCACCCAACAATTCAACGATCTTCTGTTTCTCTTCCAGTGTGTGCAGCAATTCCTGCAGACGCTGACGGTCCTGCTCGCCTGCGACCAGGTTCGATGCGCCCTCTACGAAAACCACCTGAGCGGAGTCTTCGGCAGCCAGCGCTCCCTGCCGGTAGAGCTGCTCGACCGAGGCCATGAGCCGATCGTACTCACTACGCTCCTGCTCAAGACGCCGCGCAAGCTCGGTTCGCATTGCATCCATTGTCCAACCACGAAAATTTTCATTGATGAAGCGTGCTGCCTCATCGAGATCCGTTTGCGGGAGGTCAAGACGCAGCACGCGGTCTCGCACTAGCCCTGACCGCGTAACTACGACGGCCAGCACCTTCTGATCGCCGAGTCGCGAGAAATAGACATGCTCCAGTGCATTCTTCGGTCCGCCGATCGCCACTGCGACACCAACGTTTCGCGAGATCAGCGACAGCACATGCGATGTACGCTCCATGAATTCCTGCACATCGGAAATGCCGTGCAGCGAATCCTGGATGATGTTTTCATCGCCATGAGACAAATGCGTCTCACCCGTAAGCTGCTCGACATAGTAGCGATAGGCCTCCGAGCTCGGAACCCGGCCGGCGGAGGTGTGCGGCTGCTCCAGAAACCCCGCGTCCGCCAAATCCGCCATGACGTTGCGGATGGTGGCCGGACTCAGCCCCTCGCGATTCGATCGCGCAAGCGTTCGCGACCCCACCGGCTCGCCAGTAGCGATAAAGGTCTCTACGATAGCGGTCAGGATTTCTCGTTCCCGTTCGCCGATCGGTGGTCCCGCCTGCATTTGGCTTCCTTAGATGTGTTCGCTTTCGTCTCGGGAGCGATTCGCGCCTTGCCTCCGCTAAATATATTTAGATACAAATACTTAGACGGAGCGACGGCGCAATTCCCCACTTTTGATTCTAGGAATCCCTGCTCCCCCTGTCAAGCATTAGCACTCTCGATGCAAGAATGCTATTTGCTGACAAGCTTCCGGCGGTAGATTTGTGTTCTCGCACGTTCTTATCGGACATGTCAGAACTACACCAACCGACGAAGTTGAATCGACAAGGCGAACGCCGCACGTCTCGCCGCTCCTTGCTGAGAGGCTCCGCCGTGGTTGGCGGGTTGAGTACTCTTGCCGGCCGCTTTCCTTTTCTTAGGTTCACTCTAGCGGATATGCTCAAGCAAGCCGGTGACCATCCGGCAGAAATTAAAATGCAATCAAAGATCCATGTCTGTGTGATTGGGGCGGGCGCTTTCGGTGGGTGGACCGCTTTGTATCTGTTGCGTCGGGGCGCGCGGGTAACTTTACTCGACGCCTGGGGGCCGGGCAATTCTCGCGCTTCTTCCGGCGGAGAGACTCGCGTGATCCGCGGCACCTACGGGTCGAACCAGCCCTATACCAAGATGGTGGTCAGGGCGTTGCAATTGTGGACGGAACACGAGAAGCGATGGAATCGTCAGCTTCTGCATCGCACGGGTGTGCTTTGGATGGCGGCCCGCGGTGACGATGAGTACGAACGCGGGTCTTTGCCACTGCTGCGCGAGGCCGGTATTCCCTATGAAGAACTGTCCGCGGCGGAACTTGAAAAGCGCTGGCCGCAGATTAACCTGGAAGACGTACGCTGGGGAATTTACGAACCTCAGAATGGATTTCTCACGGCGCGGATCGCGTGCCAGGCAGTGTTGGAGGGATTTCTCTCCGAGGGCGGTGAATACAGGCAGGCAGCGGTTGCGTCGCATGATTTTGAACGCGGCCGATGGGATGCCTTAGCTCTTTCGGATGGCTCGAAGGTCACAGCCGATCACTACGTTTTTGCTTGCGGACCCTGGCTGGGCAAACTATTTCCTGCGACTATCGGCGATCGCGTGCGCCCCACCAAGCAGGATGTATTTTTCTTTGGCACGCCTGCCGGGGATGATCGCTTCTCGGAGAAAAAACTGCCGGTGTGGGCCGACCATCGTGACAGGTTTATCTATGGCATCCCGGGCAGCGATGGACGCGGCTTCAAGGTCGCCGACGACACTCGCGGCCCGGAGTTCGATCCGACTTCAGGCGAGCGTGAGCCAAGTGCTGACGGGCTGCGTGCTATTCGAGAGTATCTCGGCTTTCGCTTTCCCGCGCTAAAGAACGCACCGCTGCTCGAAAGCCGTGTCTGCCAGTATGAGAACAGTCCCGATAACAACTTCATCATTGATCGCCATCCCAATTCGGAAAGGGTCTGGCTGGTCGGCGGAGGCTCAGGTCACGGCTTTAAACACGGCCCGGCGTTGGGCGAGATGGTGGCGGAGTTGGTGATGGAGGGTAAGGATGCGGATCCGTTGTTCCGACTGGAGCGATTCGGAAGATAAAGGGCGGTAAGCTCACGCAACCCAGGGATCGATGAGCTGAACTGAAACATCGTCGAAGTGCGACACATTGCGAGTTGCGAGTGTGGCATGTTGGGCGAGCGCGATACCAGCGATCATCGTGTCCCGCAGCTCGCCGGGGCGGCCGTTCTTGTGCCGGAATGCCATCAGATCACCTGCTTGTTGAGCAGCAGATGCATCGAAAGGAATAACTCGGTGACCCATCTTATCGAGAACTTCTTCGAATGCCCGCAATAGCGCGGAGCGCCGCTTGCCGCCGGCCATGATCTGCAGCCCAAATCGGACTTCGAGGATTGTGATGGAAGTTGTCCAGATGGATGATCGAGGCTGGCGATCAAGCCAGGCAACGACCTTCATGTCGGGTGTTACATGCATCAGCGCCGAAAGCACGTTCGTGTCCAGAATAGTCATTCTTCAAATGAGGCGGGCCTGATTTCATGTCCACGAAGTTCAGGGATGTCGGAGTCGACGCCGGCTCTGGTAAACAGCGCGGAGATTTCCGTCCCCAACCCCTTAGAGGGCGGGTCTTGCTCGGTGACCGCGTTCCGCAGAATATCCCGAACTTCCTCTTCCATGCTGCGGCCATTCCTCCTCGCGCGGCGTTGCAGCCGTGCCTTGACCCCGTTCTCAATATTGCGGACAACAAATTGAGCCATGGCAATATGATATCACGATATCACATTTAAAAGAAAACCGGGCAAGGCTACTGGATCTGGATTACGCTTTCGCTTTCTTTGGACTTGATCTCTTCCACGCGCGCCGCCACCTTACGAGCAAATTCGTAGAGCGACTTGGCGGCCACCGAACCTTCTCCGGCGAGGACTGTGGGCTGGCCACCGTCGGCGGCCTTGCGAATGTCGGGATCGAGTTGCACCGCGCCCAGATACGCAATGCCGAATTGGGTCGCGGTCTTTTCTGCCCCTCCGCGAGAGAAAATATCAGTTTCCTGATGGCAGTGTGGGCAGACGAAGTAACTCATGTTCTCGACGATGCCGACCACATCGACCTTCATCTGGCGGAACATTTCAATGGCCTTGCGCGCGTCCTGCAAGGAAACATCTGATGGCGTAGAAACCACGACTGCCCCGGTCAGAGGCACCGTTTGGATCAGCGAGAGTGCCACGTCACCGGTCCCGGGTGGCAGATCAACCACGAGGTAATCGAGCTTTCCCCAAACCACCGAGCCCAGAAATTGCTTGATGATCGAATGAAGCATAGGGCCGCGCCAGATCAGAGGCTTATCGCCGGGATTCAAAAATCCCACCGAGATGACTTTGACGCCATGAGCTTCGAGCGGCTCAATGCGATTGTCGGGCAGAACCTTGGGCTGAGCACTGATGCCGAGCATCAACGGCACATTAGGGCCATAAACGTCGGCATCGAGCAATCCGACTTTATGTCCCAGCTTGGCCAGCGCGATAGCGAGATTGACCGCCAGCGTGGTCTTGCCGACGCCACCTTTGCCGGAACCGACGGCGATGATTGTATCCAGATCAGGCAGCGGTTGCGGTCCTTGCGGTGGTTGGCCGGGACGAGGGGGCATGGGGGAACTCAAGGGATCACCTTCCAGATCGGCCGGCTAGGAACGGCCGATGTATCGATTATACAAGGCAGCAGAGGGCTGGATGGCGCTGTGGCGATTGATGACTGCTGGGTCTAAACCGCCAGATATCCACCGTCCACGGGAAACACCGCCCCCGTGACCCAGGAAGATTCGTCGCTGGCCAAGTAGACCGCCATTCCCGCAATATCGTCGGGCTGGCCTAAGCGGCCGATGGGATGTGCGCTAATTCTCTCTCGCCGCATGGCCTCTGGATCGGGGGCCGTGCGCAGGACCGCCGCAGTTAAGTCAGTCTCCACAAACGCGGGGCAGATGGCGTTTACGCGGATGTTTTCGTGGCCCTGGTCGATGGCCATGCATTTGGTTAGGAGTACCACAGCACCTTTCGAGGGCGCATAGCAAGCCCGATTGCGGACCCCGTTGATGCCCAGCACCGACGCGATGTTGATAATCGATCCGCCGCCAGCCTTGCGCAGATGCGGGAGCACGGCGCGGGATAGCAGCCAGACTCCCCGGACGTTCACATTGAAGGTTTCATCCCACTGCTGCTCCGTGACCTGCTCCACGGTTCCGGCGTGAAGGACTCCGGCATTGTTGACAAGGACGTTCAGCCCGCCAAAACTTGACACGGTCTGCTCGACCATGCGGTCAATGTCGGGTTTCTTCGAGACATCGGCGGCTACAACCAGGGCATTGGTCCCGATTTCGCGGGCGACAGCTTCAAGGCGATCTTTGCGACGGCCGACGAGCGCGACTCGAGCGCCCTCGCGTGCCAAAGCGAGAGCGCAGGCGCATCCGATGCCGCTGCCCGCGCCGGTGACCATGGCAATCTTGCCTTCAAGACGAGGGTTCATACAGGGCGATAGTACAGACTGGATAGTCTAGACGAAGACGATGAAGGCTTTCAGTATCCTTCCCCCTCCAACCGCACTTTGCCGCGGAACATACGGTAGACGAACACGAAATATCCGAGGGTCAGCACGGTTCCGATGATCCACCAAATAAAACCCACGACCAGGCCGTGATGTCCAGCGGCGGAGTTGTTGATAGTGAGACTGTACACGGGCTCGGTACTGGCTGGCAGCAGCACCGGATAGAGCGCGAAGGCGACTCCCACCAGCATACCCATGATGTACAAGGTTGACCCCAGGAAGGCCAGCTTCTCTTTTTTGCTTTGCCTTTGTTCTTGCGCTCGCCCCTGTCGATTTGCCCAAGCCATTACTGCCAGACTACCGACAACGACCATGGGTATGAGCACGCCGATAGGATGTACGCCGTAATTTGTCATCACGTGCGGCCGAACGAAATAAGTGGCTATCAGGCTGAGGCAGGTCAGCAGAAGCTGAACCGGCCAGAGCATGACGGCAATATCACGGGCCCTCCGGCTCAAGTCATTTTCTGTTTTGAGGGCAACGTAAAGCGCGCCATGCACTGTGAGGGTCACCAATGCGAGCACACCGATGAGAATTGTGTACCAATCCAGAATTCCCGGGTGCGGTCCGGGCTTGAAGTTGGTCCACAGCGGCTCGAAAAAATAGCCCTCATGATCAAGAGGCACACCGCGCACCACATTACCGAGCGCGGCGCCGAAGAATATGGCGAGCAGCGCACTGGACACAGAGAAAACGACATCAAAGAAACCCTGCCACACACGATTGTCGATGTGGGCGCGAAATTCGATACCAATCGCGCGCAGCATCAGCAACCACAACACCATCATGAGCGGGAGGTAGAAGCCGCTGAAGCTCGAAGCATAGAGTTGAGGAAAGGCAAAATACAACGTGCCTGCTGCCGCCACGAGCCAGACTTCGTTTCCATCCCATACCGGCCCAATGGAGCGCAGCACCAAGCGGCGCTCGTCGCGGGTTTTCGCCACAATGAGATAAATCACGCCGGCTCCCAGATCAAAGCCATCAAGGACAACGTAAACAGTCAGCATGATCGCAATGATGACGAACCAGAGAGTTGCCATGACAGCTAGTAACCTCAGGTGCTAAGCGCTCTTTTAGTGGCCCACCGCTTCCGCTGCCGGACCGCGCTCGATTTCGCGGCGAACCAAAAACAGAAATAGAATTCCCAAAACGGTATACATTCCCATGAATCCAAGCAGCGTGAACAAGCCGTTGCCCGCGGAGACTGTCTTAGAGTAACCATCTGCGGTGAGCATTAAGCCGTAGACCAGCCAAGGCTGGCGGCCAAGTTCCGCGGTCATCCAACCTGCGGTGTTGGCAATATAAGGAAATGGCAAGCTCAGCAGAAGTATCCAGAGCATCCAGCGCGCTTGAAACAGCTTCCCTCGCCACAGCAGCAAAGCGGACAGCATCATGATGGCAATGAAAATGGTCCCCAGCCCTACCATAATGTGATAGCTGTAATAGAGAAGCGTGATGTTTTGGGGCCGAAATTCGGGGGGAAACGCGTCCAGGCCTTGCATTCGCGCTCCCCAGCGGCGATAAGTCAAAAAGCCCAGCGCACCAGGAATGATGACAGGATTGTCGATTCTTCCTTCATCCACGTTGGGTTGGCCGATGAGAACAATCGGTGCACCCGCTTGCTCAGTGAAGAGACCTTCCATGGCCGCCAGGGTTGGCGGTTGATGACGAAACACCATTTGCCCTTGCTGGTCTCCGGTCGGGAACATCTGTAAGACGCTGAACAAGCAACCGGCCACCACGCCCACTTTTACGAATATTCGTCCGTACTCCTCGTACTTGCCCCATAGCAGGTAAAACGCTCCAATGGAGGCCATCACAAACGCGCCGGTGATGGCGGCGCCGCTCATGTTGTGCGCATACTGCCATCCGGCCCAGGGATTCAGAACCAGCTTCCAAAAACTGCCGAGTTGAATTGATCCATCGGCGGCGCGCTCGTAACCCACCGGATATTGCATCCAGGCATCGGTCGCGATAATGAAGTACCCGGACAGCCATGACCCGAGAAATACCGCGACCGCCGACCACAAATGGGCGCGAGGAGTAAGCCGCTTTTCTCCGTAGAGGAAAAGGCCCAGGAACGCCGACTCGAGAAAAAAGGCGAACATGCCTTCCATAGCCAGGGTCTGGCCGATCACGCCTCCGGCAAAACGAGAGAAGTGGGACCAGTTGGTGCCGAACTGAAATTCCATCGGAATACCCGTCACCACGCCCAACACGAAGTTGATGCCAAAGATGCTTGCCCAGAATCGGGCCGCCTGGTTGTAAATCTCACCGTGGCGGCGCAGAGCAAGGGTCTTGAGCACCACAATCAGCGGCGCTAGTCCCATGGTGAGTTGGGGAAATAAATAATGGAAGGTTATTGTGAACGCGAAATGCAGACGATGAATCAGCAGCGCGCTATCCATTATGAAATCCGATTCATCTCAGCAACTAACAATGCCTGCGAGCGGAAAAGCAAATCAGGATATGACCCAGCTCACAACTTCGCAAATTGCTAACTCAGTTTGTTGCGGCGCCGGTCGAGTTCATCGCGACGGATTTCACGGCGGCGGCCGGCATCTTCGTAGCGACGTCTCTGCTCGTCAGTTTCTGGAATGATGGCTGGTACCTTCAAATGGCGTCCCGCTCCGTCAATGGCGACAAATGTCAGGTAGGCCGAGCTGACATGCTGGCAACTGTCGAGCAGATAGTTCTCTACCCAAATTTTTACTCCGACTTCCATGGAAGTGTGGAACACGCGATTGACGCTGGAACGCAGGATGACCAGGTCACCGATGTGCACGGGAACCCAGAAGTCCAAATGGTCGATGGCGGCAGTAACCACGTAGTTGCGGCTGTGGCGATGCGCGGCCATGGCGCCGGCAAGATCGATCCAATGCATAAGGCGTCCGCCTAGCAGGGCGCCCAGAGGATTGGCATCGTTGGGAAGAACGATCTCGGCCATCTCGGACTGCGAATCCCGAACCGGACGGGCCATCATCAGATCATCACTTTGCTTCATAGGTTGACGAGTCATGAGTTTCCTTTGGACAGGATCCCGCCTGGGGCGACGGGATGCGACGCAGTAAATATGATTCTAGATAGCACTCCGCCATTTTCTGAATTTGTGGATCGGCATGGGACAGTATCCACCGTCCCGACGATAGGTCGTATTCCAGTGTTCCATGGGTTGTGGGAAGATGGCCAGCTTCACACACGAACAGCAGGAGTAGTTGTGATCCTGTATCGCGTGCGACTCCGAAACGCACCGCGTCGCAAGGACGCTCTTTGGGCAATCGAGGGCAGTTCGTGGCGTAGCCCAGGTTGCAAAAGGATCTCAGTTCCTCATCGGTGGGTTGGACACCCTCGTGACCCGGAGCGCAGCAAAAACCGGTCCATCCACACCCTAAAGGCAGACGGGAAGGGTGTTGCCAGACACCATCTTCCGACTTCCGCACCGGCATGAAAAACGGGCAGGCCAAACCTGGGCTCCTGTTGAGTGATGGGCCATTTTACTCATGGCGCGAGAAGCTTACTAGTAGCGCAACAAATGCCACGAGTCACCATCCTGAGCCACAACCATGTACGGTCCGTAGTAATCTGTTGTACATGGATCGTATTGCAATGCTCAGCGAGATCCTCTCGCAGAATCCTACCGACGCCTTTGCCCGCTATGGCCTCGCGATGGAATATTCGAAGAGCGGCGAAGTTGAGCGTGCACTGCAAGAGTTCGCGCAGCTACTCGCCAGTCATCCCGACTACACCGCCGCCTATCACATGGCGGCCCAGACCCTGGTGAGCGCCAGGCGCATCGACGAAGCCAAGAGGATGCTGGTAGACGGGATCTCTTCGGCGAGACGCACCGGCAACACTCATGCGCAATCGGAAATGACTGCTATGTTAGAAGAAATGGGATAGCCTTCAGACTGCGGACTGTGATTCCCTTAGCAAATTGTTCACGTGGTCCGCGCCATCCTGGCCATCGCCCACTCCACCAACCCTGGGAACAACTGATAAATCTTGACGACGGGATGCATTGTCCAGGGCACGATGACCTCACGCTTTTGCTTTCGATAACCACGCAGCACAGCTCGCGCTACGCGCTCTGCGGTGATTCCACGAACTGCCCCAGGGCGCACTTGCTTGAGTTCCCTGCCCTTGATGGCGTTGGCGCCAAAATCGGTACGCACGTAACCTGGGCACACGGTCATCACGTGGATGCCTGCATGCTTCAACTCCACCCGTGCGGCGTTGCTGATCGCATTCATGGCAAACTTCGTTGCGCAGTAGATCCCCATAAATGGCACCGCAATATGTCCAGCGACGCTTGAAATGTTCACTATCGTCCCCGAGCCTTGCTGCTTCATGACCGGGATCACTGCTTGCATGGCAGCAACTGTACCGAAGAAATTGATATCGAACGTATCGCGGCACGCAGTCATATCCATCTGGGCGATCGAATCTCGCATTCCGCGGCCGGCGTTATTGATCCAGAGATCGATGCGGCCAAAGTGGTGCAGCGTAAGACTCACAACGCGATCAATCTCCTCGCGGTTACGCACATCGCAGGAAAGTCCAAGCGTGCGGTCGGGATGACCGAGGCGGTTGCAGGCGGCCTCAGCGCGTCCTGCATCACGCGACAGCAGCACGACTCGCGCCCCGCGATCCGCAAAAACTCTTGCTATCGCTTCGCCAATGCCCATGGAGGCGCCGGTGACAACGACCACTTTCCCTGAAGCTTCGATCTTCTCAGAAGCCATGGGGAGCTTGTATCGTCCTGGGCTTGTCAAGTCAAGCGCTGCGGTACAATCGAGGAATTGAATGCTCTTTCTTCCCTGATATTCACGAAGGTTTCATGAGCACGCTCTTGCCGCTCTTTCCGCTGGACGTGGTTTTGCTCCCAGGCACCCCTTTGCCCTTGCATATTTTCGAACCACGCTATCGTGAGATGGTGTCGGAGTGCCTGTCACAGGAAAAGCGTTTTGGAGTGGTGCGGGCCAAAGATGAAGGAGTTGCTGAGATTGGCTGTACGGCGGAAATCCTCACCGTGACCAAGAAATATCCCGATGGGCGGATGGACATTGTGACAGAGGGGCGCGAGCGCTTCGAAGTGATGCAGGTCAACCAGGACCGGTCATTTCTACAGGCCGAAGTTCTCTATCTTAGGGACGAACCCGGCAAAGCCACTGCCGACGAACTCGCGCAGGCGCAGAAGCTGCACGGAGAGATTATGACCTTGGCCGGCGCGGAACCAGAGAAATTGTCGGAGGTGGAAGGCTCCCAACTTTCTTTTCATCTCGCGGGTTCACTTCCGCTCGATCCCGATTTCAAGCAGACTTTGTTGGGCATGAAGTCGGAAGCCGAACGCATACAGGCCGTAATCTCCTATTTCGAAGCCATTCTGCCTAAACTGCGGCGGAGCGTACACGTGCGCCAGAAGGCTGGTGGCAACGGCCACGCAATGTGAATGTGGCCAGACCTTCTTCCGCTCAATACTTGAATTTGTCATGCGATCGGAAAACAGTTCGTGACTGGAGCGGGCGTATAATCAGTCTCATTAAGCAGTTTCCCCTTGGGGGTTTTGCGTCATGAGTTTCCCGCGCACGCTCGGCGAATTGCGCCAGAGCCCACTTTCCGAAAAACGTTTGCAATCCCGCCGCGTGAAGGACGAGTTGCGCGACAACCTGATAGCGAAACTGCGCTGCGGTGGAACCGTCTTCCCTGGTATTGTCGGCTACGACGACACGGTGGTGCCGCAGATCGTGAATGCCATTCTCTCCCGTCATAATTTCATACTGCTGGGATTACGCGGGCAGGCGAAAAGCCGAATCCTGCGCGCACTGACCACGCTACTCGATCCGCAGATTCCCTACATTGCCGGCTGCGAGATCCACGACAATCCCTATTCGCCAATTTGCCGCCGATGCCGCGAAGACGTGGCGGAGCAGGGTGACGAGACACCGATCGCGTATCTTTCTCCGGAAGAACGGTACGTTGAAAAGTTGGCCACGCCCGACGTCACCATTGCCGACCTTATCGGAGACATTGATCCGATCAAGGCTGCGCGGGGCGGTCATCAACTCAGCAGCGATCTGACGGTTCACTACGGCCTGCTTCCACGGGCGAATCGTGGCATCTTCGCCATCAACGAGTTGCCTGACCTGGCGGGAAAAATTCAGGTGGGTCTATTCAACATCATGCAGGAAGGCGATGTGCAGATTAAGGGGTACCCCATTCGTCTGCCGCTCGACGTCGCCCTCGTGTTCAGCGCCAATCCGGAGGACTACACGGCGAGGGGCAAGATCATCACGCCGCTAAAAGACCGCATTGGTTCGGAAATTCGCACCCACTATCCAGCCACGGTGGAAGAAGGCATTGCCATCACGGTGCAAGAGGCCTGGACGCAGCGCGACGGATACAAGCTGCATGTTCCCAAATTTGTGCAGGAGGTCATCGAGCGCATCGCCTTCGCGGCGCGCGAGGACAAGAAGGTCGACAAGCGTTCCGGCGTGAGTCAACGCCTGCCGATTTCGTGCATTGAGAACGTCATCTCCAACGCGGAGCGTCGTGCCATCCGGCATGACGAGAAGCTGGTTGTGCCTCGCATTGGCGACGTGTATGCCGCTTTGCCCGCCATCACAGGCAAGCTTGAACTGGAGTATGAAGGCGAGATGAAGGGCGCGGACCACGTGAGCCGAGAGCTAATACGTACCGCGATTGCCAAGACTTACGACGGCTATTTCAACGGCGTGAATACGCAGCAGATCGTGCAGTGGTTCGATCTGGGCGGAGAAATCCAAATGGCCGATACCGCGGGCGCGGCTGAGGCCCTGCAATCCCTGCGCGCCATCCAGGGCCTGATGGATAAGTTGGGCAAGTTGACCGTCGGCCCGAAAGATAGTCCGGAACTGCAGGTGTCCGCGGCGGAGTTCGTACTGGAAGGTCTGCATGCGCACAAACGCATCGGGCGTAATGAGGAGCGCGTGTTCACAGCAGGAGAAAAACTTCCAAAGCAGGCTGAGAAACCGTTCGAACGTGAGGAACCGCCGTTTCGCGGCAGAAGGCCGTACAACTAGGTCTCAGGTGACAGGTCTGAGGTGACAAATGCAACGAGGTTTGAGCCGTCCCCTGTGTTTCCTGAGACCTGAGACCCGACACCTGACGCCGAATTTATGAAGCGCATTCGCTACAGCAAGTACGTTCCGGATCCCGCCGGCGAAATGAGCATGGAGGATCTACTCAGCGCTCTCTCAGACTACCTGCTGCAGAGTGGTTTCCAGAACTATATCTATAGCGACTTTCTCGACGGTGAACAGACACTCGACGACTTGCGCCGCGCGCTGGAACAGGCATTGCTCGATGGTAATTTTCTGGACGAGGAAATGCGCGAGCGCCTGCAACAGATGCAAATGGATGGCACCCTGGATGAACTAATTGAGCACTTGATCGAACGCATGCAGCAGGAAGATTACATCAGCATCGACCAACCTCATGATCCCTCGCGCCAGGCGAGCACGGGTGGACAAGTCGGCGAAGCTCAGCCACAGGCCAAGTTCGAGATCACTGATAAGAGTCTCGACTTCCTCGGCTTTAAGACACTACGCGATCTGATGGGATCATTGGGAAAATCCAGCTTCGGACGGCACGACACTCGCGATTTGGCGACGGGCATTGAAGCCAGTGGCGCCTCTCGGCGTTACGAATTCGGCGATACTCTCAACCTCGACATCACCGCGACGCTTTCCAGCGCCATCCAGCGCGAAGGCCTGAAACTGCCACTGAACATCGAATATTCCGATCTCCAGGTGCATCAGTGCGAATACCAGTCCTCGTGCGCGACCGTCCTCATGCTCGACTGCTCGCACTCCATGATTCTTTATGGCGAAGACCGCTTCACACCGGCCAAAAAGGTCGCCATGGCGCTGTCGCACTTGATCCGGACACAGTACCCGGGCGATTCGCTTTCGCTGATTCTTTTTCATGACTCAGCGGAAGAAGTGCCGCTCTCGCAGTTGGCTCGCGTGAAAGTGGGACCGTACTACACCAATACGCGCGAGGGACTCCGGCTGGCGCAGCGCATTCTGCAGCGTCAGAGAAAAGACATGAAGCAGATTGTGATGATCACCGACGGCAAGCCCTCGGCGCTCACGCTCGAGGATGGACGCATTTACAAGAATGCCTTCGGGCTCGACCCTCTGGTGGTCAGCCAAACGCTGGAAGAAGTTTCGAAGTGCAAGCGCGCCGGCATCCTGATCAACACTTTCATGCTGGCGTCAGATTACGGCCTGGTGCAATTCGTGCAGAAAGTCACGGAGATGTGCCGCGGCAAAGCCTACTTCACCACACCCTACACCCTGGGACAGTATCTGCTGATGGACTACATGTCGCGCAAGACCAAGACGATTCACTAAGGCGGGCATCTCGTCTGAGGCAGCTTCGTGGAATCAGCGACGAGTCTTCCTCGCGGACTGGCGTCCGCTCGGGTGTTAATCCAAAAATCCAGACTGAACTTGGCTAATTCCTGACAATCTCACCCACCGCCCGGTACGCCTGGTCAATCGCTGCGTCTGTGTAGGCCGAGCCCCCGGCATCCGAATTGGCGACCGCAATCCGGCCAAACTGCTTCCGTCCCAGCACCCAGGGCTTTTCATTTTCGGACCAGTCGGGATCGAACAGCGGATTGTCGTGAAAGGCATAGCCGTGCGCCCAGCGGTTTACAGTGATGCCTTCGATGTCCCGCGCCGGGTCAAATCCCGCCGCCCCCAACATGCGCCCCAGCTGCTCGCGAATGTTGCGTTCGAAAGTTGGAAACGGTGTGCGCAGCAGTTCCATCCGCCCCGCGCGATTCTGGTCTCGTTGTGGCAACCCTGGTTTGCACGGAGTCCGCAGCATAAATAGCACGGCCGGCTCTTCGGGCTTGCTGGGGAATTTGTAGTCTCCCAGGCTCACCGGGAAATCCACCGCAACATAGTTATGGTAGCTGCCCGGCGCATCAATCTGGAATACGCCCAGCTTCTGGAACGCTGTCCAGTTGCGGATCGCCACGTGCGTATACACCAATGGACTTTTTACCAGCAACGCTAGAGCATCCCGCTGCTCCTCCGGCAGTTCGGGGCAGAGATAGGGAATCATCCCGTTGTAGCAGGCCAGCACGCAAGCTTTCGCCGTTACCGAACACAGCTTTTCGCCCCGCATGTAGGCGACTTCTACTTCCTTCGCTGTTTTCGCATCGCCCACATGACGCACCTGCACCACCGTGGTGTTCAACCGAATGTGCGTCTTCGCCGCTGATTGGGAAGACGCCATATCCAGCTTGCTATAGTCCACCCTCGCGGTTACCACGTCTTCCATCGTGTGTCCCGGAATTGCCTCCGGAATCAACGAACGAACCAGCAGCCGCGCGATCGAAGCATTGCCGTCCGGAAAGTGAAAAATATATGGGTCGGGTTTCACGTCGTTCCCGCGCCCTTGGCTTCGGCCCAGCTTCAAACCCTCAAAGCCGGGGTATCCAAACTCATCGTAGTCGTCGCCCTCCGTGTAGCAGAACAGAGCTGGCACTGCCTCGATGCCAACGCAGAAAAGATCGTGCGTTTTCTTTTGAAAGAACGGCAGTACCTCCTGATGCACTTTCACGATCTTCGTCAGGAAGTCGGCATAGCTCATTTTCATCAGCCGGTTCTGTTTTTCTTCCACAGAGAGACCCGGCAGGTAGTCCACTTTTTCGGTGTAGAGCCGCGTGAGGTCGCGCTTTGCCACCTCCGAGAGGGGCGTCTTGGCAATAAATTCCGGCCACGGCAGCGAGTTTCTCCCCGTAACGAAACGGTCTTCCCCAAACGTTTCTTTGTCGAAGAACACGCCCGTGCCGAGCTTCAGGGACGGAAACAGCTTCTGGTCGAAGGCTTGATAGAACTTCTGTAGATCAACGCCCAGTTCCGCCAGCAAATCCTTGGCGACTTGGCTGTACTTAGATGGACTCTCGATCGACTGCGTTCCCCCGTAACACAGCAACTTTCGTCCCCCCGCCTCAAACTCATTGCGCTTGGCGTGTCCGCCGAAGTCGTCATGATTATCCAAAATCAGAATGCGTGCCTGTGGACCCGCGCTCTTGCGGTAAAAGTGCGCCGCTGCCAGCCCGCTGATGCCGGCTCCCACCACCACCAGATCGTAGGTCTCGCCGCTCGCCTCGGGCTTCCCGGCGCCTTCCCAGAAGTCTCCATCTCGCAGCTTGTGCGCAAACGTAAACGTGCCGTCATGGTTGCCCCGAATTCCAGTCCTCGCGGGTGGGTAATAGTCAGGCGCTTTCTCCGGAGCAAATTGCTTTTCCGTGAGGCTCGGATTATTAGCTTTCGGTTCATCCGGTTCCCCGAGCGCCGTAGCCAAATCCGGCAGCGCCAACGTTCCGATGCTCACCGCGACTCCGTTCAGGAAGTCACGCCGGGTGATCTCGCGGCCCATGCCTAGCTCTCGATCTCGCGAATTGTTCACATGAGGCCTCGCACGCGGGGGTGGTCTGAAGATCAGGGTGGTTCGGGAAGAGCCATCCAGCGTCTCGGTTCAGCTTGTGCCATCAGCTCTCTTCACGGCTGACTCTGCAGCTTGGAAACCAATGCGGCTATGGGTTCCGTCACAAAAGGGTTTAGTCACTGAGCCACCGCAACGGCACAAAGAAAAAGCAGGTTTGCCAGTAAGGTCATACTTATTGCCGTCTGCGTCAACCAACTCGATCGAGCCCTCTGGGGCTTCCACACGATACGGGCCGTTCTTCTTGATCGTAATCTTGACGGTGGACATGGGACCTCCGCTAAAAATGAGTGTGAGTACGGATAATGAAGATAGCAGCTTCGAGCCGACGGCTTCTAGCGGAATGAAGAATTTCTGTCTCCGCCCCAAATCGGTTGGTAATTAGGGATGCCTTGCACCACTCAGCATGCCACTCATGCAGCCGCTGATTGCGCCGGAAGTAGATCCTGATACAGATCCAAATATTCATCGATCATGCGCTTGGCAGTAAAGCACTCGCGGGCGCGCTGATAGGCGCGGTTCGCATAGCCGCGACATAGGTCCCGCTCATCGCTCAGGCGCCGAATCACGGCTGCCAAGCTGTTGGCGTCATTCGCTCGGAAGTAGAGGGCGGCGTCGCTCCAAAGTTCCCGGTGGGAAGGAATGTCGTTGGCGATGATGGCGCAACGGGAAAGCGCAGCTTCTACCGTCGTCATGCCGGAAGGCTCATATCGCGACGTGGCAGCATAGATGGAGGCCCGGCTGTAGAGAGTGCGCAGCTGCGCCTCGGTTTGCGGACCTTTTAACGCCATGCAGACCCGATCGACGGCAACTTTGACGTCGGCCCGAATGGGAATCTTGGGAGATGTCACCGGGGCGTCTGATCCGACGATGCAGACAGGGAGCGGGTGCTCATGTTGGGTCAATAGAGAAACCTGCTTGCCGGCGTCCCACAGTCGACCTACCGCCAGGACGGAATCATCCTTGCTGACATATGGATTGAAGAAGATTGGGTTGCGTCCGTTGTAAATCACAGAGTCGCGGCGCGGACGCGTATAGCAGGCCCGGAGGGTGTCCAACATCCAGACCGTCGGTGCAACCACGGCACTGGCCTGCTCCAAGCCACGAATTACCATTTCTCTGTACCACTTCACCCAGCGGGTCTGTTTCGGCTCATTCCCATGAATCGCTTTCCACCAACTGATCATGTCCCCGTGGGCCACGACTACGCGCGGAATTTCAACTGGGAGGCCGCCATAGCACAACTGATTCAGGTGCAAAAGATCGGGCTTTAACTCCTGCACCAGAGCTGTGATATAAGCGGAGGACGCTTCCAGATCTAACTCTCCTTCCTGCATCCAGTCCAAACGAAATGCCGTGGGACGGTATTCCAGGCCGTGCAGATTATCCATCCAGGAGGTTTGCTCGGGCAGAGGAATCTCGCCGAGGCTGACCAGAGTGACACGAACCCCGCGACTTACCAGTCCCGTGACCAGTTCGCGAGCGTAAGTCCAGACCCCACCCAGCGTATCGGCAGTAACTAGAACGTGCACTCGCAGCTCCTGTCTCTCGCTGACATCAGTGTACGTGAGACGTCTGATTCCAGGCCCGATTATTGTAGTGTGAGAACTGGCGGTCACCGAAGGATTTTTGGAACCTTTGTCGACGCAGTGCGCAAATTGTTGCACAGGAAGGATCAGGCAATACTCGAGCAGTGGCTTTAGCGTGCCGCTTGGTTTGCGTAACCCTCGTATCCCCGTAAGTAGCCGGCCGTGAAAGACGCTCGATCCGCCTCGGTGGCCCATCGTCCCCTGACAACATGGGGCGCAACTCCGTTTTCGGCTGCAAGCCTTCCCAGATACAATCCATCGCGGAACGCGCCATCAGTGGCGTGGCTGACGTTTTCGCTCGCGCTCAGACTGTTCGGCTGACGCTGGACGTGAAACACTGACACCGTTCCCATGCTGAGCGCGATCACAGATGCGAATAGTGAAACCCTGTTCATTGCTTTGTACCCCAAATCTTTTTCGATTCGCTCGGTTCTGTATCTCTTGTCGACGAGACAAGCCTAAGGCGGGCGGAAGGTGACCTTGTCATTTAGCGGTCACTTATTGGTCAACTGTTGGTTATCTTTTTGTCGGAGACTTGTAACGCTTCACGCGGAACGACAGCCAGGAGGGCGGCCTAGGTCGAGGCTTCGAGTTTGATGCGCATTTCCCGAGCCAGTTCATAAACGGCGCGCATTTTAGTCTCAGCTGTGGCTTGAAGGTTGGGGGTTTGAAGGGCCAGCTCGCAGGATAGTAGGATCGCCGTTATCGTATCTTTTAATTCATTGCGCAGGCCTTGTTCCGCGCCTTGGCGCGCTAGCAGGACCTCTCGCTTGCGGCGGTGCAGAGCCGCACGCAGTTCGCGCACTACTCGCTCCATTCCGCAGATAGCAAAATTTACGTAAACGGGGATTGCCGTCCCGACATGCTGTAAGACCATCTCGCTGTCATCAGGCTCAGCTTCCAGGAACGACTGATCAATCACGACTGCGGAATATTCGTGGGCGCGCAGTTTGGCTGCTGCCTCCCGCAGCGTAGCGGCGACCTCCACCGGCTCCCGAATCTCTTCCTCGAGCCTCACTGCCCAGTCGCGACCTTTCGCGTAAGGCGTGATGAGTAGAATCATGCCATTTGACGTGCACGTCTGCCGCCACGACTTTGACTGATGAAAGCATTGCGTTTAGAGCGGCGCTGGCTTCTGTCGTTCCCATGACGGGAAGTCCCGCTCCTTTTCCCGAACGACTGATCGGATATCTCACACGGCGGGTGGCCCGGGCAACTTCCGGATTGAATTCTACTCTGGAGGGTGCCCCGTCCAAGCTGTGCTTGGGCGGGGATGTTCGTTCGTCACAGAATGGGGCGCGGTATGGAACTAGGCTTCTCCTATGCCTTGGGGGCTAAAGCGGTTCCAACAGTCCGGCCAGCTTCATTTCCTTACCTTCAGTTGTTACCGCAGACGAGCGAACTTCCAGAGCATACGATCCCGCGCCACCTTTGAAGCCTCCCTCGAAACAGTCCGCCAAGGGTACAGGCTCTGGGTGTACGGTTACGTGGCGATGCCGGAACACGTACACCTTCTGGTGAACGAACCCCAGCGATGCGGCTTAGCGCGAGCCTTGCAATCGTTGAAGCAATCGGTCGCGCGTACCCTGGCGTTGCGAGCTGCGGATCCCTTCTGGCAGGCTCGCTACTACGATTTCAATGTCTGGAGCGAGCACAAGTTCTTGGAGAAGCTGCGCTACATTCATTGGAATCCAGTGCAGCGGGCGCTGGTCGCGCGGCCAGAGGACTGGAAGTGGAGCAGCTTTCGCCACTATGTGAGCGGCGAACCCGGAACAGTGGAAATTGAATCGCAATGGACGGTGCGGACTAGTGAGCGCATGGGCATCTTTCCCATGGTGCAGACACCGCCTAAGGAAAGTCCCCGCCCAAGCAGAGCTTGGACGGGGCACCCTCCGGAGTAAGATGAATGCGAGTTAGCCCGGGCCAGCCGCCTTCAGGTTCACTCTGCCAACCTAATCCTGGGCGGCGTACTCCTTCAGCTTGCGATAGAGCGTCGTTTTACCAATCCCCAGCAGCTTCGCCGCCAGCAGTTTGTCTCCGTTGAGTTGCCCGATAGTGTTGATGATGGTCTGCTTCTCCAAGTCGGCGATGGGGACAATTTTAGCCACGCCGTTTCCTCCTGCTGGCATCGTGCTTTGCACGCTGTGAATGGCGCTGGGCAAGCCGCATGCCTGGATCATGGGGCCGCTGGTGAAAGCGCAGGCCCGCTCCAGGCAGTTTTCCAGTTCACGAACGTTGCCTGGCCAATCGCAGGCTAACAAGGCCTTCATGGCGTCGTCGCTCAGGCTCCGTTCCTGTGCCGAGGCCCGCGACAGGCGCTCCAGGAAGTGCGCCGTCAGCAGCGGAATGTCCTGGCGACGTTCGCGCAATGCCGGAATCCGCAAGCTGAGCACATTCAGCCGGAAATAAAGATCCCGCCGGAACGTGCCCTGCGCCACCGCCTGCTCCAGGTCGCGGTTCGTGGCCGCCAGTATTCTGACGTTGATGGGGACGCGTTTGGTGCTTCCCACTGGACGGATTTCCTTCTCCTGAATCGAACGTAACAGCTTCGCCTGGAGGTCCACCGACAACTCACCTACCTCATCCAGAAACACGGTGCCGCCCTCGGCGATGGCGAGCAGGCCCTCGCGGGACTGTACCGCGCCGGTGAAGGCTCCCTTGACATAGCCGAAGAGTTCACTCTCGATCAGAGTCGGGACCAGCGACCCGCAGTCGACGGGAATAAATGGCTTGTCATGGAATGGTCCTGAGTAGTGAATGGATCGTGCCACTATTTCCTTGCCGGTTCCGCTCTCTCCCAGGATCAGAACCGGATGGTTGCTGTGCGCTGCCTTGGCGATGATCCGGTAAAGCTTCTCCATCTCGGGCGCCCGGCCGACGATGCTGCCGAAGCCTTGTTTGGATTTGATTTTCTCCCGCAACAGTCGATTTTCTGTTTTCAATTTCAAGTGCCCCGAGACACGCTGCAACAGCAGCTTCAGCTCGTCCATACTGAAAGGCTTGGTGACATAGTCGTATGCGCCATTCTTCATGGCCTGCACCGCCGATTGCACCGTTCCATAACCGGTCACCACAATGACCACTGCATCGGCGCGTCGTTCGCGGATCTGATGCAAAGCTTCGAGCCCTCCCGCGCCCGGTAATTTCAGGTCGAGCAGCACTACGTCGACGCCTTGGGCATCCAGCATGCGGTAAGAGTGCTCGGCCGAGTCGGCCACGCAGGTGTTGAAACCCAGGGATTGGGCGACTTCCCGGCAGGCTTCCCGAATAGCGCGCTCATCATCCACGATCATCAGATTCAGCAGGTTCGCGCCCTCGAGTTGGGGCAGGATGGGCGCGCTAGCAACCGCGGTTGTCATGTTGCATCACCTCGTCTTGAGTTCGGATTTCTACGATTCAGGTTCCTGGGCATCTTCCTGGGCCAATTCTGGAGCAACCCGCGGCAAGCGAACTGACACCTGAGTGCCTCGGCCCGGCTCACTCTCCACTACGACGGTTCCTCCACGCTCTTTCACAATGCCAAACACGGTGGCGAGTCCCAACCCGTTGCCAAGCCCGGGCTGCTTGGTCGTGAAGAAAGGTTCGAACAAATGGGAACGTGTTTCTACATTCATGCCCGAACCAGTGTCAGTGACCGTGATCTCAACGCAGGGCGTCAGGCTCGATTTTTGATCAGTCGAATGAGCGAGAAAGTCCGCGCAGTTTCGCGTCTTTACCGTTACGCGGCCGCCATCCGGCATGACGTCGCGGGCGTTCAGCACCAGGTTCATCACGATCTGCTGAACCTGGGACGGATTGATCATGACCGAACCCAGATCGTCGGCTAGTGACGTAACCAGTTCGATATTTTCACCAATCAACCGTGCCAGGAGTTCACGCATACTGCTCACGATGTCATTTACTGACAGCGCATGCTCCCTGACCGTTCGCGGACGCGCAATCGCCAGCAACTGCTGGATCAAGGCGGCACTCTGCTCGCCAGCCATGCGAATCTCCTGCGCATGGTGTCGCAAACGGCGATTGCTTCCCAGACCGGCGATCAACAGATCGCAATAGAGCATGATTCCGGTGATCAAGTTATTGAAGTCGTGAGCGACGCCGCCTAGGAGCCGGCCGACTGCCTCCATCTTCTGGGACTCCTGCAATTGCTGCTCGGAGCGCTTCTGCAGAGTGACATCGCGGACGCTAACAATCAGAAGATCGCGGTCTCTGACTCGGAAACCGGCGCACGAGACTTTGACGCATATGCGGGTACCGTCGCGGCGCACGCCAGTGAAGTCTGCGGCGGGCCAGCCCAGATTGATGTCGCTCGAAGTCCTAACCTCGGGGCGATCCGCAATAACAAACTCCGGCCAGCTCCGGCCGTGGATCTCAGAGTTTTGCGAATACCCAAACAGCTGGACAAAGGCCGGATTGGCGTGAAGGACCCGGCCGCACTCACCACGTTCAACCACGGCCAAACTCGCCGGGCAGGCCTCCATAGCGGCGGTCAGCATCAAGTAATCCGGCGATCCTTCCGGTTCGGTCCGAAACTGCGCCCTAGCGCTCATGGTTCAACCGATCTTTCTGTCCCTGCCGGGTCCGAATCAGGAAAGCATTGATCAGAATTAACGTTTGATGAAAGCAGAACGCACAGCCGCCCAGTATCGAAAGGCGGAATCTCCTCCCAAATCGGGAACATCGCTGCAACACCCAGCGCCTCTGGGCTCTCCCCATTGGGGAAGTGTAGGCAAATCGTGCTGCCCGTGCTAAGGGCGCACGTCACATGCAATTGTGATGAAAGAACAACCTGCTCAGATCTGGCTGTGGAGAGTGCGTTGTGGCACCGAGCTTGGCGACAAGGATCATCCTCGTCCGCGACCGAGCACGCACCGTCTTTTCATGATTAACTGGGATAAGCAGAATCGGATGTATGAAGCGAGTCAGGATGCACGCGACAGAGTCGGCTCGATGCCAAAATGCTTGCTCCCCCAACCGTCAACCACGAAGGACACGAAGAACACGAAGGGAAATCGTTAGAGCCCAATCCTTCGTGTAACTTCCTGTCCTTCGTGGTTGATACCGATGCGGTAGCGAAATCGGTTGGATAAGGTTCCAGCACACCCAGACGGGCCCTCCGGGACTTACAAAATTGTACGTACTTCCGGCGGCGCGCGGCGCGTTGTACCCTGTTTGGAGCGATGCAACCTCAGGGTTCGGAAGTCTCACCGACTTCCGGGCAGCGTGATACAGCCATTCTTAGGAGGACAACATGATCTTAGTTACTGGAGCTTCAGGTAGTGTCGGAAGTGCGGTCCTGCGAGAAGTTCTCAACAGTGGCAAACCGGCGAGCGCGATGTATCGCTCAAGGGAGGATGCGGCGAAGTCATCCGGAGGTTCTCCCACTCGTGTGGCCGATTTTGCGGACAAGCCAAGTCTGCGGCGAGCTTTGGACGGCGTTGAAACTGTGTATCTCGTGTGCTCGCCGATACGCGAACTGGTGGATCTCGAGAGCAGCATGATAGACGCTTGCCGGGAAGGTGGGGTCCACTACGTAGTGTTGAACTCTGCTCTTGGCGCCGGAGATTATCCGAAATCGTTTCCCAGTTGGCACCGAAAGGTTGAGGAGAAACTCAAGGCTTCCGGTTTGGCCTACGCGATTCTGCGCCCGAACAGCTTCATGCAAAACATGCAGACCTATTACGCATCTAGCATCAGATCACAAGGAGCCTTCTACGTGGCGATGGAAAATGCGCGCATAAGCTTCATTGACGTGCGCGATCTGGCTCGCGTGGCCGCAAAGATGCTGACATCGCCGGAGCATCAAGGCCAGACGTACGAACTGAACGGACCCGAGGCCCTCACCTACGGGGAAGTAGCTGACAAGATCTCCCGTGTGACCGGCCGAAAAGTGCGGTATGTAGACATTCCAGAAGAAGCCCAGAGGAAGTCCATGCTCGAACTAGGAATGCCGGAATGGCAGGTTACCGCTTTGCTGGATTTGCAGGCGTACTACACCGGAGGGAAGGGCGCTGACGTCGACGATACGCTTCCCAAGCTTCTCGGCCAGTCCCCGAGGACGATGGATCAGTTTCTGGCGGAGTTCGCGGCTGATTTTGCTGAACAGCGTGCCACAGCATAGGAGGGCTGGATGGATGCACTGAACGCGAAGACCGGAATGACGCAAGCGGAAATGAAACGATTCATTCGAAATCACTTTGAAGAGTTCGTGAATCGGAAGAATCTGGATATCGCCGATCTCAATTTCGCGCCGGACTTCGTGGATCACGGCGCCGATGTGCCGCCGGGGACATTGCCAGGTCCGGCCGGGGCCAAACAGTACGTCGGCGGCGCCTACAAACGGTTTCCCGACATTCACGTGGACATCGAAGGCCTGATCGCCGAGGACGATAAAGTCGTAGTAAGAAACAAGTGGACTGGGACCGACGCTACGACGAAAAAATCAATTCAATTCTCGGGCATTGTCATCTGGAGGATCGCAAACCGGAAGATTGCCGAGCGCTGGGCATATCTGCAAGCATCACATTCGTCGCCGACTTAGCGAGCGGATTTCACGATCGCTTCAAACAACAAGGAGGAGACAGCCAATTTCGGCCGCTCCTCCGTGGATTTGTGAAGCCCTTCGGCAGACAGGCTAGTTTGACGAGTCACCCATCCCAGCCGCTGCGCTCTGTGGTCCGTTCTCCGGCTGAACGACTACGCCGTCAAACGAGGTTGCGGCCACGAAACGTCCGTGCACTACACTGATGCGGCGCAAAGGGTACCCCGAGTCAGGCCCGCGGTGCCAGCTCCGCCCTCCGTCCTGGCTGGCGAAGATCACACCCGTGGCCGTGCTGGTAGCCAGCAGGCGCTTGCCGGTTTGGTCGTAGGTGATCGAACTGATGTTCTTGTCGGGCAGTCCATTCACCATGTGGTCCCAGGTGGTACCGGAGTCCGTACTGCGGAAAGCGCCCTCCCGCGACGCGACCAGGATCTCGCCATCAGGAGTGATCGCCAAGCCAGAAAGGCTGGTCACGTAAGAAGACAGTCCAGCCGGCTGCCAGGCGACTCCATCATCCAAGGAAAACAGCACGTTGGTGCGAGTGGCGGCAACCACCAGGTTGCCCTTCGCCTGCACCGAAACAAATTCAGTCTTGCCAGCCACCGGACCCCCACTCCAACTCTTGCCCTGGTTCGTACTAGTGAACAAACCCGCGGAAGTGGCAGCCAGCCAGCGTTTCGGCGTGATTTCGATTTCGTTCACCT
>Ga0210384_10001303_pt1 | contig 34475 bp, 27 predicted proteins | sample IncBWH2MmetaG_FD_160574 | JGI IMG/M metagenome (GOLD analysis project Ga0210384, IMG submission 160574) | Forest soil microbial communities from Barre Woods Harvard Forest LTER site, Petersham, Massachusetts, United States - Inc-BW-H-2-M | ecosystem: Environmental > Terrestrial > Soil >...
ATGCCGTGAAGATGCTAGGGGTCCTTGGACTCCACACTCAGGATGACACGGCTTAGGGGCTAGAGTTAACGATGGGCTGCAGCTAATTCCCTCTCCGTACTCGGTTCATACTCCACGATATATCCGGCGACGGCACTTGCAGCCACGGTGAGCGGACTGGCCAGATACATTTGTCCGGGCCCACTGCGACCGGGGAAATTGCGGTTTTGCGCGCTGATCACGACCTGCTCGGGACGCGTGGTCACCCCCGGCCCGGCATTGATGCAGGCTCCACAACTGGGCTCGATCACGTGCGCACCCGCCCTCTGAAAAATGTCCAGGTATCCCTTGCGGATGCAGTAGTCGCGAGTCTCCTGCGATCCGAATTGAATGTAGAATTTCACCGAATCGGCCACGCGCTTACCTTGCTTCAGGGCATCGGCCAGCACGCGGGCATACATGTCCATGTCTTCGTTCTTGCCGGCCGTACAGGTTCCACCATAAGCCAACTCAACCGGGACTGGTGTATTCAGTTCGCGGACGTATTTGCCATTGCCTGGATCGCCGGGGGTCGCCACCATGGGAGTAATTTCCGCGGCATCAAGTTCGATGGTGTGCGCATGCTGAGCGTCGGGATCGCTGTACAAACCCTCGATCAGAGACACAGCCTGTTTGCGGTCCATGCCGCGCCGCTCGACCAGGAACTCAACCGCTTTCTGATCGGGCGCCACGATTCCTGTGAAACCGCCAATTTCTGCCGCCATGTTGGTCATGGTGGCGCGCTCGTCCACGCTCAATTCCTCGATGGCCTCGCCGGCGTATTCCATCACTCTGGCCAGCGCTTTGCCATGGCGCACGTAATCGAGGCTCAGAATCTTCAAAATAAAGTCCTTGGCAGTTACATTGGGATGCTTCTTGCCGCGAATAATGATCTTCACCGACTCCGGAACCTTGACCCGCACGTCTTTCGTGATCCATGAGTTGAAAACGTCCGTGGTGCCGATACCGAAGGCGATGCAGCCGATGGCGCCTACGTGCGGAGTGTGCGAATCGGAACCGATATTCAATTGTCCCGGCAGCGCGTAGGTCTCGAGCACGATGGAGTGGCAGATCCCTTCCGATCCTTTGCGGTCCTTCAACTCGCCATGCAACTTGATTCCATGTTTGGCGGCGAAATCCTGTTGCTTCAACTTGAGCTGCGTGGCGAGGTCCAGCAGGCCGAGCTTCTTTTTTTCCTCGGAAATCACCTCATCCAGAAAGGTCAAGTGGTCGCGGAAGAACAGAATGCTCGAAGAGTCATTGACCTTGGCATCCTTGCCGACATAGCGCTCGAAGAAAATGGCGGCCATAGGCGTAACGTACTCGTGGCTGAAGCGCAGATCGGCGCGCGCGAAGCCGGTGTCGCCGGGCTTCACGGATGGCACTCCCACGTCTCCTTTGTCATCGAGCATGTGGCGGGCGAAGATCTTTTCCGCGATTGTCATCGGGCGCTTCGCCGTCTTAATGGGCGGTAGAAAAACTTTTTTCTGCATGCGCGCGACGTTGAATGGAAACAAGCCGCCGTATTCGATCACTTGCTGTGTAATTTCGTCTTCACCGGCGGTAAATTCAGAGAGCGGGATTTCGTCGCCGGCCCGAACCTTTTCGATCAGGGAGAAGTTGGTCGAGGTCAGCAAGCCCAGGTTCTGGCAGTTTTGTTTGTAGATCCGCTCAATGTTCTCGGCAATCACCAACTGGATCCCCGCGCACATCTCCGCATAGGGCGACTGCTCGCGGCTTGAGCCTTTGCCTCGGCGCTTGCCGCTGATCGCGCACACAAAGCCGCCTTTTTTCACGTCGCTACGTCCGATGGGATGCTGCTCGCCACACTTCAGCCCCAGATACGGGATCTCGCCCAGGGTTTCATCGAAATAGAAACAGTAATGCGCCGGGGTAATCTCGTCGGTCGAGATGTCGTCGCGCAACTTGGGATTGTTGGCGGGAATCCGAGTGTCCCAGGGCAGGTCTTCGCCGGCCAGTTGGCGCTTGATCAGTTCCGGGTCTTCGGTGAGGAAAAGAATGCGCCCTTGCAGGCGAACCTTGTCGGGACGCTTTTCTATCTTTCGATCCAGAAGCGAGTCGATCACCTTCTCATTTTACTGCTGGGAGTTGGTAATAGGGCGTGGAAAAGAGGCTGCCGACTTCGCCGGCTGAAAACGCCGCCCCCAAAGGGCTTTAACCACCAAGGACACAAAGGTTCACTAAGGAATTCCTTTGTGACCCTTTGTGTCCTTGGTGGTTAAAGTTCTGGAGCGTAAATCTAATGGTGGCCGTGTTTGTGGTCGTACTCTTCTCCCGCCCGAATAGCCACGCTCAACCGGTTTTCTTTGGGTGCCAGCGGACAAGTGGCATAGGGCGTGACTGCGCACGGCGGGTTGTAAGCGCGGTTGAAGTCGAGAACCACGGTGCCGTTAGTTACCGGGCCGGTTTTCAGGAAGCGGCCACCGGGATAAGTATCGGCCTTGCTGGTGGGATCGCTGAAGACGAAGAAAAGGCCTTGGGCGGCGTCACCGCCCAGGTCGGTCAGCCTCAGTTCCTGGCCGTTGATTTTGAAAACCGCCGTCCCCGCAATGGGTGTGGGAGAAACGTCGCCCAGCACATTGGGGACATCGACCGTCTGTTTGCCGTCCGAAGGCAGCCAGGTCGCGGTCACGCGATACGACAGATCCAGGGGAAAGAATTGCGGTCCGCGGTATTGGTGTACCGCATCGCTCTCGAGATCCTTGAGCCGAATGCCCACACGCTCACCGCGCACGATCACGTGCAGCCGCAGCTTCCCCAGTTCGACGATCGTCGGATTACCCGTCGTATCGGGATGAAGCTCGGCCGTGGTGGCGGGTTTGCCGGCGATGGTGGCGTTTGCGCCCGGAACAAACTGTACAGTCACCGTCTTTCCCTGCAGGGTAAACAATCCAGCATGGGCGGGGCCCTTAGGAAAGACGATGGCATTTTTCGGATCAGTGCCAAAACTATTTTCGCCCGGCTTAAGCCAGAACAGCCCGGCCAGGGGCAACCATTCCTCTTTGAGATCGTCGACCAGTTCGCCTTTCCATTTCTCAAATGACTGCTGGTAGGCAGGATCAACCGAGGCAGTGCTGGGCTTGTCCGCCGCGGATGCAATTCCGCACAGGATACAGACAGCAATCATAATCGCTCCGAGTTTCCGCTTCATATTCCCTTTGTTCGGTATTCCTGAATGTCAGGCAGGGCCTCCAGGCCTCGTCCTTCGAAGATCTCGGCAAACTCACGAAGTAGCGCAGGGTGCACCAAACCATTCGAAGCCAGGGTCTCGCGGCTGTTGAGCTGAAAGGCTCCACCTTTGAAATCCGACACCTCGCCGCCCGCTTCTTCAACAATCAGCACACCCGCGGACGTGTCCCAGGGATTGAGGTTGAACTCCCAAAACCCATCAAAACGTCCGCTGGCCACGCAGCATAGATCGAGGGCCGCCGAACCCGCGCGCCGCACGCCATGCGTGCGCAGCGTGATCTGGTGATAGAAGTGGATATTCGGGTTCTTGTGCCGCTTGTGGCTCGGGAAGCCCGTGGCCACCAGGCATTCCGACAGGTTGGCAATCTTCGAAACCTGGATTCGCTGCTGGTTCAGATAAGCGCCGCTTCCCTGCTCGGCCGCGAACAGCTCATCGCGAGTCGGATCGTAGACCACGCCCGCAATCAGGCGGCTCTTGTGCTCCAGTCCAAGGGAAACGCAGAATACCGGAAACCCGTGCGCAAAGTTCGTGGTGCCATCGAGTGGGTCCACGTACCAGCGGTAGTCGCTGCCGGTATCGACAAGACCCTGCTCCTCACCAAGGACATCGTGGCTGGGCCAACGAGCCTTGATCCGTTCCCGGATCAGAATCTCGGACTTGCGGTCCGCCACCGTGACCAGGTCGGCATCGCCTTTGTACTCCACTTTCACATGCTGCCGGAAGTATCCCATCAGCAAGGCGCCCGCCTCGCGGGCAATCTCGGACATGCCGGAGACAAACTCGTTGTGGATGGATTGAGTCATGAAAAGACGTTCTTGGTGAGCTTACTTGCGTTTTCCGCTGTCTTCCGCGATGTACATGATCTCGTGTTTGAAGATAAACAGGTTGGGCTGGTCTTCGCGGGTCAGCCGGACCATATTCTTGTCGTAGTATTCGATCCAGCCGCGGACGACTTCGCCATCCGCCAGCTTGATGCTCACGGGCTTCTGTTTTTCTCCGAGAGACTTCAGGTACGCCGCCTCCTCCGAGGTCTGCTCGGGAGGGGCAGGCCTTCCCTTGCGGGAAGCTCCGGGTCCTTGTCCATGAAAAGGCATGAAAGTTATCTTACACGCCGAATGTGCCGGAGCACCAAAAGGCTGCTGCTAGAAAGTAAGCCTTATTCCGAACTGGATCTGGCGCGGGGCGCCGAGTGTGAACAATCCCGAACCGGGTCCAATGCGGTTGGTACTTCGATCCGTCGCCGAGGTGCCGTTCAATGATCCTATAGTTCCGTTGAGTATTCCAGTGAGACGGTTGCCCGGGCCGTCGAAGTTAGCGAAGTTAAGGATGTTGAACGCCGACACGCTGGGCTCAACCACAAATCGGTCTCCCAACCGGAAGGGCCGGGCTAGGCTCAAGTCGAAAGTCTTCATCCACGCCAGGCCTACGCTTCCTGGCGGCGGAGCTGCGATGCTCGGGGAGTGCGCTCCGAGCTGCACCAGTTGTGTACGAGAAAGCAAACCGGCATTGACCAGGGCTTGGCCAGCGGGAGTCAACTGGTCGCCGAAGTGGGTGTTGTAGTTCTGGATGACCGTATTCAGCGTGCTGTCCTTGATGGCGCGTCCGAAGGCTCCGATGTTGGTCCCAGGAAGGACATCGCCGTAAGAGCCGGCACCGGTTTGGCTTTGTCCGCCAAACGACCCATCTCCAGACAGGTCGCCACGAAAAATCTCTCCCGCCACCCCGCCACTGGCGGGAACATAAAGAGTCTGAGGCAATGGTGAGGCTACTTGCGCAACCAGGCCCAATCGGATGCCCCGAGGTAAATCCAGAATCGAACCGAGAGAGAACTGGTTCTTGCGGTCCTGGGAGGCGGAGCCAAAGAACGCGAGAGGGTGGTTGAAATCCGTCGCCAGGGGAAGCAAGTCCTGGTCGGCGAGTCCTCCCGCAAAGTTGCTGCGGAAACTGGAGTGCGTGTAAGTAAACTGCAGGCTTCCGCCGAGGACCCCTCGCACCGGATTGGTGAGATGGGTGCGCAGCGATAGTTGCACTCCGCTATAGAGCGACCGACCCGCGGGGAAGAACATGGTGTTCCGTCCCACCAGCGGATTGATTCCGGGAAAGGCCGCGCCCGTATCTGGAGTCAGGCCAAACAAGGATGCCGGCCCTCCGGCCAGAAACTGACCGCCGGAATCCAGCCCATGACCGGCAAAATCGGCGATGCTGGCACCGGGAACCGAGGCCAGGTAGCAGTTCACGGCGGTCTGGGAACTGGCGCCTGTACTTGCCGCCGGCGCACACCCCAGGCTCAGCGGGTTAGAGCCTAGCGTATTGTTGATCGCATTTAGGGCGGCGTTCGTGTTCAGGTGGGTCGCATTTCCGACATGGTTCGTGTCATATCCGATCAGGTAGTGGGTCCCTACATTGCGCACATAGTCCGCCGTAAATAGCGTGGAAGGCCACAGCTGCTTCTGGAGCCCGATGTTCATCTGTAATGATCGCGGAGTCTGGTAGGTCGGCGCCAGCAGGCCTTGCTGGCTGTTCAGCGCCTGGCCCAGGAAGCTGGGATTCGGAGAGCTGGAACTCAGGGCAGCATTGGCGGTCTGGAAAGCAGTTTGCAGGTTCGCCACTTGAGTCGCCACGTTTCCGACGCGCTGCCCGCAAAGTCCCGATGCATCTTGAGGCAGGTTTCCGGGGAAAATGACGACGCCGTGGCTGGCGCATGGATCATTGGCCTGCGCGTTGAACTGGCCGTTGGCGAGACGGGCAGCGCGGTCCGCCACAAGGTTGCGAAATACGTTGTCGTCGTAGTACATGCCGATCCCGGCCCGGATCACGGTCTGTCCATGCTTCCCGGGGTCCCACGCCAGGCCAAACTGCGGCGCGAAGTTTAGATCGGGTTGTCGGATGCGGCCGCCCAGCAAGGAATTTCCTCCGAAATGACTCAGCAGGTCGTTGTTGCCGGTGCAAGGCGCCTGGCTTCCATACGAAGCTGCTACCGTCGAGCAAGGAATGGCTGCCAAATCGGAATCGCTCCGCCCGGTATCGCGAACGTATTGCACTCCGATCGTCACAGTCATATTGGGCCGGAATTTCCAGATGTCGCCAAGGTAAGCCTGCATGCGCGTGTCGCCGAAGGCCCCACAGGATGAACCGAAACCCGATTTTTCGCTCAAGCAACTCGAACCGTTCCCCAGGGTGATGCTGTCCACCGGATAGTTCAGCGGATTGCCGACTCCGCCCGCGAAAGGTCCACTTGAGGCGAACAGAACCGAAGCCGCATCCGTGTCCGAACCGATCTGCGGAGCTAGACCGAAGAGATCGGCGGAAATCAGATTGTCAATCTGGTTCACCGCCACGCCAAAGCGAATAGTGTGGCTTCCCCAGGTCCGGGTGCCATCGTAACGGGCCTGTTTATTATCCTGCTTGGTCTGCTGGGGGGCTTGCGGGTTGGATCCGCTGGCGAATCCGGAGCCACCGGTAAAATTCAGGCTAATTCCAGGCGCAGGATTGAAAATGCTGCTTGCGCCAACCGCGTCCACGATCTTGTTGGAGTAGCGGTTGTAGGCGAAGCGAAGGGTGTGGACATACGGTCCGTGCGTAAAGTCGAAGCCGAAAGTATTCCCGAAAGTATCGTCATGACTCTTGAACGGTTGGTAATTCGCCCCGCCGAATGAATTGACGTCGCTGCCGTTGTCGTAGGTGAACCGGTAGAAGACTTGAGATCGCAAAGAGAGTTTGTAGTCGAGCCGGGCTGCGACCTCGGTCTCATGGAACGGAGCTTTATAGCTTCCATCAAGAAGATTGAAGGGAGCGTTGAAAACTGCCGGTGCGTCGAGATCCTGCTTCAAATACTCACCGGACAGAAAGTAAAACAGTTTGTCCTTTTTCCACGCGCCGCCGACGTTTCCCCCAAAAACCTCGCGGGAATAGCCGAAGTCTTTGCTTCCGGGAAGGCTGGCCCCGCCTGCGGCTTTGTCGCGAAAGTTGCCGAAGAGCTGACCGTGCAGGTCATCGGTGGCGGACTTGGTGATTACATTCACTTGTCCGGCGGAAGCCAGACCGGAAGAAAGCGGGAGCAACGATTGCTCGACCCCGACCTGCTGAATACTGCCCACCGGGACATTCGTCGTGGTGGCGCCCATGGCTTCGTCAGTGATGTCGATACCATCCACCAGCATCCGGGTAGTGCGGCCGTTGCGTCCAACAATGGAGGCCGCCGCATGGCCGCTCTTCGAAGGCGCGAGCACCTTGCCGTCGAGCTCCTGGACTCCGGGCTCAAGCCGGGTCAGATCCAAAAATCCTCGGTCCGTCGGAATCTGTTCGAGCTGCGCGCTATCAACCACGCCGCGCACTTCCGGATTCTCGGTGTCGACCATTTTGGCCACGGGCGCGACCACGCGCACCAGCTTGACGTCGCCGGTGGCGGTCGCTGCCGCCTGGATCCTGATCAGAATGTCGGCAGGCTGAAACCCTTTCGCCTCCACATGTAGAACATATTCTCCGGGAACCAGGTCACGCAGCGCGTACGTACCCGCGGGACTGGTTGTGGTGCGAGACGCTTGTCCGGTTATCTTGTTGGTGATGGTGAGGTCAGCTCCGCTTACCGAAGCCCCCCTGGGTCCGGTGATCGTTCCGGAAACGTTGCCGGTGGAAGAATCCTGAGCGTAAGCCAACGATGAAATAATCAGAAGGGCAAGGACAACGATCGCTCCAGCCCACAGACTCGACTGCCTGAGGACGGAACGGGCACAACCAATATTGCTCGACATTCGTCTCGCTTACCTTCCTTACAAAGATTCGCACTGGCGCACGCCGACACGCGCAAAGCGGCCATCAGGCCACTGCCCATTTTTGAGGAAGGCAGAAGACAGAAGCAGCATGCCAGGCATGCAAAACATGTTCAATCAGCAATCCTACAAGACTTTCACAACAGAATTTGTCCCGTCAACCAGCCCGTGTCGGGCGGGCGCCTTCGCCCGCCGCCTTTGACTTGGACTCTGCGGTTGTTTAGCAATCAACTTTCAAGTCAACGTCAACTTCAACAGCGGCGGGCGAGGGCGCCCGCCCCACACCACCTCTTCAATGCGACTTGGACGTGTAGTATCCCGTCCGATGGCGCACCTTGAACCCGGAATCAGTCGTCTGCCCCGCGACCGTTACCTGGATGCGGCGGAAATCTGAATCAGAAACCCGTTGTGACGGATAGTACGCCAGCAAATATTGGGTGCGCAGTTCATCGCTGATCTGGCGAAACGCATCATCCAGTTGCGGCAAAGACGCGGCGTAGAAATACTTGCCGCCGGTATCGGCCGAAAGCTGAATCAGGGCGTGTTCGCCGCCGATATCGCGTCCAGCACTGGCCTCGATGGGCACAATGATGATGCTGTACAAAATGGCTTCGGCGGTCTCGGCGGCCCGCACCGCTTCCTGGTAATCGACTTTGCTCATGGTATCGCCGCCGTCGGTGATCACCACCATAACCTTGCGGCCCACCCGTGGCTCCAATGCCTGCGACCCCAAAAACAGAGCGTCGTAAAGGGCGGTGGCCGAGCCCATGCGAATGCGGTCAATGCCGCGATCAACCACTCTCAGATCTGAAGTGAAGGAGGTCAATTCGCTCACCGTCTCGCTAAACTGGTAGAGCGACAGAGCGTCCACGGGACGCAGGATGGCATGCGCGAACCGACGGGCCGAAGCCAGTTCTAGCGGGAGGTCCTTGCGCGTGCTGAGGCTGGTGTCGATGGCCAGCACAATGGAAAGCGGTAAGGCCGATTCCTTGTCGAAGACCGCTATCTTTTGCTCCTGCCCGTCCTCACGCAACTGGAAGTTATCTTTCTTCAAGGCGGCAATCGGCGCACCATGTTCGTCAGTCACCGTGACGAACACGTTCACCAGTTTGACATCGACTTTGAAAGTGGTATCGGACTCCTGGGCAACGGAGAGAAGGCACAGAACTAGCAGAAGACCTGCAGTTGCCACTGGTTTCATCTGGAAAGTTGGGGCAATTCCCTGCATTCTCCCCGCGCCGCTGGGCGGACTCCCTGCGACAGAAGCCCTTTTTCTTGCGGGCAAAATACAAATCGCAGACAGAATCCGCGGAGAATGCAGCCGAACCGGCTGGTCACTTAGATGCACGCCCCTCGGAATGGGTGCCTTGGGTGGAGGGAATCTCATCCGGAAAGGGTTCGCCATCCGCCCACACCGCGCCATCTTCGAAATGCTCCTTCTTCCAGATTGGCACCGTACGCTTGAGGGTATCAATGAGCCAGCGGCAGGCGTCAAACGCTGCTGCGCGGTGGGCCGAGGCCACTACAATCAGGACGCTGGTTTCGCCGATTTCGAGACGTCCCAGGCGGTGAACGATGTCGACATCGCGAATCTTGTACTCCGCTAGGGCACGCGCAGCCAGCCCCTCCATCTGTTTGAGGGCCATCTCCTCGTACGCTTCGTAATCTAGATAGAGAGTGCGGCGGCCGCGGGTGTGGTTGCGAACAATGCCTTCAAAGACTGCGGCGGCCCCGTCCTCAGGACGCTTGATGCCCTGCAAGATCGAGGCGGTCGCGATCGCCTCGCGGACGATCGCCGCATGCTCGCTGCGTCCTCCAGCGACATTTTTACGGTCCAATCCGCCGCTGACTGGCGGCAGAAGCGCGACTTCGTCTCCTGACCTCAACCTCGTGGCGGGACCCGCGTACTGCTGATTGACCGACATGGCGAGCGACGCTGCCGTTCCTTTTAGGTGCGGGATAACTTCCTCGTAGTGACTGAGAACATCCCCCAACGTCGCGTTCTCGGGCAGGCTGATCGAGTCGCTCGCCTTGCCGGCGAGGTCCTTGAGGACGCCGAAGAATAAGACGCGGACTTGCATAAAAAACCGGTTGCCAGTTTCCAGTTCCCGGTTACCAGTAGTCTATCGCGCACTCGGCAATTTGGAGGCGGCCAAAAAAAATTGCCAGTCTCCGGTTTGGAAACTGGCAATTCAAAGTGAGTGACACTCAACCTTGCGATTTTGGCCGCCTGTCCTGGTCCTTCGGGGCCTGGTGCGGAGCCTGATGTTGTTCCTGCGGTGCTCGGTTCTGGACAGGCCCCGCCTGCTGGCGTTGTTGCTGCCAGTTGCGGAACTTGTTCTCATCGTCCCGGGCCTGGGCCGGGTTTCGTTCCTGCACCGGCGGAGCCGGCTTGGCCTGGGGATGGGACCAGCCTTGGGAGAAGCGATTATTGTCGTTCTGATTTACCGCGCCTTGCGGCGGACGCGGAGCCATCTGCCCTTCCGGACGCACCGGTTCTGTCACCCGCGGGGCCGCAATCGGCCGCTGCGGACGGGCGTCAGGCCGCGGCATCTGAGGTTGGACGGCAGTCTCCGGCGGGCTCACTGGCTGTTGCGGTCGCGCCAGCGGGCGGTCCGTGCTCGGATTGCGTAACACCGGAGTGCCCAGTTGCCGTGGCTGATCACTGGGTCGCTCGGTGCGAAGGTTGATGGTCTGCCGCTGCGCGAAGGGTTGGCGCGGAGGAGCTGGCTTCTGGGTCGCGACCACCTGGCGGTTGACAATCGCCTGCGGCGGTCTGAACCTGGCGGGAGCGCCCGAACCCAATACGCTGGCCCGGATGGGCTGCACATCGACGCGACGCTCGACCCGCGCATCCGCCAGTTGCCTCGCGTCGAAACGCCCCAGATTCCGCGCTACGGAACGCGCGTTCACAAACGTGTCCCGCGAAACCAGGGTCACGCCATTGTTCACCCGCTGGTTTACATATGTAATGTTTGTGACGTTGCGCTGATTGTAAATGTTAGTAACCCGGGTGACGTTCACAACTGTGTTGGTTACATTGACCCGCTCGACATAGCCGCGGCTGCCCCTGTAGTACGGAACATAGACTTCGCCAGGAGCCAGCGGGAACCAGCCCACGCCCGGGCCGCCGCCGATTGAGATTCCCACGCCGCCGACAAAAGCGACCAGCGCCGGGGCATACACCGGCCGGACTGCAACCGGTCCCGGCACCCAGCACCAGCGGTTTCCAGCATAGGCCCAACGTCCGTAGTGGAAGGGGGCAAAACCCCAGGGCTCATCTTCAACCCAGGTCCAGCCCCAGGGATCGATGTATGCCCAATGACCATTGCGGTACGGAGCCCAATCCGAGGCGACGCCCGCAGGGACCCATACGGTTCCGTAGCCGCCAACGTATTGCCACCGGCCGTAGTCGTCGAGATCCTCGTAGCCCGTCATTTCCGGCGAAACATAGTTCGCAGATTCGGCGCCATCTTCACGATGGTCTCGCTCGAACGCCCAGCTGTCGAGATCATCGGCGCGCGGCAGTTGTGCGATGTCGTAGTTCAACTGGTCGGTGCCGGAGAAGCGCGCCGACTGGCCGGCCACGACAGTGTAGGAATATCCTCCACCCGTGACTTCGCCGCGACCGCTAAAGACGCTGACATTCGTCATGTCCCCATTACTGTCGACGTCGATCCGGTATTCGCCGGTGTGCTGGAGATTGAACGCCAGGTTCGGAGTGTCCACTTCGACGACATCGTCGTCATCGAGATGGCGAACCCGAAGAATGATCGTGCCTGCGGACAGCCGCAGCTGCGTGGTGCGGTCGTCAAGTTCGAGGAAGGTGACACTGGTTTCCGGAGCCAGGCGTATCGCGGTCGAACCGACATGCATTTCAGCGCGCGAGCCCAGGTCACTCCAAAGATTGTCGCCGGTGGTCAAAGGCCGGTTGGGCACTGCGGTTACCCAGTCGCCCTCTCCGCCCGGCTGAAAACTGACTGACCCCTGGGTGTAGTTCATTCGCGCTACGCGGCTGGGCGGATCCTGATCGCCTTGGTCCTGGTCCTGCCCGCCTTGGTCCTGAGCGACTTGATCCTGGGCCGATTGATCCTGATCTTGAGCCACCGATGTCACCGGGCTGTGCAGCATCAGCAATACGCCCGCCAGGACAACTCCGACTAACCACCCGCGGTATGTCTTCGTCTTTGGCATAGTGGTTCCTCGCTGCGGCCAAACGGCACCGCTCTCATATGAATTAAACACCCCTGAGCGGCATTAGTTTTATACGGTCGAACATGTACCATGGTGCTGATACGCAAGCACTTATCGAGGCAACAAAAATGCCAGTCTCGGTCGATTGAGATCTGGCATTGATAATCAAGAAACTCGGGCCTAAGGTTACGAGGCGCCCTGGGCGCTGAGCACTTTTTCCCGCTCCTCTTCGTCCTGCTTTTCCTCGCGTTGCGTGGCCGGCAGCGCCAACTCCAGCACCTCGAGAATCGATTTCACGTAGTGCACTCGAATGTTCTCAAGCTGTTCGGGAGTCAGGTCTTCCTGCACGTTCGTCTTGTTTTCTGCCGGGAGAATCACGTCGTGGACACCTGCCCGTTTGGCAGCCAGGACCTTCTCCTTGACCCCGCCGATGGGAAGAACGTCTCCGCTCAGCGTAATTTCACCGGTCATCGCGGTCAATGGACGCACCGGCCGGCCGGTCAGCAACGACACCAGAGCGGTTGCCATGGTCACACCGGCCGAAGGGCCATCTTTCGGAATCGCTCCCGCCGGCACGTGAATGTGAATGTCGTGCTCAGCGAAGAAATTCTCCGAAATCCCGAGTAATCCCGCGTTGGACCGGACCCAGGTCAACGCTGCCTGCATGGATTCCTGCATCACCTGGCCGATCTGTCCGGTCATGGTGAAGCCGCCCTTGCCCTTCATGGTGTTGGCTTCGATAAACAACACGTCGCCACCCGATGGCGTCCAGGCCAGACCTACAACGACACCGGAGCGCTTCGTCCTCTCAGCAATTTCGCCTTCGCTGCGTACCTTGATTCCGCCCAGAAATTCCTGAACAACTTCCTTGGTCACGATCAGCTTGTCGGTCTTGCCTTCCGCCAGGCGTCGGGCCTGTTTGCGGCAGATGGTGCCGATGTTGCGTTCGAGGTTGCGCACGCCCGCTTCCCGCGTGTAGTGCCGGATAATGTAGCCGACACCTTCTTCCGGAAACTCAATCTGCTCCGCGGTCACACCGTTCTCTTCAATCTGCCTCGGGACGAGGTATTGAAAAGCGATGTGGACCTTTTCCTCTTCCGTATACCCCTGGAGTTCAATGATCTCCATGCGGTCACGCAAGGGTTCCGCGATCGGATCGAGCATGTTCGCCGTGGTTATGAACAGCACCTTCGACAGATCGAAGGTCACGTCCAGGTAGTTGTCCCGGAAGGTGGAATTCTGTTCAGGATCCAGAGCTTCGAGCAACGCCGAAGCGGGATCGCCGCGGAAGTCGCGACCGACCTTGTCAATTTCGTCGAGCATGAAAACCGGATCTTTGGTCTCAGCCCGGCGAATGCCCTGGATGATTTGTCCTGGCAATGCACCGATGTAAGTGCGCCGGTGACCGCGAATCTCGGCCTCGTCGTGCACGCCGCCCAACGAGATGCGGACGAATTTCCGTCCCAGGGCTCGAGCAATCGACTTGCCGAGCGAGGTCTTGCCCACGCCCGGAGGTCCGACGAAACAAAGGATCGGGCCTTTCATTCCCGGCTTCAAACGACGCACAGAAAGGTAATCCAGGATGCGATCTTTGACCTTCTTGAGGTCATAGTGATCGGCATCAAGAATTTCCTTGGCTTTCAAGATGTCAACTTCGCCACCAGAAGTCTTCGCCCAGGGCAGTGCCGCCAGCCATTCCACATAGTTGCGGGTCACGGAATAATCGGCTGCCATCGGGGACATACGGGCGAGGCGACCCAATTCCTTGAGAGCTTCTTTTTTGACTTCATCGGGCATGCCCGCGTTGTCAATTTTCTGGCGAAGCTCTTCGGTGTCCCTCGCGCCTTCGTCCTGCTCACCCAATTCTTTCTGGATGGCTTTCATCTGCTCACGCAGGTAGTACTCGCGCTGGGTCTGCTGCACCCGGTCCTGAACTTCAGACTGGATCTTGTTGCGCAGCTGCTGGACTTCGAGCTCTTTCGCCAGATGCTGGTTGATCTTTTCCAGGCGCACCCGGACGTCGGTGGTTTCCAGCGTGTCCTGTTTGTCGGCGGTCGAGAGCGAAGGCAACGAGGAGGCGATGAAATCCACCAGGCGTCCCGGTTCGTCGATGTTCATCGCCACCGTCGAAAGCTCGTCCGACAAAGTCGGTGAGCCCGCCACGATTTGCTGGAACAAGGTAAGAACGTTCCGCTGCAGGGCTTCCACCTCGGAACTCTTCGGCGGAATCGACTCTGGCACGGAATCTACGCGGCCCCGCATGAAAGGCGTAAGCTGTGCGAATTCAGTGAGTCGTACCCGCTCCAGGCCTTCGGCAAAAACGAACAGGCTCTGGTTGGGCATCTTTACGACTTTGTGAACGACCGCCAGGGTCCCAACGGTGTACAGATCGCTGGCTTGCGGGGCGTCGACGCGAGCTTCCCGCTGCGCCACAACTACGATGGTCTTGTCTTCGCCCAGTGAGTTGATGAGTTGGACCGAACTCTCCCGACCCACGGTCAGGGGCAGCACGGCATGGGGAAAAAGCACCGTGTCCCGCACCGGCAGGATAGGCAGAATCCCAGTTTCTTCTTCCTTTGGCTTGGTACTTCGCTCAGAGCGCGTCTTTTCTGCCATTTTTCACCTTGAGTGTCTTGTGCTCAAGTTTTGATGACATAAAGGCCCGGAAGGATGCAGGCCCATCTATGCACTTGAAAGTAGCTGAATTCTAAACCCTAACCCCGAAGGTTGCACCCAATCGAAGGTGCAGAGACCGATTGGTGACCGTTGGGCGCCTCAAATGGGTCTCGCCGTGTGTGGGGCCGGCACCCTCGCCCGCCGCCTTTGACTTTGGTTTTGACTCCAGCACCGGCAAACGACAAGGTAAGACCAACTTCAAGGGCGGCGGCCGAGGGCGCCCGCCCCACACTACTTGTCAAGCTGCCCGATAGATTCCCAGGACCTTTACGAGGTCCGCTACCTCGCCCAGATGGCGCAAGGCGTTGCGGGCTGGTTCGTCGTCTCCGCGGAGAAAGTCGGCGTAGAACACATATTCCCAAGGTCGCCCGCGTAGCGGGCGCGACTCGATCTTGGTCAGGCTGATGTCACGCAGGGCGAATACCGCCAGAGCCTTGAATAGCGCGCCTGGAATATTCTTGACGCTGAAGGCAATCGAAGTCTTGTTGGCGCCAGTAAGGACGCGCCGCGTCTTGCGGATCAGAAAAAAGCGCGTGAAGTTGCGTTTGTCATCTTCGATTCCAGCCGCCAGAATGTGCCCTTGGTACGCCTTCGCTGCTTGGGCACCTGCGATTCCTGCAGCATCCTTCAACTTGTCTTCGATCACATACTTGACGCTGCCTGCCGTGTCATAGAACGGCGTCGACTGAATCTTTGGATTCCGGGCGAAGAAGTCACGGCACTGCTCCAACGCCACGGGATGCGAATACACGCGCCGCAGATCGCTGCGTTTGACCCCGGGCGGCGCAATCAGGTTGTGCACGATCCGCAACCGGAATTCTCTTTCGATGAAAACCTGACGCGCCAGCAACAGGTCAAAGTGCTCGGTCACGGAGCCGGCCAGCGAATTCTCGATGGGGATGACGGCGGCCGCCACCGAGCCACGCCGCACGCGATCAAAAACCTCGACCGACCGGGCGCAGGAAATAATTTCGCATCCCGGAACCATTCGTCGGGCAGCTTCGTGGCTGAACGAGCCTGCTTCGCCCTGGATCGCGACCCTCATCTTCTTGGTCGTCCGGCTCTTGGCCACTGGGGTCTTGGTCATTGGGGTCTTGGTTATTGGGACGGCTGCGATTGGGGCAACTTAGCTGGCCCCGGCGGCGAAAGCAAATCTTTCTTTAACACAAACGCGTCTACGCCGTCTGAATAGTAACGCGGCAGGGTCTTAATTAGGGTGTAGTCGTGTCGCTTGTAAAAAGCGAGGGCCGACTTGTTGTCCACCGCGGTTTCAAGAATCACGGACTGGCAGCATAGGACGCGCAACCGCTCTTCGGCCGCCCGCAGCAACCGGGATCCAACGCCCTCACCACGAGCGCCAGGCAGAACATCGATTGTGATGATGTGTCCAGTGCCGCGGCTTCCCGTTTCGGCAACAATAAATCCCACAGTCATAGTCGCGGGTCGGCCTTGTTTTACGGTCCTACCCAACGTGCTGGTCTGGCTGACTTCGGACCTGTCCGCCACCAGGGCAAACGCGCCGGGGCGCTGCAAATAGGTGGCGAGTTCCAGGCGACTGTATGAAATCCCCGGGGCGAAGCACTGCTGATCAATGCGCCACAGGATCTCAAATTCTTCGTGCCGGAAGTCTCGCAAGGCGAATTCCACGGATTTATTGTAGCCGGGAAGCCGGCATCTGCCCCGGCCGGCAGAGGTGGCAGGCCTCGCCGACGAAAAGGCATAGGAACCTGTTGCGGTACTTGCGTCACAAGTCGTAGTATTTGCAAAGAGGCCTTGTGGGACGCCTGGTGCTCATCGACGTACTCAGTGCGGTCGTTGTGCTCGCGGGGTGGTTTTTTTATTTTGCGCGCTACAACCGCCGCAAGGGTGCGGCCGCGCTGCACTGGGTCGAAGCTGCCTGTTCCAACAAAGGCCAAATGCTCGACTCCCGCTGGCTGAGCCAGACTCTTCTCCAGGCCCGCTTCGGCTTTACCGCTCACTGGTTCGACAACGCCCGCGTGACCATCCGTCTGCGCCCTCGGCCCATCCCGTTCAGGTGGTTTGTCAGCATATGGCACAAACAGAGAGAGACTCTCACGTTTGAAGCTGACTTGGACCATACGCCCAGCTTCCATCTCGATGTGTTTCGTCATCGCTGGCTGTCTCAACGGCACAGCCGCTTGTCTTCTCAGCCCCGGGATTGGTCGGTGTCTCGACCTGGGCCGGTTGTTCTTACTACCCGCACCCGCTGGACCCAGGAACTTTCGCCCGTAGTCAACACCTTGATGACCGCTCGTGGGCACAACCTGATCAGCGTGCGGTTCCGTTCCGAATCGCCTCACATCGCCGCCACCGTACCTCTGGAAGCTTTGTCCGATGAGCAGGCCGCCGCAGGATTTCTGAGCGTGCTTCGCGAATTGGCTGCGGGGGCCTCAGCCTCGCGGCAATAGTCCTCTGGGTTCAGGCGGGTCACGATTGCGCCGTATAATGCTCCGAAGTTCGAGGGATTCTGTTGCCTGAGACAAACCTAGAGGTCGGCAAAACCGTAGGTGACTACGAGATCATCGGGCTGCTGGGACACGGTGGCATGGGCAAGGTCTTCAAGGTCCGCAACGTCATCTCCGACCGCGTCGACGCCATGAAGAGCCTGTTGTCCTACGGGGACGGGGAATCGGAGGCGGCGGAACGGTTCATCCGCGAAATCAAGGTACTGGCCAAACTGGAGCATCCTAACATCACGTCGTTTCGCACCGCTTTCCGGGCGAATGACGAAGTCCTGATGATCATGGAGTATGTGGATGGCAGTTCTCTCTCTCGGAAGCTGGTCCAGCACAGACTCGAATTGGGGCGGGCAGTGGACTATGCCTCCCAGGTGCTGAGTGCGCTGAGCCATGCTCACCAATCCGGAGTTCTTCACCGCGACGTGAAGCCGTCGAACATTCTGATCGGCGCAGACGGCCGGGTGAAGTTGACAGACTTCGGGATTGCCAGCTTGACCGCCGATCCCGGACTGACCATAACCGGCGGGACGGTGGGAACTCTTTACTACATGTCGCCGGAGCAAATGAAAGCCCTACCACTTGATGGGAGAGCCGACCTGTATTCGGTAGGAGTGACCTTGTATGAAATGGTCACAGGCCAGGTTCCATTTAAAGGTGACAGTTACTACGCCATCCTCAAGGCCCATCTGGAAACCATTCCCGTTCCTCCCATGGATCTGGTTCCAGGACTACCTGCAGAACTCTCCGACATCATCGAGAAGGCGCTTGAGAAACAGCCGTCAGCACGTTTTCAGACGGCTGAGGAATTTCGGGTTGCGCTGCAGGAACTCAACCTGCCCAAAGCATCGGACGCCGATGCCATCCCCACCGCAAGCGTGGCGGTCCCAAGCTATCCCGCAGCCTTCAAAACACCTTCTTCTCGACGCTCCAGGTCATGGGATCCGGCGGAGCTCGAAACCGCCAGGAAAAACCTGGCAGTCTATATCGGGCCCATGGCCAAGTTCATCGTAGGCCGTGCCGCGAACCATGCCCGATCGGTCGAGGAGCTTTACCAGGCATTGGCGACAGAAATCTCTTCCCTGAAAGATCGCGAGAAATTCCTGCGCTCCAGACCGCTCTGAAGCTCACCTTGTAAGGCGCCCTGCTGCCCACCTTTCACTGCGACTCCAGCATCCGGATCGCCTTCACCAAGCTCAGATACATCCGGTTGAATGATCGGGCGAGATCAGCGATCTCATCAGAGCCCTTGGCGGGGATTTCCGGCACATTCAGGTCGCCATTGCTGATTCGGTCTGCCGTTCTGGCGAGACGGGTCACCGGACGGATCACGACCAGGATAATGGCCAGATCAAGAAAGATCAGTGTGAGCAAGGAAATGCCGCCTAGAGAAAACATCAGGGTCTTAAATGCCTGGTCCGCGATGTTCAGCGGGACCGTCATTGGGACCGAAACGACTTGAGCCGCGATGGGCTCGCCAACGTTCCAGCCAAATCCGTGGTCCTCGCCGTAAACCTTGATCATGGCGGGAGGGGCCTTGTCGGGCGTGCTGTGACATTGCAGACAGGGCATATCCACCACCAGCGGTTTGGCCAGGAAAAGTACGCGGCCGGCCGGGGTCTCGCGCTCCGAAGAGAATTCTTTCAGCTCCGGGTGATTGCGGAAAATCTGTATGACGTCGGTTTCCCAGTCCACGGCGCGATTGCGCAGGTTGGTGGGATTCAGGGAAGCCTCCTTGTAGCTGTAGTCTGGATAGGTCGTGCGCAGATAGGTGAAAACCTCGGTGGCGGAGTACGCCGGCACGGTCTGCGGCAGAAAGCGATTGATCCGCTGTTGATGCGCCTTCAGCAACGGCCCCACTTGCTTCGAAGTGTAGGTGCGCATCCCACCCGCCGCGCCCATCATCAGGCGCGCCTGTTCCAATACCTGTTCCCGCGCGCTTCGCTCCAGGAACTGATGAGACAGATATCCGGCGATGGCAACTCCAGAGCCAAAAACCAGTATCAAGACGAGGTTGAATTTTATGAGTAGTCTCATGGCGGCCACATTATAGCCGCCTTCGGAGAGCAGAATGGTCTGGCACGGCAAGCTGGCGACGATTACGATCCGGATGAGGTAGCGCGTCGCTGGTAAGCCAGAAAATCGATCTTTTCCACTCCTGCGGAACGAATCGCATCCAGCACTTCAAGGACAGTTCCGTATCGGAGACGCTTGTCGGCGCAAATGTAAATCTTCTTCTCAGCCCCGCGCCTCACACCTTCTCGAATTTGTGCAGGCAAGTCGCCGGGCCTGGTCTTGTCCTTGCCAAAATACATAGTGCCGTCACGCAGGATCGAAACGATTAGCGCATCTTCCCGGTTGGCGCCTCGCATGGGGATCGGATGCCAGACCTTCGGCAGATCCACTGAGACTCCGTAGTCTGGAGTCGCAGTCAGGAAAATAAACGCGAAAACCAGTACGAACATGACAGCGGCGAGAGCGCTGACGTCGATGTTGCTAATGAGCTCCGGCGACCACGATTTTCTTTGTCGCACTTTAACTCAGACTCCGCCGACACGCCTATTGTTCCTGTCTGGTCGGCGGCAGGCGAGATCACCATCGTAATCAACGTCCATTCCCTCCTCGCTGGGGCCCTTCCAGCGGGTTCGGTTGTGCTAGAGTCGGAACTTTCATGGTCTCCCCTACCATTTCCACGGAAAATCTGACGCGGCGGTTCGGAGACCTCGTCGCCGTCGAAGACGTGAATCTTAGAGTGGCTCCCGGCCAGTTCTTCGGCTTTCTGGGACCGAATGGCGCCGGAAAATCCACGACCATCAAGATGCTCACCGGCTTGCTCGCGCCTACCGCCGGGCGAATTCAGATTCTCGGCCTCGATCTGGCCAGCAAGATGGTGGAGGTCAAACGGCAGATCGGAGTCGTGCCGGAAGGTATGGCATTGTTTGGAAGATTGACCGGATCCGAATATTTGAACTTCGTGGGCCGTATGTATGGTCTGGATCGTGAGACTGCGGCCAAGCGCACGGCCGAGCTACTCGACTTCATGCAGCTCACCGACCAGCCCAAAGCTTTGGTAACGGACTACTCGCACGGCATGCAGAAAAAGCTGGCGCTGGCCGCGGCCGTGATTCATGGGCCGAGAGTTCTATTTCTGGACGAACCATTCGAAGGCGTAGACGCCATTGCCGCCGGCACGCTGAAAACCATGCTGCAACGCATGATCGCGCGCGGCGCAACCGTCTTCCTGACTTCGCACGTGCTGGAGATCGTAGAACGGTTGTGCACTCATGTCGGCATCATTCATCGTGGGCGGCTGGTGGCCCAAGGATCGCTCGAGGAACTGCGAGCGGGAGTGGAGGCACGATCGGCGGGTCTTCCGGGCGCTGTAACCGGCGCCTCTCCTGGAGAGAAGTTGACCCTGGAACAGATCTTCCTCCTCATCGTGGGCGGATCGCGATCCGATGGCCAGGAATTATCCTGGCTGGGCTAGAGGACGAAAAAAAGATGCAAGGTAACGGCCTGAGCTTGGCTCCGCACGCACGCCAGCAACTCGCGGCTGTCGCTGAACTGCGCTGGCGAATCTTTGCCAACTCTCTACGAACTTTCCGAGGCCGGCTGGAACTAGCCTCTCACATATTTGTTGGGCTGGCTTTTGTGGCCGGCGGCCTTGGCGGCGCGGTAGGGCTGGGCGGGGCTGCCTGGTTTGTGGTCTCGCAAAGAAACGAGGAGTGGCTTGGAAGTCTGCTCTGGCCTGTATTTCTTTTTTGGCAGCTCTTTCCGTTGATGGCGACGGCGTTTACGCAGAATGTTGAGTCTTCGAATCTTCTTCGTTTCCCCCTGAGTTACCGGTCGTACTTTCTGATCCGCCTGGCTTACGGTTCGTTGGATCCGGCAACGGCTGTGGCCAGCCTGTGGCTCCTCGGAATCGATATCGGCATCGGAGTCGCCCGGCCCGCCGTGTTTCCCTGGGCCACGATCGTGCTCCTGACCTTTGCCCTGGTAAATCTCGTTCTCGCGCGCATGCTGTTCGCCTGGCTGGAACGCTGGCTTGCCCAGCGGCGCACACGCGAACTCATGGGTATACTTTTCTTCCTCTTCATCCTCAGCTTTCAGTTGATCGGTCCGCTAATCGCAGTCTACGAACATAGATCCATACCTGAAACCAGAATCCTGGGGCAGGAGCTTTCCAGCGCGCAACGGCCGCTGCCACCTGGCCTGGCTGCCGCCGCGATCGCGGGCGCTGTGCAGAGCCAGCCTGGGTCCCAAATCGTCACGGCCGGCCTGCTCCCGTTCTTGCTCCTTGGGTGCTACGGAATTGTATTTCTCTGGCTCTTGAATTTTCGTTTGCGGGCAGAGTATCGCGGCGAGAACCTTAGCGAATCCGTGGGGCGCAAGGCCTTGATCGGGCTTCCGGCGGTCCGCCCGGGTTGGAACTTACCGGGACTTCCGGGGCCAGTCGTCGCTGTATTCGAAAAAGAGTTGCGCTATCTCAGTCGCAGCGGGCCGATGCTTTTCACCCTGATCGTACCGCTGTTCATGCTGGCAGTTTTTCGTAGCTCAGGAAAAAACGAAGGCCTGTTCGCGCACGCCCCTCAGCTGACCTTTCCACTCGGCGCCGCCTACTCGCTGCTCTTGCTGACCAACCTCTCTTACAACAATTTTGGAGCGGACGGCAACGGTACCCAGTTCTTCTTCGCTTCGCCTGTCCGCTTCGGCCAAATCATGTTGGGGAAGAACCTAGCGCACACAGCCGTGTTCGGGATAGAGGTGCTGCTGGTGTGGCTGGGGACCTGCTTGCTCTATCGCCCTCCATCCATCGGCGTGACCCTGGCCACGCTGGCGGGCATTCTGTTCGTCCTGCCGATTGATCTTGCCGCCGGAAATCTGTTCTCGATCTATTCTCCCAGTCGAATCGAAGCCGGAGTGTTTGGGAGACAACGAGCTTCCCTGACCACTGTGCTGGCGAGTTTTGCAATCCGGGGGGCTTTGTTCGGCGGCAGCGCAGTCATGCTCTGGCTTTCTCGCGGTTACCGGAAGTCCTGGATGGAACTACTGATTTTTCTTCTGCCTGCTGCTTTCGCCATCGTGGCTTACGTTTTTGCCCTGAACCGGGTCGATGGAATGGCCCTGAGACACAGGGAAAATCTCATGTCGAGTCTCGGACGCCGCCAGTAACGCACGAGGCGAGCTCTTACTCCTTTTCTGGTTCCGCCACGAAACGATAGCCCACGCCGCGAACCGTCAACAGATGGCGTGGTTGGGCGGGATTGTCTTCAATGTAGCGGCGCAGACGAACGATGAAGTTATCGATGGCGCGGGTGTCGGTGTCCTCGTGCAGACCCCACACTTCTTCGAGAATCGATTTGCGGGAGACGATCCGTCCCTGGTTTCGGATGAGATGACGGAGCAGTTCCGCCTCCATAAGCGTCAATTGGATGGTGTTTCCGTTGACCCGCAATTCCAGCTTTCCGAAATCGATGGTGCGGCCATCGAACGAAAATGCCTCGTACTCGAGGGCTGTAGCGGCTTTTGCTGCCGGACTCTGCCGCATCCATTCCCGGCGGCGCAACAATCCCTGCAATCTCGCCAGCAGGATGGGTAGTTCGAAGGGCTTGGGAAGATAGTCGTCGGCGCCCGAGGCGAAACCTTTGAGCACGTCTTCCGGCCGTCCCCGCGCGGTGAGCATGAGCACAGGAACGTATTGTTTAGCGGCGCGTAATTCCGCAGCCACCGTGAAGCCGTCCTTGCCGGGTAGCATGACGTCGAGCACCACCGCGTCGAATTCGGCTGGTTCGCCGGATTGTCCTAAGAGCAGATCCAGCGCCCGTTCGCCATCCCCAACGACGGCAACCGAGTGGCCTTCAGCCTCCAGGTTGAACTGCAAACCTTTGGCCAAGTGGGCTTCGTCTTCGACAATCAGAACATGACTCATGGAAGTGCTTTCCCGTGTGGGGCGGAACACTCTTGTCCGCAGCCTCTGACTCTGACCCTCTGCGAATGCATGACACCACCGAAAGTCGAAATCAAAAGCGAGACAAGAGTGTCCGCCCCACACTTACAGACTCACCCTCGGCAACTCCAAGACTACCCTCGTGCCCCGACCTTCGCCCTCACTCTCGGCGAACACTCGGCCGCCGTGTTTACGGGCGATTGCGCGGACGATGAAAAGACCCAGGCCGGTTCCCTTCACATGACTCTGCGAGCGATTCGAAACGCGGTAAAAACGTTTGAATATGCGCTTCAACTCTTCCGTCGGGACCCCAACACCCTGGTCGCGGACGCTCAGAGTTACCCGTTTCTCATCGGGAGTATCGAGGCGTACCGAAATATCGATATGATCTCCGGAATACTTGACGGCATTGTCGAGCACGTTCGAAACCGCCGCCCGCAGTTCTTCGGAATCACCCAAAACGCCGGCAGCGGCGCCGTGGTTGACCGATTTCTCGTAGCGCAGAGATTCGGGCGGAAGGTGATGGCTGGCGCGAGCCACCTCCACACATTCGCGCACCAGCTCGCTGAAGTCCACAGGGATGCGCCGGTCCTGCCGCTTGTGGCCGGCTTCTCCGGCCTTGAGAACCTGGTCGACGGTTCCCATGAGGCGATCGGTATCGTCCAGCATCAGCCGATAGAACTCGCTGCGCTGGGCCTCATCTACGTCGCGATGCTGCAAGGTTTGAAGATAAAGCCGGATGGAAGCGATGGGCGTCTTCAGTTCGTGGGTGACGGCATTGATGAAGCTGTCATGCTGTTCGTTGCGGCGAATCTCTCGTATTAGGAAGCTGGTATTCACAATCATCCCGGCAATCAGCAGGGCGAAGAAAATTACGCCGAGAAAAAGCAGGACTCCTTCGCGCCAGTTCAGAATGATCCAGCCGACATTCAGTCCGACTGCCAGCAGTACCAGGCAAACGCCTAGAATGACGAAAAAGGCAATGGCCCTGCGGCGGCTGCTGATACGCATGGCAGGATTCTACCGCGTAGAGAGGAGTGTGGGGCGGACACTCTTGTCCGCCGCCGCTGGGGTTGGTGTTGGTTCTAAGAAATTGGTTTCTGTCGGTTGGCAGGCTTCAGGTGTGTCTTGACTTTCAAAAATCCAAGTCAAAGGCGGCGGACAAGAATTGTCCGCCCCACACAGGCACTCAAGCCGAAACCATTTCGGCGCGTGCTTCCGCGGGCGCTCCCTGTTCTTCTTCCTGTTGGCGCAGTTCGGAGAGCTTTACCCGGTAGACCTGGCGTGCCAGCCCCAACTTGGTCAGCGCCCAAATGCCATACCAGTTGAAATCAATCTCGTACCACTTCAAACCATGGCGGGCGGAAACGGGATGGGCATGGTGGTTGTTGTGCCAGCCTTCCCCAAAGGTGAGCAAGGCCACCCACCAGCTGTTGGTGGAGAGGTCGCGAGTTATAAAACGCCGCGAACCCCAGCTATGCGTGGCGGAATTCACCAGCCAGGTGGTGTGCAGTCCAATCACGGTGCGGAAAAAAACACCCCACAGAAGGAACGGGAGGCCGCCGATGGCGAACAACACGACGCCGAGGACGATCATCGGTACGTAGTGATACTTCGTGATCCAGACATGGAATTTATCTTTAGCAAGATCGGGAACGTAGCGCGCCAACGTAGTCGTGTCGTGGTGCATCGACTTGCCGGTGAGGATCCAGCCCATGTGCGCCCACCACTTGCCGTCACGCGGGGAATGCGGATCGCCTTCCTGATCAGAATGCTGGTGGTGGATGCGGTGCGTGGCGACCCAGAAAATCGGTCCGCCTTCGAGCGCCAGCGTGGCACATGTGGTCAAGACATACTCGACCCATTTAGGAGTCTTGTATCCGCGATGAGTAAGCAGCCGGTGGTAGCCCATGCCGATGCCCAGGCTCCCGGAAACCCACCACAGGAACATCGAAACCAGAAATGCTTTCCAGGTAAAAAAGAACAGCGCCGCGATGGCGCCCACGTGGAACAGGCCCATAAAAATCGCGGTTACCCAGTTGACTTCATCATCTGCGGCTGCTTTTCGATCCAAGACTTCAAGGTCTATGGCCATATGCTTTCCCCATACCCGGTATTGAGCTTCCAAGGCTTAAGTTAGCAGGGTGGGAAATTAGCGCGTGTAAAACTTCTGTAATAGACGACAGACGGGAGTTACGTAGGTACTAGCCCGGTTATGCCCCGGGGCTACCCGCGTGCGGCTGTGTGGTCGCGGGCGACTCGCCCGCGAATTGCCAGCACCGCCTCGAACTGCGTGAGGACAGCCGCCCTCGGCTGTCCGGCCGGCTCGAAGAGTCGGCCGTGGTGACCACAGAGAGCTTGTCTGGGATGGTCTCGGCAGCTCGCGGGCGAGTCGCCCGCGGCCACGCAATCCCACTTCATCTGGCCTCAGGCGGAGGCGCCCTTTACCTCGACGCCCGCCCATTTCTCCAACAGCGTCAGCGTCGCGGCGTAGTCCAGATTTTCGTGTCCATCTTCCGTGGCCATTTCGTAGATTTCTTCGACAGTTTCGAGCGCCGGCAGTTTGACACGAACTTCTTTGGCAGCCTCCAGGGTCAAGCGAATGTCTTTGTGCATGAGACGCAGCGGGAAGTTGGGGGTGAAGTCGCGTTTCAGTACAAAGGGCGCCTTGTAGTCGACAACTCCGGAACGAATCATGGACGCTTGAATGACAGGCATGAGTTTTTCAACATCCACTCCCAGCTTGGTGGCGAGCGTCAGGCCCTCGGCGAAGCCTTCATAGATGAGCGCAATCTGCAGGTTCATGACCAGCTTAGCGGACTGTCCCTTGCCGGTCTCGCCAATACGGAAAAACACTTTGCCCATGGCGGCAAACAGCGGCTTCAGCGACTCGATGACGGCTTCATCTCCGCCTACGATAAAAATCAGGGTTCCCGCTTCAGCCGCCACCTTCGATCCTGTCATGGGCGCATCCACGTAACGCACTCCGTGGGCTCCCACCAGCTCCGCAAACTTGCGAGTCGCCGAAGGCGAAATGGTGCTGGAATCCACGATGGTCATGCCTTCAGCCAGCGCCTCCTCGACCCCCTGCGGCCCGAACAGGACGTTCTGGACTGCATTCGTATCAGAAACACACATCCAGACGACTTCGGCTCCACGAGCGGCGTCAGCGGGGGACGTCGCGCTGCGTGCGCCTTCTACGCCCTTGCCCGCGGTGCGGCTCCAGACGGCAACATCGTGACCTGCCTTAACCAGATTGGACGCCATCGGCCGTCCCATAATTCCCAAGCCTAAAAAAGCAACGCGCATCCTGAGTCTCCCCTGAAAATTAATGATGACCAGCAGCGATTAGAACTGACAGCGCATTCGGGGTCAAGGCAATGTGTGGCAGGTGTGGACTTTGGGGTTTGTGGGTCTATGTGGTCGGGGGCTAGCCGCCCGCGGCCACATAGAGCCCCTAGTACGCCAGCAGAATTCGCAAATCTCTCAGATTGTTTCCCGTCGGCCCGGTCATGATCGCATCCCCCAGCGACTCAAAAAACGGATAGGCATTGAAGCCAGCCAGGTGTGCATCCGGATTCAGTCCACGGGCCCGGGCGCGTTCGAGGGTACTGCCATCCACGAGCGCTCCTGCGGCAGGGCTGTTGCCATCAATGCCGTCCGTTCCCGCGCTCAGCACGGTAATGGCTTGGCCGGAGACTCTCGTCGCACAGGCCAGGGCAAACTGCTGGTTGCGGCCTCCGGCACCGCCATTCTCTACTTTCACGGTGATTTCTCCTCCGGATAGCAGGCAGACCCGTTCTGATTTCCGGCGTAATCGCCGCAAACGCTCGAGAAGATAATCCGCGGCGCGGGCGTAGTCCCAGTCGTCGCAGCTGTTGTCGATTTTGACGGTGAAGGCGTGGCGTTGGGCCTCGGCTTCGGCCGCATCCAGCAATGAAGCATTCGACAGCAACGGCCACCAGCGCGAACGGTGGAAAGCCAGATTGTCGGACTTGGGAGTTTCCTCAAGTGCGTGGCGTTGAAACAATTCACGCACCGAGGCGGGAAACTGTTCGAGCATGCCGTACTTCTCCGCGATGGCGTAGCATTCTTCGACCGTGGTGGAATCGGGCATGGTCGGACCCGAAGCGAGCGCGTTGGGAGTCTTGTCGGGGACATCGGATACCAGCAGCGACACCTGCTGGCCCGCAGCGGCGGCGACGGCCATCCTTCCACCCTTGATGGCAGAAAGATGCTTGCGAACGGTGTTGATGTCGGCGATGGGCGCGCCGGAGTGCACCAGCGCCCGGTAAGTGGCGACCAGATCTTCCAGCGAAATTTCATCGTCAATCGGCTTCTCTGCGATCGATGACCCTCCACCACTGAGCATGAAGATCACGAGCGACGCCGCATTCTGGGCGCTTAGAGATTTCAGCATGGACTCCGCAGCACGGATCGATTCCTGGTTCGGCAAAGGATGGCCTCCGCGAAAGTAGCGAAAGCCCCGAACCTGTGAAACTGGATCGACAGAACTGGCCACAATGCCTTCGAAACGATTGCCCGCCTGCATTTCGAGGGAATTGACCATGGCGTGCGCTGCCTTGCCAATGGATATGACCAGCACGCGATTGTAGGAATCGAGGTCGTGCAGGTCTTCGCAAATGCGTAGCACTCCGCGATCGCAATCCACATGGCGCTGGAATGCCCGGTCGATGCTGGCTTCGGCGAGCGCATGCTCAAACAAATGACGCGCGGTGACCCGCATGTCCAGGGCAAGCTTCTCGCGGTCGGCGGCTGATAAGGGCATGTGCAAGGATTATAAAAGGCACTGGTAGTGCCGGCGTCCCGCCGGCTGTCGTGAGGGCGTCTCGCCTCACAGGAGCGAGCATAGCTCTTACGGAATCACGGCTTCCCCAACCCACTGCTCAATAGACTCTCGCAACTCGCGTAGCCGCCCTTCAAAAAAATGATCGCCGCCCGCAATCAAAACCAGCTTCTTCGGACTTGAAACGGTACGAACCAGGGCTTCCAACTGGGCAGGCGTTCCGAATTGATCACGATCGCCGCTTACGAACAGCTTAGGCTTGGGGCAGTCGGCAAGAAAACTGAAGTCGTAGGTACGATCATCGATCGGCGACACCGGCAAGCCTAGTCCGATTGCGGCCTTCACCCGGGCATCGGGGCAGGCGGCGCGCAAACCAACAGCCGCTCCAAAGGAGAATCCAGCAAAGACAAGCGGCAACTGAAATTCGTGGTCAATCCAATCCAGGGCGGCTCGAACATCATCCATTTCACCATTTCCGTGGCCGTGTTCCCCCTGGCTCAGGCCGGTCCCGCGAAAATTAAAGCGCAGCACCGGAAAACCAAAACCGTTCAGCGCCTTCATGGCGTGAAAGACCACCTTGTTGTGAAGCGTGCCGCCATATAGCGGATGCGGATGGCAAACGACAGCAGCGTATGCGGCCTCGGCAGTTCCAGCGTTGAGCAGAGCTTCCAGGCGACCGGCAGGGCCGTCCAGAAACAGGGAGCGGATCGCGCTGGCTTGCGTGTTCATTGCGTTCCCTTAAGCATAGCAGCCCGTCGGAGCGGCCAGGCGTCGGTGTTTCTGGGACTGCGCGGGACTAATGTATCCTGTCGCGCATGGATATCGTCGCCCTGACTCGTCAACTCGTGGACATCGATTCCATCACCGGCAACGAGGGCCCGGTGGGCGATTTCCTCCACGCTGAGTTGCTCCGGCGAGGTTTCAACGCAGAGAAGATTCCCGTTGAAGGCACGCGTTGTAATGTTTTCGCAGTGTTCCCCGAACAGCCGCGGCCGACACTGGTTTTCTCCACCCACATGGATACGGTCCCGCCCTTTATCCTGTCGTCCGAAGATGCTTCGCGGATTTACGGACGAGGCTCCTGCGATGCCAAGGGAATTATCGCGAGCCAGGTGGAGGCCGCAGAACGGTTGCGCCGGGAAGGCATTCATGTGGGGTTGCTTTTTGTCGTCGGCGAGGAGCGGGATAGCCTGGGAGCCAAAGTGGCAAACCAGAAGCCTCCGGGCTGTAAGTTTCTGGTGAATGGCGAGCCTACCGAGAACCGGGTCGCGGTCGCGTCCAAAGGCGCATTGCGTGTGGAGGTGATCGCTGAAGGCCGCATGGCGCACTCGGCCTATCCGGAGTTGGGTGAGTCGGCGATTGACAAGCTGCTGGTTGCGCTCACCCGGCTGCGCGCGATGAAGCTGCCGGTTGAAGATGGCATTGGGCCGTGCACGCTCAATATCGGAGTGATTGAAGGCGGCCGCGCCCCCAATGTGATCCCGGACAAAGCGCGGGCGCAATTACTTTATCGCCTGGTCGGATCCTCAGAGCCATTGAAGCAGGAGATCGTGGCGGCCGTGGGCGATCTGGCGAGAGTTGAGTTTGTGCTCGAAATTCCGTTTGTTCGCTTGCGCACTCTTGACGGCCTTCCCACCATGGTCGCCGCTTTCACCACCGATATTCCCGCGCTCAGCAATTGGGGACAGCCATTGCTGGTCGGCCCAGGCTCGATTCACGTCGCCCACACCAAGGGTGAATACGTAGAGAAGCAACAGCTGCGGGATGCCGTTGATCTTTATTGCTCGATTGCTCGGCAGCTTTCAGGGCGAAATTTGGAAAAGTAGCCCTGGCCTTCGGCCGGTGTCCCGAGGGTGTCTCGCCCTTGGTTTGGCGGGCGGCACGTCCCCGGACACCCCCAGGGACGGTAGCGCTACGCTGGAAATCTTCCAACCGTTTACACTTGACCCATGACCACCCAGACCTTGAACTCGCTTTCCAAGGCATCTTCCGCCTATTTACGCTCCGCCATGCACCAGCCCATCCAGTGGAATGAATGGGGCGAGGAGGCCTTTGCCACGGCCCAGCGGGAAAACAAGCCCATCCTGCTCGACATTGGCGCGGTCTGGTGCCATTGGTGTCATGTGATGGACCGCGAATCGTACGACGACCCCGAAGTGGCGCGGATCGTCAATGAACTCTTCGTGGCCGTGAAGGTGGATCGCGATGAGCGTCCCGACATTGACAGCCGATATCAGGTTGCAGTCAGCGCCATCAGTGGACAGGGCGGCTGGCCGCTGACCGCTTTTCTTACCCCCGACGGCAAGCCGTTTTACGGTGGCACTTATTTTCCTCCCGGCGAGAGTTACGGGCGTCCCAGTTTCAAGCGGGTGCTGCAATCCATCGCAGACGCCTATCACCAGAAAAATACCGAAGTGATGGACCAGGCGCAGATGGTGGAAACTGCGATCTCCCGGGCCGAGTCTTTCGCCGGCGGCAGTGGCGAGTTCTCTCCCAAGGTGGTCGATGCGATCGTGGAATCGGCGCTGAAGATGTTTGACCCGCAGAATGGCGGCTTCGGCAGCGCGCCCAAGTTCCCCCATCCCGCTGTCCTCGATCTCCTGATGGACCAGTACGCGCGCTCGGGAGACGAGAAACTGCCCGAAGTTTTTGTCCCCACGCTGGAGAAAATGGCGCGCGGCGGCGTGTACGACCAGCTCGCTGGTGGCTTTCACCGCTACTCGGTGGACGAACACTGGATCGTGCCCCACTTCGAAAAGATGTGCTACGACAATTCAGAACTGCTAAAGAATTATGTGCACGCCTACCAGGTGACCGGCTCGGAATTCTTCGCTGCCGTAGCTCGTGACATTGTCCGCTGGATGGATGAGTGGCTCAGCGACCGCGAACATGGAGGGTTCTACGCCTCCCAGGACGCCGACTACTCGATGGACGATGACGGCGATTATTTCACCTGGACTCGAGTCGAGATGCAAGCGGTCCTGACCGAGGAGGAATCGGCGGTCGCCGGTCTGCACTATGATGTCAACGAAGTCGGCGAGATGCACCACAACCCGGAGAAAAATGTCCTGTATGTCCGGGCCCCTCTCGAGGAAATTTCGAGGCGTCTGAAGCTGAACGTCGAAGCTGTGCACGCCCTGCTGGAATCCGCCCGGCAGAAGATGTATGCCGCACGCCTGAAGCGGCCGACCCCCTACGTCGATAAGACCGTCTATGTGGGATGGAACTCGCTTTGCGCCTCGGCTTACCTGGAGGCCGCGAAAGTGCTCGATCTCACGGGAGCTAAACGCTTCGCGCTGCGCTCGCTGGACCGCGTCCTCGCCGAAGCGTGGCAACCCGACCAGGGTCTGCAGCACGTGGTGGCGTATTCCGACCCGGCTGCCGACCGGCGACTGGTCCCTGGCTTGCTCGACGACTATGCCTTCACGGCAGTCGCCTGCCTCGATGCCTATGAGGCCACCGCCGACCTCAGTTACTTCAGCTTCGCTCAGCGTATTGTCGACAAGATGGTGGTACGGCTCTTCGATCCCGTAGCCGGCGGATTTTTCGACACCGCCTCTGGCGGAACCGAGAGAGCTTTGGGGGTGCTGGGGACGCGGCGGAAACCGTTTCAGGATTCTCCGACTCCCGCCGGGAATTCCGTGGCTGCCATGGCGCTATTGCGGTTGTACGCCTTCACCAACCAGCAAACCTATCGCGAGCAAGCGGAACAGACGCTGGAGTTACCGGCTGCCCTTGCCGGGAAGTTCGGGATCTTTGCCGCCACCTACGGCATTGCGGCGGTACATCTGCTGCATCCTCATACCCAGGTCATCATCGTCGGAGAAGACGATCTGGCCGAGCAGTTCCGGGCCATCGCCTCCGGCTTCTTTGCGTTTAACAAGACCGTGCTCAACCTGGCTGCGAACAAAGCGGTTCCACAAAATCTGCCGCCCGCGCTGGCGGAGACCATCCCTCATTTACCCGCGATCAAAGATGGGAAGTCGGTGGCAGTGGTCTGCTCAGGATTCAGCTGTCAGCCTCCGGTCACGGATCCGGAGCTACTCCGCCGCAGCTTGGGCATCGCGCTAAAGAATTAGCGAAAGGAAGCTGACCGTCATCCGGTCCTCCGACGGACAAAAAACAGGGCTGACCATGCGATTCGCAATCGGTCAGCCCATTCAGGTCCAAAGCCACTTGCGCGGCCAATTAACAGCCTTTGACTAATCCCATTTGTCTATCGTTTCGAGCAATTGGGATTGTTTGGATTGCACAATGGCATCGGGCCCAGTTCTGCGTTGAGTATCGGGGTCGCGATTGCCACGTACGTGCAAGCCAAACCTACCATCAGGATCAACATCCTGACCGCACGTTTCATGGTGTTCTCCTTACGCTGCGAGACTCCTGGGAGGAAACCTCGCCGGTTGCGGCATTATACAGAAGCGCGCCGGTCCGTCCACTGTTTTCTCCGACGCGCCGGTTGGGCAACCGCGAATTCTCTATCTGAGACGCTGGAGTTGACTTCGCCACAGTGCGTCGAGGCGCAGCGCCACAGTTCTCTTTCGACGCTTTTGCCCTGATATTGGCGGCCAAGCGCGTCTCTTCTTCAAGTATTAGGTGAGGTGCAGGTCGGGTGAACAGACGCCTGTCAGATAGGGATGAAACAAAATCGCCACGACGGGAAACATTTAGTGGACCCGGCGACTCTGGACGGGGACAGAATGGATGCCGCTTCGGACCGAGAGAGCCGGTTCGGCCGCAGAGTCGGGCGCGGCTATCTTGGGCGAATAGTCTGCCTGAGTGCGGGAGAATGCGCGATCAACCATGCTCTCGAACATGGGTATGAGTGAATCAGCTTGCGCTGGACTCTGAATATCGGAAAGACCCCTCTCCCAACGGTGCGAGGTGAATAACTCTGCTTCCGGCGCTCGTGCTGCGCTCTTGATCAGGGAATAACCTAACCAGACCAGGATCGCGACGTTGTAAGCCACGAGATTGATCACATGAACCGAATTGTCCGACGCATGACCGCTTACATGGAAAGCCAGGGTGCCCAGTTCGACTCCCGCAGACAAACCCAGGCCCAGCGAAAGTCCGAAACTCTGTTGCTTCCACGACACCCCGAGGTACCTGGAAAAAACCAACAGAAACAAAACCAGCCCAACCTGCGCTACACGCACGCAACGGGTCACGGTTATCACCGCCTGCACGATTGGTCCCTGGTCGCCTGTGGGACTCGATGCCGCAACCACGAAGGCCACCAGCGACATGACCAGAGCGGCCCACTTAAAAAGTACCGAGCCGAGATCCTTCAGCGTGTAGTAAGGGCGAAACACATCCAGGAAAATTTCGTAGATGACCATGAAACCCAGGACGAGATTTACCGCCGCGCATGACCAGTAGGACCAAAAGAATACCGTGTAGCTGGCGCTTACCCATTGCGACGACATCGGGAACAGGATGCAAAACGCCAGAATCTGGAAGCAGATGTATGCGAAGAAGACAGGAAAGAGTCGATGCAGCTTGTAGCGAAACATCGCCGTCGCCACCGCCAATTGAAGTATGGGGTGGGCGATCCAGAGCGCGGTTTGGTTATCAGCTGTCATCAACCAGTTTTTCTGCCAGCCGGGGGCGCCACGGTTGACGGAATGCTGCGAGTAGACTTCTCCTATACATAACCTTAGCAGGTTGGCCCCAAGGGTCAATGTACCAAGGTAATCGAAAGTAATGGTTACCGTAACAACGGCAATGAGCCTGAAGAGGAGTGCCAGCTATTCACAGACTACGTGGGGACGGCCGCCCTCGGCTGTCCGGTCGAGCGCAGCTCGACACCTGACGTCGTATGGCTCGTTGAGCGGTGCTCGACCCAGGACAGCCGAGGGCGGCCGTCCCCACGTGGTCTGTCTAGATTATTGATTTTGATCGAGATAGAACATATCCAGCACGTGACTCTTGCTGTCGATCAGCAAGACCCGCCCGCCGTAGACCACTCGTTCCAGATCGTTCGATAGCCGGGGCAGCTGCTCTTCACAGGCCAAAGGCAGGGACTGGGCCTGGTTCTGAACCTCGGAAGGCAGGGTACCACCGCGGTGGATCTGGCGTTCTGAGCCGGACGGAAGCTCAGGGCGCTCGGTTGCGCCAGCAGGAAGGTCGGAGGCATGCTCGTTGACACAGGTTCGGATCGTCCTGCGATCGCGCAGCGTAAACAACGGAGCGTTGTCGTCCGCTGGCGGCGTCGAATCCGAAGTTGAAGGGGGATCGGAGGGCGGAGAGGCAGGCGCAGGCGTAGGCGGCGTGCCACTCGAAGACGGCGCAGCCGGTGGCGTAGCAGCAGGCACCGACGCCGAGGAAGTGACAAAAGTCAGGAGCGCCTCCGAATCGACCACTGCTGGCTTCT
>Ga0210384_10001306_pt1 | contig 34397 bp, 28 predicted proteins | sample IncBWH2MmetaG_FD_160574 | JGI IMG/M metagenome (GOLD analysis project Ga0210384, IMG submission 160574) | Forest soil microbial communities from Barre Woods Harvard Forest LTER site, Petersham, Massachusetts, United States - Inc-BW-H-2-M | ecosystem: Environmental > Terrestrial > Soil >...
GGTATCGCAACCGGCATCACCGTGTCGATTGAATTCAGTAGAGCAGCCCGTGGGCTCGATCATTACTCCTTGTTTTGGGAAGGACTGTTTTCCGCCATCCGGGGATTCGGTTTCGGAGTTGGACTGTACAGGATTGTGGGATTCGGATTCGCAATGGCCTTCACGATTCTCGTCACCGCCGGCCAAGTGTTCGCTTACTCTCGCGGCATGCGTCCCGCGGTTGACTATGCAGCATCCCGCCGCCCCCGGCTTTCGCGGCGCCAGTTTTGGGGAACGGTGATCCGCACTGTCGGATACACGGCCACGGCGCTTGCCTGTAGCGCATTCATCCATCATGTGGAGCACGCGTGGTTTTTTGCGATTCGTGTGGGGTTGGTGACCGGCATTGTCACGGGCGTGGGGATAACGGTCAATCCATACATCGAATACTACGCCGACAATCTCCCAGAGCGACGGCTTGGGGTGTTCGGCATCGGACTCATCCTTTGTGGTTTTGCGCTGCAATCCCTTCAGTATTGGCTGGCACTCTTTGATGTGCGTCTGACTTAACGAGCCATTCCTTCAGGACGAAGGGTAAATCTGGTATTCTCGAAGTTCCTGTTTCGCCTACCGAAGAAAAGAAAAAGGAGAGAAAGAAAATGAAGACGAAATCCCTGGCAGGGGTGTTGATCGCGTTTGCAATGATGGCAGGAGCAGCGGCCGCGTCGGCGCAGGAAGTGACGCAGGCGGATAGGGAGCGAGCGCTGCAATATCTGGAAACGACAAAGAAGAATGTGCTGGAGGCGACGAAAGGGCTGTCGGAGGCCCAGTGGAACTTCAAGCCGGCGCCGGACCGCTGGTCGGTGGCGCAGGTGGTGGAGCACATCGCGGCTGCGGAAGATTTTCTTCTGACGCTGGACAAGGAAAAGGTGATGATGGCGCCGGCGGGGGAAACAAGCCGCGACGTGAAAAAAACGGATGATGGAGTGCTGGCGATGGTTCCCGACCGCACGAACAAGTTGCAAGCACCGGAACCGCTGGTGCCGACGAACCGCTTTGGGTCGCCGGACGGCTCGATCAAACATTTCGTGGAGAGCCGCGCGACGACGGAGAATTTCTTGAAATCCGCCACTGGAATGCGCGATCACGTAATGGACAGTCCAATGGGGAAGCTGGATGCGTATGAGTTTGTGCTGCTGATTGCGGCACACAGTGAACGGCACACCAAGCAGATTAACGAAGTGAAGGCGGACCCGAACTTTCCGAAGAAGTAGGGGCGGAAAATCGAAATCAGAAAATAGAAATTAGAAATTGGAAGGCCGGCGAAGTTTTGCCGGCCTTTCTTTTGCAAGATGTGGACAGCGCGACGAGGCTAAGTGTTTGGCAGCTTGTTCGAGGCTGCTTCAGCGCGATTCAGTGGAACTCACGTTGGCCGCGGTGGTTACCGGCACGGTGACGGTATTGTCCATGCGAATCAGCAATCCGGTTTGCGCGGGAAGATCGAGGTCCTTGCCTTTGCGCGCAACGATGTAAACGGCGCTGCCGGCTAGGCCGAAACCAAAGCCGCGCACGACATGGCTGAAAACGGCGCCGACCAGAGTCCCGCCGCCGGTGCCGATAGTGGCGCCGACGATGTCGCCCTTGACGTCATGCTTTTCCTGAACGACCTGGCCTTCTTCCACTTTCACGTCTTTGCGGCGCTTGCCTTCGGATTGGCCGCGCGGTTGCTCGATGGTAATGATGCTCATCTGCACTGGGATGAGGCGGCTATCGACTTCGATGGAGCGAAACGTGAGATTCATATAGGCCTGGCCGCGAAAAAGCGAAAAGTGGCGGGCTTTCTCGACGGTGCCGATGACGCCGTTCACGCGCGTGCCAGCAGGGAGCAGCAACTGGGTGCCGAGGTAGACGGGTTCGGCGACAATGGCGACGAAGGGGTCGCCGTCCTTGGAGACCGCGCTGCTGATTCCACTCAGGAGCGTGAGATGAACTTGCGTGCCTTGGATGACCTGGCGCGGTTCGGCGTAGGATGAGGGAGCGGCGGAGCAGACAAGCGCGGCCGCCAAAAGAAACGATAATGCGACTTTCATTGATTCCTCCTGCGCGCACGAGAGTGCGGGCGAGCTAGCCTCGTATCGTGAGGCGACACCGAGGCGATGCCTCGGTGCGTACCGCTGGCGCGGCGGACCCGCCATCCCGGCAAAGCCAGAACGCGGGGAGGATGGGGAGGAACTCCATCCGAGAAAAGGGTACTCGATTTCTGGAGGGTGGCGGACGCGATTTTGGGGATGTTTCCTAGATGTCAAGACACTCTCGCTGTGGGGGAGATGATGCCGCGTATTGCCCTCGCACATCGGGAAGAGTATCTTTTGCGCCAGCTGTTCAACCGGAGGAGCGACTCATGAAAAAGAATCGAGTGGGAATTTTTTGCGCGGCTGGGATCGTGCTAGCGGTTGTTGCAACGGGAGTGTACAGCCAGGAGAAAAAAGACAGTCCGGCGCCACCCAAGATATTGCACTTCGGCGATTTGAAGTGGACGCCGATCTTCAAGGGATGCGATCTTGCGGCGGTTTCCGGCGACATGAATGGCGAGGGAACACCATTCGTGGTGCGTCTGCGGTGCGTGGACGCAGCCAAGATTCCGGCGCACTGGCATCCGACGGATGAAAACGTGACGGTGCTGAAGGGAACTTTCCTGGTGGGGATGGGTGAAACTTTTGACGAAACAAAGCTGATGGCTATGAACGTGGGGAATTTTGCCTTGATGCCGAAAGAAATGCGGCATTTTGGGATGTGCAAGGGCGAGACCATTGTGCAAGTGCACGGGGCTGGCCCGTTCAAAGTGAACTGGGTGAACGCGGCCGAGGTGCAGCCGCCGGATGCGCCAGCCACGCCAGCCGCGAAATCAAAACCTTGAAGTGCAAAAGCGCGTACAAAGGCATTGCTAATTCGAAAAAAACAGATAGCGTACGCGCTGCCAAAGCGGGAGGCGCCGGGCGTTCTAGCTGCGCTCCGGGGGCTATGCTAGACTTTTGTTCTGCACTCGCGGGAATGTTGCGCGAGTGCCGGAGCGTGGAACTTCGGGCTCTGTGCAACGAGGTCCCGCGAACCCCGCCAGGCCCGGAAGGGAGCAACGGTACCGGGATCGCCTCGGGTGCCGCAGATCACCCGAAGTTCCTCTCACTGAAACAGTTTTCAGTTGTCAGTTTTCAGTGGGGAAAAACACGAAATGCGGATGAATTCTTCTGCGGAATGTGTACCTGGGTTGTCAAAGCAGCCGGTGGTAGGTAGTCAGTGAGCGGAATGCGAAAAGATGCGCCGGTTTTTTTCTTTACTGAAAACTGAGAACTGATAACTATTCAATGAGTTACCAAGTCATAGCGCGCAAGTGGCGGCCGCAAACGTTTGACGACCTTGTCGGGCAGCAGCACGTCACGGAGACGCTGAAGAACGCAATCAAGAATGACCGCGTGGCGCACGCTTACATTTTTTCCGGGGCGCGCGGCGTGGGAAAAACGACGGCGGCGCGGATCCTTGCGAAAGCGATGAACTGCATGAAGGGGCCGACGGCGCAGCCTTGCGGAGAGTGCGATTCGTGCAAGGAGATTACGGCGGGGACTTCGCTAGACGTGATTGAGATTGACGCGGCATCGAACCGCGGGATCGACCAGATTCGCGAGTTGCGCGAGATGGTGCGATATGCGCCGGCAGCGTCGAGACGCAAAGTGGTGATCCTCGATGAAGCGCACATGCTGACGGGGGAGGCATCGAACGCGCTGCTGAAGACGCTGGAAGAACCTCCCGACCGCGTGATTTTTGTAATGGCGACGACGCAGCCGGAAGATCTTGCGGATACGATCCGTTCGCGGTCGCAACATTTTCATTTCCGGGCGTTGACGTTTGCGGAGATCGCGGGGCGGCTGGAAGAGATTGCGCGAAAAGAAAACCTGAAGATCGAAGCGGGCGCGATGGCGGTGATTGCGCGGATGGCGGAAGGAAGTTTGCGCGATGCCCTGTCGCTGCTGGAGCAGGCGCGGGCGTATTGCGGCGATACGATTTCCGACAAAGAAGTACGCGAACTGCTGGGCGTGGTCCCGGATGACGCGCTCGAAGAGCTAGTGGGCGCGATCGCGTCGGGCTCGGCGGACCGGGCGCTCGGGTTGGTGCACACGTTCCAAAAAGAGGGACGCAACCTGCAGCATTTCTGCCGCGAGGCTATCCGGCACGTGAGGAATCTGTTGATTGCGCGTGTGTGCGGAGCGGACTCGGATTTGATCGCGGCGACGCCCGATCAGCGCCCGGGACTGGCGAAAGCAGCGGCACAATTCAGCGAAGAGGATTTGACGCGGTTTTTTCAGATTTTGTTGCAGACGGATGATGACCTGAGGCGGAAGCCCGACCCGCGCGTACACCTGGAAATGGGATTGCTGCGGCTGATTAACGCGTCACGGCTGGCGCCGCTCGAAGAGTTAATGGCGGAATTGAAGAGTGGCGCCCCAAGCGCTGCGACGAATTCCGGAATGGCGCGCGGGGCGGCGCAAATTGCTTCGAATATTCCGGTGCAGACGCGGCTGGTAAACGCTCCGACGGCGGCGACAGCGTACGCGCCGACGGCGAAGACTGGATCGCCGAGTTTTGCGGGTGCAGCGGCTGCGGTCGCACCGACGATGGCCGTGGCTACGGCAGCACAGATAGAAACCGTGGAAGAAAAAATCGATGCGCCAGTCAAAAGCAACGGCGCAACGGTCCAAGTGAGTGGGATCAGCCTGGAGCAAGTGACGGAAATCAAGTCGGCGATCCAGGCGCAGCAGAAATTTCTGGGAGAGTTGGTAGAACAAAGCAGCCGGTGGGAGCTGGAAGGCGCCGAATTGCGAATCTATTTTTCGGCGGAGAAGCGGCCGTTCGCGGAGATGCTGGAAGGACGAGATACGCTGGAAAAGATCCGTAGCATATCGGGCAAGACGCTGGGCCGAGCGGTGCGCGTCTGTGCTAAACTCGAAGGAGTTGCAGCAACAACCGCGACGGCGTCGCGCGCGGCGAGCGGCACGCAGGAATTGCGAGCGCAGTTCGAGCGCGATCCGATGGTGCGGTCGATGATGCAACGCTTCGGAGGGAAAATCTCCGAGGTGAAACGGCGGCAAGAGGAATCCTGATGGAAGTCAATGCGATCCAACAGATGCTCTCGCGGTTGCGGCAGGTGCAGGAAGACCTGCAGCGGCAAGTGAATTCCGTCACCATCGAAGCTTCCGCTGGCGGCGGAATGGTTACGGTGAAAATGAACGGGCAGAAGCAAATCGTGGACCTGCGCATTGAGCCGGAAGTCTTCGCGAGCAAAGATCAGGAAATGCTGCAGGATCTGGTTCGCGCGGCGGTGAATGAGGCGTCCCGGCGCGTCGATGAAGAACTCGCCAACCAGATGAAGAATCTTGCCGGTGGCATTCCGGGAATTGCCGGCATGAAGATTCCCGGTCTTTTCTAAGGCCTGGACAATTCCACTTAGTAGTCGTTACCCGCCCTAGAACATCAAGCGCAATACATCGCAATCCGGTCAGCCCTCAGTAGTGAAAATTGTCAACAAGCATGACGTTGACGGAGGGCTGTGTCAGAACGGTGTAAATGAAAAAACGGCCATCGGGAGAGCGCGACATGCCGGGCGCGCCTTCGCTGCCGAAATGATCGAGGAGGAGAGCGGCAGAAGTTTTTTGCGTTTTGAAATCGTAGAAATAGATTCCCTGATTCTTGTGGCCCGGCGCGTCAGCGTAGTAAATACCCTTTTCGATGACGACAAAATAAGCCCACGCCGTGGGAGGCAGTGAATCCAAGACTTTGGTTTCTTCGCCACCGTCCACCGGAACTCGCCAGAGGCCGGCGAGGTCGCGTCCTTTCGCGTAGTAAATAAACTTACCGTCGGGAGCCGATTGTGGGGCAAAACCACCATGATGGGTAATTTGGAGCGAGGCGCCGCCTTGAGCGGGAATTTTCCAGATTTCCCAGGACCCGCCGCGGTTCGAACTGTAATAGATGGACTTTCCGTCCGCCGACCAATCAGCGACGCCGTTTTCGGATTCACCGCTGGTCACTTGCCGAGGCTGGCCGCCTTCCGCGTTTACCACGAAAATGTGGCTGTGTCCTGCAGGACGCGAATCGAAAACAATCTCGCGGCCGTCGGGCGACCAGCGGGGCGTGCCGGTCAGCGGGCCGTCGAAGTGCGTGAGCTGAACGAGATTGGAACCGTCCGCATCGCAACGCCAGATTTCATAGTTGCCTGTTCGAGTGGATTGGAAAACAATTCGCTTCCCGTCCGGAGAATACTGCGGCCCCTCTTCCAGCTCCGTGGAGGTGATAAATTTTGCCGGTGGAGATGGCTTGACACCGCCGGAAGGAAGCTCGGCGCGCCAGATCTCCGATGTGAAATTCACATTGGTGTAGGCTAGACGATTCCCTTTGCGCGCAACTGTGGGACGCAGCGCGCGGCTGCCGGCGCCAACGGGCAAACGCTCTGGTGTTCCACCATGGGCGGAGATGCGCCACAAGCCGGGAGTGCCACCGCGATTCGAAGAGTAAATGAGGTCGCGGCCATCGGCATTCCAGGAGACACCTAAAATCATGCGCTTGTCGAAAGTAACTTGTCTTGGCGTACCGCCCTGCACGGGCACGATAAAGACTTCCTGTGCATCCAGATAATCACGAAGAAACGCGACGCTTTTTCCGTCGGGGGAAAACACCGGATTCGAATCGCCGAGGATGGCGGGCGGCGGAAACGTTAGAGGATGCTTTTCGAGACTGTCGAGCGAGAGCAGGAAGACGTTCGAAGCCTCGGACGGTGACTTCTTTTCAGCAAACGCCAGATAGCGGCCGTCGGGAGACCAATCGATTTCTTTTGTGGTGTAGTGCTGCTCGCCGATAGGATAGACCCTGCGCTCCGAACCTCCGAGAGATGATGTGATGTAGATGCCGTCTTCCTTGCGGTCCTGCGAGAAACGCATGAAGGCAATGTACCTTCCATCGGGTGACCAGACCGGAGCGAGCTCCCACCACTCCGAGGTCGTCAAGCGGCGGGGGGAACCGGCGCCGATCTGCGAGAGATAGATGTGATTCCTCTGGTGCGCCTCAGGGTCGCCAGACCAGACGAAAGCAACTTGCGAGCCATCGGGAGAGAAGGCTACGTCGGCTTCGTGCGGCAGGCCGTTGAGCGGGGCGATGCGGACTTCGGACCAAGGGGTGCGCGGAGTGGGTCGAAGATAAAAAAACCAGGAGGCGGCTCCCACGCCGCACAGGAATACGAGTGTTGCAATCCAGATGACACTGCGAAGATGAAAGTGTCCGAGGAGCGGCGAAGCAGGGGCCGCAGACTGGCGAGATGCTGACGACAATGGTTCCGCGTCTGAAGAGGTTGCGATTTCCGCCGATTCGAGGGGAGCGCCATTTCCGCCGAAGGAGACGGGAGCGACAAAGCGGTAGCCGCGGCGTGGAAGTGTCTCAATAAATCGTGGATTGTCCGCCTCATCCGAAAGAGCCTGGCGCAGCTTGGTGATGGCGGTGTTCATGCCGTGCTCGAAGTCGACGAAAGTGTCGGCGGGCCAGAGCCTTTTCTCGAGTTCTTCGCGGGTGACGACTTCGCCGGGCCGCTCGAGGAGGACGGAGAGAATCTGGAAGGGCCGGTCCTGAAGCTTGATGCGAACGCCGGACTTTCGAAGTTGCCCCGCGGCTAGGTCCACCTCGTAGACGCCGAAGCGGGCGATGCGGGAGTTGTCAACCTGTGTTGGCAATCGTTCGCTCCTGATATCACCTACTAATTTACCAGATTCCGAAGCCATCGTCTGAGCTGCTCCCAACGGATTAGACGACGGCGGAACCCTTTCGTCTGCAACGAGATAGCCGGAGTCCTGCGTTTTCCCTGCAGATTACCTCCAGAGCATTGTGCCCCCGAATAACCTGCCCCAGAGTTGCGACAGTTCACGGCGGAACTGCGCCGGGGACGAAGAAAAACATACGACAAGGAGAATTACGATGAGGAAGGCAATGAGTTTCATAGGAGTCTTGGGTTTGCTGTTGACGTTTGGGGCGCTCACTGGGGCGGCCCAAGGCAAGAAGTCGGTCATCCTGAAGGCGCCGTTCAGCTTCGAAGTGGAGCACCAAGTAATGCCGGCGGGGACTTACCGGATTCTGGTGGAACATGGCTGGCTGCAAATCCGGAGCGAGGACGGAAAGACGGGGGTCATGGTGCTGACGCTGCCAGTCTCGGGCAAGACGGTCGAGGGCAGCGGACAGGTGGTTTTCAACCGCTACGGTGATCGCTACTTCCTAGGGCAAGTCTGGCTTCCAGAACTGGAGCTCGGGAGGCAAACGCTGGAGTCCAACGAGGAAAAGGAAGCTGCGAAACAAGGGAAGTTGATGGCAGTGCGTGTGAAGCTGGAGAGCCAAGTAGGCCGATGACGACAGCAACCGCGAAGCAGTGGAATCGCCCTGACGGAACCCCGATGGCGGGTAGGCCTCGGGAATCCGTCAGGCATTCCTGCGGTGGATCGCCTAGTGCGCTGCAGGAAATTCATCCCAAGGATAGTGAAACAGGCGGTTAGGGATTTTGGCGGAAGTGTGTTATTGTTGTTTTGCGCTTATTACCTCGGTTGTGTTGTGCGGTCCCTCTGGTGCAGTGCTTGATCTGAGAATCCCCGCCTCCAGTATCCTCCGTACGTTTTACGCGTAATCTAAAACAAGACTGGCAAAGCAAGCCGCCGGCCGCCCGAGAATTCGTGTGCGCACCGCGACGGCTTCTGCCAGTAAGAAAGTAATATTGAATGTTGACAGTTTCAGAAGTGAAGACAGAAGGCTCCACGGAGCCTCTGAAGGAACGCGTTTCGGCGCCTCTTTCGGAACGCCCTTCCGGGCGATTTTCGGAAATGCAGATTTCTCCGTACGTGAAGGAGAGATTGGCGGCGGCGAAGTTTACGACGCCAACCCCAGTGCAGGCGGAAGCAATTCCGCAGGCCATGCAGGGCAAGGATGTGCTCGCTACGGCGCAGACAGGAACCGGCAAAACGCTGGCGTTCCTGATTCCGGTGATCGAGCGGTTGCTGGCAGACAAGACGCCGGGAATCTCGGCTTTGGTGCTGGTTCCTACGCGCGAGTTGGCGATGCAAGTGGTGGAGCAGTTTAATGCGCTGCGCGGCAGGCAATTGCTGCCGGCGGCGTTGGTTGTCGGCGGGTTGTCCGAAGGCGCGCAACTCCAAGCGATTCGCAAGGGTGCGCGGCTGGTGGTGGCCACTCCGGGCCGGCTCGAAGACTATCTTGATCGCAGGCTTTTCCATTTCAACGCGCTACGTATCCTCATTCTCGATGAAGCGGACCGCATGCTGGACATGGGATTCCTTCCCGCGATTCGGCGCATCGTGTCGATTCTGCCAAAGGAACGGCAGACGATGTGCTTTTCCGCGACGATGGAAGGCGACATGGTGCGCATCGTGAAGGATTACCTGCGCAGCGCCGTGCGGCTTTCGTTTGGCTCGACGTCGAAGCCTTCGGAGAATGTGCGCGTGCAAGCATTTGAAGTTCCGCAGGACCGCAAGCAAGAGATGCTGCAACGACTGCTGGCCAAGGAAACGGGCAAGTGCCTGGTGTTTGCGAGAACGAAGCGCGGGACGGAGCGAATTGCAGAGAGTTTGAACCGCAAGGGATTCTCCGCGGCCATGATTCATGGCGATCGCTCGCAGTCACAACGAACTTCAGCGCTGACGGGATTCCAGCAGGGACGCTTCCGTGTACTCGTGGCGACGGACCTGGCTTCGCGCGGGATTCACGTGCAGGATATCGCGCATGTCATCAATTACGATCTGCCGGAAGTGGCAGAGAACTTCATCCACCGCGTGGGACGCACGGGACGCAACGGCGAACATGGACTGGCTTCGACGCTCTTCGTAAAGGAGCAGAGGTCGGAATTGTTCCACTTGGAGCGTTCGCTGGGCATCAAGATCGAACGGATGCGGGCGGATGAAACTACTTCCCTTCCCGCCAGTGGAGATCGGAAGCCGGTCAATCTGCCTGCTATTCAGGAACGTCGGCCAGTCAACCTGCCTCGCATAGAATCTGCCCAGGTGCCGGAGAGATTTGTGCTCCCAGGCGAAGTTTTCCAGACGCAGATGGACAATTAGCAAGAATCGTCAGCACAGCTCCAAGAAGTCGGAATGAAATGAATCAGGGCTGCGAAGGAATCCTTCGCAGCCCTGATTTCATTTTAGGTCGATTCAAAACAGCGAATCGTCCGAGCCTGTTTAGAAGCTGAATCGCGCGGCAAATTGAAAGGCGCGCGGACCGCCGGAGCCAAAGAAGCCGCCGGCGACGCTCGCGGGAGTATAAAAGTCAGATTGAATGTTGCCGCCGGGGGCGGCAGAGACGGGCGAGATGGAAATGTTGCGGCCGGAATAACTGTTTTTGCTCAAACCGCGGACATTCGTGAAATTGAAGATATTGAATGCTTCGCCGATCAGAGACAAGCGCATGCGCTCGCCAAGATGAATATCTTTTGTCAAACGAAAATCGAGCGAGCTGAATGGGCTGTAGAAATTGATGCCACCCGGCACGGTCCGGAGGTCTGGGCCAGCCTTACAAGGAGCGGGTGCGGGACAGGCCGGCAGTGCATTCCACTGCGCGATGATGGCATTGAGTTGATCGCTGTTCTTGATGCTGCGGCCAATGGCGTTGCGGGAAAGGATGGGCAGCCGCGAATTGAGCGCCGGGACCAGCGTGTCGGCCGGTACGCCCGAGCCGAAGGTGTAGATCGGCGAGAACGAGAAGTTCCAAGGCATTTGCAACTGGCCAAAAAGCGTCAAGCGATGGCGCTCGTCCGAGGAGGCGTAGCCTTTTTCTTTGGCCAGGCCGGTGGTTCCTTCAATGAGGTTCACGCGCTCGTCGGTGTTGCTATTGGTGAGCTGATCGTCGTCGGAATAGTCCAGTGTTTTCGAAAGAGTGTAGTTGATGTTGTAGAGGTAGCTGAATCGTCCGATCTTGGTGGGCTTGTGCTGCACGCTGACGATCAGGCCGTCGTACCAGGATTTTGCGAAGGAGCCGAGCTCGGTGACGTTATCGGAGATTCCTGTCAGCGGATCCGTGACCACGCACGGCGCGTTGTTGCCGGGGCAGGAGATATCGGGCGAAGTTGAGTTCGTGGTGCGGAGCAACTGGCCGATCAATTGTTTGTTGCCAAAAACATGCAATCCGTCTGCGGAGATCAGCCAGTTACTTCCCATTTGCTGCTGTACACCGAGTGAAAATTGCTGAAACACCGGATGGTGCGAATCGGGGCTTAATATAATAAGGCCGACGCCGCCCGTTTGATGGGGTCCGCTAAAAGGACTCGCAAGCGTGGGACTCCCCGGTGCGAAAACAGTACCAGGGATACGAGCGAAGCACAGACCAAAACTCGGCGAGCCGGGGTTACCGGGGAAGGTGCAAGACGAACCCGCGAATTGAGTAACCGTCAGGGCGCGATTATCCTGCACACGTTCCAGGCTGGGTGCTTCCAGAATGATGCGGTCGTAGTAGATGCCGTAGCCGCCGCGAAGGACGGTCTTACCTTTTCCGAAGGGGTCGTAGGCGAATCCGACGCGCGGGCCAAACGATTTCTTGTCGGTGTCATGGTGTAGATCGATGACGTTCGCAAGCCACACGCAGGGTTGAGCGGGCTGCACCGTCAAACTGGGGCAGGGACCGTGAGTGCTGTCGTTGCCCAGAAGGTCGGTGTCATATTCCCAGCGAAGTCCCAGGTTCAGCGTGAGATTGGGGCGAATACGCCAGTCGTCTTGCGCATAGCCAGCAAGATAATTGTTGCCGAGGTGCGGAATCGGGACGGGTGAAACGGGTGCGCTGCTCTTGAGCGCGACAGCAATGGGGATGTCCAGATCATTCACAACGCCGTCGTTGTTGAAATCACTGAAGCCGAAATCCGATACCAGGATGACCGTGCCGGTGCCAAAGACATTGATGATGCCGTGCGCTGTGTAGCGCTGAAACTCGCCGCCGAGACGCAAGGCATGCTTGCCGAGAGTCCAGGAATAAGCATCGCGCAACTGGTAGCGGTTCAGATAGGTGGCCTGAGGCAAGTTAAAATTGGCACCATCGGCGAGGCTGGGGAAAAGCAGCTCGTTGGTGGCAGCCAGGCCGGCAGGATCCGTGGTCGGCGAGTTTTGCGTGAAAGCCGGAAGGTCGTTGTAAAAATTATCAAAATGGAAAGAGAAATCATTGGCGCGATTGAAGGAGATCGTGCTCGTAAGGCCCGCGACGAGGGAGTGGAAGCGGTTGAGAGAATTCTGGCGTTCGGCAGGGCTGATATTCGGGGAGGGTTGCGACAGCGAAGCCTGGCCGACATCAGTGGAGCGATTGAAAGAGTAACGCAACATGAGCCGGTTCCGGGTCGTCAGCTGGTCATCGAGCCGCGTGGAGAGCAGCAAATCCCGGAGATCGGCGGGGGCTGCCGTGTGGCGGATGGCATCCGTGTTGAAATCTCGTTCGCCAGTTTGAATGGCTGCATTTTGGTAGCGGTATTCCAGAGAACCGAACCACCAGATTTTATCTTTGACGATGGGGCCGCCGACGGAGCCGCCGAACTGCTCGCGGTGAAAAGGCGGAGTCGGGAGGCTGCGGTCAAACGTCGCGGGAAGGCCCTGAAGGTAGCGGTCCCGTTCGTAGAAAAACGCCGATCCGTGGAAATCATTCCCACCGGATTTTGTGACGACATTGATGATGCTGTTGCCGGAGCGGCCTACTTCGGAGGTAAAGCGCCCGGTGGCGATTTGGAATTCCTGAATCGAATCCTGAGGGAAATTTGCGAGCGTGCCGCCAACCACTTCGTCATTGTTGTCGCCTCCATCGACGGTGATGTTCCCGCCGCGGCCAAACCCACCAGCTGAGCTAACTTCAAGAGTGTTTGTTTTCGTCGGGTCAAAATTGGGGGCTGGACGATTGCCGGGAATCAAGTAGGCAAGCTCCAAGAAATTTCTTCCGTTCAGGGGAATGCTCTGAATAGTGGCCGAGGTGATTTCGCCCTGAATCATGGATTGCGTTAGCTCAATCTCGCCCGCCCCTTCGCTGACATTGATGGTCGTCCCGACGCCGGCGACCTGCAGCTTGGCATCGAGCGTGGTAGTGCGACCCGCCTGGACGATAGCTTCGGTGAATTCGGTGGGGGCAAATCCGGAGGCTTCAATCTTCAAATCATAGTTGCCGGCGGGAAGATTTGGAAAGACGTAGAGGCCGTCTGAATTGGTGGAAGTCTCGCGGGAGATGCCCTGCGACTTGTTCACTGCAACGACATGCGCATTGGCGACGATGGCGTCGTGGGGATCGGTGACGATGCCGTTGATTTCACCGGTTGGCACCTGCGCCACAACAACAGCGCCGCCGGCCGCAAGGAACACTGTCACAGCTGCAACACTGCAGAGTAGACGCTTCACCATTTCAGAATCTCCGTCCTAATTTGTAAAAACGCTGCACAAAGCTCCAAATTCGCACTGATGCGCTGGCAATCCAGCGCTGCCGCGAGCCGATGCAAATTTGAGCAAAAACTACTTCTGCGCAGGAGCTTGCGCTTCGATCTTGTCAATCACGATGGCGATCGAGCCGCCTCGCTTATAGAGCGTTCCAGTCGCATTTACCTTCTGTCCGGCAAAGGGAAGCAACTTAGGGTTCTGCCCGCTGGACGGCGTCGTGCCGGCGATGGGCCAGTAGACGGTGCCGTCTTCCGCAAGAATCACAAGTTGCGATCCGGCGTTCGCACAAGCGATGGCGCACTCCTTGCTGATGGGCTTGTCGAGACCTTTCGTGAAGGCACACGCGGAGTCAAGGACATAGCCTTTGACCGTCACCGGCGCAGAGAACGCGCCACCAGCCAATACGGCAGCGGCCAGTATAAGCAAAAGAAAATATTTCGAAGTCACACTTAGAGTTTTCATTGGACACCTCCCCTTTGAAACACAGTGGTTCCCTCACGACGCTTCGAGGAGACGTCGGAGCACCACCGAATTACGCGCGACTTTAGTGGCTGCTCTAACAACGGGCAATACTAGAAAAGTACTAGAAACCCCAAGATGGAAAACCTTGCCTTCCCGCAAGAAGCGGGTAGACGCTGCCGGCAAGCGGAGTCGTGTCAAAATACGGGAATGGTGATTCGGCCTGCAGAGGCGGGGGACGGCGATGCGATCTGGGAGATCATGGAGCCGATCCTTCGGGCCGGTGAGACCTATACGCTGCCGCGCGACATGGTCAAGCAGGCGGCTCTGGCATATTGGATGTCCGCAGAGCATGAAGTCTTCGTTGCCGAAGAGAACGGCGCGATTGTGGGGACTTATTTTCTGCAAGCGAATCAGCAGGGCGGCGGGGGCCATGTTGCAAACTGCGGATACATGACGGCGGTATCGGCAACCGGCCGGGGCGTCGCGCGTGCGATGTGTGAGCACTCGCTGGGCCGCGCTCGCGCACGCTGCTTTCGCGCCATGCAATTCAATTTCGTGGTGAGCACGAACGAGCGCGCGGTGCGACTGTGGCAAAGCTTTGAGTTTGAAATCGTGGGCCGCCTTCCGAAAGCGTTTCTGCATCCGACGCTAGGCTACGTCGACGCGTACGTCATGTACCGCGATCTCTTGTGATGGAGCATTCAGACCTCCGGACAAATCTTCCGCAAGCGAAGCAAAGGCCCGCCATCCGCTGTATCATACCGCTTCGCGGGAGAGTACGCTCCGCAGGGGCCATGAGAGGACTCAAGATCACTGTCGCTTTACTCGCAGTTTGGTCCGTTATACTGACCGTCCTCGGATTCGTCATCCGCCAAGACTCTCGGCGAAATCTGGAATCCTTTATTGAGCTTATGGACTTGTTACAGATTCGCAAGTGGGAAGTACCTATGCCAAAGGACGCCAGGTACGAATGGTCATTCGAAATAGAAGACTATAAGGCATTCAACGAAGTGAAACCGGGAACGACCGAATGGATGGATTCTTCCCGAAAGGCCAAAATTGTTTTTATGCCCACTGGCGAGGAAGCTGTCTACCGCTTCTGGTTTGTCCAAACCAATGGGACATCCAGTGGCAACACTCGTTTGGACGTCTGCGATTTCCCGAATGATATTCATCGAAAGTGTGACGCTGGACAATCAGAGCTTATTTGGTATCCCACGCCGAAGAGGATCGAAGACGGCAAATCATACGTAATTGGCGAAATCAGCGAGAGTTCTCAGTCACCAAGACGAAAACAGGTAATCCTTCATTTAGTCCGTTTTCGTGAAGAAGATGTGGTTCAACCTGCGGAACATGACAGCTTGCAGGTGGAAGCCGTCGAGCAAGGAGACGTCGGCTATCCGCTAAAAGGGTGGATTGGTTTCACGAACACAGGACATCCCGTTAGAAAAATGCGGGTCGAGTGCTTTACCGACGGTTGGAAGAGACTAGTGGGCGCAACCACAACGGATTCATCTGGCCACTTTTCGTTCCTTGACTTACCCGAGGGCCACTATCAACTCAAGGCGAGCAAGCGAGGTGTCTTCACGATAAAAAGCGTTGTAAGTTCAAGCAAGAAATCTAGCAACGTCCTCTCTTTGGTTGCAGAAGCTTGCGACCCAGATTTAGCGACCGGCCCGAGTAGCTGCGTGGAAAACTGAGGCTTAAATCAGAAATTGAACAACGCTCCCATCTCCAGCACGTTTGCGCGGAGACGCGCGGCTATGCTACACATGCTGCATGCCTGATTTTGCCGGCCCTATCGAACGACTCATCGATGAACTGAAACATCTCCCTGGAATTGGCCAGAAGACGGCGCAGCGCTTGGCGTTTCATCTGCTGCGAACGGCACCGGAAGATGCGCTGGCGCTGGCGGACGCCATTCGCGACGCAAAAGAAAAAATTCGCGCGTGCACCACCTGCCACAATATTACGGAATCGGATCCGTGCTTCTATTGCGTCGGGCCGACCCGCAGCAAGAAGACCATTTGCGTGGTCGAAGAAGCCCACAACATCATGGCCATTGAGAAAACGCGGACGTACAGCGGGATGTATCACGTGCTGGGCGGTTCGCTGTCGCCGCTTTCGGGCCGCGGGCCGGATCAGTTGCATATTAAGTCCTTGATTGAGCGATTGAAGGCAGGCACGGTCGAAGAAATCATCATCGCGACGAATCCCACAGCGGAAGGCGAGGCTACAGCGGTGTACCTTTCCAAATTGTTGAAGCCATTGGGAGTGCGCGTGACGCGGATCGGCGTGGGGATTCCCGTGGGTGCCGATCTGGAATACGCCGATGAAATAACGATGCTAAAAGCGCTTGAAGGGCGAAGAGATCTCTAACGATAGGGTCACGAATCTGCGGTAGCCAGAATGGGGGCGTGTTAAGGCGCAGCATTTCAATAACTTGCGTAGCGCGATTTTCGAAGTATTATCAGTACTCACAGGACGCTCTAGCAAATTGCCCGTTTTGGGTATACAGTCCAGATTCCACGGTGGCAGTCCCCGCCGACCAGATGGCAGCCCCGCAGCGGCTGACAGGAGGTGCGCTAATGCCGAGCTTGGCGCACTACATGGCGCAGTACGATCACGAACACGAATCCGGCTGGAATAAATTCCTGCATGGCGTGGGCATCCCGATGATTTTCGCGGGGCTCATCTTCTTCATTCTGATGAAATGGATTTGGGGAGCAGGATTTTTTGTGGGTGGATGGGTGTTTCTATTTCTCGGCCACCGGATCGAAGGAAATCATCCGGCGTTTTTCCAGGGACCAATTTATTTGCTGGTAGGACCAATCTGGGTCGCAAAAGAAGTCTGGATGTTCCTGACCGGAGCACACCGCAGGCCGACCTCGGAAGGTACCTCGTAACACGCAGGATCAGAGCCGTGGCGTCGCAGCCACGCGTTTTCGCGAAGTCTGAAAAAACTGAGGGACGGCGGCGGTTGGTATGAACGATTCAGGCGGCAATTTTGCCGATGAGAGAGCTGAAATGGTGTCCGAAGAGGCAGCCAGCGCGAATACGGAGTTGAGAAAACGGCGCAGCACGCGAATCGTGCAAGCGGTGCCGCTGGTCACGACGGGTGTCGATGCGCTGGGGCGGCCGTTTGTGGAGCGAACGTCTTCGTTGATCATTAACTGCCACGGGTGCCGCTACCAGTCGAAGCACTACGTCCTGAAAAATATGTGGGTGACGATGGAGATTCCCCACCCGGAAGCCAGCCAGCCGCCGAGGACGGTTCGTGGCCGCGTGGCGTGGATTCAAAGACCGAGAACCGTGCGGCAACTTTTTCAAGTGGCCCTGGAACTGGAAATTCCCGGAAACGTGTGGGGCATCGCTTTTCCACCGGAAGACTGGTTTGTGTTCCCGGAAGTCGCGCAAGTTGGGATGAAGAGCGATGTTGGCCGCGAGATTCCGCAGCACGCAACGGCGGAAACAGAAATTACCCTGCCGTTGAACGAGCCCGAGGTTTCCTCTTCCGGCGCAGCGGACAACGTCAGAGTGTTCCCATCTCCAGCAAGCACCACGGATGCATCGCTGCAACTTGCGCGGCAGGTGGCGCGGTTGGTGGCGGACGCAAAGCAGCAAATTCAGGCAGCAACCAGAGAAGCGGCTTCGCAGGCGGTGTCCGCGGAACGAAGGCTCTCGTTCGAGCAGTGGGAACAAAAGTTTGCCGCCGGACGGGCGGAAATCGACAATCAGGCGACTCAGGCAATCGAGAGACTTCATGAGGAAGTCGATGAGCAATCGCGCACCGCTCATGCCGCGGCCGCGGAAGCACTGCGAAATGAGTTGCCTAGGTGGCTGGCGCCGCAACTCGAGCAGTTGACGCTGGAGCTGACGTCGAGATTGTCGCGCGAGGGAGCAGCACAGCGCGGCGAGCATGCTCAGCAACTGGAGAACATGGCGGGAACGGTGCGGGCGCTGTGCCAGCAGGGAGAAGAGACGGCAGCGCGGCTGAAGAGCCAGGGGGAGCAAACCGAGCAGCATATTGCGGCTCGGGCAGAAGCGGCCACACGTTCAGCGGAGGAAGCCGCGAAGCAGCAAAAAGAGCTGGCGGCCAAACAGCACGAATCGCTGAGAGCAGCTGCAAACGAAATTCAACAGCAATCGGCCGCCGCGGCTCAGATCGCGAGCGAAGCTGCGAAGCAACTAGAGAAGGTAGCGGCCAGACAAAGCGATGCTTTGAACGCCACTGCAACCGAGATTCAGCGACACTCGGCAGAGGCGCTAACCGCAGTGCAATCCTCGTGGCAGGGCCAGCTTGCGGGGGAACTGGAGGCCGTGCAAACGCGTTGGCGCACGGCCATCGAGAGCACCCTTGCGGTGGTGCAGGAACGCGCGGCAAGCGGGCTGAACGAGCACGCGCGCGGCTTGCTCTCTCAACTAGAGGAAGAGATGGCGCGCCATACTGCGGCGGTTCGGGAGGCGGCAGCTGGTGCGGTCACAGAATCGGAGCAGAAGACGGCCGCGCTGCGAGATGCAATTCAAGAACAGTCGCAACGCCTGGAAGCGCTGCTAACGCGGGCACATGAAACCGGCGAACGGTTCGAGAACCACGCGTCACAACTCGAAAACGCCAAGCAGGAAGCGCTGGCGGGATTCCAGTCGCAGTTGGAGGATGTGCTGAATTTGCACCGCAACGAATTGCACCGGCGGTCGGGATCGTTGATCGAGGAGATTAACGCGGAAATTCGATCCACTTTTGAAGAATCCAGCCGTGAGGCGCTGGCCACGTTCCACCGCCAGGTCGAGGAGATGGTGCAGCCGCACATCTCCCGGACCGAAGAGGCTATTCACCGGCTGGCAGGAGGCCGTTCCCTGCTGGATGCGGCGCTGACGCTGCAGCAGGACCGCATTCGCACGGCGGCGGACGATGCCTTCGCGGAATCGCTGGGCCGGTTCAGGGAGAATCTCGGGGGCGTGGAGCAGATTCTCCAGGAAGCCTCGGAAACGATCACCGGCCGTAACTTGACGGAGTTGGAAGGAAAAGTCAGCGATTTGAAGCACCAAGTGGTCGAGGAACTTTACAAGTCCGCGGAATGGTACGAGAAAAAAGCGCAGACGCAAATTCAGAATCAGGCGGACCGCGCCGTGGAGCAGGCTGCGAACCAGTTGCGCGAAAAGGCCGGAGAAGTTTCCAGCGTGTTCGCCAGCGAGCTGGATCATTCCAGCCGCAGCTTTGTGGGACACACACAAACGCAGATGGAAGAGGTGGTGCGCGAATCGTTCGAACGCGCCCGAGCACTTTTTGCGGAAGCGGCGGACACCACCGCGGCGGCCTTCACCGACGAAGTCCAGCGCACAGGTCGTCAGGAGCTGGATGGATTCGGCCACGAACTCCGGCGTTCAACGGAAGAATCACGGTCGGAAATGAGTGCGGCGCGCGTGGAATTGGCACATCGCGTGACCACCGAGCAGCAGGAATTCTTGCAGCGCTTCCAGACCGCGATGGGCGGAGCGCTGGAAGCCGGTGTCGCGGACGCGCGGAAACGCGTGGAGCAAGGATTCGAACCCCTGCTGAATTCCTGGAAGTCCATGACCGACGCGCACCAACAGGAAATGCAGCGCGTCTACGGGCAGATGGGCGAGGAAGCTGCGGAGCACTACAAGAGCAAGCTGGAAAACGTTTCGAATCAATGGATGCTGGCGACGGTGGCCTCTCTGGATCACCAGTCGCGCGACATGATCTCTGGAATCGCGGCGACCGCGGAAGAAAAACTCCGCGAAGCCTGTAACCAGGTATTTGCGGGAATCGGAGAATCGCTGCGTGAGCGGCTGAAAGAGATCGCCTCAAGCTTTACCCTGCCGGAACCTCCCACGCGCGCAAAAAGCGCGAATACAGGAAGCTGATAAACAGCGAGCCAGCCTCAAGTTAGACGCTTCGACACCGATTCGCCAGTTCACCGCCGGCCCGGTATAATCTCTCAGGTATCCGACTCCAATGGCTAATCATGCTTACCTGCGCGTCTGGACACGCGATTTTTCTCTGGAAACGATGCTCGCGGAATTCGCGCGCTTCCTGACCACGGCTCCACTTTCGGCGACGCAGAATTCGTTCAGCGAACTGACCGTGCAGGCGGTAGATGCAACGGAGATCCCCGTCGCCGAATGGGATCTGCGTCCTTTGAACACTGGGCCTGCCGAGGTTGCAGCACTGGCAGTGCAACACCTGAACGCGGACACAGCGTATATCGCAAACGCAAAGTGGGACCTGTGGGGCTTCGATATCGAGAGCCTGAAGTGGCAGCATAAACCCGAACCGCTGGCGCTGTCCTGCCATGGGCTGGAGTACGACGGGGGACTCGCGGCGACCGCGGGGCATTTCTCCGCAGATCTGGGGTTTGAGCATTTCTTCACGGGACATGGCGGGCTGCTGGCGCCGGGAGCGGCCTCGAACCCCTTCGGCGCTTCGGATCATCCGGTCGAACATACCTTCCGGCAATGGATGTCCGCGAGCGCGAATCTGAAGGAATATCACGCAAAGACGCGCGAAAACATCCAACAGTTGTTCCATTGGGTGGAAGCGGCCGAGCGGGCATTGCCCGTGGAGCGCAGCGAACTGTGGTCCGAAGGCGAGGAAAACTTTGAAGCCCGGCTGGATGCGATTCTAGCGCAGCGGTAGCGCGTTCAACTCCAGGGCAATCGCTGTAAGGCGAGTGCTTCCACGAGAGGCGGCCAACAGTTAGAATTGTTACATGGCGAGGCAGAGTGAGAGCGAAGATCACGACGGCGGCAGCAAGATTCTGATGGAGAAAACTTCACAAAGCGACTGTTGGTTTGCTAACGAGGCGGGCCGCTCTCCGTCCTTCGTTAGTGGGGGCTGGCGCGACGGCGCTGCCCGGACCCGGAGAATCCTGCTGAAATCCTTTGTGAGTATATTGCCCCTGGCTATCTTTTTGTGCGGATGTGGCGTGGACGTCCCCAAGCCTGCGCCGCAAGAGGAAGCCAAGCCCGCGGAACCAGCCATCCCTGAAGAGATTCAATCGGCGGCCAAGGCTTTTTTGGGGAGCGAGTCGCAAGTGCTGGTATTTGGAGACCTGGCGAAGAACGGGAAGCAGGAATTCCTAGTGGCCAACGTCGTGCCAAAAACGCCAACCAACAATTTGCCGGGAACGATCGTGACGCGGGTGGTTGTGGCGGAAAACACGGATGGGAAATGGGCGGAAGTCTTGCGTTGCGACGAACACCTGAAAAACCAGAAGGGTTTCTTGGGCTTGACCCCGTTGGTCGCTGTGACTGGCTGGCGTCTGCAATACGAGCAGAGTGATGACAAGGGGTTGCAACTCTATTTCACCCCATTGAAAGGCGTCACCGATAGCCACGTGCTACCAATCGGCATCCGCTTCAATCCTGCGACGAAGCGCTACCAATCTCTCGACCGCACCTACGAACACTTTCTGCTCGAATCGCCATCTCTGCAAGACCTGAGGTCCACGCTGCGATGAGCGCAGTCCCACCAGCCACGGCCAAGCGAGCGTCCAAGGCCTCGCAGGAATCTCCGCGCGGCAAAGACTTGGGCGGTTTGATGCCCTATCTGCGCCGCTACCCGGGCGGCATCGTCTTCGGCTTGCTCACGGTAGTGTTGATGGGCATTGTGGGTAACGTGCTCCCGCTCGCCACCGGTGTGATGACGGATACGCTCGCCGGCAATCCAGTTCCTTTTGAGCACACCACAGTGACGGGAGCTCCGCCGGTCACCTTTGGCCTAAACCCGACGACCCTGAGCCGGTCTATCCCTTACTACGCGCCAAGCAGCCGCCACACGCTGGGCATCTATTGCCTCATCGTCGTGCTATGCGTAGCGATCAAGGGCGTTCTCTCTTTCTCAGCACGCTGGACGCTCATCGGCGTCTCCCGTGACATCGAATTCGACATTCGCAACGATCTCTTGAAGCGCTTGTTGATTCTCGAGCCCGAATTCTACGTTCGCAATCGCACCGGAGAATTGATGTCGCGCGCCACCAATGACCTGAACGCGGTGCGCATGGTGCTGGGTCCCGGCATCATGTACAGCGCGACGACCATCATCACCATGATCCTGGCCATCGTGATTATGGTTACGCTTTCGCCTTCCCTGACGTTGTGGGTTCTGCTTCCCGCGCCGATCGTAGCCTTCGCTGTGTGGTACTTCGGCAAAACCATTCACGAACTTTACGAGAAAATCCAGGCAGCGCTCGCCACGCTCACCGCTCGTGTCCAAGAGAATCTTGCTGGCGTGCGCGTGGTGCGAGCTTACGCACAGGAAGAAGCGGAAATCCGCGGCTTCGACGAGCCCAACCGCGAGTACGTCTCGCGAAACATCCGCCTGATCCGAATCTGGAGCATGTTCATGCCGTCGCTTCAGGCGCTCATTGGCACAACCTTCCTGATTGTATTGTGGCAGGGCGGCCATCAGGTCTTCCGCCACCAGATTTCTCTCGGTGCTTTCATTGCCTTCAATGGATACCTCACCGTGCTGGTCTGGCCGATGATTGCTCTCGGATGGGTCACGAATATTTTTCAGCGCGGCGCGGCTTCCATGGGCCGGTTGAACTACATCCTCACGGCCCAGCCGAACATCGATGATCGCGCCGCGAATGTTCCCGAAGGTACCAAGCCTCGCGGTGAAGTCGAGTTCCGCCATGTCACCTTCACATATCCAACCACGCTCTCTGGCGCCGGATCGAATGGCGCTGCAAAACCCAATGGCAGCGGTTCTCATGCGGTGCTTCATGACATCAATTTGAAAATCCCAGCGGGATCCACATTGGCTATTGTCGGCCCCACCGGGAGCGGGAAGACCACGCTGGCCGCTCTTATCGCGCGCCTCTGGGAGGCGCCGGACAATTCGGTTTTGATCGACGGCCGTCCGATCCGCGAATGGCCTTTGAAAACCTTGCGCCAGTCCATCGGATTCGTGCCGCAGGACACGTACCTATTCGGAGAGACTGTGGGCGGCAACATCGCCTTTGGCCTGCCGGCGTTCGAAGAACAGCGCGTTCGAGAAGCGGCGGAACTCGCTAGCCTGGAAGGTGACATCGTTAGCTTTGCCAAGGGCTACGAGACCATGGTCGGCGAGCGGGGCATCACCCTTTCCGGCGGACAAAAGCAACGGGCTGCGATTGCTCGCGCCGTCGTGCGCGATCCGAGAATCCTTATCCTGGACGACTCACTTTCCGCCGTGGACACGCAAACCGAAGAGCGCATCCTCACCGGGCTGCGCGGAATCATGGAAGGCCGCACCACGATTCTGATCTCCCACCGGACCTCGACGGTTCGCGACGCCGACCAGATCGTTGTACTAGTCTCCGGCGCCATCGCCGAGCGTGGAACGCACGACGAGCTTCTCGCGCGCGGCGGCTATTACGCGGATTTGTACCAGAAACAGTTGCTGGAAGAAGAGCTTGAACGCGCATGAGTAACCTGCACGAAGAAGAGGCCCTCGGTAAAGCGTACGACTCGCGCTTAATGCGCCGGCTTCTGCAATACATGAAGCCCTACAAATGGCGCGTGGTGCTTGCGCTCATCCTGGTGGCCGTCGTCACTCCGCTTGAGCTTGCCCCGCCGCTCATTTTCAGAAAGGCCATCGACAGTTACTTTACTCCTGCGCTGAATCACGTCATCCCCGAAGCATCGGCATGGTCGGGCATCGGCTGGCTTAGTGTGATTCTCCTGGGCGTGTTGATTTTCGATTTCCTCGCTCAATACGCTCAGCTTCGTATTATGCAGCGCGTCGGCCAGCAGACCATGTACGACATGCGCGGCGAGATCTTCGGCCACATGCAGCGGCTGCCGATGAGTTACTTCGACCGCAATCCCGTCGGCCGCCTGGTCACGCGCGTGACCACGGATGTCGATGCTCTCAACGATCTTTTCGCTGCCGGCGTCGTCACCATGATCAACGATTTCTTCCTGCTCGTGGTCATGGCCGGCGTACTCTTCAAGATTGACCGCAGGCTGGCGCTCGATACTCTCGCCGTTCTCCCCGGCATCCTGATCGTCACGATGATCTTCCGCAAGTACGTGCGAGATGCTAATCGCCGCATCCGCACGGCCATTGCGCGCATTAACGCCTTTCTTCAGGAGTACATTTCCGGAATGAGCGTGGTTCAGCTCTTCAACCGTGAACGCAAGGCCATGGACGAATTCGAGAAGCGCAATCGCGACAATATGCTAGCCTGGCGCGATGCCATCCTCGCCTACGCTCTTTTTTATCCAGCCGTCGAATTCCTAAGCTTCGCCACCATTGCCCTCATCTTTTGGTCGGGCGGAAACCGCATTCTCCATGGCGCCCTCAGTCTTGGCGTCCTCACCGCTTTCACCATGTTCGCCCAGCGCTTTTTCCGCCCCATTCAGGATCTGAGCGAGAAATTCAACATCCTGCAATCCGCCATGGCCGCTTCCGAGCGTATCTTCAAGCTGCTCGATGAGCCGGTGCTGGTCGAGTCGGATCCCAACGCCATTCCACTCGATCATCCGCGCGGCGAAATTGAATTCCGCAACGTGTGGTTCAGCTACCGTAATGTTGCCGAGCCCGCCGAGGAAGACTGGGTCCTGCGCGATGTGTCGTTCCGCGTGAATCCCGGCCAGACCATCGCCATCGTGGGACATACCGGCGCGGGGAAGACGACGCTCATTTCCCTGTTGTTGCGTTTTTACGACGTCCAGCGCGGACAAATCCTCCTCGACGGCAAGGACATTCGATTGATTCAGCTGCAGGATTTGCGCCGTCAATTCGGCATTGTGCTCCAAGATCCATTTCTCTTTACCGGCACGATCGAAACAAACATCTGCCTGGGCACCCCCGGTATCACTCGCTCCACGGTGGAAAGCGCTGTCGATGAGATCGGGCTCGGTGATTTCGTCCACTCGCTGCCCGAGGGCGTAGGCGCCAGCGTCAACGAGCGCGGCTCGACGCTTTCGGTCGGGCAGCGGCAGCTCATCAATTTCGCGCGCGCCCTCGCACACAATCCGCGCTTCCTGATTCTGGACGAAGCCACCTCCAGCGTGGATACAAAAACGGAGCTGCTGATTCGCGAAGCGCTCGGCCGCTTGCTCTCCGGGCGCACCGCGCTGGTCATTGCGCACCGGCTGAGCACCATCCAACACGCGGATCGCATTCTGGTCTTCCACAAAGGACGGCTGCGCGAACAGGGCGCGCATCAACAGCTTCTCGCCGAGCGCGGGATCTACTACCGCCTCTACCAGCTCCAGTACAAGGAGCAGGAACTGCACATCCCGTTGGAAGCAAACAGTTCTGCGGAGCCGTCACCGCTGCCTGCCAGCGACTGAGCACCTCGAAATCAGCTCATGCCACCTATACCGCTCCTTCTCTCCGCTGGCGAAGCTTCCGGGGACATGTACGCCGCGCGCCTCGCGACGGCGCTGAAGCAGCGCCTCGATGTAACAATTTTCGGCATGGGCGGACCGCAAATGCGCGCGGCAGGCGTCGAGATCATTACGGATTATTCGGAAGTCTCCGTCGTGGGCATCACTGAAGTGCTGAAGCGCCTGCCGTCGCTGCGCCGCGCCATGCGGCGGCTCGTGGATGAAGCGGAACGCCGGCGTCCGCCGCTTGCGATTCTCACGGACTTTCCCGGCTTTCATCTTCGGCTCGCGCGCAAATTGCGTCCGAAGGGCATTCGAAACGTCTACTACATCTGCCCGCAATTCTGGGCCTGGCGCCCGTGGCGCGTAAATCTGGTACGGCGGCGATTTGCGCAAGCGCTGTGCATTTTCCATTTCGAAGAAAAGTTCTACTCCGATGCCGGAGTGCCGGTGAAATTCATCGGTCATCCACTGGTGGGAAACGTGAAGCCCGCCTTGACGCGGGAATTTTTCTGCAAGAAAAACGGTTTAGTGGAAGGGGATCCGCTCCTTACCATCCTGCCGGGAAGCCGGCGGGGAGAAATCGCTCATCACGTGCCGGTGCTGCTGGAAGCTCTTGCGGAGATGAAGAAAACCATCCCCGGCGGTTTCGGCGTGGTGGTAGCAGTCGCGCCCGGACTGGATATGGAAAAACTGAAAGCCATGTTCCCCGCACAGATGCGAATCAAGTTCGTGGAGGGCGATACCTACAGCGCGTTAGCGGCCGCAGACCTGGCCATTGTTTCCAGCGGAACAGCGACGGTGGAGACGGCGCTACTCGGAACACCCATGATCGTCGTTTACCGCCTATCACCCCTGACTGCTCGTTTAGCGAAACCGCTAGTAAGGACAAAGTTCTTTAGTATGGTAAATCTGATCGCCGGGCGTGCCGTCGTTCCGGAATTGATTCAGGACGATTTCACACTGTCGCGAGTTGCCGAGGAGGCCGTAAAGTTGCTCCCCCTCGCCAAGGAAAGCAAGCTCCGCGCCGAAGAGATGCGGCAGGGGTTAGCCGAGGTCCAGAGGCTCCTGGGCCCGCCGGGGGCAGTGGAGCGGGCAGCCGATGCCATTGCAAGCCTTTTGCTCACCCGCGAAAGCAACGCAAACTGATGGGTTTGGTATCCTATATAGGTGCACGAATACCGGGTTGAACCCAATTGAAAGGGGTCCGATGACCCTCCGTCGAAGAGCTTCTTTTCTATTCTGCCTAGTTGGCCTAGTGCTTCTTGTTAGTGCCGCCGCGCCGCTCCGCGCCCAGGCGCCGCGGCCCGTGACTTTTCTCGCCGACCACTACGACGTCTCCGCAACGCTGGACGCTATTGGCCAATCTCTTTCCGCTACGGCGAAGATTGATTTCAAAGCCGTGGAAGCTTCCAGCAGCGTGCGTGTCGAGCTGCACCCGAACCTCATCGTGAAGGAAGTAAAAGGCCCTGACGGCAAGCCACTGACTTTCCAGCGTGACAACCAGAATCCGTTGATCGTCGTCACGCAACTTACCAGCCCGGTGGCCACGGATGGCCATGTAACCCTCACCTACACCTACGCCGGTCTCCTATTCAACGAAGAGAATAGCCCCGTACCGGGTATCCGCGTCGCTTCTATCAACAAAGATGGTGCGTATCTGCTTCTACCCGCGCGTTGGTTTCCGCTGACGAACTATCCGTCGAGCCGTTTCACCGCAACCTTTCGGCTGAATGTTCCAGACACTTTCGCAGTCGCCGGTACGTGCAAGTCCACGGCTCCAACGCCAATGCCCGCAAAGAACGCCGTCGAAGGCGGACGGCTTCTCTACACTTTTGAGTGCAAGAATCTGGCGCCCAACGGCACCTTTGTGGCCGGCAGCAACCTCCAGCTTAATCCCAAGCAGGCGGAGGGAATCAGCGTCTCGGTCTACGCTCCGCGGACGGCTTCGGCAAATGCGGGCGATTTTGCGGCAAGCGTCGCGCGGGCAGTGATTATTTTCTCCGATATGTTTGGGCCGATTCCGGATCCCACCATGTCCATAATTCAGTTGCCGGACGGAACCGTTCGCGATTTTGCGGCTCCCGGAGTCCTGCTGCTCAGCCAGGGCAGTTGGGACCCCAAATCCAGCGACCGCACGATTGCAAGGCTTGTGGCCTCACAATGGTGGGGCGTTCAAATCCTTCCGGCCACGCCGGGAGACGTTTGGATCACCGACGGCCTGGCGCGCTATTCCGAAGCGCTTTACGCCGAGCAAAATGCCGGCAAAGAAGCGGGGCTGAGGGCCGTGGACGAATTTGCCGTGGGCGCATTGATGTATGAGGACGCCGCGCCTGTCGCCCAAGCAGCGCGATTGGCGCCTTATTCTTCAGACTACCGTTCCGTGGTGATGAACAAGGGCGCGATGCTCTTCCACATGTTGCGCGCGCAGATGGGCGATGTAGCCTTCAAGACCCTGTTGCACGATTTCTATTTTCTTTATGCGGAAAAGAGCGCACGCATCGAAGACTTTGAAACCCTTGCCACTCGGCGCGCACAGGCTTCGGTGAAGCCGCCGCAAGAGCCGCCCAACCTGCGAAGCTTTTTTGCTCAGTGGCTAAATTCGACTGGACTGCCAGAGTTCTCCCTGGAATATGTGGTCTACCGGACACCTAAAGGATTTCGTGTAATCGGCAAGATCAAGCAGCCACTGGACACGTTTCGAATGCCCGTGGACTTGCGCATCGATACGGAAGGAAACCCCGAGCAAAAAACCGTGGACGTGATTGGCACGGAATCGGGTTTCACCGTGGAAACGTTCGGCCGGCCGAAGCCTGGCGGTATCAAGGTCGATCCCAACAATGTCATCTTGAAAGGCAGCGTTTCCCTGCGTTCCCGCGCGGCGGTTGCGCGCGGCGAAGAGCTCGCCCAGCAAGGAAGATTCTACGATGCCGTCGGGCAATATCAGCGTGCGCTTTCCATTCAGCCCAACCGGCCGCTGGCCAATTTCCGCATGGGAGAAGCCTTCTTTAACCAGAAAAACTATCAGGCGGCGGCCAACGCCTTCCGCGAAGCCCTGCAAACTGTGCCCGAACCATCGGAGAAGTGGACGGAAGTTTGGAGCCACATCTATCTGGGAATGATTTTTGACATACTCGGGCAGCGGGAGCGCGCCGTCAACGAGTACAGCAAAGCGAAGCAGACAAACGACGACACCAGCAACGCGCAACAGATGGCCGAGGGATACTTAAAGAAGCCTTACTCGGAAGGCGGGGTTCTCGTCGCTACTCCATCATCCGAGCCGAAACCAAAACCCGCATCGACGATACCGGTTCCCGCTTCGGGCGAAAAACCGACGTTGAAAAAACCAAACCCCTTTGCGGCAAGCTGAGGACGTCGCCTTTCCGGCAGACCTGACACGCAGTAGGAACTAAGAGATCCCGGCTAAGCCCGTGAGTTGTGCGCTCCCTGTCCCTTTTTGCTGAATCAGAACCTGAAAGCGCTCGCCCATTCCTTCCGGATAAATGAGCGTCTTCAGTTGCAATCGCGCGCGCGCTTGTTCCAATTCCGTTTGCCGCCCGTCATATAGGTCCGCAAATTCATTTCCCCGCCCCAACGCCAGCAGAAAAGAGGTTTGGGAGGTCATGCCCAACGTCTCAAGACCGGCCTGCTTCCCCCAGGTTTCCAGTGCTGTAAAATTGACATGCGCGGTCAAGTCCTGTTCTCCCGGCGAAGCATAGTAGTTCTCCGTCGCGCGGTGATTTTGATATGCCAGGAGAGTGCCCCGCATGTGGTGGTCATCGAACAGTTCCGCAGCGCGGTGCCCGTAGTCAATCGTGAGCACATAGCCGCGCTCCAGACGCCGGCCGACTTCGGTGATCCAATCGCAAGCCTCGAGCCCCGCTTCAGCCTGCTGGCTCTCCTGGAAAGCTACGCCCTGGGTCGCAAAGTATTGTTGTATGGCGCATGTGGAAAGTGGCGCGATGCTGTCCACAAAGGAGCCGTTGGCGGAATTCACAAAAACTTCCTTTAGCGCGCCCTCTTGCACAACCGTCCGGTGAACGGGTAAAGCATCCAACAATTCATTCGAAAAGAGGCACCCCGCCGGGATACGCGCCGGGACTTCAATGGAAGCCGCGAAGAGCCCTGCTTCCACATGCCGTTTCGAACGCCCTGCGGCCTGTTCGCGACGCGCCCCGGATCGCTCCACTGCCACATAGCGCAGAGCACTATAAAAAGAGGGAAGTTTGCTCTCGCTGAAATCGAGAATGTGCGCCGCCAACCGTCCCACGCCCGCACCGCATTCAACGAGCATGAACTCATCGGGACGGCCCAGGCACTCCCACATTTCGCAGAATTGGCGCGCAAGCAGCCGCCCAAAGATCGGATGAACATCCACGCTTGTATAGTAGTCGGCGAAACGCGTGAATTCTGCCTTGCGGTAGTAGCCGTGGGTGGGATGGTACAAACATTCGCGCATGAAGTCGGCGAATGTGATGGGGCCGTATCGGCGGATGCGTTCCGCCAGCAATTCGCTGAGCGGCGTCACGCGCCTTTGGCCCCCGCAGTGTCAGCAGCCGGTTCCACTTGAATCTGCCTCCACGCCCGCGAGAAAATACCTTCCGCAACTTCGTCAAACAGTACGAAATAGATCGTTTCGACTGATGTCTCTCCTTGCAAGTGCCGCGCCGCCTCGCGAAGCATGATCTCCGCGCACTCTTTCAACGGAAATCCGGCGATCCCCGTGCCCACTGCGGGAAACGCAATCGATTTCAGGCCCCGTTCATTGGCAATTCTCAAGGAATGCATGGTGGAATGCCGCAGTGTATCCGCATCCGTTCTTCGGCCCATTTGCATGCTGGCCGCATGAATCACAAAGCGCGCTTTTAGCTTTCCGCCGGTGGTAATGGCCGCATAACCAACCGGGATGCTGCCGATGGCATCGCATTCCCGTTGAATTGCTTCGCCGCCCTTGCGCCGGATCGCCCCTGCGACTCCGGCGCCAAGAACCAAATCATTGTTCGCGGCGTTGACGATGGCGTCCGTGTCCATTTCGGTCAGGTCACCCTGTTGAATCACGATTCTTTCTGCCAGAGATTTCATCGTCACTTTTTTAATCCAATCGGGCTAAGCTTTCTTGTCGCTGGCCATCTGCTTCGCATATTCGTAAACGCCGCGTCCCGTCTTGCGGCCCAGGCGTCCTTCCTGGACGTATTTCCGCAGCAACGCATTTGGCCGGTATTTTTCGCCGAGCGTGCGGTGCAAATATTCAAGAATATTCAGCCGCACGTCCAGCCCCACGAGATCGACCAGTTCGAACGGCCCCATCGGGTGGTTCAGCCCCAGCTTCAGCGCCTTGTCAATGTCCTCTGCCGAAGCAATCCCCGCTTCCAGAATGTTGAACGCCTCATTACCGATCAGCGCGTTAACGCGCGTAGTGATAAAGCCCGGCCCCTCGTTGACAAGTACAACTTCCTTGCCCATGCGGCCGGCGACTTCTCGGCAAGCCGCCACCGTTTCATCTGACGTATGCGGCGTCCGAACCAGTTCGATCAGCTTCATCTTCGGCACAGGGTTGAAGAAATGCATGCCCACGCACCGATCGCGTGAAACCGTAACATCTGTGAAATCCGTAATCGACAGAGAAGAAGTGTTGCTCGCGAAGATAGCTCCCGTCTTGGCGAATTTGTCAAAAATGGTGAACAGCTCCAGCTTCATCTCCAATTCTTCCGGAACGGCCTCGATAATCAGCTCCGCGTCCCGAATAGCATCCTCGACGTTGTTCGCGGTCGTGATCAGCGAGAGTCCTTTGTCTCGCACGCCGGCTTCCACCTTTCCGCGCGTGACACCTTCTTCGAAAGATTGCCGGATCCAGCACACAGCCTGCTCCAGCATGGGACGCGAAATATCTTCGAGGACGGTCCGGTAGCCTCCGTAGGCAGCGGCGTAGGCGATTCCCCGCCCCATCGTCCCTGCTCCGATCACCGCGATGGTCTTTACATCCATTCTTCGCTCTCCAAATAAGGGGACATCACTTCACAAGTTTCCGGAACGCCTCTTCATCAAATCCAAGCACCATTTGCGTCCCGCGCAACACCATCGGTCTGCGAATGAGATTCGGCTCTTTGGCCATGAGTTTGATGGCTTCCGCGCGAGACGGCGGATGATCCTTCATGTTCCGCGCGCGATAGAGATCATTCCGCGTATTCAGAAACTCTCTATAATCGCGGCTTCCAATCAATGCATCAAGCTCGGCCTCAGACAGCCGCTCCTTATCCAAATCCCGTGATTCCAGCTCGGCGCCAAGTTCCAGCAAGAGACCTCTTGCTTTGCGGCAAGTCGTTCAAGTCGGTTTCTGCAAAAACTTAATCTTAACTTTTGGCACGCAATCTCCTTTGAGGCCGGGGCGCAGACCTTTGCGGCGGGCATCCTGCAAAAAGGCATTGCCCTCAATATCGCAGAACTTTGGGATCGATCTCCACCGACCAGCGCTCGATCCCGCCAGCCAAAGATTTCGCCTTCTCAATTCCTTGAAACCGCAGCCACGCCGCGGCGTCCAGGCTGCGCATCCCGTGATGGCAATAACAAATCAGTTCGTCTACATCCGGAAGCGTCTGCAAGCTTGCCGCCAGCGAACCCAATGGAATGAGTTGCGCCCCCTCGATCCTGCAAAGCTGGTGCTCCCACGCCTCGCGCACATCCACAAGCACCAATTTCTCGCCACGGTCGAGCCGCGCCTTGACCTCCGCCGGCGTTATTTCCAATTCGTCCATCTATTTTTCCCTTCCACACTGGCTTTCGTTTCTCCAGGAAAGAGAGGGTCCCCTCCTGGGCATCGTGCGTCTTCATAAGCACGGACAAGTATACGCGTTCTACTTCTTCGAGTTGCTTCGCAAAGTCACCGGCATGCAGTGGCCACAGCGCTTTTCGCGTCAGTCGGAGAACCGCAGGGCTCGACGCTCGTAGGTCAGTTGAATGGTCTCGTGGTTTTTGGTCACAATCGTTGAGGCGCGTGTGCGGAAAATCCTACTTGCCCTGAAACTTCGGCGCGCGCCTTTCGAAAAACGCCTGAATCCCTTCCTTGCAATCTTCCGAGAGGTAGCAACGAATCTGTTCCTGGACTTCGTTGTCAAGCGCCCGGGCCAGCTCTTTTTCATCGCGCGCGAAGAGATCTTTTTTCACCGCACGAATCGGCATGGAAGGCCCGTGAGAGATTTTCTCTGCTAAAGACTTCACTTCTGCTTCGAGCTGAGAAGCAGGAACGACTTGATTGACAATGCCCAAGCTCAACGCAGTTTTCGCGTCAACCATGTCGCCGGTATAGAAGAGTTCCGCTGCCTTGGACGGCCCGACCAGTTGAGGCAACAAGAACATTCCGCCATAGTCTGGAAAAAGTCCCACCTTTACGAAATTCTGACCAAATGTGGCTTCCTCCGCGGCGATCCGAATGTCCGCCGCCAGCGCGACGTTCATGCCCGCCCCCGCTGCCGGGCCGTTCACCGCCGCAATTACCGGCTGAGGCATCGTGCGCATCTTCAACACCATTTGCATGCCCGCGCGCAGAATTGGCTCCAAGTCCTGCGTGCGGCCCGTCTGGCGGCCTTTGCCCAGCGCGGCAAGATCCCCTCCCGCACAGAAGGCCCGCCCCGCTCCGGTAATTACCACCACGCGAACGGAATCATCCTTGGCGATCCGTGCAAGCGCCTCATTAACCGCCATCGCCAGCTCATTGTTAAGCGCATTCAACCGGTCTGGCCGGTTCATCACTAGCGTGGCGATGCCTTCGTGTTTCGCCTCCAGAAGTACTGGCCCTGCTTGCACGGCTTGTGGCGCGTTACTCATGGATTCCTCCCGTCAGTGCGCGTGTGTGTCTCGATCTTTTTCGATGCGCGCTATCAATTGCGCCAACTTTCGAAAATGCCGCAGCTTTTCGCTTCTGCCCTGAGCGTTTGCTCCGCTGGTCGAGGGCAGCACATAGACTCGCGCCCCATAGAGCAGTTCTTTCTGCATCCCGTATTTGCATTTGCGCTGGGAAAATTGCTCGTAGGTGAGCTTCCCGTTGAACGCCACCACATGCGGACCGAACTCCTCCAGCTTTTGCGAGAGCACAATGCGGCCTTCCGCATAGTCCTCGCGCTTCAGCTCTTCGATCCCCTTCGTCGGCCGCTTCACAAGATCGGTAAGTCCGATTCCAAATTCAATCACCCGTTTGTCGTCGTGATAGTCGAACGGCTCCGGCACCACTCCGCCTTCGTACAGCATGGGCCAGAATTCGTTGGCGCGCCCGGCATAGTAATGACCCACGCGCACCGACGACTCGCTCGGATTGCATCCGACGATCACCAGCTTCATTCCTTTGCGGAGATAGTCTGGAAGAGTTCGCATTACGCCAGCTTACTATGCCTCTCGCTTGCCGCTACTTCCTCGTAAACTTATCTATCCAACTCATTATCTCGCAAAGACTTACGAAGGCAAACTATGCCTTTAAGCCTCAAGCCGCGGCGCCGTTCGCTCGAGACACTAGGTGCCCGCAAAATTGTTGTCAAGCTCCAGCGCTTAGGGCTTCACCGTGTCGTGCAGAGTGATGCTGTGCACCGATGCCGGGTCGGCAAGAAATTCTGCCACGATCGGACCCACGGAAACGCAACTGAAGCTGAAGTGCCCGCACACCGAATCCAAAGTCACGACCGGCGCGTCGATCGCGTGAGCGAAATTCACCGCCGGAATCGGATTCACCATGTGATCTTCGGGCGAAACCATTACCAAAAGCTTCGCGTGCACGCGTTTTGCAGCTTGCTCCAGCGTGCTCCCAAGTTCAGCGGGAAGGTCGTGCGCCATGATGGCTTGCCGCTGGCGGATGAAATCGCTGGCCGTTCCGCCGTCGCCCTTCGCGCTTTTCTTGAGTTCCTCTACGAAACGAAGAAAATCACCCGTTGCCGTGTGTGTCACGCGATACTCGGGAGTGAATAGATTCATCGAATCGATTTGCTCAGCTGTTCCAAACCCGCGCGTGAGCGGCCCGGTCGGATGGCCATCGTGCCACGCAGGATCGAGCTCAAGGGCATCGATCTCTGCAGTCCAGAGCAGCTTGTCGTACGACGTCGATTGTGGCGACCCCGCCATGGGAATCGCAAGATCCATGAAGTCAGG
>Ga0210384_10001307_pt1 | contig 34362 bp, 27 predicted proteins | sample IncBWH2MmetaG_FD_160574 | JGI IMG/M metagenome (GOLD analysis project Ga0210384, IMG submission 160574) | Forest soil microbial communities from Barre Woods Harvard Forest LTER site, Petersham, Massachusetts, United States - Inc-BW-H-2-M | ecosystem: Environmental > Terrestrial > Soil >...
GAGGCCGTGCGCTTCTACAAGGATCGCTTCGGCCTGAACCCGGTGGGCACAGGGCCGTTCCACGTCGACCGCGAGCTCGATCGCAAGGGCGTGATCCGGCTCCTGAAGAACCCGGACTACTACGGCGTCTATCCGAGCGTGGGCGAGCCGGGCGACGCCGCCAAGGGCCTGCTGAAGGACGCTGGCAAGCGCCTGCCGCTCGTGGACGTGCTGGAGTTGCCCCTGATCGAGGAAGCCCAGCCGGCCGCGCTGAAGTTCCTGCGCGGCGAGATCGACTGGCGGCTGCTCGATCGCGCCAACTTCTCCAAGTTGATCCGTCGCACGCCGGATGGCGGGTTCCGCGTCGCGGACGACTATGCGGCCCGGTTCGGCATTTCCTACGCCCCGGCGCCCGGACTCGTGTACCTGGTGCTGAACATGAAGGACCCGATCCTCGGCAGGAACAAGGCACTGCGCCAGGCGCTGGCGGCGGCGATCGACGGGCAGGCGGTGATCGACGTGCTGCTCAACGGACGCGGACGCCGGCTCGGCGGCATCGTGCCCGCCGAGCTTCCGGGCAGCGACCGCGACACCGGCGCCACGGTGCGCAAGCCCGACCTGGCACTCGCGAAGAAGCTGCTGGCGGATGCGGGCTATCCGGGCGGCGCCGGCCTGCCGCCGCTCACGATGAGCTTCTACCTCACCGACGCCGAGATGCACAATTTCTTCGACCTGATGCGCGCGCAGCTCGCGGCGATCGGGGTGCAGCTCAAGGGATCGTTCTCGGACCTGCCGGCGTTCATCAAGGCCACCAATGGCGGCAACTTCCAGATCGCCTATGCCAACTGGGGGGCCGACTACCCGGATGCCGAGGACTTCTACCAGCTTCTCTACAGCAAGAACCTGGCGCCGGGCCCCAACACCGGTGCCTGGGCGAATGCGGCCTACGACAGCGCCTACGAGGCCTCGCGACTGATGCAGAACGGGCCGGCCCGCTATGCGTACTTCAAGACGATGAATGCCGTGATCGACGACGAGACGCCGATGATCGCCCTCTACGATCCGCTGCTGTTCGGCATCCACCAGAAGTGGGTGAGCAACTTCAAGCGCAACCCGCTGACCAGCGAGAACATCTACCTGCGCGTCGATCCCGTGGCCAGGAAGAAGGGCACGCAATGACGCCATGGGGAGCCCGCTGATGGGTACATACATCGTCCGCCGGCTGCTGCAGGCCATCCCCACCGTGTTCGGCGTGGCGCTGCTCACCTTCCTGCTGTTCAACGCGTTCGGGCCCGACCCGGTACGCGCGGCGCTCGGCAACCATGCGACGCCGGAGGCGATCGCCAACCTGCGCCACCAGTGGGGGCTGGATCAATCGCTGCCCATGCAGTTCGCCGACTTCCTGCGCCAGATCGCCACCTTCGACTATGGCAAGTCCTACGTCACCGGCGACGACCTGGGCACGCAGCTGAAGTCGGGCGCGCTGGTGAGCCTGTCGGTGACGGTGCCGCCGTTCGTGTTCGGCGCGATCGTCAACGTGTCCATCGCGCTGTTCATCACGCGCCACCGCGACGGCATCGTCGACCGCGCCGCGCGCGCGCTGTTCATCGCGGCGATGAGCGTGTCGGCGCTGGTCTACGTGCTGGCGCTGCAGTACCTGCTGGCGTTCAAGCTCGACTGGTTCCCCATCAACGGCTACGAGGGCGGCTGGGCCGCGGCGAAGTACCTGGCGCTGCCGTGGCTGATCCAGCTGCTGCTGCTGATGGGGCCCGACATCCGTCTCTACCGCACGCTGTTCCTGGCCGACATCAACGCCGACTGGGTGCGCACCGCGCGTTCCAAGGGCGCGGGCGAGGGCCGGGTGCTGTTCCGCCACGTGCTGCCCAACGCGTGGATCCCCATCATCACGCAGAACGTCACCACGATCCCGTTCCTGATCCTGGGCTCGTTCCTGATGGAGCGCTTCTTCTCGATCCCGGGCATCGGCAACCTCACCATCGATGCGCTGTCGCGCGGCGACCTGCCCGTGCTCAAGGCCGTGACGGTGCTGGGCGCGCTGGCGCTGGTGCTGTTCAACCTGGTCAACGACCTGCTTTACGCGGTGGCCGATCCGCGCGTGAGGCTGTCATGAGCAGCGTGCCCACCGCCGTCCACCTGAAGCCGCGCTCCGCGGCCATGGAGGCCCTGGCCGCGCTCTGGCGCCGGCCGCACATCCGTGCCTGCATGCTCGTCGTGCTCGCGTACCTGCTGGTGGCCGTGGCCGGCTACGCGCACCTGCTGCCCGACCACGAGGCGGCGGTGGGCGACGCGCAGCAGCCGCCCGACTGGCACCTGGCCACGCTGCTGGGCACCGACATCCTGGGCCGCTCCGTGCTGTGGCGCGTGCTCGCCGGCGCGCAGACGGCCGTCACGATCGGGCTGGTCACCACCGCCCTGGCCGTGCCCTTCGGCACCGCGCTGGGCCTGGCCGCGGGCTACTTCGGCGGCTGGGTGGATGCGGTCATCAACTGGGTCTACTCGGTGGTGGTGTCCGTGCCCGACATCCTGCTGATCACCGCGATCTCCTACACGCTGGGCAAGGGCCTCTCGTCGATGTGCGTGGCCATCGCCGCCACGAGCTGGGTCAGCATCATGCGGCTGGTGCGCGGCGAGGTGCTGCGCCACAAGGGCAGCGACTACGTGCTCGCGGCGCGCAGCCTGGGCGCCGGCGCGCGCCGCATCATGTTCTCGGAGATCCTGCCCAACGTGATCCACGTGGCCATCGTCACGTCGTCGCTGGTGCTGCTGGCGGCGGTCAAGGGCGAGGTGATCCTCACCTACCTGGGGCTGGGTGTGCAGGACGGCGCCAGCTGGGGCCTGCTGATCGCGGGCGCGTCGCAGGATCTCACGAACGAGATCTGGGGGCCGCTGGCGGGAACCGTGACGGCGATGTTCCTGCTGATCTACTCGTTGAGTGCGATCGGCGACGCGTTGCGCGACGTGCTCGATCCGCGGTTGACGTAGCGGCGGCTCAGGCGCTCGCCGGCGTGGCCCCGGGCTGGCCGAAGAAGACGCGGAAGATCTCCGGCTCGTCGATGTCGCGCACCGCCAGGCCTTCCAGCGCCTCGCGGAACTTCGCGGGCTGCTCGAGCGAGTCGAAGTCCACCGGCATCGTCTCGGCCCAGCCGGGCGCGTCGTCCGTGCGCACCACGAGGTGCTGCAGCGACGGCTGGAATTCCCAGTCGATCGACATGTCCGGCGTGCGCCTGCCCGGCGCGGGCGAGATCTTGAAAGCGGTGTTCATGGCGGTTCCCTCCGATGATCCGAAAGGTACGCCGGGTGACGCCTCCTGTCCGGCCGAAGTAAAGGGTATTCCCGGCCAGTTCGCCTCCGCGCCTGCCCGACCGGGCGGCGCGCGATTCTGTCCACCGAAACTGTGGACAACTCTGTGGGCCGACCCGGGGGAGTGCCCGCCAGGCCGCGCCAATGCTCGTTGTCAAGCGATGTGCTGCGGGATTGGGCAGGGCGGGGCGCAATCTTTTTTTGCGCGCGCCTGCACCGAAAACCCGCTTTCCGTGCATCCGGGCCGCCAGCGCCGATTCAGTTGCGGCAATGCGAAAGCTGGAAGCTCTCCACGAGCTCGTTGCTGCCCATCGCGTGCGCGAGCTCGGTCATCGATGTGTGCCGGCGGTTGTTGCGCGCCGTGGCGATGAAGTGCCACTCGGCCACGCCGCGCGTCGCGTGGATCGCCAGCGAGCCGTCCACCATCTCGAAGCCGTGCTGGGCCACCGCCTCGCGGAATTCCTGCTCATGGGGCGCCACGCCGGGCTTGAACTGCACGGTCACCGACAGCGACGCGAGCGCCGGCAGCCACGACTCGATGCGCTGCACCCACAGCATGCACAGGATGGACAGCGCGGCCAGCAGGATCGCCGCCCCGTAGAAGCCCACGCCCACGAGAACGCCGATCACGCTGGCCGACCAGATCGACGCGGCCGTCGTGAGCCCGCGGATGTTGAGCCCGTCCTTCATGATCACGCCCGCGCCCAGGAAGCCGACGCCGGTCACGATGCCCTGCACCACGCGCGTGGGGTCGACGCTCGTCACCGTGCCGGCATGCAGCCCGCCGTACCACAGCGTCGGATAGCCCACGAACGTCGTCAGCGCGGCCGACGCCATGCAGACCAGGCCATAGGTGCGCATGCCGATCGCGCGGCCGTGGAACGTGCGTTCGTAGCCGACGGCCAGGCCCAGCAGCAGCGCGCCGGCAAGCGTGAGGAACATCGCCAGGTTGGCGCGGATCTCGGTCACCGACCAATAGGCGGAGAGGGTACTGTCCCAGATCGATTGCATGGCAGTGGAGCGGCGGCTCGCGGTGTGGATGACCCCCTGAAGATAGCGCATCGGCCCCGGCCGACGGCTTCGCGATTTCATCCACCTGTCGCGCGCGGCGCCAGATCACTCCGGTGGGGATGCCGGTCAGTCGAACCTGCGCCGGATCCCGATCGCCGCGGACACGCCGCGCGTCTGGCCGCGGACGCGGTCGTTCATCGCCGCGATGTAGAGGTCGGTCAGGCTGTCGTAGGAATAGAGGTACGCCGCCGATCCGGTGGAATGCCTGCGGTCGACGGCCAAGCCGGTGGCGGTCGCGACGGCCCCCTGCACCTCGAGCGTTCCCGGGCCCAGCGGGAGGGAGGCGCCCGCCGTGAGGACGTGGCTGCGGATGCCGAAGCCAATGTCGTTGATCCAGGTGCCCTCTCCGAACACACGGGCGACGCCGAAATCGTAGGTGGCGCCCGCCTGCAGCGTGTTCTCGATCGTGGGAACGTTGATGCCGTCGTTCAGGTGCACCCGCTGAAGGGAGAGGGCGCCGGCGAACAGGCCGTGGGCCCACACGACGCTGGTGGCGCCATAGTCTCCGCGATGCGCGGCCGCGCCCTTCGCGTACATCGTGTTGACCGTCAGGCCGTCCAGGTTGGGCGTGCTGTACGAGACGGCGCGATCCCAGTAGAAGTCGCCCTGGACGCCTTCGATGTTTCCACTCTGGAAGACATCCCGCACCGCGGGCGAGAAGGCGATCGAATTGCCCAGGGCGTTGAAGCGCACGGTGGTGTCGAACAGGTAGGTCTGCAGGCGCCCGGCGCGCACGCTGCCGTAGCTGCTGCCGAGCGACACGAAGGCGTTGCGCGAGAGCAGGGGGTCGTTCGGCTTGCGGCCCGTGGCGAAGTCCTGGAACCGGAAGAAGGTCTCGAGCGTGATGCCCGGCGTCCATCCGCCATCGAGGCTGTCCTTGGCGTTGACGCCGATGAACGTGGCCGACAGCGAGTTGCTGTTGAAGCGATCGTCCTTGATGCTCCCGCTCGGCTCGAACCGCCCCCAGGAGAGGTCGGCCACGCCATAGACGTTGTAGTCCACCTGTGAATGGGCCAGCAGCGGGCAGGCCAGCAGCGCTGCGATCGCCAGTGCCCTTGCCACCTGCCATCCGGTGATGCCGGTCGCCCCGGGTTGTTTCATGTTCATGTTCCTCCCGACATCGATCGCCAGACCAGCCATGTTCCGTTCATCGCGGCGTGGGCGAGGACGCACCAGCGCAGCAGGCGCCAGCGTCCGTAGATGCCGCCGATCAGCAGCGCGGGCAGCGCCACGGCGAACGCGGCCCATTGCAGCCGGGCCAGCACGTGCACGGCGCCGAACGCCAGGGCCGTGGACACGTTGGCGCGCGCCGCGGGCAGCCCGCGCCGCAGCAGCCACTCCTGCAGGCCGGCGCGGAACACCGCTTCCTCGACCAACGGCGACAACATCAGCAGCACGGCGATGCGCTCCCCCGTCAATCCCTGCATGGCGGCTCTCCTGCCTGCAGACGCGTCACGATTCGGCGCCGTGTCATCGTGCGATCTCCGTCTCGCGCCGAGCATCCCGCCGACGTTGGCGGCGTCGCCATGCCAGTGCCAGCAGCGCCGCCCCCGCCAGGCCCCACAGCATCGGATCGAAGCGGCCGCCGCCGCGGCTGGCGGAGCAGCCACCGCTGGACAGGTCCGGCGCGGCGTCCGCTTGACCGGTCAGCGCGACATCGCCCGGCTGCGCCTGCGCGTCCGACTGCACCGACAGCGTCCCCGAGGCAGCCCCGGCCGACGTCGGCTGGAACATCACCGCCACGCTGCACTCGGCGCCCGACTGCAAGGTGAACGGCGCGGCCGGGCAGCTTGCGCCCTGCACCCTGAAGGCGCCCGTGGCATTGATCGCCGCGATCTGCAGTGCGCCAGAGCCGCTGTTGGACAGGCGAAGCATCGACGGCTGCGAGCGCGTGCCGAGCTGGACGGCGCCGAAGTCCAGCGCAGTGGTCGACAGCGCGAGCGTCAGTGCCGGGCCACCCGACCCGGTGCCGCTCAGCGTGACGGGCGCCGGCGCGCTGCCGTTGGAGACGACCTGCAGCGTGGCCGAGCGCGCGCCGCCTGCCGCAGGTGCGAACGCGATATCGATGCGGCAGGAGTCGCCTGCGTACATCGGCTGCATGGCACTGCACGCGCTGTACTTGATCGAGAACGCAGACGAGCCGATGCCCACCGCGTTGACGAGGCCCACGGTTGCGCCACCGGGGCCCTGGTTGGTCAGCACCACGGACTGCGTCGCGGAGACCGCGCCAGCCTGCACGGTGCCGAAATCCAGCGTGGAAACCGCTGGCGACCAGGCGAGCACGGGGGCGGCCGCTGCGGTGCCCGTACCCACCAGCGTCAGCGTGGCGGGCGAACCCGGCGCGTTGCTGGCGATCGTCAGGGCGCCGCGGATGTCGGCCTGTACCGATGACGGCGCAAAGCTCACGCGCGCCGCGCAGCTGGCGTTGATGGCCAGCGTGGCACCCGTGCAGGCGCTCGCGTCCACGATCGTGAAGTCGGCGCCCGTGATGCCGATCGTGGAAATCGCCAGCGGCGCCGTGCCGGTGTTGGTCAGCGTCGCGACCTGCGACGGATAGGCCCCTCCCAGCGTCTGCGAGCCGAAGTTCAGAGGGGATGGCGTGATCGTGAGCGCGGGCACCGGCGCGGGCAGGCCGTTGCCGGTCAACCCGATGCTGGCCAGCGGGTTGCTGGCGTTGGAGGCGATCTGCAGCGAGGCGGCGCGCGTGCCCGTTGTCGAGGGCGCGAACGTGAGCAGCAGCGTACAGTTTGCCTGGGACGCCAGCGGCGCCGAAACGCTGCAGGTGCCGCCGAGCTGGTAGTCGCCGCTCGCGCCGCCCGCCAGCGTGAAGCTCGAGAACACGATGGGCGCGGCGCTCGCGCCGGAACTCGTGTTCGTCAGGGTGATCGTCTTGGCGTTGGTCGAGCCCACCGCCGTATCGTCGAAGACCTGCGACCAGGTCGTCGAGGAGATCACGCCCTGCGGCCGCGGCGTGGCCGTGCCCAGCAGCGTGACGGACAGCGGACTGCCCGTGGCCGCATAGGCCAGCGTGAGGGTCGCGTTGCGGGCGCCGACGTCCGTGGGCGTGAAGCGGACGGCCAGGTTGCAGGTGGAGCCGACCGCGATGGGAACACCCTGGACGCACGCGTTCGAGGCGTCAAGCGCGAAGTCGCCCGGCACTGCGCCGCCGAACCCCAGCGACTGCGGCGCGATGGGCGAGCCGCTGTTGTTCGTGACGACGGCGGTCGCGACGATGGACGAGCCCAGCGCCGTCGTGAATGGCAGAGACTGCATGTTGGCCGTCAGCGGGGGGCTGACGGCGATGGTGGTCTCGGCGAAGCCGCTCGGGTGCTGTGAGTCGGTGGCCGTGGCGGTGAGCCTGGCGACGAAGGTGCCGGCCTGGTCCACCACCAGGCTGGCGCCCGTGCTCGAGGTGGGGCTGGCGATCGTGCTCGTGCTGCCGGCCGGCGCGCTGGTGAGCGTCCAGGCATAGGTGAACGAGTCGCCCGCGATGGGCGCGGCCACGCCCGTCAGCGACACGGTCGAGCCAAGCAGGGCGGTCTGCTGCGCGCCAGCCGTGATGGTGACCTGCACGTTCGACGCCGTGATCGTGGCCGTCGCCTGTGCGCTGCCGTGACCGTCCGTGACAGTGAGCGTCACGTTGTAGTCGCCGGTCGCTGTCGGCGTGAAGGCCGCGGAGCCGCATGTGAGGGGGTTGCTCACCGTCTGCGCGGCACCACCGTGCTGGGTGACGACCCAACTGCAGGTGAACGTACCCCCACCGTCACCCGCCTGGCTGCCTGCGCTGCTGAGCGCGACCTGCTGGTTCACGAGGACGGTGCCCGCGTTGGCGATGTGGGCCGTCGGCGCCGGCGCCGGGCCGGACGAAATCGTGACCGAGGCCGGCGAAGTCGCATGGATGCCCTGGTCGTCGACGTCGAGGGTCACGATGTAGCTCTGCGTGCCGGCCGCAGTGAAGGTCGCGCTGGAGCCGGAGGTCGTGAACGCCACGTTGCTGCCGCCGGAGGTCACGGTCCACGCATAGTTGAGGGTGTCGCCGGCCTGGTGCGTGCTGCCGCCGCCGTCGACGGTGATCGAGTCGCCCGAGTAGTAGTGGCCGTTGGCGGGCGAGGTGACCGCGATGGCTGCGGTGGGCCGGTCGACGGCGAGCACCGTGCGGGTCACCGGTGCCGAGGAGCCGTAGGAGTCGCTCGTGACCAACTGCACGACGTAGGTGCCATGGCCGGTGGCCTGGAACGAGGCCGAGGCCCCGGACAGCGTCGTGAAGGCCGCGCCATCCTTGGTGATGGTCCAGCCGTAGTGCAGGTTGATGCCCGCGGAGTTCGGGTCCGTGGACGTGCCGGCCAGCGCGATGGTGCTGCCCGTGGCCACCACCGTCACCGCCGGCGTGGCGGGTGGCGCCGTGATGCTGGCCACCGGTGCCAGTACCCCGGTGCCCGAGATCTGAACTGCCGACGAGCCCGTCCGCGCCTGCAGTGCGGGCTCCCGCGAGTCCCCGCTCAGCGTGAAGCTCAACGTGGCGGTCTTGGTACCGACGCTCTGGGGCTGGAACCGAATCTCGATGGTGCAGAAACCGCCTCCCGCGGACACCGTGTTGCCATTCGACTGGCACGACTGGATGCCCAGTTCGAAGTCCGTCGTGTTCGACAACGTGAGCGACGCATAGCTGATGTCGTAGAAGCGCAGGTTCTGAACCTGCACGTTCTGCGACGGCAGCGGCAGCGGCGGGTTGACGACGGTCGAGCTGAAGGTCAGCGACGGGGTGACGATGGCGTCGCGCGTGCCGAGCAGGAAGGCCTGCATCTGCGTCAGCGGGGTTGGCAATGCGGCATCCCCCCATGCCTTCATCTGGGCGCCGGCGTTGTGCAGGAACTGCTGGAAAGTGCTGTCCGAGGGAACGTTCGCGATGTAGTCATGCAGCGACTGCGTGCCGCCGGTTCGGTCGGATCCGGACAGCCAGATCGGCGAGAGATGGCAGCCGGAGCAGCCGGGAGCGCCGGTCCACAGGGCCTGGCCGGCGACCGCGTCCGAGAATTGATCGGCGCAGGCCCGCGTGCTGCCGAGCGCCAGGAACAGCGTGCAGACGAACCCTGCGAGCATGTCGCGCAGCGTGAACCGCCACCGTGCGTTGCGAATGTCTGGCATGGCCCCCTCCGTTGCCGCCTTGCGCCTGCGTGATCCGGGATCCACCGTGCGCCGCGTCAGATGCAATCCACCACGCGGAACTCCACTCGCCGATCCAGCGCGTCGCGCAGGTCGTCGGTTCCCAGTCCGATCAACGCTTCTTTCGAGCCCATGCCGGTGGCGGTCATGCGGCCAGCGAGCGCGCGCTTGTCCTGGGCCAGCATCCGCATGACGACCTCCGCGCGCTGGCGCGAGAGTGCCTCGTTCAGCCGCGCGCTGCCCGTGCGGCTGGTGTGGCCCACCACCTTGATGCAGACGCTGCTCTGCGACCCCTCCTGCGCCAGCGAGGACAGCCAGATGCGGTACTGCTCCGGCAGGTCGCCCACCTGGTTGAACGCGGTCTTGCCCGGTTGGAACAGCAGTTTCAGCGGTAGCCGCTTCTGCTCCAGGCCGGAGTCCACCAGCTTGTCGAACGCCTTGCGCGCCGCGTCGCGGTTGCCCAGCTGCCAGTTGGTCAGGTACAGGCCGTTGAGCACGCGCAGGTCGCCTTCGTCGGCCAGCGGGCGCGCCTGCTCGTACAGCTGGTGCGCCTCGGCGACCTTGCCGTCGGAGTAGGCCATGTTGGCCTCGTTGACGGTGGCCTCGGCCGGCAGGCGCGACAGGTAGCCGGGGTCGGCGGGGTCGCCCACGTTGGTGTTGACCTGGCACGAGTTGATGTAGCCCAGCACCGTCTTGTCCTTGTGCCAGGTGGGACTGTCGCTGTAGTACTTGAGCGGCTCCGGGTTGACCGAGTCGACGGTGGCGCGGTCGATCTGCTTGGCCACCACCTGCCCCGTCCGAAGGTCGATCAGGGTCAGCCAGACGCGGAACGCATCGGGTGGCGTGTCCACCGCGCGTTCGACATTGACCGGCGTCAGCGTGCCGATCAGCAGCATCGGCGCGTCGTCGAGGCTGCGACGGGTGAAAGGCTCGACCTTCCAGTTCGGCAGCCGCGACTGCACGATGGCCGCCAGCTTGACGCCCATGCGGGCCGTGCTGACGGTCTGCGCGCCGGTGTTGGCGTCGATCAGCGGATCGATGATCAGCGGGCGGTGCGCCGCGGCGAGCGTGGGCGCGACCTGGTCCAGCAGGCCATCTCCGGCGCGGCTGACCGCGTCCTCGAAGCGGACGGGCGCCGGCGGCACCAGGTCGCTCGCGAGAGCCGCGCGGCCCTGGGTCGAGGGCGCGGGCGCCGCCGACGCGACGGCCGGTGTGCCGGCGGGCACGGAGACGACGGCCGAAGGACCTGGCGACGCGCAGGCCGCGACGGCGAGGCAGGCCGTCACGACGAGGCCGCGGCGATGGCCGGACAGTGTGGACGACATGGGCAATTCCTCGTTGAGGGTGGATCGCGATCAGCGACGCGGGAAGACGGGGTCGGGCGAAGGCGCCGAACAACCCAGGAACGTCTGCAGCAAGCCCTGGAGATTGGCGTCCGCCTGCGCGCGCTGCATCAGGCGGTCGCGCGAGATCAAGGCGTTGGGCATGGACGCGTTCAAGGCCAGGTCGGCGGTGCCGCCGCAAAACTGGGTCTGGGCGCGCGCGGGGTTGAGCACTTGGGGGCCGGCGTTCCAGTCGTAGGTCGATGCGAGCGCGGCGTGGCAGGTCCGGCAGGAGGTTGCGACCACCTCGCGGTAGAAGTTGGCGGCCTGCGGCTGGCTCGCCGCCTGTTGCCAGGCCGATGGGACGTAGGTCTTGTCCAGCACATGCGCGCCGCTCGCGTACCACCCCTGGATCAACGCGCTGGTGGCGTTGGTCGGCGACGGCTGGGTTGCAAGCACCAGTTGGTTGAGCTGGTACAGCGACTCGGACTGGGCCGCCTCGGTGAGCTGGCTGGCGGAGCCGAACAGGTAGTTGCCGGTATCGAAGGCCAGGAAGTTGGCCCCGAGATAGGGCGACGGCGTGCCTTGTTCGGGAAACCTGCCGTTGTGCACGCTGCCGCCATGGCAGGCGACGCAGGCGCCCGGCACGTACTTCTCGCCGCGGCCGTCGAGGTTGACCGAGGTCAGCAGGCCGCCATCGGGCCCGAAGACGAAGAACTTCGTCAGCGGCGCGCCGCCGTTGACGCCGCCGCTGGGCGTCGATTCCATCGCCACGCAGGCCACCTCCTTCTGGCTGGCGAGCGCCACGCCCAGCACCGCATCGACGTCGGCCTGGTCCTGCGTCTGCGGCCCCGGATGGTTGCAGACATAGAACGCGATGTGCGTCGCGTCGACCTTCGTGGCCACCATCTGGCGCACGAGGTTCAGGTCCATCTTGTTGATGTACGTGGCACTGACCTCGGTGTTGGCCTGCGTGTAGGGCGCGAATCGCATCGCGCGCTTCCAGTCGTCGAAAGTGATCGCGCCACTGGGAGTTCCCTGCGCGTCGCAGCTGTCGACCGCCCCCAGCGCGCGGTAGTACATGCAGCCGCTCAGGCGCGTGTCGATGGCCTTGTAGCTGAGGAACTGCAGCGCCCCGGGCAGGCTGTTCGACACCACGCCGGTCTCCGGCAGCACCATCGTGCCGCGCACGTTGCCATCCAGCCCGTTGGCGACCATGGCCGCGATGGTCGGGCGGTGATTGGCCAACGTGACGGAGAGCTCGACCGGCTGGGTGCTCACGTAGCCGGCCGGCGACGACGGCGCCGGAACGCCGGCCGTCACCTGCAGGCCTTCGCAGGCGACCGCGAGCTGCAGGCTGCCGTTGACGGGCACCGGCGCGTCGAGGGCGTAGTCGCCGAAACGGTTGACCCGCACTGCCGAGCCGAGCGCCGTGCCGTCGGACTGCTGGAGCTGCGCCGTTGCCGCGCTGTGGATGCCGAAGAATTCGTCCTGGATGCCGCAGACGGCGCCGTCGGCGTCGGCGACGTGGCCGTGCAGGCGCAGGTTGCGATCGGGCTTGATCACGGGATAGATCGGTGCCACGGTGGCGGTGCCGCCCACGATTGCCGAGCCGCACGGGTTTATCGGCGCGCTCTGGGAGGTGGCGCATTGCACGGCGTAGGAGCCGGCCGCGAGCTTGGGCAGGTCCAGTTCGCCGCTGACGTCGGTCGTGCCCGAATAGACCAGGTTCGGCGGGATGGCCTGGTCGTACAACTGCACCAGCACGTCCGGCACGTAGACGACGCGCTCCGCCGGCGCGCCTCCGCCCGTGGGCGTGAACAGGAGGTGGTCGCCGGGGCTGATCTGCAAGCGCAGCCGCACGGTGAAGCCATCGAAGTCCGCGACGCTCGCCGCCGTGTAGGGGCGAGGCACCGGCACCGGCGCCGCCGTCCCCAGCGAATCGCTGGAGACCGCGTACTGCTGTTGGGCATAACCGCCCTTGCCGTCGGACACCGTCACGTACGCGAAGTGCAGGCCGGGGCCATCCGGCAGCGTCCAGGTGGTGGTGCTTGCATTCGCGTTGAGCACCGTGCCGCCGTTGACGCGCCACTGGTATTGCAGCGCGTCCCCGTCCGCGTCGGAGGCATCGACCGTCAGCGTGGTCTTCGATGGCCCCGCGTCTCGCGAAGTACCGGTGGCACCGCCGCCGCAGCCATGTAGCAGCACGGACAGGAGAAACAGGCACGCGGATCCGGCCGCGATACCCCATCGTCCGAGCTTCCCCCTGTCGTGCATGGCGGCTCCTTGCATTCGGCGCGGGCCGTGGAGGGGCCCGGCGTCATCGATTGCCGGTTGGACGGTGACCCGTCGCATGGTTCGCGGGCGTCCTCGGCATGCCAGGACGAGCCTCGCGGAATGCTGAGCGATTCAACGCCGCGCACTGACTGGCGTCAATGCTCAGACAGGGGGGCATGGAGGCTTCGAATCGGGGATTGCCTACTTGCAGTGCAGCGTGGCCGTGCGTTCCAGCAATTCCTGCGAGGCGTCGCCCAGCGACAGGCGTTGCAGGATGCGCGCGCATTCGGCGGCATTCGCCTCGGTCGACATCGAGGCACGCCGCGCCGTCGGGGGCGCGGCACGTTCGTGCGCGGACGTCGCCGTCGGCCTGTCCGGGTGGGTGGGAGCAGGCGCGAGAGTCGGGGGCGCGGGCGCGGCCGGCATGGCGTTCGCCGCACCGGCCTGGGCAGACGCGGCGTCCGGCACCGCGGCCACGGGCGCGGCCTGGATCACGACTGGCGCCCGAGCGGGGGACGCCGTCACGGGGGGCGTCACCGGCGCCAATGGTGCTGGACGGCGCCATGCCAGCCAGGCGCCGAATGCCACGATCACGGCCGCCAGGGCGCCGCCTCCAAGCACCAACCGGCGCGCGACGCGTGAATGCGCCGGACGCGCGATGGCGCTGTCGACAAGCGTCGGTCGATGTTGAGGTGCCGGCGCGGTGGGCGCGCTCGGCTGCGGGATCGATGCGCCGACGTTCGGCTGGACGAGCGTCGCATTGTCGTCCGCCGCCGAGTCGTCGATCGCGTCGTCCTGGGCGCGCGGTTGGACCTGCGTTGCGGGATGCGTGGTGGTGCGGTCGGGCGCATCGAGCGGTGGCCGTGCGGACTGGGCAAGCGCCACGTCGATCCGCAACGACGTGGCGAAGCCGGAACCGACCGGCCGCAGCCCGAGTTCGTCCGAGAACGCCTCGATGCTCTGCGTGCGATTCTCGGGCCGGAGCGCCAGCCCGCGGTCCACGGCACGCAGGAAGTCTAGCGAATAGCCGGGCGGCTGCTGCTCGGCCAGCGGCACATAGGTGTCCTTGAGCACGCGCGAGATCGCGGCTGGGGGCTTGTCGCCGGTGATCATCCAGTAGACGACCGCGGCCAGCGCGTGCACGTCGGTCCACGGCCCCTGCGCCATGTCGGGCATCGCGGCGTACTGCTCGATAGGTGCATAGCCGGCCTTGACGATGACCGTCAGCGCCTGCGTCATGTCGTTGATCACCCGGCGAGCCGCGCCGAAGTCGAGCAGCAACGGGCGGCCGCTGTCGGCGAGCATGAGGATGTTGTCCGGCGCGATGTCGCGGTGGTAGCACTGGCGCTGGTGGATGTAGGTCAACGCCTCCGTGAGCGGCGCCAGCACATCCTCGATCCAGGCCTGGCCGGGGCGCCCGGGCAGCCTGAGCACGGTGTCCTTCAGCGTCAATCCGGCGTAGAACGGCATCACCATGTAGGCGGTGCCGTTGGCCTCCCAGAACCTGTATACCTTCACGAGCGACGGATGGTCGAACGACGCCAGCAGCTTGCTCTCGTTGACGAAGCTGCGCAGGCCCGCATCGAAGGTCGACTGCATCGACTCGTTGCGAACGTGCACGGTCGTGTCCTCGTCGCGCGTCGCCAGGGAGCCCGGCATGTACTCCTTGAGCGCCACGATGCGCTCGAGCGAGCGGTCCAGCGCGCGGTAGACGATGCTGAAGCCGCCTTCGCCAATGTGCTCGGTCAGCTCGAACTCGTGCAACTGGTGACCGACCGGGAGCGCGTACATCGAGGCGCGCCGGGCCGTGGCGCCGGCGCGGCGCGGCTCGGGAGACGTGCCGGCCTGCGCCGCCTTCGGTTCGATTGGCGTGCCGGCGACGTCTTCGTCGGAGGGCGTCGGTGCCATGGCGTCCCGTCGCTGAGTGGGGAGGCCAGTGTATCGCGCGCCTAGGCGCAGGCGGGGGCGTCGCCTACGCGAGGATTCTTCTGCGACGTGTCCCGTGATCTCTGTAGCGGGTTCTAGGGGAGCAGTTCACCAAATCTTGGATGCCTCCCGCTGCAAGCCGCATTGCCATCAAGGGTACGAGTCGCTCGACTATGGTGTGTCCCATCTTTCGCGACGAACATCGAGTACGTATGCAACCTCTGACGGTACGTTGGTCGCCTTCACGCCCACTGAAGAAGACATCCGCAGTCGGGACGAGGTGGTTGCAGCCAAGGCCGGATTCGACGCAATGAATGCACTTCTCCCCTCGTACCCGATCCGTTGGTTGTCGATGAGTTTACGGCTCTCGTGCTTGGAGCCATCCTTGGTCGATCAGGCAAGGGCTTGGCATGCAGCGAACCTTGGCCGCGCCCGGAGGCGTCGCCAAGAAGCGAGGCAAGGGCAAGACCGTTCCGGGAAGCCTGTATGCGCTGATGGCCTTACCGTTGGCCGGCGTCACCGAGGACACGCTAGCGGCTTGGTTCGCGCTGGAAAGCCTTCGCAGCAAGCACCAGGCAACCCGCGCGCTGATGATGTTCCGGGGTTTCCTGCGCTGGTGCTCGATACAAACCGAGTTCCGCGCGCTGGTGCACCGCGACGCCGGCAAGGCGCCGGCCATCATGGAATCATTGCCCGGGATGACGCGCCGTACTGACTCCCTGGAGTTCGCGCAGGTGTCGGGCTGGTGGGGCGAAGTTTCGACCTTGCCGAATCGGACGGCATCGGCCTACTTGCGCGCCTTGCCGTTGACGGGTGCACGCCGGGAGGAAATGGTCGCGCTGAAGTGGGACGACGTGGATTTCCGCTGGCGCAAGCTGACCATTGCGGACAAGGTGGCGTACGGGCGGATATGTGTGCAGCACTACCGCCGGCTCACATCACCGAACACCCACTTGTGATGCGGGAGGCCCACATATAAGCCATTCTTCGCCTCGTCGATCGACACGTCGCGGAACGAGTTCAGTCCGAAGGGACTCACGACGAAGCCGTGCACAGTGGTCTTCACCGACTGGTAGATCTCCGCGTTCGCGATCGGCGAGAACGGCAGTTCACGCATCAGGATGTCCTGGGCCTCGGCATACAGCGCCAGCCGTTCGGTCCTGCTGACAGTCGACTTCGCGTTGCCGATCAGCGCGGTGTAGCGTTTGTTGCACCATCGGGTGTCGTTGTTGCCGCCGATGCCGTCGCAGGTGAACAGCGTCCCCAGCCAGTTGTCGGGATCTCCGTTGTCGCCTGTCCAGCCGATCAGCATGGCCTGCTGCTGGCCGAGGGAGGCACGCCGGTTGTATTCCGCCCACTCGAAGCTGCGAATTTCCGTTCGGACGCCGATCTTCGCCCAGTCCGCCTTGATCATCTGAGCCATGATGGACGGATTGGGGTTGTAGGCGCGCTGCACCGGCAGTTGCCACAGGACGATCGTGGTCCCGGCCTTCACGCCCGATTTCGCGAGCAAGGCCTTGGCCTGTGCGATGCCGGCGGCCGGGTGCTCTGCCCGCGGCACGTAGCCCCACTGGGTCGGCGGCAGCCCGTTGTCGGCCACCCTGGCCTTTCCGCCGTACACGGCCTGGACCAGTGCCGGCTTGTCGAGGGCCGCGTCGAGGGCCTTGCGGAACAGCACGTTGTTCAGCGGCTGGCGCTCCACGTTGTAGGCGATGTAGCCCAAGTTCGAGCCCACCTGGCTTACCACCAGCTGCGCCTTCTGCCGCGCAAGGGCGTCGACATCCTGCGGGCGAAGGAACGCCGAGACGTCGCACTTGCCGGTGCGGATGGCGTCGAGGCGCTGGTCCGGATCGGACTCGATCAGGAAGACCAGCGTGTCGATCTTGATCTCCCCGCGGTTCCAGTAACCGCCGAAGGCCTTGTAAGTGATGGAGCGGTCCCTCTCGTAGCCAACGAACTGGAATGGGCCAGTGCCGATCGGCCGCGTGTCGAGTTCGGTCGCGGCGCCGCGGGCCAGCAACGCGGCGGCGTACTCCGCCGACTGGATCGAGGCGAAGCTCATCGCCAGGTTCTGCAGGAACGGCGCATTGCGGCGGCGCAGCCTGAACTCCACAGTCTGCGCATCGACCGCGCGCACGCCGAGGATGTCCTCGCGCATGCCCATGCTGTCGAAATACGGGAACGTGGCGGGAAAGGCCTTGTTGAACGGTAGCGACTTGTCGAGCATCCGCGCGAAGGTGAAGACCACGTCCGAGGCCTCGAGCGGCCGAGACGGGTGGAAGTAGTCCGTCGAATGGAAGGCGACGCCGCGTCGCAGATGGAAGGTGTAGACCTTGCCATCGTCCGCGACGTCCCAGGATTTGGCCAGGCCCGGCTGCACTTCCGTGCTGCCCTTCCTGAACTCCACCAGCCGGTTGAACAGGGTCTCGGCGGAGGCGTCGAACACAGTCGACGTCGTGTACAGCGCCGGATCGAATCCGGCCGGGTTGCCTTCCGAACAGAAGACGAGCGCGCTCGCCAGTTGCGGTGCGGCCAGGGCGGCCAGCAGCAGTGAAATCTTCAAGCCACGCATCGAATGCCTTTTCTCAGGATGAACTGCTTGTTGCGGATTCGAGCGTCCGTGCGGATGGCACGCCGCCGCGCCGCTCGACCAGGAGCAGCGATGCCGCGAGCACCAGGGACGCCGACAGCACGAACGGCATGGCCCAGGACCAGGCGAAATCGATCTTGCACACCATCAGGCTCGCCAGCAGGACGAGCAGCGACAGCGCATTGGCCTTCGACACCAGGCCTGCGACCTCCTGCGCGGAGAAATGCGACGCCAGGTAGCTTCGGCAACCGATGCGCATGGCGCCGAAGCCGCAGCCCAGCATGGCCGCTGCCAGCGCATGGCCGACCGTGCGGCCGGCGCTCGCCCACCACACGACGGCACCGAGGCCGACCCAGAGCATGGACAGGCCATTCCGCCATTTCTCCAGCGCCAGAAAGCCATTCAGGGAGATGAACCCCGCCACGGCCATGCCGATGCCCATCGCCCCGTCGACGATGCCGGCCTGGGCCATGTTGCCGCCGGCCTGCATCGAGAAATACACGGGCACCATGAAATTGAACGTCCCGAGCACCGGCCAGATCAGGGCCAGCGGCAGCAGTGACTGCCGGCTCGTGCGCTCGCCGGCGGCGTTCACCGCAGGCCGGGCCTCATGCTCGAGCCGGGGCATGATCGCCAGGGCGACGAGCGCCATCGCCGCGAACAGCCCAGCCAGGACCTGGACGAACGACGTCGCGCCGATGCGGCTGACCACCGCGTAGGCGATGACCGGGCCCACCATCAGGCAGCACTGGTTGATGGTCATCGACAAGGCGCTGAACCGGTTGATCCGATCGGCAGCCAGGCCCTGTGCCAGCTCGGTGAACCAAGCCTCCAGCAACGGCTCGAGCAGGAAGAAGCCCAGCCATAGGCAGAAGACGAGGCCGATCAGCGCGGTCCGGCCCTGCAGGCAGGCGGCCGATAGCCAGGTCAGCACGGGCAGTGCCGCGAAGCAGGCGACCGCCGTCGGCCGGCCCGCGAACCGCCGCGGCAGCCATCGGTAGAGGACAGGCACGATCGGCGCCGGGATGAACGACACGAAGGTGGCAAGCGCCAGCGACTCGGCGTTGTTGCTCCGGCCCGTCGCCAGGCTCCAGCCGACGACCAGCAGCAGCGCGCCGGTCGACATCCGGTACAGCGCGCAGAAGGAAATGTAGGCCCACATGGCTCAGGAGCGCATGACGAAGATCGCGTCCGCCAGCGCCTGGCTGGAGTCGATGAAATCCGTTCGCCGTGTCGCCCGGATCTCGTCCCACTCGAACTGCGCGATCCCTTCGCGCGAGCGCCAGCACTTCGACGCCTCCGAGACGTGCCCCGGCTTGACGATGATCTCGAGGTTGGTCATCGCCGCCGGGATGTCCACGTCCTGGCGGATCTGCGCGATTTCGCCCTCCCTGGCCTTCAGGAACGAGATGGCCGCCGTCTTCCTGGCGACCGGCAGCGACTCGAACAGCGGGTCGCAGCCGAGATAGGACAGGACGTGCCGCTTGTACATGTTCTCGCCATACGCGTTCTCCACGAGATCCATGATGGCGTCCCCGCCTGGACGCGCCGCCAGTTCGATGACCCAGTACTGGCCGCCCCGTACCTTGATCTCGACATGCGCGATGCCGAGGTTGATGCCCAGGGCATGGCACGCTTGGCACGCGATCTCCTTCAGCCGCGCGTCGTCGGACCGGTGGCTGGGCACGAGGTGGCCGATCTCCGCGAAGTACGGCAGGGACGAGAGGTACTTCTCGGTCACCGCGATCGCCTGGAACTGTTCGCCGTGGCAGAGCACCTCGACGGACACCTCCTCCTCGCTGTCGATGAACTCCTCGACGAGGAACCGGGTGGCGTCGACCTGGTAGGCCTCCGCGTATTCGTCCATCATGTCCATGGCGAACTTCAGCGCCTCGTGCGCCTGGGCCGGAGTCCGCGCCAGCGACACCCCGCCGCTGCCGCCGAAATCGATCGGCTTGATGACCACGGGCAGCGCGATCTCACGCAAGGCGTCATCGAGCTCGGCCGGGCCGCCGATGACGCGTCCGGCCGCCGTCGGCACGCCGCGCTCGCGCAGCTTCTGCTTCATCAGGAACTTGTCGCGGGTCTGCGCGGTGACCTCGTCCGACAGGCCCGTCAGCCCCAGCTCGCGATTGAGGAAGGTGGCCTGCCTGAGCGACCAGTCGTTGACGGGGACGATCGCACGCGGAGCGAGCTGCCGCTGTGCCATGGTGCACCGGATGGCCTCCAGGATTCCTTCCTTGTCCTGCGGGTCGGCATGGATGCAGCCGTCGAAGAAGCGGTTGTTGACCCGCAGCGGGTCCGCGACGACGTTCCAGATCGGCAGGCGCGAAGCCTGGCGGGCGCCCGCCAGGGCACGTTCGCGCAAATAGGAATCCGCGCCCAGGAGCAAGAGGTATTCGTTCATCGATCGCGTCTCAGAGGGAAAAATCGAAATTGAGGTAGTCGGCATCCAATTCCCAACCATTCGACTTGTAGAGATGTTGGGCCGTGTGGTTGTCGACCGCCGTGGAAAGCGTCAGCGCCAATGCGCCGTACCGCTTCGCGACCCGCTTGGCTTCCTCCAGCAGGGCCGCCCCGACGCCGGACTTGCGCGCCGCTGGCGCGACGAACAGGTCGTTCAGGATGAATTTCTTGCGCATCGAGACCGACGAATAGGTGGGATACAACTGCACGAAGCCGACAGCGGCGCCGGCCTGGTCGCGCGCCAGGAGAACCACGGATTGCTGGTGGATCAGGCGCTCGGACAGGAAGCGCTTCGCACCCTCCGGATCCGAGGGTTTGCCGTAGAACACGCGGTATTGATCGAACAATCCGGCGGCGGTGTCGAGATCGAAAATATCGGCAATTTCGACTTTCATCATGGTTCTCCAGTTGGATTCAAATTCAAGCGCAACGCAAAACCGATCCGGCCTCGCATGAGCGCGTGGATCAGGTCGCGGCCAGTCTAGCCCGCACTCTTGTCACACCCGCAGGCCGGCTGCACGCGGCCGGTGACCCATATATCTCCTCGATGCGCCGAGGCCTCCATGCGAACCGGCTCGTCAACGCCTTGCGTGAAGCAGTAGTCCTTGCGATCGACAGAGCCCGCCAGCGCCACGAGCGCGGGGATGACGGAGACCGAGACCGCGTCCTCGTCGATGCCGACGCTGGGCGCAAAAAACCTGAAGTTGAGATCCGCCGATTCGCTGGTCGTGGCTAGGATCACGCCGATCCTGTCCAGGGCCTGCAGTTCCGCTGTCGGCGGGGCATAACGCCGGAATGCGTCGCGGTCGGCCGTGAAGAACAGATAGTCCCGACCGGCCGCATAGGCCGTGCAAGGGAAGGACGCCGAGGGCAGCAGCACGTCCGCGACTTCGAGCGTCAGCTCGGGCCATATCAGTCCCGCCTCGCCGTGCATCCTGGAGAGCCGCAGCCGCCCGCGCTTGTTCAAGACCTCCACGACGTCGCCCTCGCGCAGCGACTCGCCCAGGTGGTGCGCCGCCGCGAGCGCGCCGTGTCCGCAGAGCGGTACCTCGATCCGGCGCGCGAACCAGCGCAGTTCCACGCCGGACGCGCAGCGGCGCAGGAACGTCGTCTCATGGCAACCGGCCTGCGCTGCCACGTCGGCCAACGCGCCGTCCGAGGGCCATTCGGCGACCTCGTGGACCTCGGTATGGCCAGCCAGCAGCGGATCCTCGCTGAACACCTGGTAGGCAGTGCTATGTGAAATCATCGGGCCCTCGTCAAAAGCCATGGTCCTCGAGGACGCGGGACACCAGGGCCTGGCAACATTTCGCAGCCATGCCGTTGCAGCCGCCAAGGGTCAGGCGGTCGCCGTCAATGCGGACACGCGGCCTCGCGTCCTCGGTGACCGTGAACGCACAGGGCCGGACGACGACATCATGGGCTCGCCCGAGGCCGGCCGCGCCGACCTGCTCGAGCGCCTCGTCGAGATGCGGATAGTCCCGGTATCCCGTCCTGAACCAGTGGGTGACGGCGTCGCCCGGCTCCAGGAACACGGGGCGCCTCTCCGAGAAGCCGAACTTCGAGAGGGAGCGTCCATTCGCCCGCCCGATGTCCACGCATGCATAGACATCCCTGAACGGCGAGGAATCCGCGCCGGTCTTCAGGAAGCAATGACGCTCCGGGCCGCGCTCGTGCGTGAAGAACAGCAGGATCTTCGCCTGGACGCGCACGCCGGCATCCGCGGGTGCGTGGACGCCCCGCGTGTCCATCACCTTGCGGCAGTCGAAAGGTTGCGCCGGTACCGAGATTCTGTAGCCCCCGCTCACGGGATCCACCCGTTCCACAACGCCCTGCCTGATGCTCGCCCCCCGGCGCACGGCGCTGGCGTTCAGCGCCGCGATGTATCGCCGGGGATCGATGATGCCGCCGCACTTGTCCAGGTATGCGAATCCGTTGGCGTCCAGGTAGGCATCGCCTTCAGGCGCCGGGACGAACGACAGTTCCTGGAAATCGTAATAGACGGGGCTGGGCGTGAAGATGGCCGTGCCGGTTTCACGCTCCAGGGCCAGCAAGGCGGGGTGATTGACCGCGCTCAAGGTTTCCCAATAGTCGTCGCGATGCCAGGTCCGGTGGATCCGGCTGTCATCCTCATGACTGGAGAAATATCGGTCGGACGCCGCGTACCGCGCGCCTGCCACGCAGACCGAGAATCCCTTGCCCGCGAGCTCCGCGGCGGCGGCGGCCCCCAGCAGGCCGTTGCCGACTACCCCATAGTCGAACATGTCAGCCAACGCGAGCGAGCACGCGATCCAGCAGGTTGAGGCCCGCGCTCAGGTCCTCGTGGCTGATGTTGATCGGCGGCAGGAATTTCACGACGTTGCCATCAGGACCGCAGGTCTCCAGGATGAGTCCGCTGTCGAAGCAGGCCTCCTGCACCTTCCTGGCCGTCGACGCGTCGTTCATCACCAGGCCCGCGAACATGCCGAGCGCGCGATAGCCGGCGACGACGCCCGGGTAGGTCCGGCAGAACCCCTGCAGCCGGTTGCCCAGGATACCGGCGACGTCCTTCAGGTCCTCCTCGAACGCGCGGCCGCACCAGAACAGGCGCAGGGTCTCCGCGCCGGTGATGAAGCCGTAGTTGAAGCCCCGGAAGGTGCCGTTGTGCTCGCCCGGATCCCATTGGTCGAGATCGGCTTTCATCAGCAGCAGGCTCATCGGGATGCCGTAGCCGCTGATCGACTTGGACAGGCAGACCAGGTCCGGCTGAATGCCGTAGTGCTCGAAGCTGAAGAACTTGCCCGTGCGCCCGCAGCCGGACTGGATCTCGTCCACGATCACGAGCGCGCCGAGTTCCTTCGCCAGGCCGCAGATGGCCTTCACCCATTCCGGTGCCGCGACGTTGATGCCGCCTTCGCCCTGGACGAGTTCGACGATGAAGGCCGCGGGCTTGGCAATGCCGCTGCCGGGACTCGTCAGCATGGTGCGGATGAACTCGAATTCGTTGTCCAGGCCGCTGAAGCCGCTGAAGGGCAGAAACGTCACCCAGTTCGGATTCAGGTATTCCTCGTTGCGCTTCTTGAACGACGCCGAGACCGACATCGAGCCCGCGCTCATGCCGTGATAGGAATTGCTGAACGAGACAACCCCTTTGCGGCCGGTCACCTTCTTGGCGAGCTTGACGGCGGCTTCGACCGAATTGGTTCCGGTCGGCCCGCAGAACTGCATCTTGTAGTCCAGCCCGCGCGGAACCAGGATGCACTCCTTGAACAGGCGGATGAACTCTTCCTTCGCCGTCGTATAGAAGTCGAGGGAATTCACGATTCCGCCGCCGTCGATGTATTCGAGCAGCTTCTTACGCATCGCCGGATGGTTGTGGCCATAGTTGAGCGAGCCGGCGCCGCTCAGGAAATCGAGCCACTCCTTGCCGCCGACGTCGAACAGCTTGCTCCCGGCGGCCTTCTCGAACTTGGCCGGGAAGGAGCGGCAATAGCTGCGGACATTGGATTCCGAATCTTCGAATACAGCGAATTCTGGCATCATGACTTTCACGCGTTGATGGTTGCTGATTGATTCAGTTTCAGGCTGGTCACGATGTCGCGCGCCCGATAGGACAGCAGGCTGAACGATCCCGCATCGCCGAGGCCGTGCGAGGACTCGCACAGGCCGTTCATGTACAGGGGCGGATATCGTTCCTCGACATACTTCACTCGATAGTCCCGCAGCACATTGAGATAGCTGCCATCCCACTCGACGATTTCCGAGAAATCCTGCAGCAGTTCCGGCAGCCCGGCCTTGCCATCGCGTCCGACATCGAGAAAGCCGGTCGCCAGGAGCAGCAGGTCGACCGTGACGCTGCTGGTCTGCCTGGTGTAGATGTCCTGCAGGTGCAGGGTCAGCGAGCCGTCGTGATCCTCGTGTCCGACGATCTCGGTATTCCGGTGGATCCGGACGCGTCGCTTGCCATCGAGTTCGTCTTCGTAGCATTTGGCATAGAGACTGGCGATGACGTCGCCGTCCGCCGCGGAATAGTTGGTCTGGCGTACCTGCCGATCCAGCTGGGCCCGCTTCTCGCTGCCGAGGGCGTGGTAATAGTCGATGAACTCCGGGAAATACACCTCGTCGCTGAACTGGCTGGTGTCCTTCAAGCGGAACGAGAAGCTGCGGTGGACCGCATGGATCTCGTTGCAACCCTTGCCGTGAAGGTCCAGCAGCAGTTCGACCGCGCTCTGGGACGATCCCAGCACCGCCACCGACGCGCCTTCGGGAAGATCCTTCGTGGCGCTGTGATAGCTGGTCAGGTGGCGGATGCGCCCCGAGCCCGCCAGCGACGGCGGAATGTTGAGGTTGCGCCCGGTCGCGAAGACCAGGTTGCGCCCCAGGAACGTCGCGTGGCGCGAGGTGCGGACCTCCCACAGCAACTCCCCGTCGACGTCGCGCAGCCGGATGTCGCACACCGCCTCGCCGTAGCGCACGTTCTCGAACTGGGAGCCGACCCACTCGATGTATTTCGCGTAGAGCTTGCGCAGAGGGTAATGCATGCCTACGTTCAGGTACTTGAGCAGCTGCCCGGTGACGAACAGGTAGTTGATGAACCCGTAGCGGCTGCGCGGATTGACCGGGGTGATCAAGTCGCGAATGGGATTGTTCTGGATATCGGAACCGTCCAGCAGCATCTCGTCCTGCCAGCGTGCGGAATCCGATTTCTCGATGAAGATCGCTTTTCCGTCATAGCCGCCTTCCTCCATCGCGATCGCCACCGCGATATTGGACGGACCGAAACCGATGCCGATCGCATCATGGATCATGTTATTTCTCCATCCGCGGAAGAATCTGCTTCTTGTGAGGCGCCGAGCCGGTCGCCTCCCCGCAAATCTGCGCATGGCCGGGGCAGAACGGCGACAGCAGGTTCTGGATGAACGCGGGAATGGCGGCGACGGCTTCCAGGTGTCCGAGTTCAACCTGGCGGATGATGAGATCCATGACGTTGACCGCCTTGCGCGCGGCGCCGCCGATCATGAAGTCGGCGAGGCGCTCGAGATCGAACGAATAAGGCGCCAACGCCTTCTTCAGCGTATCCGGAACGGGGCCGCGAACCGCGTCGCCGTGCTCGTTGTAGATCTCGCTCAAGCGGTTGATCTTGGCCAGCAGACGGGTGCTCTCGCGCTCGAAGATGGCCTCCACGAAATCGGCCTCCTGCAGTTCCGGACCGTTGAGGGCCAGGTACAGCCTGATCAGGTCGGGGTTGTGACGCTGCGAGAAGTCGTTCGCCCAGATCAGGTGCCCCTTGCTGGTGGAGAACTTCGCCGCCTCGAGGTTGTAGAACTGGTTGGTGACGAATGCGGCGGGCAGCGGCCAGTGGCAGCCCGTCTCCTTCAGCGCCAGCGACATCGCCGTGTGCAGGATGACGTAGAAATAGGAGTTGTCATAGCCGAAGAACTGGACATACCGGTCGTCCGCGCGCACTTCCCCGACATTCTTCTCGAGGAAATATCGGTGGCCGAACAGCATCTCACCCCACACGTTCAGCTGCTGCCCCGGCTCGCCGCAGAACGCCGTATCGATGCCGCGCCCGATCTTGTACGACATGACAAAGGGTGGAATCGGGGCGGCCAGGTAGTGGCCCACCAGATTCTTCAGGTACGGCCGGAGACTGCACTTACCCAGTTCGACCGCCATGGCGGCGCGGAACTTCTCGATATCGAAGACCAGGCGCTGCTCGTGCCGCACTTCATAGCGGCCGCTGCTGTTGTCGACGATGTCTATGGCGTCATTGGCGTGTCCGCAGGCCTCGCAGATGCCGCCGCAGGTGGGCGCGAAGCAATGCGGGCAGGAACCGCTGATATAGCTTTCCACCGGGTAGCTCGACGTCGCCTTGTCGTACAGCACGTCGGTGGCGCACCAGCGGAGATGCTTCGCATCGAACAGGCGCGAGAAGCCTTTCTTGACGTACGCGTCGTAGGCCTCGTCCTGGTCGCCGAAGAGGTCGACCCCGAGTTGGTAGTCGGCCAGCGTGCTCGAGATGTCGGAGCGCGCCTGGGCCACCAGCTTGTCGGCGTCCACGCCCAGGCGCGCGGCGGTCGTGTTGACGTAGGACTGGTTGTTGTCGGTGCTGATGACGTAGGCGGCCGCGCGGCCATTCAGGCCGAGCATGCGCTTGCAGATGTCGGCCCCGAGATACGGCCCGGAGACATGTCCCAGGTGGAAGCCGCCGTTGGGGGTCGGCGGCGGTGCGATGATGAGATAACGTGCCATGGTCTGTTCAGAGGTCGTGTTCGTTGTTCGCGAGCTTGGTGGCGATGGCCTGGCGAGCTTCGGGGGAATCCCAGAAGATCGTCAGGAAATCCAGCGTCGCGGTGGGCGAGAGGTTCTCGAATTCGTGCTGCGCCCCTTTCGGGATGAAGACGATGTCGCCCTGCTCGAGCACTTCGCTTTCGCCGTCGATGGTCAGGCGCCCTTGCCCGCTCAGCACCAGGAACGTCTCGCTTTCGTCATGCCCATGCAGTGAGGTCTTTTCACCAACCCGGACGCTCGCGATGGCCGCTCCCCAGAATGGATTGGCGACGCCCGCCCACGGATAAAGTCGCCGCAAATCACAGCCGTACTCGTATTTGGCGTGAGCGGATCTGGCGCGCTGGATATTCATCGGATTCCTGTTGATGATTGGCTTGCTGCGTTGAACAAGGTGGTCGGAAGGCGAGCGGACGCCCGCCCCCCATCCGCATGGAGGCGATGCAGGAAACAAGGCGGGGCTCGAAGGCGGCGCGGCCGTCACGCCGCACCCGCGACGGGCGCCGCGTCAGAACCGGTAGTGGCCACCGAGCTGCAATGCGCTGGCCGCGATGCCCGGCGACACGCTGGGCCCGGTGCCGGTGGCGGTGTCGACGGTGTAGGCCGTCCTCCGGCCGTTGTCGAGGCGGGTGAGCACGCCGTACAGCGTGGTGTTGCCGTCCAGCGCGTACAGATAGGCGGCGCTGGCCTGCGTGGCGCGGGAATCGTGGACGCCGTTGCTCGCCCCCGTGCCCCCGCCCAGCCAGACCGTGCCCGAGCCCATGGGCACGTGCACGCCGGCATACGCCTCGGTCCGGTTGACATACGTGCCGTCGCCGCTCGCCAGGTGGCGCACGCCCTGCACGCCGCCGCTGAGGCTGAACGAGCCAAAGTCGTAGATGCCGGCGAGCAGCAAGGATTCGACGGCCATGTCCGCCGGAGCGAGCCTGTTGATGCGCCCCCAGGTCAGGCTCACGCCCAGCTTTCCGGGGGCGTAGCGCACGCTGCCGCTCACAAACGATCCGTTCCTGTCGCTGCCGAGCCCCGACTCCGCCGCCGCCGCCATCAGGTTCGCGTGGTAGTCACCCATGTCGGGCAGTTCGTAGGCGATGGCGTTGTCGATGCGCGTGCCGCCGACCGTCGTGACGATGGCGCTCGAGATGGCGCTGCCGGCGCCGGTCTGGAAGGCGTCGTCGCAGTCCAGCGCGTTGAAGGTCGGCGTGTACTGGCGGCCCAGCGTCAACTTGCCCAACTCGCCGGACAGGCCCACATACGCCTGGCGTCCCCACGTGCGGCCGTCCGCGCCCGAGGTGCCGTTCTTCAGGTCGATCCCGGCCTCGACCACGGCCACGGCCTTGAGCCCGTGGGGCAGATCATGGCTGGCCCTGACTCCCACGTTGCTGCCCGACAGCCCCCCCGAATCCACCTTGAGTTCACTGCGGTCGCCCTTCTGCCACGCGCCGTAGGCATCGGCCACGCCATACAGCGTGACCTCGCTGTCGGCATGCACCGCGCAAGCCAGCATGGCGCCGGCCAGCATCAGCACCACCTTGGGCAAGGTACACCTGGGCTTTAAATTCAGAAAAATATTCATCGAAATCTGCGTTGCTTGGTATTTACGGCCCGGCCATATCACCCACTCGGAAAATTGCCTCCCCGACAAGCCAGCAATATCTGACTATCGTGACTGAGCCAGCCCAGGGCGATCCCTGTGCCATTCGAATGACGGTCTTGTTCGGCGAAGCCGATTTGTTGCTAAAGGAGTAACTCTTTTTGATTCGTATTGCAGCAGATGCACCGACCTACCGCCCGGAACCCACATCCGCGCAGGAAGATCAGCCGCGATGCGGCAAATTAAAATATATGACAGCGTGCCGACGGAAGCCTTCGCTGCTGCAAAGGCTTTCCGGGTTCGGGCGTGACGTGGAGGAGAGGCGCTCTAATAGACGGCGCATTTTCGCACCCCACGCGTGGTGCTCGAATCGATACTCGAGGCAGGCAAATATTATCAAGAAAGAGGGGATGCCTCGGTCGACAATGCTTCGTCTAATGGAAACCCATGCTTTGTTAGGTATCCCCTAGTTTTTTGGAGTCCCGAACTCGACGTTCAAGACGAAATTGAGTAGCACTACACCCATCGTCCACGATGACGCTGAAACAGCGTCCACGATCACGCTGAAATGCCGTCCACGATGGGCTGGAATATGCAACTGGGCATCCAGCTCGAAGGTGGGTTCCGGCCATCGATACCGTTTGTGGCGATCTGGGCGACGGCCATGGTCATCGCGCAAATGGTGAAGACCCTGACTTGTCCCGAAGTCGACGTGGCCCACACGTTCCAAATGAGAAGGGCGAGGCGGGCACCGCAGGACGATCCGGGCAAGCAGCCGACTTGCACCTCCCGCTATGCGCATGACTCCTTTGCAGCGGGAGCTGTCGCCCGGCGTCGAGCCTCGGCCGGCTGCCTCCCGCTGCATAGCCGACGGCCGGCGGGCGGAGTCCGTCCCAACCCGCATGGGTGCTCGCTCTAGATCGACCCCGGGTCGAGTCCCCCGGCATGCCCCTCGATTGGCACGACAATGCGCAAGCGTCGACTACCTCGACTCCTTTACAGCCAAGCGACGAAGGGGAAGCAGCGATGGAATCGCCGAACGTGTCGAGAGAGCTCATCGCCTTTCGCTTCCTCGTGCTCGTGTGGATCGGCGCGCTGTTGATCCTTGCCTATGGCGTCTACGCACACGTCGAGGCGGTGCGATCGCAGGGCGACGTGACGATGTTCTCGAACGAGATTTCGTTGTGCCGCAAAGAGGCATCGGGGCGGACGCCGGCGTGCAGGCAGAGCGACGCCCAGTCGCAGCGGGCGTGCCGCGAGCAGACCGACCCGTGTTCGGATCGCTCAACGCCTGGATGGGGTCAGGGCCTCGATGCGTCGATCGCCTATCGGGACGACATGGTTCAGCGGGCAGAGAACGCGCCCTGGGTCGCGCTCACCGTCTTCGTGTGCGTGACCGCCATCTTCTACGCGGTGCGATGGGCATTGACCGGCCGGCTCCGGCCTCTTTGGCTGCTGAAGCGGCGGAACGGTTGACGCGATGACGATGACGCCGACGGCCGCATCGGCGATCAGCACAATTCACGGAGTCGCCTCGGCGGCGTCGAGCGCCGTCCACGGCGCCGCGGCAGTCGTTGCGACCGCGCCGGGGTGGTTCGAGAGCGGAAGCCTCAGCTTCGAAATGGCGAAAGGGCTACCAGCAGCCTTCGTCACCCTCGTGATCGGCTGGATCGCGGCGACCATCGCGCGGCGACAACTCATCGTGGCCGCGGAGCAAAGGCGCGTCGCGACTGCGAAGCTAAATCTCGATCTATTCGATCGACGGCTGAAGATTTTTCAGGCGACGGAGCAGTTCTTGATGAACTCATTCCCTGGCGCGCCCCAGGACAAAACGGACTTCATCAATCTGTTCGCCGAAGCCTCGTTTCTCTTCGAGTCGGAGGTCGAGGCGTACATGAAGCTCGCGCTGAAGAATCGCGTCGATCTCGTCACCATCGGACTCCGCGCCGCAGGGAATCAAGGGATGGTGAGGCCTGAGGACATTGCACGCGACACTGAACTCGTTCGGTGGTTCAGCGACGAATACGATGGCGGATGCCGCCTAGTGTTCGCGCCGTATCTCGATTTCAGCGAGTGGCGCTGACGCACGGCCTAGCTTTGGTCGCCATTCACGCCGCTGAAAGCGTGACCTTGTAGGCCCATGGGTGCATGCGAGCTCGATACACCTTGACCGCTGGGTGACCCAGCGCTGAACGCTCCGCAAGCAGTTGGCGCAGCGCCTGTTCGGTGTCGGCAGTGGCACGCTGAGTATGTGAATCCTCAGCCTGTCCGGGCTGCCGACTTACACCACTCCGCGGGACATCACCTCCTGTCAGTCGAAGCCTTGCCACTGCGCCGGGTTTGTCGTTTCTGGTGCCGGTTCGCATGTACCGGTGGCTACATGGTGGCTACATGACCAAGAGCGGAGCCTGGAAACGACGACGGGCGTTAGCGGCTGCTCACCGTCTAACGCCCGTCTTATCTTGGTGCCGGAGAAAGGAGTCGAACCCTCGACCTTCTCATTACGAATGAGCTGCTCTACCAACTGAGCTACACCGGCGTTTCAGCAATGCCCCACAAGTGGGATACCGCGAAGCCTGCCATTCTAGCGCAAGAAATTCTGGCCTGGCAATCGTGACGCGATTTCGGCCGTGGCGCCCGGGGCACGGGCGTGCTCCCGGGCTGACAGGGCCGCTCCGCGGTGCGACGATGGCGCCGTGAATCCTCCCCGAATCCTCGTCGTCGGCGACGCGATGCTCGACCGTTATTGGGACGGTGTCGTCGACCGCATCTCGCCGGAGGCGCCAGTGCCTGTGCTGCGCGTGACGCGCCGTTTCGAGCGACCCGGCGGCGCGGCCAACGTGGCGGCCAACCTGGCCGGCCTGGGCGCCGCGGTGAGCCTGATCGCGCTGGTGGGCGACGACGCCGACGGCGCGCGTCTTGGTGACCTGATGGACGAGGCCGGCGTCGGCTTCGACCGGGTGGTGGATCCGGACTGGGCCACCATCGCCAAGATCCGTTGCGTGGCGCGCCGGCACCAGATGTTGCGCGCCGACTTCGAGACGCCACCGCCACCCGCGATGCGCGCGCGCCTGGCCGAGCGCTTCGGGCGGGCGTTGCCGGTGCACGACCTGGTGGTGCTGTCGGACTACGCCAAGGGCGCGCTGGACGACTGTGCGTCGCTGGTGCGGGCCGCGCGTGCCGCGGGCAAGCCTGTGCTGGTGGACCCGAAGGGCCGCGATGCATCGCGCTACGCCGGCGCCACCCTCGTCAAGCCCAATCTCGCGGCGCTCGACGCGATGCTGGGGCCCAGGGCGAATGACGGCGACGGCGACGACGAACGCGAGCGGCTCGTCGGCGCGCTGCGCGAGCGCTTCGGCTGGCGCCACGTGCTGCTCACGCAAGGCGAGGGCGGCATGACGCTGTTCGACGACGCGGGCGTCACGCACGAGCGTGCGCGGGTGCGCGAGGTGCATGACGTGACGGGCGCGGGCGACACCGTGCTCGCGACGCTGGCCTGGCGCCTGGCCGAGGGCGACGACGTCCGGCGCGCGATGCGCTGGGCCAACGTGGCCGCGGGCCTGGCGGTGCAGACCTTCGGCACCGCGGTGCTGGCGCGTGAGGACTTGATCGCCGCGTTCGACGATGCGCGTGGACAAGCGCCTCAGGCGTGACGCCTCTGCTCGTGCTCCAGCAGCCAGCGCGCGCCCTCGGCTAGGTTGGCGCAGGTGAAGTCGGCGGGCGGGTCGGCGATGTCGCAGGACACGTGGTCGATGGCGTCGGCGATGCGGATGCACGCGGCCACGCCGGCGGCCCGGCCGGCCGCGATGTCGGACGGCTTGTCGCCCACCATCACGCAGGCGGACAGGTCCAGCTCGAGGTCGCGCGCCGCACGCCGCAGCATGCCCGGCGCGGGCTTGCGGCAGTCGCACTGGCGGCGCCAGGCGGCCAGCGGTGCGTCGGGCAGGTGCGGGCAGTGGTACACGGCGTCCAGCGTGATGCCGTGCCGCGCGAGTTCGCTGTGCATCCACGCGGTGAGGTTGGCATATTCGGCCGGCCCGTACAGGCCGCGCGCGATGCCCGATTGATTCGTGGCGACCACCAGCGCCCAGTCTGCGCGCTGCAACGCGCGCAACGCATGCATCACACCGGGCAGCCATTCGAAGTCCTCGGGCCGGCTCACGTAGCCGCGATCGTGGTTCAACACGCCGTCGCGGTCCAGGAACACGGCCCTGCGCAGGGCGGCCATCCGCTAGCCCTCCGCCTGACGGCTGCGGTGCGAGCGCCTTCGGAGCGGCCGAGCGGCGCTCATAAGGCTACCCTCCGCCCATCGGCTGCGGTGCGAGCGCCTTCGGGCGGCCGAGCGGCGCTCATGACGCGTCGGCCGGCGCGAGTCGCGAGCCGGCGCGGATGCGATCCATCAGCGACGTGGTGGAGAAGCCGTCGACGAAAGGCAGCGACAGCGCGTGACCACCCCAGCTGCGCACCAGCGCGGCCTCGGCGAGCTTGTTCATGTCGTAATCGCCGCCCTTCACGTAGACGGACGGTCGCAGTCGAGACAGCAACGCGATGGGCGTCGGCTCGTTGAAGATCACCACCGCGTCCACGCTTTCCAGCGCGGCGACCTGGAAGGCGCGATCGCCCTCGCGGTTCATCGGCCGGCCGGGGCCCTTGTCGAGGATGCGGGCGGACGCGTCGCTGTTGATGGCCACCACTAGCGAGTCGCCGAGCTGCCGGGCCTCGGCCAGGTACGCGATGTGGCCGCGGTGCAGCAGGTCGAAGACGCCGTTGGTGAAGACCGTGCCGGGCTGCATCGCGAAGCGGCCCACGGCCTCGTCCACGTGCATCAATTTACGGAGCGGATCGAATCGGTTCATGATTGTTCTGACGGTAACGCTGCGCTGCGAGGCGCCGGCCAGCGGGGCGGCATCACCTCCAGGCCAGTGTGGCGCGCCGGGTGGCAGCCGGCACGCCCGCGCACCCTTGCAAGCGGTCGTTCGCGGATCGATTTCACGGTCCCGGCGGGTTTCACATGAGCAATCGGCTTGCCCGACAGGCGTTCGCCGGACGCCTTTCAGGCTTGCTTCGGGCCTCAAGCATGCGCCGCGACCAGAGCCCGCGACGGCAGTGATGCGACTGCCTTCTCCAGGGCCTGGCCCACGCGCGCCACGACGTCCGCCCAGTCGTCGTGCGTGGCTTGCCGGAACAGCCGCATCGATGGATACCAGGCGCTCGCCTGCGGATCCAGGCCATAGCGCCAGTCGGGCGCGTGAGGCAGCATCACGAACGTGGGCTTGCCGAGCGCGCCGGCCAGGTGGGCCACCGCGGTGTCGCAGGTCACCACCACGTCCAGGTTGGAGATGATGGCCGCGGTGTCGTCGAAATGGGCGATCTCGCGTTGCAGGTCCACGAATCGAGGCAGTTGCGCGCGGCCGACGAGCTGCTCGCAGCCCGAGCCCTTCTGGAGCGAGAAGCAGCGCGTGCCGGGCACGTCGAGCAGGGGCCGGACGGCGTCGAATCCGGGCGACCGCTCGTGGCTGTTGCGCAGCGCGGGATTGCCGGCCCACACCAGGCCGAACGCCAGGTCGCGGCCGGGCGAGCGGCCCGATGCGGCGAGGCGGTCGCGCCATTGCCAGGCGAGCGCCTCGTGTGCGTGCAGGTACGGCGCGTCCGCGTGCGCGGGCGCGAGGCCCAGCACATGGGGCAGGCTCATCAACGCCACGTGGGTGTCGAACGTCGGTGGCGTGGCGCCGCGCACGCTCACCGACGCCACGCCCGGGATGCGCGCCGCCAGCCCCTGCAGGCCGTCCGGGACCTCCAGCACCACGCGGCCCCCGAGGCGGGCCACCGCGGGCACGAAGCGCAGGAACTGCAGGGCGTCGCCGAAGCCCTGCTCGGCCCAGACGAGGATCGTGCGGTATTGCAGCGGACGTCCGTCCCACACGGGTTGCGCGCAGTTTCGTGGTGCGGGCTCGCCGCGCCGGAATCGCCATTCGTACTCGCGGAAACCTTCCTCGAACCGGCCCGCGCGCAGCAGGCCCAGCGCGCTGTTCCAGTGCGCATCGACGTGCTGAGGATCGCATTCGACAGCCGCCTGGAACGCGGCGAGCGCACCCTCCCACAGCCCGAAGCGCTCCAGCGCCACGCCCAGGTTGTAGGCCGGTTCCGGCGAACGCGGCGCGTGACGAAGGGCCTGCTGGAACGCCAGCAGCGCGCCGTGCCGGTCGTTGCGATCGCGCAGCAGGCTGCCCAGGTTCGTCCACGCGTCGGCATAGTGGGGCTGCGCGCGGATCGCCTCGCGGTACGCGGCCTCCGCGGCCCGCGGCTGGCCCAGGCGCTGCTGCACGATGCCCAGCAGCGTCCAGGCATCGGGGCGGTTCGGCAAGGCATCGACGGCGCGGCGCGCA
>Ga0210384_10001310_pt1 | contig 34333 bp, 27 predicted proteins | sample IncBWH2MmetaG_FD_160574 | JGI IMG/M metagenome (GOLD analysis project Ga0210384, IMG submission 160574) | Forest soil microbial communities from Barre Woods Harvard Forest LTER site, Petersham, Massachusetts, United States - Inc-BW-H-2-M | ecosystem: Environmental > Terrestrial > Soil >...
GTCCTGATGTTAGCCATGCCCCTTCTGCTGCTGGCGCAGAATGCATCTTCAGAGGCAACACCGTCTACGCCCGGCTCCAGCATCCACGACCCCATGCATGGCGAGCAACATGGGAACATGCAGGGGAACACCGTGGAGATGCACCAGCATGAGATGGAAGACATGAAGGCGGACATCCAAAAGATGAAGATGTCTCTCGCGCAGATCAAAGCCAATGTGCCACAGATCGCTGATTCCTCTGAGAAGGCACGCTGGCAGAGCAACGTGGACCTATGGGAGGTGATGCTGGCCCATATGGAGAAGATGTTAGGACACATGGAATCGATGGGCCACGGCATGGGAGACGCGGGCGACAAAGGCCACGGCATGCACGACCATGGCATGGGTGGTGGTGCTCCTTCTTCTCCACCACCCGAAAAGAAACCGGAGTAAACGTCAGTGGCTGGGCTTCACCCTTGGCGTTTCCGAGAGTGCTAAATGTCTTTTGCCAGTATGACGTGAACTCCCACAGGCGCGGCTTTTCCCTGGGCCAACATGCGCGTCGCCAAGGTTTCCGCTTCCGTAATAAGGCTCTTCTGAGTTCGAGCCGGGAGGAGCTGTGAGAGCGGAACCAGTATCTTAGTCGCGATCCTTTCCGCCAAACGGAATTCGCGGCGCGGTCCAACCAGGAGTGCTGGTCTGAAGATGATCAGGGAGCGCAGTCCAAGAGCTTTTACGTCGTCTTCAGTCCGGCCCTTAACCTGATTGTAAAAAAACATCGAGCCCGCGTTCGCGCCCATAGATGAAACCAGCGTGAATGATTTTGCCTCGTGCGCCTTCGCGACTTTCGCAAAGGCGACAATGGCGACGTGATCGACTTTTTCAAAGTTCTCTTTGCTGCCGGCCGCTTTGATTGTCGTGCCGAGACAACAGAAATAAATATCGCCGCGAATCTTCGATGCAATCGACGGTAGATCCGCGAGCTCGCAGACCAGAACCTCTGTCAGTTTTGCATTCGAGATATTCAGCGATGTTCGCGAAACGGAGATCACCTTCGTGATCGCCGAATCGGCCAGGAGCTGCCGGACCAAAAATGAACCCGTAAGGCCTGTGCTGCCAATGAGGGTTGCAATCATGAGTTGAGCGTTTCATGACCTCCACACTCCCCCTATGTTGCTCCTTCAGTTGCCTGCAACACAATGAGACTGGCATCATCTTGAAAATGTTCGCCGCTGTGCTGCGATGCCGCGCGTATCAATAAGCCCATCAAATCCTCGGCACTAGAACTTGGATTCTCCCGCGCGATGCGAATCAGGTTTTGTTCCCCAAAACATTCCTCGTCTGCGTTGCAGGCCTCTACCAACCCGTCGGTGAAAAGCAACAACTTGTCCCCGCTTCGCATCTGCAGTTCGCTTTGTTCGTAGAGCCAGTTGGGGAATTGTCCCAACACCGCTCCTGCTGCCTTGAGCTCTGTGAATGTGCCGTCCGCCCGGACTAATAGCGGCGGGTTATGCCCAGCATTGCAATAGGTGAGCCGATTGTCCACACTGTCCAGCACAGCATAAAAAAGTGAAATAAACTTCCCCACTGGCGTTAGATCACAGAGGATGCGGTTGAGCCGGTCGCACAGTTCCCGCGGCGCCAGCCTTTGCCGGATCAGCGGTGTCAGCGCCGCCTGCAAGCTGGACATCAGTAGAGCTGCTGGCATGCCCTTGCCGGCTACATCGGCAATGCAAAGCGCGGTGTGCCGCTCGCTCATACGCACGGCGCTGTAGTAGTCGCCGCCCACGAACCGCAACGGCCGTGTCATGGCGGCCACCTTATAGCCCGCCACCTCGGGCAGTTTCTTCGGCAGCAGGCGATCTTGAATCTCGCGAGCCTCTTGTAGTTCGTCGTCGCGCTGCCTTTGCTCGTGGCGCTGTGCCCGCGCCCACGACAATTGGCTCTGCAGTTTTTGCAGAAGCTCCTGATTCTCCCAGGGCTTCTGGACAAAATCCGAAGCGCCGCGCCGCATAGCCTCAACCGCCAGATCTACGCTGCTCCAGGCTGTCATCACTACCACAGGAAGCAGGCTGTCCATGGATCGAATCTTTTCCAGCAGTTCCAGCCCTTCTCCACCGGCGATGGTGCCGCGTGTGTAGTTGAGGTCCATTAAGACAGCATCGAACCGTCCAGTCTCCAGCGCCTGCAACACGCGGGCTGGGTCCGTGACCGCTTCCGTCGAGAAACCGTAGCCGCTTAACAGGATCTCGAGGCCGTCCAGGATGTCGCTCTGATCGTCGACGACGAGCACGCGACCCGTCTCGAGTGGCGTGACTGGATGCGTTTCCGGCATTGCTACGGCGTCCATGTGGGAATGGATTGCAGGCTGCGGGCCAAACTCCCACTCCGTGCAGGCCGTTCATTTCAAGGCGTTAATGGAAGTTATGTTGTAGAGCGAAAAGCTGCGGCTTGTCCGTTCATGGATTCGTCTGTCCGGAACCGGACAAGGGGAATCGGATCCAAGGAGTGAAAGCTGCGCTAAAGACACAGCCTCGTTACTTTCGTCTTGCCTACGTCCATTTCCCACTCGCAACCGCGCGGGAACCGTTCTAAACAGTGTTTAAGGTCGTCGAAAAAATGCCGATGACTAGGGAAGGAGCACGACCATGTTGAACTATGTTGCAGTCTCGATTTTGTTGCTGACGCTATTGGCCATACCCGCGAACGCCCAGCAAGTCCAAGTCGTCTTTGTCGATCACGACGCGATGAGCCAGCGGCTCGCACCAGAACAGGCTGCGCGACTTATTACAGAACGGCGAGCCCAGCTGCGGCGGGACACGGAGAAGCTCGTGGCTCTTACCGCCGAGCTCAAGCAACGCGTGGACATGACCGGCGTCGATATCCTCTCCATGGACGTGATCAAAAAAGCGGAAGAAATCCAAAAGCTGGCCAAGAGCGTTCAGGACAAAATGCGTAACCCCTACTGAGATCCCCTTCGGGCATCGCAAGTAGGCTTGTCATCGACCCAGAGCGAAGTCGGAGGGAATCTGTTGCTATGTTTTCGGACCGGGTGCCCCATTCAAGCCCGGTTTTGGCTTGAGTGGGGTAGTTCGAAATTGCTTTTGGGTGGCGCAGCGCTTCAGCGCTGCGGTAAAGGGCGCCGGTCACCGCGGCTTTAGCCGCTGAGGTAAGGGTTCGCATCACAGGACGTGCCTTCAGGTACCTCTACCACCACTTAGTTTCTCCTGAAACAAACGGTCAGTCCTTCTTCTTCTTTGGCTGATCTACGCGCTGGCGGCGTGGAGGCACGTAGTGAAACCGAATCAGATAAATATTGTTGCCTTTGCCGTGTTTCGCGACTTTGAGTAGATCAAGTATTCCCAGGAATCCTGATTCTTGCGCCAGTTCCGAAGTGATATCGGGAAGACCAATCGGTGTGATGGACTCGATCTCGATCTCACCTGCCCCCATGCGATAGCGTTTCCCGACCGTGACACGGGGGCTCATCCAAATCCGGATGCTGCAAGTGATATCCCCTCGAACAACTCCCTCGCGGAGACGTTTGGTGAAAACCATTAGACTGTTCCTTTTCTGGAGCTTGGGCCGTCCTAACCCGAATGAAACCTCACGCCGTGTCCCAACCTAGCGATGAACACGATCGCTAGAATCACAGCGGCGGCCATCCATCCCCAGCTGCGCTCGATCTCGGGCATCTGCAATTCGTTGCCGGGAGAGAACGAGCCGAAGGGCACCGTCCACATCCACGCCAACCCGGAGTGCCCGCCAAATGACGCAGCCGCAGCAGAAACCAGAATCAGTAGCCACCCTATCGGGTTCAGCGCACCCGCAACGCAGGAGAGGATTCCGGAAGTGAAGTAAGGCACGAGCGTGAGCCGGCGTGCGCGCCGCACACGAATCTCTGCATCTCTCCCCAGAAACGGACGCAACTCGCGCAAGCACAGAGGCACGAACAATAAGAAATAGGTAACCGCTCCCAGCGCAGTCAAGCCGACGCGCCACGCCCACGCCGGCTGCCATCCCGCCACCACATCGGCCCAGTCACCGAAGTTGCCGATACCGGAGAACAGGAAATATCCGCCTGCCTCGAACAGGTTAAAGGTCATCAGCAGCCAGAAGAAATAGCGCAAGGATGCGCTCTGCTTGACGGCGCGCGCGGCGGCCCAGAACAACGCTCCAAAGATCAGATTGGCGAGTGTCCCGCCCGCCGCCACCAGACGAGTGTCCACGTTACACTCAAAGTGCACAGTAGAGAGCACGAGTGGCTGCCCGCCCGTAGCTACGCACATGCCTCCGTGACCAAGTCCTTCATGGATGACATTCGCAATCACGCTGGCAACAATCGCGATCGCCGCGATGGTCAACAGATCGGGCTGGGTTGCTTCGCGCAACGTTGACGGATTGGATCCAGTTATTTCCATCGCGCGTTGACGGCCATGCGCTGCATTGTAGCAGCGCGGGTGGCCCACCCTTCATCAGTTTCAGGAATCTTGCCCGCGCTAACTGAACAGCCTATTGTTGCGTCAGAGTCCTATGAAGAGTCACCTTTCTTATTCGCTGATCTCTAGTTCGCTGACCCGGCCATTCGCGCTGCAACTGAAAAAGCTGCTGCTTCCAGCGATCTTTGCAGTGCTAATCGGTGCCGCGCTAATCGGTTTTGCAGCTAGCCCTTCCAAGGCTCAGTCCACAGCACCGCCAGCGCGCAAAACCAGCACACCCTACACCGGCGACCTCTCCATCTTCGAATCGCCGGGTCGCGAAGATCGCCTTCAAATTAATCGCGTAATGGACATCTTAAAGATCGCCCCGGGAAGCACGGTGGCCGACATCGGCGCAGGCTCTGGATGGTTCACGGTGCGCGCCGCCAAACGTGTTGGCCTGCAGGGTGGAGTGTATGCCGTCGAAATCAGTCCGGATGCCATCGCTTACATCCAGAAGCGAGTCAAGAAGGATGGCCTCGGCAACGTGCAGACCATTCTTGGCAAGAGCGACGACCCTCTGCTGCCCGCCGGAAAAATAGATGCAGTCCTGTTCCTCAAGGCCTATCACGAAGTGGCAGAGCCAGTTGCTCTGCTGCAACACCTGCGCCAGTCGCTTGCCCCGAACGCGAGAGTCGGAATCATCGACCGCAACGGCAATGGCGAGGACCACGGAGTCGCCGAGAAGATCGTCGTCGCCGAAGCGCAACAAGCAGGCTACAAGCTAGCGGAGCGCTACGATTTCGTGAAAGACGGTATGGATTACTTCCTGGTGTTCGAAGCGAAATAAAGCTCGAAGCAAAATAGTGTTTGAAGCGAAATAGAGCTTTTCTATATGACCTGAGTCTTGATGCCGGAGATGTCAATCTCTCTGATACAACCAGGACAAGGATGCGAGGCTGAACAGGTCTATGCCGGGTGCCCCACTCAAGCTTTTTTTGACTTGAGTGGGAATGTTTCGGTAGAGCATGCCTTCAGAGCCTGCCCTGAGCGTAGTCGAAGGGCATGCGTTACGATTCCACAACAATCGGGGCTTTAGCCCCCGAGGTATCATGAAAGGCTTGTCATCCCGAGCGAAGAGAGGGATCTGCTCTTCTGCTTTTGGGCGGCGCAGGGCTTCAGCTCTGCGATCCCGCTGCCCGAAACGGACGGCTTAAGCCGCTGAGGGTAGGCTCAACAGAAGTGGAACAACGTCCGCCAATGCGCAACCGCCTGCCCGGATGGGCAGAGACAGAACGCGTCGAGATGGAATGCGATTGGGCAGCGAGGCAGCGGGAACGGCCAACCGGAAGGCTATGTCCGGCGCTGGTACTACCCCACTCAAGCCAAAAGAGGGCTGGCGTGCGCCATCCGTCCATTCGGCGCGCTTTCGCGACTTTGGGTTTCTTGCTTGTCGACTACTTTGCAGGCACAATGGTACACGCGCTAAGGACTTTCGTTCGTGAATTCAGGGGGTTCAGCCCCTTCAACACGACCTCAGCCTGGTCCAACATCGCCCCAGGGGTGCCTACCACGGTCCACTCCTTCGGAGATGTGAGCGAGGAGGACGTAATCACCAGGTTACTGTTGGACGAAACGGGGGGGAAAGTTGGAGTGAAATAATCCCCCGTCAATACAACGCGTACCGTCTTTGTAGCACCGTCTAAAGTCATGCTTTTTGTGCACGTCCTCAAGTCGGGAGGGCCGTCGTCATCGTAATTAGCGGTCGCTTCCAAAGTTTGCGTTGGATCGCCCAGCAACAAGTCTGCGGTGTAGTGGGGGAAGTACACGCTTCGCTCAATTCTTGCCTGCACTAAACCATTCGTGAGCACTCTGAATTCGTTAAGATCCAAGTCAACCGCGGGATTGGGCGGCAGCTGTTCTGTCAATACATGTCCATCGATCAAGAGTGTGTGGGATGCCCCGGACCTGAACCCTTGACCGAAGATCTGGAGCAACAGGGACGGCCTTCCACTGGTTCCGGCCGTCGCTTGCGTCGCTCGATCATAGACGGGTGTAACTCGTGAAATAGCCAACCCCGGATAGAACATCGGCGATACTTTAGGGAGGCAGTCTATAGCGAAGCAGTCTATCTTACTTTGGATTCGGAAGTGCTCGCTATCAGAGACCCAGATGGTGAATGCGTTGATTACGGACGCATGTGCCGGCGTGATGAGCGCAATTCTGGGCGTGCCAACAAACGTCGCAGGCATGAGGAACGACATGAGGATGGTCTTCCCACCTACAAGTTCGTAAACCCCTTGCACTCCATTGTCGCCGGCATTCGGAGGAACATTGAACGCGGTTTGTTCCAGCAAGGGCTGGCCCAGGGACACAACTTTTTGCAGCGGCGTACCGTTGATCAGTACCCCAACCTGTGCGCTGAATGTCCCTCCAAGTTCGACCGTAATCCGTTGTCCCGCCTGCACCGGTTTGAAATATGCGGCGTCGACATAGAAACTATCGGCTCCGTTCGGAACCTCTAAATCGTAAGTAACCTTTCTGCTGCAATCCTCGTCGCTATCCTGGACGTCCCCAAACTGAAACGGATCTTCTGGGACCCTTCTCCGGCGATAGCCACAGCCAATACCCTCCAGTCGGATAACCCGCGTGCTGCTGGGCACTACAAGAACGGCGTAGGTCGTTCGCAGGCCCGGCGCCATCCTCTTGGTTCCGGGCAGAGGCCCGAACGTCCAACCAAATGTTTCCTGGCCCTTGCCGAATGCGGAAGCATACGCCTCCTGCTGAACAAACTGATCATATTTGTCCCGTTGCTGTTCATACCGGGCCTTCCCGCCCAGACCGCTAATCAGTCCGAATAGGCCTGCGAATCCGTAGGCTCGCGAGGAACTATGTGCCTCCGCTACATTCAACGCGCTCTGTCTTGGAATTAGATCTAAGGAATAAGCTTGGGAATACGCTTGGCCGTCAGCATCTTGCTTGTCACCGCTTGCAACCCGGGCGACATCAAAATGCCACGCGCTCCGCCAGCGCTTGAAATGCATCTTTTCTTGGGCTGTCATTTCTTGGGCAGCCAAGCTGCCACATTGCTGAGATCGGACAAGTGGTCTCACGTCCAACTTTTTGAGGTTGAAAAACTTCACCAGTGGATCCTCGGAAGCCGAGGAGTCCGAAGCCGCAGTCTCGGCGGAATTAACGTCGTTGCATTGATTGAACGCCGCTATCAGCTTCAGTTCGTCCAACTCAGGTGGCCGAAGATCTTGCCCTACCTCCTTGTCGGCCGACCTCGCTTCATCGTCCCTCCCCTTTGCCGTCACCAAGTCCGTAAGCCGCCACCAGGTCTGCACCAGGTGACTTCCCCAAAAAGCAGCCACATCCGGGTAAGGCCGAAACTTCTGGGTTACATAGATGCTCTGTGGCAGCTCGACAAACACAACCTGTTTTCCGGGCCCTGCTTCATCTCGCAGGAGGGTCAGCTGCTTCGCCACAATTTCGTACTGCAGGTTGATGTAGTTGTCCAGCTTGATGGAAGCTTGCAGCTTGCTGTTGTTGAGACCCTGGGGAAGGCCCTTCAGCATCGTGTCGAACGTCGAGTTGGGTCCGATCGCAGACTGGTTCGTCTCATCTGTTGTCGGGAGCGTACTTGTCAGACTGCCGAGTGTCGGCTCCGTTCCCATCGCTTGGGACACAGAGGTCGTTTCGGTATCAACAGCCGCCTGCTCACTCTGGATTCGGGTGATCTCCGCATTCAGTAACTGGGTTTTCGCCGTGTCCGCTGACGGGGTCAGCGCTAGTTGATATCTTGCAGCAGCCAATTGATCGCCTAAAACCGCCTGGCGGCTGCGTAGTCCGTCCAGCTGGCTTCTCAGCCGATCGAAGTGCGCCATATCAGCGTTGTACTGGCTGATCGCGACCGTGTTTTTCTTTCCCGTCACCGCGTCGTACTGGACTTGGGCTGTGAGCAGAGATTTAATAGCCTCCAGCCGGTATCCAACCAACTCATTGGCATCCAGTGAATCGGGCTGAGTAGCCGCTAGGCCAAGGTCGTGGGCGCGGTTCTTCTCCAGCAGATAGTGCGCCTGTTCCATGGTCCACACGTTCGGTTTTCCAAGGGTTACGATCACACTCGGAGCAGACGCGTTGCCTTGCGATTCCCCCTGGCTAAAAGCAATTCCAGGGAGCAAGATCAAGAGGGAAACAGCGATAACTTCTGGACGTCGCATCTATTCTCCTATCTCGTGGAGCGGATCGAAGACGGTAGGCCCATGCTAACCTATGCAATAAGAGCAAAGTGTTAGCCACCCTTACGCGGCACAACATGGACCTCACACTCAGGTAAAATCAAGAGATTCCACCACTGAAAAATCAATGGCGGCGGGGGGAGGCCAACAAATTACTTTGATATCGAGGATAAGTCAACAAGAATCGGAACAAACTGTGGGAGGGCCTACAACGAGCGTGGTTCGGAATCGAAATCCAATTGTAGTCACGGCCCCTACCCCATTCAGCCAAAATCCCTCGGACTGCCGGGTGCGCCGTTCTTCGCGTACTTTGCGAAGAGCCTGCCCTGAGCGAAGTCGAAGGGGCGGGAATGAGAGATGTTAGCGTAACGGAACGACGTAAAGGGTTGGGTCAGCAGTATCGCTTCCCGGCTGTGCCGACAAGATCAAAAACGGAGTCTGGGTCGTGTTCCGTTTAAGACACTAGAACCGACGGAAGAGTGGGCCACGCCGCGGATAGCCGAAAGCCTCTAACCCCCCTGTTTTTTCCGCAGGAGCGCGGACGGGATCCCAGGTTCGAGATGCCCGTCCGGCGTGGCAGTATTTGTTACGGAGTACAGCCGCCGACATAGGCGCAACCGGTGGTTTCGAAGAAGAGCGAATGTAGGCCCTGATAGCCGCCGCTGCCCTGATTGACCAGTTCGATGTTCTGGTCGCGGCCGTCATCGGTCATGGTTAGGACCTGGGTCGTGGTCGTCTGCGAGCCCGGATAGAAGGGCTTGCCTGCCAGGGTCAACACCTCCGCGCCTTCGAAGGAGAGGTTGATGGTGTTGGCCAAGGGAGACAGTCCGTCTATCTCGCCCGAATTGCTGTACGGTGGCCGGAAGACGATCCAGTTCGCAGACCGGCCGGTTTGCGCCGGTAAGCAAGGGTTGGGAAGCACATAGGAGTTGTAGGTGAGGGTTCTCAGGTCCTCGATGAATGCCGAGCCGTTGTTGCACCCACCGAAGGCGTGGATTTCCGTGTAGAAGCTGTCTCCTGGATTGAGGGCAAAGGCCTGGTTGAGAGCAGTGCCCCAGCCGAAAATGGCGGCGTACACGCTTGGTCCTCCGTTATAACAATAAAAGGCTTCCTCTACTCCGGTTGTTTCCCCCGGCTGGAACAAAGGATTGCCGGTGGCAGGGCTAAAAAACACGTAGCCGTCGATCCCGACGAGACTCATCGATTCATACCAGCCATCGGTACAACTGCTGTTAGCGAAAGGCTGCGAAACCACTGGGACGCTGATTGTGGACCACATATCAGCGAAGGAACCGCTACTCCACTTGCCGACGCCGCTCTTGAGGATCACGCCACTGGCCTCGGCGTTAGAGACACTGGTTGCCAGTTGGGACCCGAGTGCTTCTGCCGTGTGTGCCGGAGGGGCAAGCGGCATGCCGTGGTTCGGGAGTTCGCGCGCTTTCAGTTCGCCGTGCCAGCGAATTTTGGCGGCGATCATGGCGCGCTCCCACATGCGATAGTGGTCGGGCTCGGCCTGCTTGTCAGGCCGGGTAGGGAAGCCGTAGCTGGCGAGTTCTACGTCCGAAGCGGTCAAAGGATTGAAGCCCTTGGGCGCGTCGGGATACGTGTAGATTCCGTTGATATTCGTGGGCACGTTGGCCGCGGAGATATACAGATTCCGGGCCACATTGTTCTGCGCGGTGGCGAGAGTTGCGAAGCTCAGGGCCAGCGTCAGAATCACGGATGAGATGGTGGTGATGCGCGTCATAAAATCCCCCTTTTCCTTCCTTCCTTACTTACGTGAGTTCTTCCTCACCCTTTATCAGCGCAAAGTCACCACGGATTTAATCATTGCCAGTGAAAATAAATTCCGGGAAACCGGGGGGCAGGGGAAATCTGGGGACGGACGGGAGGTTTCTTTCGATCTGATCGAGTCCCATCAGGCAGCCATCCGCGCCTAGGAAACTCTGATTAACTCTTGAAGCCTTTACTCTTGAACCCCTGATTAACTTTTAAGATTTGTCATCTAAGATTTGTCATCCTGAGCGTAGCGAAGGACCTGCTTTTCGTCGAAACACGCCGCCGCCAGATCTTGGCATGGCGGGTGGCCCAGCCTTTGATCTTCCTAACTGGATCAGACAAGGGGTGCCCCATCCTTTCGCGTTCTGTGCGAAAGAGCTGGCCCTGAGCTTAGTCGAAGGGGTGGGGCACCCATCTGTCCGGAATGAGGATGCGGTGATCAAAACCTAAGCCACCCGCCCCCGAGCCTCTCCTCGGAAGGCGGGTCGGATTAGGTGCAGACTCAGTCCTTCCCGAAGAAGGTGCCAAATGGTGGCGTAATGCCCACATAGTCGCCGATCTCCTTAGCATCGTAAGGCGCATCGAGTTGGTTGGGGCCCTTGCCGACGACGCCGACCTGGCCGTAACTGAAAAGAATAGCTCCCTTCCGGTCGATCTCGATCACTTGGTTGTTGTATTGATCGCTGATGAGAGTGCGTCCATTGCACAAACGGATGGCGCGAGTGGGCAGTGGATTCGCAATGCTGCCGGCACGGGTGTTGGTGACGTACTTGAACACGACGTTGCCAGTGGAATTGATTTCGATCACGCGGTTGTTGTTCGAGTCCGTGATGAGTGTGTTGCCATTGCACAGACGGCTGGCAAAAGCCGCGCCGCTCAACAGGCTCGTGTTATCCGGCGCATATTGCCAGACAACTTGCTTCTTGCGGTTCACCTCAATCACGCGATTGTTGTTCTCGTCGGCGATCAGGATGTCTCCGTTTTCCAGCAGTTCGGCGCTGTTGGGGTTATTCAACTCGTTCGGACCCGACCCGCTCTTCCCGGTCGTGCCGTATTGCCAGACGATTTGCTTCTGTTGGTTGATCTCGATTACCCTCTGATTCCCTTGATCGGTAACGAGAATGTTTTTGTTCGGAAGAAAGGTCGTCTGCACAGGAGTATTCAGCTGGTTCGGACCTGACCCAGTCACGCCACCCTCGCCATATTGCCAAACGATCTTTCCAGCCTGATCGACGACGATTACGCGGTTGTCCGGGCAGCCGTTTTTGAAACAGTTGGCCTCGTAGATCGTCGGAGTGCCAGCAGGAGCGCCCGTGCCAGCGATGAGCGTCAGATTACCGATCCGCTGTGCGTCATTGGTTCCGACAACGGAATGCGGCCCCGGCGTGCTGGAGCCGTTGCCAAATGACCATACGACCGCACCAGTTGTGGGGTTCACCTCGATGACGCGGTTGTTGAACTGATCTGCAATGAGAATGTTGCCAGGCGTGTTGAACGCGTTTCCCTGACCTTCGGCGAATTGACAGCAGGCAAACAGAATCGCGACAACCCACACCGACATGTAAGTCGTTTTCGCTTTCACTTGAAACCTCCGGAGTGGATTTGAGGCTAGTATCGGGAGCCCCGTATGCACTAGCTATCCCTTGGAGGCTGTAGATCACCGAAGGCGATTCGGTAGAGAGGTCCGGATAAAGGGGGAGATTCAGTGAGCTGGTGGCCCAGCTTCTGATCTTCCTGATTAGATCTGGAAGGGGTGCCCCATCCTTTCGCGCTCTGTGCGAAAGGGTAGGATTCGAGAACGCCGATACAACGGTGTTTTCGAACCCTTGAAGGTTTCGTTGATATTCACAAAATGGAACACATGATCCGCATCCGCGTTGTCTACTCCCACCCCTTCGACTACGCTCAGGGCAGGCTCTTGCAAGAGACACAAGGATGGGGCACCCTTTGTCCAGTATGAGCCGAGAGATCAAGATCAAGGCCTGGGCCACCCGCCCAGGACGTTGTCTTTGATCGCGCTGGTTGTGCCAGCGAATTCAAAGGCCTGGGCCAGACGCCTTCCACTTGTTCAGAAATGCAAGTACGTCCTCGGGGTCCATTGAACGGGTTGACTCCCACTCGCCATTTTCCTGCGAATACAGCAGATTGCCGTCTGCGCCGAGAATGGCCAGCGCTGGCACGCCTTTTTCGAGCGGAACCTTGTATTCGGCTGCCACATCATGGTTCTTCTTCCCGTCATCGCCAATGTCCACATGCACAACCAGGAAATTCTTTTGCAACAGCGGAGCAATATCCGCTTGATGAAATGCCTGATCGAGCACGTGACAGTCGTAGCACCAGTTTGCGCCGAAGACCAGGATTACGCGCTCATGATTTTTCTTCGTCTTGGCCACTGCTTCCTGGATTTCGACTTTGGCGTCCGCGTCTTTGTCATAGAGATTCGGGTTCCGATGGAGGGCTGGGGGCATTTTCACCACATCGGAGTGCGCAGCCATCACGATCCGCCACCTATCGCCTTGTTGTTGCCACACTTGCTGCTCGTTGACGTAGCGCGTTCGCGGACCGTCCGCCGTTGGCATCTTTAAGGAAACTGCCAAGACCAGGATATGGAGCCCCTTGCGGTCCGCTTCTTCCACAGTGTTAACTTCGAAGTCGGTCGCGCCAGAAGCAACGAGCTTTTGCCAGAAATCGGTCTCCGGGGCGATGTCGGGTGTCGGCTCTTGGCCCTTGCCCATGAACTCTGCAGGCGGGTCCGTCGAGTACAAACCCGGTAGCGAGCCGATGGCCGTAGCCGTCAAGGAGGCCTTCCACTTTGCCATCCCGTCGAATTCAACCGGCGCGGTTTGCGCGAGCGACGACACAGAAAGAAGGAAGAAAGTAGAAAGAAAGATCGCGGAAAGAACACGGTTGGTCATCGGAGGAGCCTCGCCGGGATTATATGGAGAGTCATTGCTTGTGAGAAGAGAAATCCAGGAGTGACGACTGGGCCACCCGCCCTGCACACTCCGCCCTGCACACTTCATGATTTGTCATCCCGAGCGAAGAGAGAGCCTGCCCTGCTCTTGCCGAAGCCCCGAGCGCAGCCGAGGGGGAAGTCGAAGGGGGATCTGCTCCTTCCGCTTTTGGGCGGCGCAGGGCTTCAGCCCTGCGATCCCGCTGCCCGAAACCGACGGCTTTAGCCGCTGAGGGCAGCCTCAACAGAAGCGGAACAAGTTCCGCCAATGGCGGGTGCCCTATCCTTGCATTTTTGCAAGGGTGGGTAACGATGCTGCTGATGCGATATTGTACGTTCTGTTGTGTGAACATTCCCACTCCCACCCTTATGTGTTGGTTGTGCAGGCGAGTTTAAAATCCTGGATCCAGTCTTGATTAGGCGAATAAAAAGCGTATAGTTGAACAATGCCAATAACATGTCGAGGCGAATTTAGTGAAGAAACAAAGCAGCAACTTCGCGATAAGTACAAAAACGATCCAAGCGCATTGCTGTTCGAACGGTGTCCGCTTTGCGACACCAGCATTGTTGCCGAGAATAAGGGCGGTCAATGGGTACCAGAGACGCACAGCCCGCCCGTAAAGCGAGTTTACAAAGGCGCTGGTGGCAAGCGCGTTGTTGGTAAGACATTGATCCGTGGATGCAAGTATCAGTCAACACGTTCCAAGAAAAGTAAGAAAAGCCCTGCAACAAAGCGAAATGTTTACAAGAGGTAAGTACAGCCACACAAGAAGCCTTGGGAGGTAAACGCTAGTGGAGACTAACAGCTTGGAATTTGTGTGCAAATGTGGAGTTAAACGCCGCGTGGATATTGAGGCGCCGCGCCCCGGCGTCAGACAATTCGAACCAGTTTTCTTACCGGCGCATTGCAGTAAGGATGTAGAACACCCTATACCGGGGCCGATCATTCAAGTGTGGGAGGAACGTTGAAACCGGAGAAGCCCGGGAACAGCGAGGACGTTCCCCGGTTCCTGAGCAATTTGAATCAGTTGAAGCGCCGTTCCGTCGGCGTTACACTAGCGCCATGGGCGTGACGCCAGCGACTTCTGCCGCCGGAGGGCAGGGCGAGACCTTCACAGCGAGCCGCTGGACGAAGGGCAACTTCTTTTTCCCCACCAGGCTCGTCATCAGCTCGCAGCGGGTCAGCCGCGTGAAGCCGCGCCTTTTCGGCAGCAACGAAGAGAGCATCGCCATCTCAAAGGTCGCGTCCGTACACATCTCCACCGGTGTATTTTGGTCCGACATTCGCATCGAGTCCACCGGTGGCACCGACCCCATCGTCAGTCACGGACATCGCAAAGCCGACGCGCAACGCATCCGCGACCTGATCGAGTCCCATCAGGCAGCCTTCCGCGCCTAGGGAAACTCGGATTAACTCTTGAAACTCTGATTAACTTTTAAGATTTGTCATCCTGAGCGTAGTCATGCCTTCACTTTGTGAAGGCATGACGGAGTCGAAGGACCCCTAGGGGCTGAGAGTGGCAAGACACTCGCAAGCTTTCTCATGAGGAAGCCGCACCGTGAGAAAGCGTGCGAGAGTGAAGTGACGTAAAGAGGGCAGGGGTCCTTCGCTGCGCTCAGGATGACAAATCAGTTAAGGAGCATCTCCGCCAGTATCCCGCGCGCGGCCGCCGCTGGATCGCTGGCATCCTTAATTGGTCTTCCCACCACGATGTGGGACGCGCCTGCCGCAATCGCTTCGGCGGGGGTTACGACGCGCGCTTGATCTCCGGCTGGGCTGCCGGCGGAACGCACGCCCGGAGTCACCAGCAGAAAATCTCTCCCAAACTCCGCTCGAAGCTGCCGCGCCTCGCGTGCGGACGCGACAATGCCATGGCACCCATCAGCCAGCGCGATCGCCGCCAGCCGCAGCGCCTGATCCAGCACATGTCCGCGCACCCCAATTTTTTCGAGGTCGTCATCTTCCATGCTCGTCAGCACCGTGACGGCCAGTACCTTGACCGCCATCCCTGGCATGCCCGAACGCGACCGAGCCGCATCCACCGCCGCGCGCAGCATTTTGCCGCCGCCGGAGGCGTGTACCGTCAGCATATCTACGCCCAGCTTGGCAGCTTCGGCCACCGCTCCGCCCACCGTGCTCGGAATGTCGTGGTATTTGAGGTCGAGAAAGACTTTCTTCCCGGCAGCGGTCAGGTCGCGCACCACCTGCGGACCTTCGGCGGTGAACAACTGCTTCCCAACTTTGTAAAAGACAGCGGATTCGCCAACCGCGGAGACGAGCTTCCGAGCCTCCGCCGCGGAAGAAACATCCAAGGCAATAATCAGGCGCTCGCGCTGATCCATTGCCTTGGATTGTACTGAGTTTGTAAGGTGAACGCTATCGCCGAACGCTACTGCCGGCGCAACAGCGCCAGGGTCTGCGGAGCTTGGAGCGCGCCAGTCTGAACGCTAATGGTCCGGGCGAGTATCTGCCTCTGCAGAGCTGGGCTGATGGAAGCGTTCCGGATGGCCGCCTGTTGCGCTAACGTCCTTTTTTCAGGAGCCAGATCCAGCCTTACGCGCTGGATGCCCCTGCCACTCATTCCGAGCACATGGGCGGCACCATAGGAAAGGTCGATGATCCGTCCGTCCACGACCGGTCCCCGGTCGTTGACCCGTACGATCACGGCCCGGCCGTTGCGCAGGTTCGTCACTCGCACCCGTGTCCCCAGAGGAAGTGAAGGGTGGGCGGCGGTTAGGTCATACATATCGTAGGGCTCGCCGCTAGCAGTCGATTTCCCTTGAAAGTAGTCTCCATACCAGGAAGCTGTACCTACCTGGTAGGGGTGGACATGGTGAGGCTTTACTCTTTCAGCCATGGCCCGGCTCGCGGCCAGAGTAGCTTTCTGCTGCAGTTCGAACTGTTCTTCCGTAATGCTGGCTTCCGGTTTTTCGGGCCCGTGCGTGGCTCCCAGACTGGCTAACGACAGGAACAATGCCAGTCCGTAAGCGATCATCCTTCTCATGCACTCACCTCAATTTTCAAAGTCAGCGGTCGATTCGACGACTGTCCAGCTCTTAATGTTCATCAATGGTAAAGGCCAGAATCGACGTAAGTCAAGGCACTTTGTCGATTACTTTTCAATCATCGAGGTCATGTTACTTAATGTAATACTTTATATATATTCGTTTATCAAATTGTATTTATGGATACTTACTTTGTTTTACTACGGCGAGTAAAACTTGCCGATATCATCGTATCTATATGTTTCTAAAAGACTTGATTCGGTGGTTACGGTAACAATAGTGAAATCAGCAACTTACCCGGAGATTTACGGCCCGGATGGTTACTATTGAGCAAGTTCGTAACCACGAAAAAGCCTCAGTCACCCTCATGGCACGCCTCTCAGCAAGGGACTTGCCACTGCAAGAATTTCAGATACAGTCGAAGCGTATGCCCTTGACGCCTCCGGTCGTGCTAACCATTGCCGGCTTCGACCCTTCCTCGGGAGCTGGCATCACGGCCGACATCAAAACCATCGCGGCTCACGGCTGTTACGGGGTCGCTTGCATCACGGCGCTGACAGTGCAGTCCACCAGTGGTGTCCGGCGCACCGAGCCGGTCTCTGCCGGGCTCGTTCTGGAGACACTGGAAGAGCTGGCGCGCGATATCCCCATTGCCGCCGTACATATAGGGATGCTGGGGGACCGCAATGTGACCTCAGCCGTGGCCGGGTTCCTGGCCGAGCACGATCTCCCGAACATCGTCCTTGACCCGGTGCTGCGGTCGTCCTCGGGTGCCCCTCTGCTCGAGCCGAAGGGTGCGGCCATCCTGGTGGAGCGGCTGCTGCCCATGGCGACGGCTATCACGCCAAATGTTGACGAAGCGGCTCATCTGACGGGACTTAGGGTAACGAATGTGGACGAGATGCGGGCGGCGGCGGAGCATCTCCACAGCATGGGCTCAGCCAACGTAGTGGTCACGGGCGGCCATCTCGAGCGGGCTATCGATGTGCTTGGGTTTACCACGCCCGGCGGCAATTTCGAGTTCGAAGTCTTTCAGTCGCCCCGGCTGGCAACGACTTCGACGCACGGAACCGGATGCGCCTTCGCCACCACGCTGGCCTGCCAACTGGCACTGGGGCGCAGCTTGCCGGAAGCTGTCCTCCTTACAAAAGCTTACGTGGCAGCGGCGATTGCCAACGCGCATCCGCTGGGGAAGGGGCATGGCCCGGTGCATCATCTATACAGGATGAATGAGCCTTCGCGGCGGCTGGCGCGGGTCGATACCGTCGGGACGCCTGACCACGATTAACGATCACATTAACGATTTGGAGCTGCGCCATGGGACAAGAGATCGCGTGCAAGATTCGCTATCGGCGACGGACGTTTGTGGGGAAGGCTCACCTCGAGACTGACCACATACTCTTTCGTGGGGGCGACCGGCTGAAGGTCATGTTCGAGGATCTGACGAGCGTGACGGCGGCTGACGGAATTCTGAAGCTGGAGTTTGCGGGTGGTCCGGCGGAATTTGAGTTGGGGGTGGCGGCAGAAAAGTGGGCACAGAAGATTCTGCACCCGCCGTCGCTGCTGGAGAAGCTGGGTGCGAAGCGCGGCCTCGATGCCCGGTTGGTCGGAGAGTTCAACAAGGAATTCCGCAAAGAGCTGCTAGCCGGCGGAGTGAGAGAGGCCGCCGGCAAAGTGAACCTGATCTTCTTCGCGGCAGAGCAAGCTGGAGATCTGGCGCAGATTCGAAAATTGGCTGCCGGGTTGAAACCGTCCGGAGGGTTGTGGGTTGTCTATCCCAAGGGCGTGACGGTGATTCGCGAGATAGACGTGATCGAGGCAGGGCGGGAGGCCGGGTTGAAGGACGTCAAGGTGGCGCGGTTTTCCGAGACGCGTACGGCGCTGAAGTTCGTGATACCCGTAGCGAAGCGCTGACAGGCTCTCTGAGATAGACCCGTCTTTTAGTCGCTGAGGGGATGTGTAAAAAACAAAGGCCAGCCACGCTGTAGGGCTGGCCTGTATTCTTAATACAGAACAAACTACTGCGCTGGAGTCTGCGCCACAGACTGGGCCGCCGGCATGCTGGCCGTAGTCTGCGCCGCTGGAGCCGCCACCGCATCCGAGGCCCCAATCTTCACCGTCGCCAGAATCTTTTCCAGACGATCGAAGACCCTATCACGATCCACGTGCTTCATGCCCGCGCCTTCACGTGCAACGGTCGTCACGTTCAGCGCGAACTCGTAGCAGGCGCCATTCTGGAACGAGCGAAAATACTTTGCATCACTCTGGCGCGCCCCCTCGCCGGTAACGGTTTCGGTCGCATGCAACTCCGCATCGCCCAGCATCCGCTTGGAGACTTCCGCCGCCACAGCGGGTTTTACGTCCGAGATCACCTTTGTGGCCGGAACTGCAGCAGCTACAACCGGCGCAGCGGGAACCGTTGCAGCTTGTCCCGACACAACCGGAGCAACTACGGTTTTCGTCTCTGTTGCCGAACTTGTTTCCGAACCTTTCACTGAACCTGGCCCCGAACCTGCCGCCGAGAATTCCCCACACTGCTCCGCCGTAAGCGCCTTATTCACGCTCACGCCGAAAAACGCGGAAGCAAAGTCGGTATTCGGAAACGTCGTCTCCGGAAGCTCGACCGCAGCCAGAGCTACTCCGCCGGACTGCGCAGAGTTCACCGGCAACGGGCTAGTAGCGATAATCTCGTTTGCGGCATCTCCCGTTTCAATCGCATACTTGCGCGGGTACTCAAAAGAAACGCCATAGGTTTTGTCGTCATAAGTCACGGTCGAGGGCCGCTTCTTCACGACTTTCTTGATTGTTGGATTCGGAGCAGCCTTCGCTACTTCTGACATGGCCATGCTGGGATCCGCGACATGCGGCGGCGTCAGCGGAATCTGACTGGTTGCGCTGACTGGCTTCGGTTTCTCACTGGAGCAGCCAACGGTTATGGAACAAGCAAGTACTAGCGCAGCGAACACAACCGCGCCGCTGTTTTTTCCAAAAACATAGTTCCCCCAAACGACAGAGCTTGGGGATTCTGCAATCTTCTTTACTGCGTCAAAACGGTTCATGGCAACCACCTCCTGCTGCTGGGCAGCGTTAAAGAAGAATGCACGGAGAGAGCCATGAGCGAGTTCGTTGATTTGGCGGGGGTTAGCGTGAGGCGGGCATTCGTCCGCCGTGGGGAAGCAGACACGCTGTTGGCGGGACGACACGTTCCGCAAGCCGGGCAAGCTTTCTCAGAGGTAGCTGAGCCACCAGTCCTTGCGGCGCGCCTTGAGGTCCGCGAACCACGCGCACGGAAAATAGAGCAGCACAATCGCCAGCGCCCACATGGCGTAAACGAACGGCAGCCCATGCCCGTAACCCGGTGGGTTCGGGGCTGCCCAGAAGGCCCCGTGCAGCAGCCATGAGGTGGATTGGTGGGTGAGCACAGCCGCCGCAAGGGCCATCAGGTGGATCACGAAAATATGAAGCGTGTAATAGAAGAGCGGGACCCGGCCGAAGACCAGCGTCCAACGGCCCAGCGCGTTGAGCCGTCCTCCCTCGGTCGCGCGATCCAGCCACGCCAGCATCAGGAGCATCGGGCCCAGCGTCATCAGCAGGTACTGCAGCGACGGTGGATACTTGGCCACGTTGAAAAAGGAAATTACAGTCAGCGTTAAGTTTGGAAAGTGCTGCCACGGCCCCGGGGACAGTTGAATTCCGAACTGCAGCCCGGGCGCCAGATTGCCATACACTCCTGTGGCTCGCAGCAGGACAAAGGCGGCTGTTGCGCCCGCGCCGATCGCAAACATCGTTCGCTGTCGTTCCGCTGCCGGCCGGCGCACAATCGCGCCAAACGCGTAGCCCGCCGCCATCACGCCCACCCACGGAATAAGTGTGTAGAGAACAAAGAAGGTGGATTGTGTTCCGGGAATTGGTATCGGGCCGGGCACGTGCAGAAGAGTCCACAGCCATGCAAACCTCCCGAATTGCTCGGGGGTCACGCGGTCGGTCAGATTGTGCAATACGATCACCGCAATCCCGAACGCGCCTAGCCACTTCACCGGCAGCCGCACCAGCAGCGCCATCAACACCATGCACCCGCCCAGGCAGCTGATCACTACGAATCCGATCACTATGCCTGGAACGAACGTCCACGCAAAACTCAACACTGTGAGTTCCAGAAACACCAGCCAAAGTCCGCGCGTCCAGAAAAAATGTGAAATTTGCCCCACCGTTTTACCGCGGCCGAGCGCGAGATACGCTCCTGTACCCGCCAGAAAGAAAAACGTTGGCGCGCAGAAGTGCGTGATCCAGCGCGTGAAGAAAAGCCATCCGTACGTACGCGCCAAAGCTTCCGGCGGGAACGTGAGGTAAGAGAAGTAATCGCGCACATGATCGAGCGCCATGATCACCATGACGATCCCGCGCATCAGGTCGACAGAAACGATGCGATCCGAGCGCAGCAATCCGGCAGCGGCCGAGGTTGGAGTAGCGATTTGCGGAGGTTCCGCGATAGTGGTGGAAGCCATGGATGACCCTCGCCCGGCGGGCTCATCCCGCCGGGCGAGGGCATAATACCACCTTATGAAGTCAGCAATTAGGGTAGTGGTGTAGTTTAGTAAATTCACTCCGCCGGCATTGTCATTCCGAGCCAGGTTTATCGGCGAGGAATCTGCCCTTGCCGGCAAAATAGCAGATTCCTCGCGCGATACTACCGCGCTTCGGAATGACAATTTTGAAGAAACATCAGACTGCACCACTACTGGCCGAGCGTAGCGAGAGCCTGCCCTGAGCTTGACGAAGGGAATCCTCTCTTGCGAGAAAACCTGCCTTCCCCGTTGCCTACCCCTTGCCGTGAAACAGAATCCTCACCGCGTTACGGTACGTTTTGCATTGGTGTTGCGGAATCGTGATCCAGTTTCATCGATTGGGTACGGTTTACTGGTTCAGCGATTCCTTGGTACCGCCAGTTTGCGCCGTCTGCAAGCCCAGTGTGTTCATGGGCTTGGGGACATATGGCGCGCCTGACCCATCGTCTTCCATACCGTTTCACGGCAAGGAGTTTCGTAGCGTGATCACAGGCGCCTGTAATCACCTGCAATAATTCTCAAGGCGGAACATTCTTAAGTCAAATTATTTGTTTAGAATTTTGCAGGGCTAAGATGGCACTTTGCTTTTGGGCGGCGCAGGGCTTTAGCCCTGCGGTCACTGGTTAGTTTTGAAATACCGGCTTTAGCCGCTGAGGGTAGATGTTTAAACCCTTACCTCAGCGGCTGAAGTCGCGCCAAATATTGGTGGGGTATCGCAGGCCTGAAGGCCTGCGCCGCCCAAAAGCTCTTGCTGGACAGCCCCAAACAAGCCAAAAGAGGGCTTGATTGGGCCACCAGACCTCGGCCCCGCCCGTCGAGTACAATGCCAAGACGAATTCTGACGGTGTTGCTTCTTGTTAGAGCATTGCGTCACGAGGAATGACAATGTTCACGAATAAGTTCGCACGTTGTGTTTGCGCAGTCGCGATGTTGCCCAGTTTGCTGCCACAGCATTTCGTCCTAGCGCAGACAACTACACGCGAATCCGCAGGTTCAGGAAAGGCGGAAAATGCCAGGAAAAGCGCTGACGCAGACCGCTTTTCTCCCGCGATCACCGTCTCTACGACAGGATCTTCCACGCAAATGACTTTTAGCGTGCAGCATAGAAACCTAACCTTCCGTAATGACACTGGTGAGGCTGTGGCGGTTTTCGACATTACGATTTCGGGGCCAACGCAACTGGCCTTCTCCAAAAAGCTCACGGTGCGCGGACTCAACGAGGTAAAGGGCGACCCGGCTGCTATGCGCGAGTTCATGGATGTTTCGAGCGCGGTCTCGCACACGATTCAACTGCGGCCCGGTCACTACGACGCAATCGGAAAATGCACGGACATAAATGGTGTTGCCCGCGTGATGCTGTGGCATGGCAGCTTCGATGTGGGCGGAGATGGACAGACGCAAGCTGACTCCGCAACGCGTGCTACCGCGACCACTCAAACCGCGCCACAGCCGAAAGCCTCGACAGCGAAGACCGCTCAGGCCGCAGGCCTGCCGGAAACGATGAAGTTCATGCAAGATAGCATCAATGGGAACAACGTTTTGAAATACCGCATTGAGTTTGTGAATAGCAACGGAGACAGACAGGATCACGATTTTGAAAGGGGCGCCCTCGTTTCTGCGGACGCCAATGCCTGTCATATCGAGTTCAGCTATGTGTTTCCTGGCCAGCCGCAAGTTGGCAAATTTGGACTGGTCGTGAGCGATGTCGACGATGTCGGCGTCATGCTCCGGTCCGACTTTGTTAACAAGCAGAACCATGCCCGGAATCCGACGGGGAAAAGCGAGATCCTCAGGGACACTCCGCAGGTTTTTCTCCTCTACCTGACTACGCATGGTCCCATTACGAATAAGACCGCCGAACCGAACTTGGCATTCTTTGACTTTTTCGATGAGGACCTCGCTTACCGCGTTGCAAGCGCCGTCCGCCACGCCGCGCGCCTCTGCGGAGCGAAAGGGGGATTTGAGGCACAGTCGGACACGGATTTCAGGGAACCGCACAGAACAACAGTGGCAGGCGCTAAGAATCCATTCCTTACCGCCGGCGGTGCGGATGGCGGATCAGGGGCTTCTAGTGTCAAAGGGGACGCAGGGTCTCAACCACAGGCAACCAGTCTCTTAGGTGACTGGGTCTGCACGGACCAGGGCCTTTACCACGGTGGTGCGGACACCCGCTGGGTCGACGACTCGATGTGGACTTTCCGTGAGGATGGCACCATCCACATCGTAAAGGATTTCCGCGAGGATAACACCCACTGGCGGGAGGGCAACGGCATTCAGGTTGACTGGGGCCTTTTCTCAGATGAGCTCACGAATCCCTCGCAGACGACTCTGACGCTACAGTCACAGGGCCCGGAAAGCATGTCGAGCGACTATTATGTGACAGGAAGCCGTGGCGGGGAGTACATGAGAGGAAATCTGACCTGCGCCCGAGGCAACTGGAAAACGGCCGATGTTGGGCGCAGGTGGAGGTTCTTCAACAACAGTACCCGCGAGCTCTGGTTTCATGTCAATGACGGTGAGGCGACTGCAACAGGTTCAAGCTGCGATACGAACCGGACAATCTTTGACGGCGTGCTTAAACCGGGGGACGAACTAGTCGAACTGTGTCACGGCAGAGACGGCTTCTGCGTGAGCTTCTCAGAGCGCGACAAGTATCCGGGGTCGCGGTCACCCTGGGTGGGTGCAGCCTGCAAGGGTTCGGAACCTTTCTGGCAGCAGTCCAACAATTACCGGGAAATGGGTCTGCCGTGATGATCGATGATCAATACTGAAGCTGTCATCAAGAGTACCGCCCCACCCCCGCAAGCTGTAGAATAGAGCCTGGGACAAGCACCAACCCCTCTCACGCTCCCGGCCAAGCCGGACAGCTTTAAGCTCCAGAAAGAGTGCAAATCATGTCGCAAAACAACGGAAACCCCATTCCCGGAAACTCGAATCCCGGGAACACCAGCCCCCGCCTCAAGGTCGGCCTTGCCGAAATGCTTAAGGGCGGCGTCATTATGGATGTGGTCACCGTCGAGCAGGCCAAGATCGCCGAAGACGCTGGAGCGGTTGCCGTTATGGCGCTGGAGCGCGTCCCCGCGCAGATTCGCGCCGAGGGTGGCGTGGCCCGCATGGCGAACCCGACGATGATTCGCGGGATCATGAATGCCGTGTCCATTCCCGTCATGGCCAAGTGCCGCATCGGCCACTTCATGGAAGGCCGCATTCTCGAAGAACTCGGCGTCGACTATATTGACGAGTCCGAAGTGCTGACCCCCGCCGACGAAGAGCATCACGTCGACAAGCACGCTTTCAAAGTCCCATTCGTCTGTGGAGCGCGCAATCTGGGCGAAGCCCTGCGCCGCATTAACGAAGGCGCGGCCATGATTCGCACCAAAGGCGAGGCGGGCACGGGAGACGTTGTTCATGCCGTGAAACACATGCGCCAGATCATGAAGGACATCCGCCAGCTCACCTCCATGCGCGAGGATGAGCTTTACGCTCGCGCCAAGGAGCTACAGGCGCCGTATGACCTCGTGCAGATGGTGGCGAAGGCAGGGAAGCTGCCCGTGCCGAATTTCTCCGCCGGAGGCATCGCCACCGCGGCCGATGCGGCACTGGTTATGCAACTCGGAGCGGAAGCTGTCTTCGTAGGCTCCGGCATCTTTATGAATAGCTCGAGTGAGCTGGCCAGCAAAGAAGAAGCCGCGCTGCGCGCCGCTGCCATCGTGAAGGCTGCAACACACTTCAACGATCCGAAAGTCTTGCTGGAAGTCAGCGCCAACGTTCCCGGCGCGATGAAGGGCTTGGCGGTAGCGGGCTTACCCGAAGCAGAAATGCTGCAAACCAGAGGATGGTAGGGAGGGGCTATCGGCTGTCGGCTATCAGCTATCAGCCGTCGGCTAGATCTTTTCTAGTTCTAGATCTTTTCTAGTTAAGGATGTGTGCACAGGACGGTGAGGGTTTAGCTGACAGCCGAAAGCCGATGGCCGACAGCGGTTTTCTACAATCTCTCGAGCAATGCCTCCAACTCGGTCAACCGGGCAATCTTCGGCACGTCCAGGTGGTCATACACTCCCAAGCCATCGAGCAACACGGCTTTCATCCCCACACCTGTTGCTCCAAGATAGTCCACCGAGTAAATATCCCCAACGTACGCGCTTTCTTCGGGCTCAGCATCCATCGCCTTCAGCGCCAGCCGGAAAATTTCGGGCGCAGGTTTCTGATGCCCAACCGTTCCAGAATCAGTAATCGACCTGAAATATCCCGCCAGGCCCAGGGTTTTGAGCAGACGCGCCATCGTACCATCGGAGTTGCTGATCACGCCAAGTTCATAGCGCGCGGCCAGCCGGTCCAGCACCTCGGATGTCCCCTTTTCAATGCGTGTCCAATTCCGGGCGCTGCGCCACTCAAAGGCCACTTCCGTCTGAATTGCTTCATCCTGAATTCCCAATGATCCCAGGAATGCCCCCAGAAGAAGTTTCCAATACTGCGCGTCTGGGTCCTGAATTCCCCCCGAGGCAGACAACTGGTCCATCTTGAGCCGCGCTTCCTTGGCGGCGGCTCGATACTGTTCTTCGGTGGCATGGACTCCGCGCTTCGTCAGTGGCCGCAATACGGCTGCGAGATCCACATAGGCGAGCGTGTTGCCCACGTCGAAAAGCACCGTCTTGATTTGCCCTTTTCCCACCTTGCAAGGCTAACAGGGAAACGGGCTCTACGCGCATTTGTTTCATATACAGAAGTAATTCCAAAGCGTTCCCATCGAGACTACCTGGGAGTGGGGGTGCGCTCCCCATACGGGTGGGTCGCGGGTCACGGCGTGCAGGTTACGAAGCGGCGCTACCACTACCCAAAGGTGGGGGTCGGGTCTTTCCTTATGACTGCCTCCTTATGACGGCCTCCTTTCCTGTTACGGCGTCCTGTCCTCACCCAGGGCCAGCCAGCGCCTTTTCCCGGTCTTCCGGTATACTGATGGAGTCATGTCCATGATCCAAGACATCAGCGAAATCGCCAAGGGAATGAGTATCACCTTCCGCGAGATGTTTGCGCCCACGGTGGTCGAAAATTACCCCGACGGCCCCGGCGTCTTCAAAGGCGCCAAGTTTCAGGAGCGTTTCCGCGGAATGCATGTCCTGCAGCGCGACGAAAACGGTCTGGAAAAGTGTGTGGCGTGCTTCCTCTGCGCCGCCGCCTGCCCCTCGAATTGCATCTATATCGAGGCCGCCGAAAACACTGCCGAAAGGCGCGTTAGCGGCGCTGAACGCTACGCCTCCGTCTACAATATCGATTACAATCGGTGCATTTTTTGTGGGTATTGCGTGGAGGCTTGCCCGACGGATGCGATTACGCATGGGCATGGATTTGAGCTGGCTACGTTCAATGCCGGCTCGCTCGTTTACCGCAAAGAACAGTTGTTGGCGATCAAGCCGGCGCAGTTGGCGGAGAATGCGGTCTTCAATCAAGCGGAGATGCAAACGCAACGCACATCTGGGTAAAGGACTGAATTCGTCATTATCACGAGCCGGTCCTGCAACTGGACCGGCTTTGTTGTATCTGGTGATTTCTAGCTGGGATTATTTTGAGGTTTATGGCTGATTTTCTGAAAACTTTGCGGGAGCGCGTCATCGTCTACGACGGTGCCATGGGGACGAGTGTGCAGGTGCGGCAGCCCTCGGTGGACGACTTCTGGGGGAATGAAGGCTGCAACGAGATTCTCGTGCTCAGCCGTCCGGACATGATTCGTGACATTCACGCGTCGTTCTTGCAGGTTGGGTGCGACGTTCTGGAAACGGATACGTTTGGGGCGACGCGCACGGTGCTGGCGGAGTACGGGTTACAAGAGCGGACAGCGGAGATCAATCACGCTGCTGCGCGGTTAGCAGTCGAGGTGGCGCGGGAATTCTCGACCCCCGAGAGACCGCGTTTCGTCGCCGGGTCTATGGGGCCGACGACGAAGCTGCCGTCACTCGGGCACATTGGGTTCGACGACATGGCGGCGGCGTTTGAAGAACAGGCGCTGGCGCTGATCGAGGGTGGCGTAGACATTCTACTGATCGAAACCTGCCAGGACTTGTTGCAGGCGAAAGCGGCGCTGGCGGGCGTGTTCGACGCCATGAAAAAGGCCGGGAAACAACTTCCGGTGCAGATGCAGATTACGCTGGAAGCTACCGGGACCATGCTGCTGGGCACGGAAATTGGAGCGGCGCACGCTGCTCTTGAGCCGTATGACATCGACATTCTCGGGCTGAACTGCGCGACCGGACCGGTGGAAATGAACGATGCGGTTCGCTATCTTGGGCTCAATTCGACCAAGCACATTTCCGTTCTGCCGAATGCGGGCTTGCCGCAAAACGAAGGCGGCCGGGCTGTTTACAAGCTGACTCCGAAGGAATTGGCGGAGTATCACCACCATTTTGTTGCGGACTATGGTGTACGCATTGTCGGCGGCTGTTGCGGGACGACGCCGGAACATCTGAAGGCTGTTGTGGACGCTGTTACTGGACTGGAACCAGCTAAGCGCGATGTGAAAGCTGCGGGTGCGGCATCAAGCGCGTACACGTCCGTCCCGCTCGATCTCGAACCGAAGCCGCTGATTGTGGCTGAAGAGTTAAACACTACGACGCGCGTCGAGCATTTCCGCAATCTGGTGCGAGCGAAGAAGTACGACGACATCCTCACACTGGCCAAGAAGCTGGCAAACGACGGCTCGCACATGCTGGATTTGTGTTGTGCCATCGTCGGCGAAGACGAGAAGGACTACATCTGCTCGATTCTGGAAAAGATCGCTACGCGGGTGCCGGCGCCGATCCTCGTCGATAGCACTGAGTCCGACGTCATTGAGGAAGCCCTGAAACGTATTCCCGGGAAAGCTATTATCAACTCGATTAACCTCGAGGATGGTGAGAAGCGCACTTCGAAAGTTCTGCCCATGGCCAAGCGCTACGGCGCAGCGGTGATCGCACTGACAATCGATGAAGCGGGCATGGCGCTGACCGCGGATCGTAAGGTCGAAATTGCTAAGCGCATTTTCGAATTGGCTACGAAGAAGTACGGTATTCGGCCTGTGGACTTGATCTTCGATGCGTTGACGCTGCCAATTTCCACGGGCCAGGAAGACTACCGCACGGCGGGGATGGAAACGCTGGAGGCGGTGAAGCGGATCAAGCAAGAGATTCCCGATGTCCGCACGATTCTCGGCGTCAGCAATATTTCTTTCGGCCTGGATGCGTACCCGCGGCGTGTGCTGAACAGCGTGTTCATGCATGAGGCGACCGACAACGGCCTCGATCTGGCGATCGTGAATTACAGCAAGATTTATCCGCTGTACAAAATCCCTCAGGAAGAAGTGGAACTGGCCCGGAAACTGATTCATCAGGACCGTTCGGCTGGGGATCCGTTGCAGGTCTACATGGCGCACTTTGCCGGGACCAAGGGCAAACAAGATGTTGCCAGCCGCGCGCATGTGGAAACGCTCGCCATCGAAGACAAGCTGAAATACGCCATCATCAACGGCGAGAAGAGCGTGGGCGACGGCGAGCACAAGCAGAGTCTGGAACAGTTGTTGGAAGAAGGGTTGAAGGGCTATACGCCGCTCGACATCATCAACAACGTGCTGCTGGACGGGATGCGGACAGTGGGCGAATTGTTTGGGGCGCGCAAGATGCAACTGCCGTCAGTGCTCGATTCGGCGGGCGTGATGAAGCACGCCGTTGCGTATCTGGAACCAAAAATGGAGAAGAAGGCCGGCTCGCAAAAAGGCACGCTGGTGCTGGCGACGGTGAAGGGCGATGTTCACGATATTGGTAAGAACTTAGTCGATATTATCCTAAGTAATAATGGATTCAAGGTTATTAACCTTGGAATAAAACAACCGGCGGAGACCATTCTCCACGCGGCTCTGGAGCACAACGCCGATGCCATTGGCCTGAGTGGGCTGCTGGTGAAGTCTACGCTGGAAATGAAGTACGTCATCCAGGATTTGCAATTGCGCAAGCTGAATATTCCGGTGATTTGCGGCGGGGCGGCGCTGACGCGCAAGTATGTAGAAGATGATTTGCGCAGGGAGTATTCCTCGGCGGTGTTCTATGCCAACGACGCTTTCGATGGGCTGCATATCATGGAAGACTTGATTTCTCCGAATGGGGCGAAGGAGAAGCGTCTCCTGGAAGGCCGCACTCCGAAGATTTTTGCGAAAGCCGTGGCACTTGAAGCGGAAGACGGACCTGCATTCTCACAACGAAGTGCCGTGGTGCAGGATGCTCCGAGCGTGCCCGTAGCGCCGTTTTTTGGCGTGCGCGTGAAGAAAGATTGGGATCTACGCGAGGTCTTCCCCTACATCAACGAAACCGCGTTGTTCAAGAATCAGTGGCAGTTGAAGACGGCCTCACAAGAAGATTACGTTCGAATCGTCAAAGACAAGTACCACCCGATTCTAGCGAAGATGCAGGAAGAAGCGATCGCGAGTGGGGTACTAGAGCCCAAGGCGGTTTGGGGGTACTTTCCCTGCCAGGCGGAAGGCAACGATGTGATTGTCTACGAGCCGGAAGGATTTGATCCTGGCGCTCCTCGGGAAGTGGTGCGGTTTACGTTCCCTCGGCAGCGCGAGGGCCGCCGCCTGTGCATCTCGGATTTCTTCATGAGAAAAGACTCCGGCAGGATGGACGTCATCGGCATGTCCCTGGTCACAATGGGCGAAAAAGTTTCGCTGGCGGCCCAGAAACTGTTTGAAGAAGGTGAGTACACCAAGTACTTGTACTTGCACGGACTGGGCGTGGAGACAGCGGAGGCCCTAGCCGAGCTTCTGCATAAAAAAATGCGGGAAGAACTCGGGATTGCGGGCGAAGACGCGGAGCGGATTTCCGATTTGTTCCACCAGAAATATCACGGCTCGCGCTATTCGTTTGGCTATCCGGCATGCCCGAATCTCGAGGACCAGACGAAGTTGTTCCAGTTACTGAAGCCGGTAGAAAACGTGGGCGTGCGGCTAACCTCTGGGTTTCTCCTGGACCCGGAGCAATCGACTTCGGCTATCGTCGTCCATCATCCGGCGGCGAAGTATTTCGTGGTGTAATTTCCGGTGGTTTGCTTCGGTTGGTAGCCGTTGGCGGACGTCTCCACATTGAGCCGCTAGCCGAAAGTCTGGAAGATGGTCTGTAACTTTTTGCGTCCGAATCCGTCATACTTGGTAGGTTCCTGGCTGCCAAAGGCCGTACTTGACGGCTTGCTGGCCTCTGGGGAATGATTCCTAGTCGAACCCCGAGGCCTAGGGCACCCTATGACGACACCGAGTTTGCTTCGCGCCGTGGAAGATGTCCTGCGGCAGGGTTGTATCTTGTTGGACCGGCTGGACGAGGCGAGCTACACGCGTCCTCTCGATGAGCGTTCCGGAGCTTCGGTGGGGGCGCACTATAGGCATGTTCTGGATCACTTTCTGTGCCTGCGCGATGGGATGCGCCGTGGAGAGATTCTCTACGACGAGCGGCAGCGCGATCCTGAGCTGGAAAACTCGCTGACTGCGGCACGCCGGGTTACGGAAGAGTTGTTGCGCGCGTTCTGTTCGCTGCCTTCCAGTGCGCTGGACATGCCATGCAAGGTGACCTACACGGTGGGCTATGGCGACGGCGGCCCTGAAAGTGTGGAGTCGAACCTATCGCGCGAGATCATGTTTTGCGTGGGACATGCTACTCATCATTACGCTATTGTGAAGTTATTGTGTGCCGGTTCGGCAATTCACCTGCCATACGAATTTGGCATTGCACCCTCGACCTTGAAGCATCTGGCGGCGCCCGCCGCTCCCGGAGACTAGTGCGCCCGCGCTGCCGCTGTTTCGGTATTCTCTCTTCTTCGCGCTTCACTGAGGCATTGCCATGTGCACGCTGAGCGTCATCCCGCGTGCGGATGGGTACACTCTGGCGATGAACCGTGACGAGCGGATTGCGCGCCCAGTATCGGAGCCACCTCAGATCAATCAGATCGGGAACGCGCGCGCCCTGTATCCTCGTGACCATGCGGGCGGGACCTGGATCGGCACGAACGAAGCTGGTGTTGCGCTGGCGTTGCTGAACTGGAACGATGTTGAGTCGCTCGGAGCGCCGCCAAAGTCAGCGCGAAGTCGTGGCCTTGTCATTCCAGCGTTGCTCGATAGCCGCTCGGTCGGGGAGTTCCGTGGCTCGATTGGCCGCCTCGACCCCCGCAGCTTTCTGCCATTTCGGCTGGTGGGCGTATTCCCCGACGAGCGCTCAATTGTGGAATGGCGCTGGGACTTGCAGAGCGTTGCAGAGAAAACTTGGCCGTGGGAACCACGTCATTGGTATTCCTCAAGCGCGTCGGATGCGGAGGCGCAGAGGTTTCGGGGCGAGGCCTGCTGCAAAGCCTGGGCCGAGGCGGACGCTGGGACGGTACCGTGGTTGCGGCGGCTGCATGCCTCCCACGCCGCAGTGGCAGACGAGTTTCGCATCTGCGTGCATCGGACTGAAGTTAAGACTGTGAGCTATACGGAGCTCGACTGCACACCGGTTGCCGTGGCGTGCCGGTACTTCGCGGGGAGTCCTTGTGAAATGACAGAGCCGCTGCCGGCTGGCGAAATCCGACGTACGCCGTAGCTGGATAATCCCTAGTTCAGAAAGGCTGGTTCGTGGGGAAGAAAAGAGTTTGGCGCTGGCTGCAATGGGGCCTGCTCGGCGTGTACCTGCTGGCGCTTGGGGCTTCCTACTACCAGCGCTGGCAATTCGCAAGGATGCCGGAGCCAGTGACGAACGGGCGGCAGATTGTCGCTGTGCGGGCGGTTACGGGCGGCGCAGTCTCATTCGGCGGCTCGTCCGAAGACGTGCGAATCGCTTTTCGCGATGTTCCTCCGACAGAGCATGCCTCACAGATTCCGGTCGTGCTGATTCACGGCAGTCCGGGAGACAGCGAAGTCTTCGATTTATTTGTGGAGAAGGCGCAAGGCCCGCGGCGGCTGATTGTGCCGGATCTTCCAGGCTTTGGGCAATCCACCCAGAGTATCCCTGACTATTCTTTTCGCGCTCATGCGGTCTATGTGTGGCAACTGCTGGACCGGCTCGGCGTGCAGCGTGTGCACCTGGTTGGCTTCAGCATGGGAGGCGGGGTAGTGCTAAACATGGCGCAGTTGGCGCCGGAGCGCGTCGCTTCCATTACCATGCTCTCCGCTCTTGGCGTACAGGAAATGGAGCTGCTCGGCGACTATCACTTGAACCATGCCATCCATGGTGTGCAGTTAGCGGGGCTGTGGCTGCTGCGAACCGGACTGCCACGATTCGGCGAGTTGAACCGCACGGATATGGGCGTGGCATACGCGCGCAATTTCTACGATTCCGATCAGCGCCCGCTGCGCGGAATTCTGCAATCGTATGCGGGTCCTATGCTGATTCTCCATGGACGCAAAGACCCGCTGGTGCCGATTGAGTCGGCATATGAGGGACAAAGGCTAGTGCCGCAGAGCGAGATGCATGTTTTGGATTCTAACCACTTCATGGTGTTCCAAAATCCCACGCCTCTGATCCTTCCGTTGGAAGACTTCTTGAATCGCGTCGAGGCAGGGCAGGCCGTTACACGGGCTACGGCCTTGCCGGAGCGCGTTGCCCGCGCCGCATTGCCCATGGATACCACCCACTGGCCGAAGCCCGGATTCATCACCGCGTTTGTGCTCTTGCTCTCCCTGGCTGCGGCGACCTTCGTCAGTGAGGATCTGGCCTGCATAAGTGCCGGTGTTCTGGTTGCGGAAGGCCGAGCCAGCTTCCTGTTCGCAGTGTCCGCTTGTTTCCTGGGAATTGTGGTCGGCGATGTGCTGTTGTTTTTGGTGGGCCGGTGGCTCGGACGTCGCGTGGTACAGCGCGTTCCTTTGCGCTGGTTTATTTCGGCGGAGTCCTTGCAAGGAGCGTCGGATTGGCTGGGCCGCAACGGTGCCGCGGTGATTGCAGCGTCGCGGTTTACTCCGGGGACGCGCCTGCCAACGTATGTTGCGGCGGGCGTATTGCACACGCCATTTCGGAAATTTCTGGGATATTTTCTGCTGGCGGCGGCACTCTGGACACCGCTGATTGTGGGACTGTCCGCAGGGTTGGGGGTGCCGGTCATGCACAGCGCATGGTTGGGGCGGCAACCGCTGTCGATCAAGCTGCTGCTGGGCGGCATTGTGATGTTCGTGATTGCGCGGTTGATATCGTCGCTGGTGACGTATCGCGGGCGGCGGGGTCTAGCGCGACGATGGAAGCGGCTGACACGCTGGGAATTCTGGCCGCCGTATGTGTTCTATCCGCCGGTCGTTGCGTACATCCTCTATCTGGGAGCGAAGTTTCGCGGCCCTTCGCTCTTTACGGCGGCGAACCCGGCAATCCCCGCGAGCGGGTTCATCGGAGAGTCGAAGAACGACATTCTTGAGCACTTGAGCGGAGCGTGTGAATGGCTGCCCGCCTTTGCTTTGATTCCGGAGTGGGAAGCGAAGGGCCGGGTCGCGCGAGCGGAAGAAGTGATGCGGGCGTCGCGCTTAAGTTTTCCAGTTGTTCTGAAACCTGATGCTGGGCAGCGTGGATCGGGTGTGGCGGTGGTCCGGTCATCGGAGGAGTTGACGGAGTACTTGCTCAGGGCGCAGTATCCCGTGATCCTGCAGGAATATGTTCCGGGCTGGGAGTTCGGCGTTTTTTACTATCGTTACCCGAACGAGCCGCTAGGACGGATATTCTCGATCACCGAGAAGCGGATGCCGGTGATGGTGGGAGACGGCAAGCGCACGCTGGAAGATCTGATTCTGGCGGATGACCGCGCTGTGTGCATGTCGGACTTTTATCTGCACAAGAATGCTGAGCGCGCGGGTAAAGTGCCTGCGGCGGGTGAAAAACTGCAATTGGTGGAACTTGGCACGCACTGCCGTGGCGCGATTTTCCTGGATGGTGGCTATGCAATTACCCCGGCTCTCGAGGAAGTGATCGACCGAATCGCCCGGACGTTTGACGGCTTCTATTTCGGGCGCTTTGATGTGCGTGTCCCATCAGTGGAAGATTTGATGGAAGGACGCAATCTGAAGGTGATTGAACTGAACGGCGTGACGTCAGAAGCGACACATATCTACGATTCTAAGATCAGCATTTGGCAGGCGTACCGCGTGCTGTTCGCGCAGTGGCGGTTAGCGTTTGAGATTGGGGCACAGAACCGGGCGCGCGGCGCGCGGTCCACGTCGCCGCTGGAATTGTTGCGAATGCTGCGGGAATACCGGCACCAGTCGCAGGAGCATCCGGAATGAGTGCCCGGCACAGGGTGCTGATTATAACGATGATGTCTCTATGCCTGGCGCCGCGATGCACGGGCCAAGCGACAACTCAGAGTTGTCCACCGGGTGGAGCTGAGTCTCCGCAGGTGAGTCCCGCAAGCAACGCGGATGTTATGGGCTTA
>Ga0210384_10001311_pt1 | contig 34319 bp, 29 predicted proteins | sample IncBWH2MmetaG_FD_160574 | JGI IMG/M metagenome (GOLD analysis project Ga0210384, IMG submission 160574) | Forest soil microbial communities from Barre Woods Harvard Forest LTER site, Petersham, Massachusetts, United States - Inc-BW-H-2-M | ecosystem: Environmental > Terrestrial > Soil >...
AGCTGCCAGAAGCTCTTGAGATACGCGCCGCGATCGTTGCGGTGATCGATGTAGTAGGCGTGTTCCCACACATCGCACGTGAGCAGCGGCAGGTGGCCCTCGCGGATCGGCGTATCGGCATTGGAGCTGGTCACAATCTTCAGCGCGCCCGCGGAATCCTTCACCAGCCACGCCCAGCCCGAGCCGAACTGCTCCAGTGCGGCCTTATCGAAGTGCGTTTGAAATGACTCGAGGCCGCCGAAGCCATCGAGCGCCCTCACGAGTTCCTTCCCCGGGCTCAGCTGTCGCGGCGACAGGCAGTTCCAGAAGAAATTGTGATTCCAGACCTGCGCGGCGCTGTTGAACAGCGCGCCGTCGGACTCCAGCACCAACTCCTGCAGCGTCGCGGCGGCGAACTTCGAGCCGACAATCAGGGCCTGGACCTTGTCGACGTACCCCTGGTGGTGCTTGCCGTAGTGAAAGTCCAGCGTTTCGCGCGACATGTATGGCTCGAGCGCGCCGCGTCCGTAGGGAAGCGGGGGAAGAACGATTGCCGTGTGGTTTGTCGACATGGGAAGTCCTTTGCCGGCCTGACTCATGATAGGGACAAGGCGGGGCACCAGCCACCCGTTGCCAGCCGGCACCCATCCGCGCATCCTTCGGCGCACTTCGGGGTTTCAAAAGAGAGCACCGTGATCTTTGAACAATTCAGCGCGGGGGGCTGTCAATCGTATCTGGTCGGGTGCGCCGAGAGCTGCGCGGCGGCCCTCATCGATCCGGAAATCTCGCTGATCGACCGCTACTTGGCACTGGCGGCGCGCGACGGCTTGCGAATCCGCTACCTGATCGACACCCACACACACGCCGACCACTTATCGGCGACGCAGCAACTGTCGCGACGACTCAACGTCCCCGTCGCGATGCACCTCACGAGTCCTGCGCCTTTCGTCACCATGACGCTCGACGATGGCGAGATGCTCGCGGTCGGCAAGCTGCGGCTGCAGGTGTTGCACACGCCGGGCCATACCCGCGACTCGATTTGTCTGTGTGTAGAGGATTGCGTGTTCACGGGCGACACATTGTTGATCGGTGCCACGGGTCGCACCGATCTGCCAACCGGGGATCCCAGCGCCCTGTACGACAGCCTGTTCGAGCGTCTGTCGCGCCTCGACCCGGCGCTCAAGGTGCACCCCGCGCACGAATACCAGGGCCGCGGGCACTCCACGGTCGGGCAGGAGTTTGCGCAGAATCCGCGCTTGCAGGTTCGTGAGCGGGCCGCATTTGTCGAGATGATGCGCAATCTCAATCTCAAGATGCCTGCGCACATTACTGAAGCGCTGCGTACCAACATGAGTGGCGGCAAGACCGTAGCGCAGATGCTGGCGGAGGCGGCAGCGAACGTACCCTTCATGTCGCTCGCGGAGTTGAAATCCCGTCTCGCGGGCGAGCCGCAGGAGTTGCTGATTCTCGATGTGCGCGAACGCGACGCCTACGAGGAGGGACATATTCCCGGAGCGCGACTGTTGCCGCGGGGTCAACTTGAACTGCGGGTCAATCAGGAGCTTCCCGATCCGACCTGCCGGATTGTTGCGTACTGCGAGTTCGGGCGAATATCGACGCTTGCGACTGCAACGCTGCGCACCATGGGTTTTCAACGTGCGGTGGCGTTGGACGGCGGCATGCAGGCCTGGCGCGAGGCCAGCTACCCTGTCAGGCCAGGCGCAGACCCTTAGGTCGATATCCGCAACAACAACGGGCTGACCAGCTGTCCACCATCGAGCCGCATTTGAGGGACGCCAATGAAAAAGCTCCATAGGCCGCGGCTGCTGACGGTGTTTATGCTCGCACTGTGCTGCAGCGCTGGATTCACGAAGGCGCGCGCCCAGCGAGCTGCCGCCACGGGCCACTATCTGCTGGTGTGGGCGGGCGATCGCGACAAGAAGGGCAATGATTTTCTGGCCGTTATCGATGCCGATCCCTCGTCGGCGTCCTACGGACACCTGCTGACCACCCTGGCGACGGACCAGCAGACGGTGCGGGTGCATCACACGGAATACACCATGCCGGCCAGCGGCATGCTGTTCGCCAACGATCACGACGCCGGGCGGACCTTCATCTTCGACGTGCGCAACCCGCTGCAGCCAAAGATCGTCACTTCGTTCTCGGACATGGCCGGCTACATGCATCCGCACTCCTATGTGCGGCTGCCCAACGGACACGTGCTCGTTACGTTTCAGCACGAGCACCACGGCGGCGCGTCGGCAGGCGGGGGCAAGACCGGCGGCCTCGTTGAGATTGATGACAGCGGCAAGGTGATACGCTCCTCGAGCAACGCGGATCCGGCCTTCTCTTCGGCACTGCTGATGCCTTACGGCCTCGTGGTCCTGCCGGCCGTGGACCGCGTCGTGTCGACCAACTCGTCCATGCACGATGCCGATATTTTCAGCGGTGTGACCTATCAGATCTGGCGCCTCTCGGACCTGAAGCTGTTGAAGACCGCTGCCTTCGACGTCGGACCCGACCATTACGCGCACATCAGCCCCGAGGAGCCGCGCCTCGGTCCGGACGGGTCGGTTTTAGTCCAGACCCTTGGTTGCGGCCTGGAACGCATTACGGACATCGACACCGCGGAGTCGAAGTCGAAACTCGTGCATGTGTTTCCCGGCAACTGGTGCGGGGTGCCGACGATCGTGGGCCACTATCTGGTACAGAGCGTGCCAGCCGTACACGGCTTCATCGTGCTCGACATCGCCAATCCGGCCAACCCCGTCGAAGTCTCGCGTCTTACGCTCAGCGATCGCTATTTCTCGCATTGGACGGCGTGGGACCCGAAGACCCAGCGGCTGGCTGTAACCGCCAGTGCGACTCCGGCCGATCGAACCTACCTGCTGAAATTCGACCAGTCGCGCGGCGTGCTGGCCGTGGACGAGGCCTTCCGGGATACAGACGGGCAGCCCGGGTTCAGCTTCTCCGAACGGGATTGGCCGCACGGATGGCGGGGAGTAGGCATACCCCACGGGGCCGTGTTTTCACGCTGATGGGCGATACGCGGCGACGGCTGCAGGCAGAATCTCAGGCGGAACAACTCCGTACCTCTAAACGCGACCAGCCACAGGAAAATTCATATGACCACGGATCAATCAATGTCACGGGCGAAGCAAATCAAGTGGGCACCAGCTGCAGTGGCTGGCCTGATATTGCTATGGATCGTTTGGCCATTTAACTCAGTGCCCACCGGTTCACGGGGCGTTGTTACGCAGTTCGGCAAGATTGTAGGGATCGAGCCTGAAGGCCTCGCGATCCTGCCGCCGTGGCGCAAGCTGAGCAACTTCAGCATTCGCGCCGAGACGGCGAGCATTGATGATGCCGAGGGAGCCACGAGCGATACCCAGCCGGTGCGGGTAGCACTGACAGTTCGTTATTCGATTTTCCCCGATCGCGTGAGCGAAGTATTTGAAAAATACTCGCACACCGGCGACCTCGCGTCTTTCGTTCAGACCGCGACTCAGGAGATTTTCAAGTCGGTGACCGCAAGATACTCGGCGCCGGATCTGATCGCGCAGCGTGCCCGGGTTTCGTCGGATATAAATCAGGCATTGCGTGAAAAGCTGGCGATCTACGGTGCGCAGGTCATCAATATCGACATGCGCTCGTTTGCGTTCTCGCCGTCCTATATGGAAGCGATCAACGAGAAAGTGACGCAGGAGCAAAAGCGCCTGGTGGCGGAAAATACCTTGCTGACGGTCCAGTCAGAGCAAAAGCAGAAGGTCGCGATCGCTGAAGCTGAGGCGAGCGCCAGACGGGCCGCCGCGGACGGCGAAGCCTACGCCAACCTGAAGGTCGCGCAGGCCCAGGCGGAAGCGTTACGCGTCCAGGGCGCCTCGATTCAAGCCAATCCCGGCGTTCTGGAACTGCGGCGCATTGAAGTCGACATGAAAAAGGCTCAGCAGTGGAACGGCGTCCTGCCGGTCAACGTCTACGCCAGCGCGCCGATTCCATTCTTGAACGTTACCAAGTAGTTCAGGCCGTGCCCCCGACCGTCAGCGCGTCAATGCGCAGGGTCGGCTGGCCCACCCCGCTTAGCGACGTCAAAAAAAGTCTTGCGAGCGCGCGTCGCCGGTTTGCGCTGCGCAATCAGGCGTGGAAGGTCTCTTGACGCGGCTCCGCCACACCTCGAACGGATCCCAGCCCGGCTGGGGGCGAGTCAGCGTGCCCGCGCCATTCGCCACTGCGCCGCACTCCTCATTCGCCGGCGGCGACTTCCGTAGGGCGTCGGCGGGTTCTTCTGCTGTTTTCATCTGCCTCGCCCTGCTTGCAGCGTGCATTGTGTCCGGAGCGTCTCCTGTGCGGTAGCGAACACTCGCACATTGCGGGCGGCCCCTTATAGCCGGGAGCGCGAGCTTGTTCCGTGCGGCAGCGTACATATCCTGCATTCGAACGCCGGCCTCGTCGACCGACGCGGCTCCTGAGAGCCGCCGGTATAGAATGAACGACCGGGTTCGGCGCAACCTCTGGTGCACTGCAAGGGTTCGGGCGTGAAGGCGAAAAAAAGTGCGACCCCGCGACTCCTGTCCAAGCTGGCGACAGGCGTGCAGGGCTTTGACGGGATCAGCCGTGGTGGCCTGCCGCGGAAGCGCACGAGCCTGGTCATGGGCGGTCCGGGCACGGGCAAGACCGTCTTCGCGTTGCAAGCTGTGGTCAGCGCGGCGCGGCAGCGCGGGCAGCCCGGCATCTTTGTAGCGTTCGAGGAAAGCATCAGCGATATCTTGGCGAATGCCGCCACGTTCGGCTGGGACCTGCGCGCTCTCGCCAAGCGTGCGCTGTTTTTACTCGATGCCCGACTCTCACCGACGGTGGTGCAGTCCGGCGACTTCGAGCTGACCGGCATGCTGGCTATTCTCGCGGCAAAGAAACGGGAACTCGGCGCGCGCTGGATCGTGTTCGATGGAATCGACGTGCTGCTGGCGCTGCTGCAGAACCCAGGCGCCGAAATGCGCGAAGTCTACCGTCTGCGCGACTGGCTGGCGCACAACGACTTGACAGCCATCATCACGGCTAAGATGGACGGCGATACCCCCAGCCGCGCGAACTACGGCTTCATGCAATTCATGGCCGATTGTGTGATCCGCTTCGACCGGCGCGTCGAGCAAGGAGTTTGTGTGCGCCGGCTCGAGATCACGAAATATCGCGGCTCGGATTTCACCTCCGGAGAGTTCTCGCTGAGCTTCGGCGCACACGGTATGGAAGTGGTGGCCCCGGGGAGGTCGGAAACCGTCCACGAGGCTTCGACGGAACGAGTGTCCAGCGGTTTCGGGGATCTCGACTCGATGCTGGGGGGCGGCGTGTTCCGCGGCACCAGTACCCTGATCACGGGTGCGCCCGGCACCTCCAAGACCACTCTGGCAGGAAAGTTCGCGGAAAGCGCCTGTCGGCGCGGCGAGCGAACCTTGTTCGTGAGTTTTGACGAAGGCGGCGAGCGGATCCGGCGCAATCTCACTTCGGTCGGGGTGCACCTGGATGCGCACCTGAAGTCCGGTCTGTTGCGCATGTATTCCGGCCGGACCGATGCGACCAACCCGGAAGAGCACCTGATCGGAATCGCAGCACTGCTTCTCGAGCATCAACCGCGTTGCGTGGTGATTGATCCGTTGTCGGCCATCGCGAAGGCCGGCGCGCTCAGCTCGGCCCGTGCCGTCGGCAACCGCCTCATCTACCAGGTGCGCGACCACAACATCACCGCTTTTATCACCTCACTGGTTGAGGGCGACGATCCGCAGGCTGAGGCGACGCAGATGCAGATCTCGACGATTGCGGATACCTGGATCCATCTGTCGTACCTGGTCCGTGGCGGCGAACGCAATCGCGCGCTCACCATCGTCAAGTCCCGCGGTACGCGACACTCTAATCAGGTGCGCGAGCTCGTGCTGAGTGCGGCGGGGCCGGCGCTGGCGGATGTCTACACCTCGGGGGGCGAGGTGCTGATGGGGACGCTGCGCTGGGAAAAGGAAGCCGAAGACCGAGCCCGAAAACTGCTACGGCACTCGGAATTCAATCAGAAACGCCGCGAGCTGCAGTTTGCCGAAGCGGATGCCGCTGCCCGGATAGCGGCCCTGCAACTCGATCTCGACAGGCAGCGGGCTGAGCTGGCGCGTTACAGCCGTGACGAGGAGGCACGTCAGGAGGCGTCGGGGGATTGGCAGCAAGAGCTGCTCAGAATGCGCGGCTCGGACGGGGCGCATGCAGAGCCAGCCGTGCCCGGGAGGCGCCGCGGCGCCCGCATTGCCGCAACTTCCGGCAAGAACGAGGATTAGGAACCGCCACATGGCCCGTAAGCGAACCAGGGCGAGTGCAGCCGGCGCGCCGGTCACCACGACCGTCGTGGTGATGCGCCTTTACGTTGCGGGCTCGGCGCCCAACTCGCTCAAGGCCATCGCCAATCTGCAGGCGATCTGCGGTCGATACCTGAAGGACGGTTACAAGCTGGAGATCGTCGACGTCTGCGAACATCCACGGCGCGCGTTGGCCGATGGCGTCCTCGTGACACCCAGCCTCGCGAAGGTGTCGCCCTCACCGGCCTCAAATGTCATCGGCAATCTCAGCGACACGCGCAGCGTGCTAGCGGCGCTCGGATTGCCGGCGGGAATGCTGGAATGAGTCCCGAGCTGCCGTCTCCCGCGCGGAGCCCTTCTCGCCTCACGACCGAGGCCGCGTTCACGGACTGGATCCGCCGGATCGTCACCGGGGCTGCCGAGCTTCAGGCATTCGACGCGGGCCAACTGGACGCCGTCCTGGATCCCGCGACCGGCAGCGCCATACTGCTGCCCGAGGCGCAGGCCGCGCTGCAGGGCTCCAGCCGCCTCGTTCTGAGCGCTTTCGATGCGCTTCCTGGCGAAGTCTGTGTGCTGGACGCAGCCGGGACGGTCGTCATGACTAACATAGCCTGGCGCGCGTTTGTCGCCGCGCGCGGCGGCGCCGGACTCGGTGTATGCGAGGGTGAGAATTTTCTCGCTGCGTGCCGCAACGTCGGCGCATCCGAGCGCGTCCGCGCCCAAACGGTCGCCGCGGGGCTGCGGGAGGTGCTGGCCGGAAAGCGCAGGCTGTTTCGCTCCGAGTATGTCTGCCGCATCCCGGGCGGACATTGTCGGTTCACGCTCACGATCGCCGGGATTGCCCAGGACGGCGCAGGGTACGCGGTCGTGGCGCGCGAGAATGTCAGCGAGCGCCAGCGCGCCAGGGCGCCGCGTGGCTCCGGGCACGCAAAGGCGAGCCGAATCGCCGCAGTGGCGCGCGCCAGCGCTGCAAATCGACTGCTCGCTGCTTTGCCCGCCAACGAATACGAGCGGCTGCTGGCTGGCCTCGAGCCGGTCAGGCTTACTTACGGTGAGGTGCTCTACCAGCCCGGCGAACGGATGCGGCATGTGTATTTTCCCAGCGACTGCGTGGTGTCCCTGCTGACGGTCGTCGAGGGCCACCGGGCTCTGGAGGTCGGTCTGGTCGGTCGTGAAGGCATGGTCGGCTCTCGCCTGGCACTGGGCCTCACCGTTTCGCCGGTTCGCGCCCTGGTGCAGGGAACCGGAACGGCGGTGCGGATGGAATCAGAGCGCTTTGTGCAGGAATTCCGGCGCAGCCCGGCGCTGCGGCGAGCACTGTTCCGCTTTACCGATACCCTGATGCTCCAGGCCACCAACAACGCGGCATGCAACCGCTTCCACGTCGTGGAGGCGCGGCTCGCGCGCTGGCTGCTGATGACTCGCGAGCGCACGCCCTCAAACGAATTCCATCTGACGCATGAATTTCTCGCCGACATGCTGGGTGTGCGCCGGGTGGGGGTGACGCATGCCGCCAGCGCGCTGCAACGCCAGAAACTGATTCGCTACCGACGCGGGACCATCACAATCCTGGATCAGCAGGGTCTCGAGGTCGCCGCCTGTTCCTGTTATAGGCATGTGCGGGTCAAGGGACTCGAAGCCGCTAAGTGATCGGGAGCTGCCTGCGCCGCGCGAATCTTCAGGCCGTGCCGCCGACCGTCAGTGCGTCAATGCGCAGGGTCGGCTGGCCCACCCCTACCGGGATGCTCTGCCCTTCTTTGCCGCAGGTGCCGATACCCTCGTCGAGCTTCAGGTCGTTGCCGACCATGGAAACACGCGTGAGCACGTCCGGACCGTTGCCGATGAGCGTCGCACCCTTGAGCGGCGCACCGATGCGGCCGTTCTCGATGGCGTAGGCCTCGCTCGCCGAGAACACGAACTTGCCCGAGGTGATGTCCACCTGGCCGCCGCCGAAGTTGACCGCGTAGATTCCGCGCTCCACCGAGCGAATGATGTCTTCCGGCGCGTGCGGCCCCGGGCGCATGTAGGTGTTGGTCATGCGCGGCAGCGTCAGGTGCGCAAATGACTCGCGCCGCCCGTTGCCGGTCGGCGCCACGCCCATGAGGCGCGCATTCAGCCGATCCTGCATGTAGCCGCGCAACACGCCGTTTTCAATAAGCGTCGTGCACTGGGTCGGGGTGCCTTCGTCGTCAATGTTGAGCGAGCCGCGGCGCCGCGCCAGCGTGCCGTCGTCCACCACCGTGCATTCCGCGGCCGCGACGCGCTCGCCGATGCGGTTGGCGAACGCCGAGGTGCCCTTGCGGTTGAAATCCCCCTCGAGCCCGTGACCAATCGCTTCGTGCAGCAGGATTCCCGGCCAGCCTGGCCCCAGCACCACCGTCATGGTGCCGGCGGGTGCCGGGCGCGCTTCGAGATTCACCAGTGCCTGGCGTGCGGCCTCGCGCGCCAGCGCGAGCGGCCGGTCACCCGCGACGAGTTCGCTCAGGGTGTAGCGTCCGCCCGCCCCGGCGTAACCCTGCTCGCGACGGCCTTCCTGTTCCACCAGCACCGAAACGCTCATGCGCACGAGCGGCCGCACATCCGCGGCAAGTTCCCCGTCGCTGGTGGCGATCAGCACCACCTCGTGCACCGCGACGACGCTCGCGGTGACATGCACCACGCGCGGATCAACGCGGCGGGCTTCCTTGTCCACGCGCTCAAGCCATGCGACCTTCTCCTGCGCGCCCAGGGATGCTGCCGGGTCCACCGGCAGGTACAGCTGATGACCTGCCTGGGGGCGCAAGGCCTGCGCCCGGCGTTCACCGCCGTGCAGCGCGATGGCGCGCGCGGCCCGCGAGGCCTCCTCGAGCGCCGGCAGCAGGATCTCGTCGGAGTACGCGAATCCGGTCTTCTCACCGGCCAGCGCCCGCACACCCACGCCCTGTTCAATGCTCGCGGTACCGTCCTTGACGATGCCGTCCTCGAGCGCCCAGGACTCCTGGTGGGTGAGCTGGAAATACAGGTCGGCGAAATCCACCGAGTGCGCGAGCACCTCGCCGAATACGTGATCAAGACCCCGCTCGTCCAGTCCGCTCGGGTGCAGGATCAGGTCGCGTGCCAGGCGCAAGGGATCGTTGCTGCCGGGTGTGTCACTCATGGGTGCTGTTGGCAAACGCACGATGCCCGAGCGCGGGAAAGCTCTCGCGCACTCCGGCCTGGCGGGACAGATCCACGTCCGCGACCGCGCAGCCGTGGCCGCGCGGCACGCGCTGCAAAATCCGTCCCCAGTAGTCGACGATCATGCTGTCGCCGTAAGTCTCACGTCCGCCCGGATGGAAGCCCGACTGCGCGGGCGCGAGAACATAACACAGATTTTCGATGGCCCGGGCACGCAACAGCGTCTCCCAGTGCGCGCGCCCGGTCGGGGCGGTGAATGCGGAAGGCACCACCAGCAGCTGCGCACCCGCGGCGCTCAGGTGCCGGTACAACTCCGGAAAGCGCACGTCGTAGCACACCGAAAGACCGAGCCTGCCGGCCGGTGTATCCACCACCGCCGCCGCGGCTCCGGGGGCGACGTGGCGGGATTCGCGGTAGGCCTCGATGCGCCCCGGGATGTCGACATCGAACAGGTGAATCTTGTCGTAACGGGCGGCACGCCGGCCGTCGGCGTCGTACACGAGCGAGGCAGCCGCGACCCGCCCGTCAGCGTCGGCGCCGGCGCGCAGCGGCACGGTCCCGCCGACGATCCACAGTTTCAGCCGCCGCGAGATGCCCGCAAGAAACTCCTGCGCGGGACCCGCGCCGTCGGTCTCCGCCACCGCGCGCTTGTCGACATCCTTGAGTCCCATGAAGGAGAAGTTTTCCGGCAGCGCCGCGAGCCGTGCCCCGCGCGCGGCGGCCTCCTCGAGCAGCGCCCGCGCCTGCTCGAGGTTCGCGCTCACGTCCGGCCCGGAGGTCATCTGTATCGCGGCAACTTTCATGTACTTTCCTGACTCGCTGCGCATCCTTTAGTTCGCCGACACCACTACCGGATCATCCCACGTGCCGCCGAGGCGCAACGCGGCAGCGCCGGTGCGCGCGGCCGTCGGACCGGCGAACAGCTCCCGCACCGCCATCCACAGCGCGGCCACCCGCGGTGTTGGTGCCAGCCCGCGCACCGCGGCCGGCAGCCGATCCTCGCCCCGCAGGATCCACGCTTCCGCATCATAGTCGCGCGCGGCGAGACCCACCCGTCCGCGCATGAGAATCTCCGCATCCCCGTCGCTGTGCAGATTGGAGGTTTCCGCCTGCCCGTCGTGCAGCGAAAAATCGGCATTGAGGTTCGCGAAACGCAGCTCCGGCGGCGCCCCGGGCCGCGCGGAGCTGCCGAGGCCCTGCACCAGCGCCGGCACACCCAGCAGCGCAAACGGCGCGGCCGGCGCCGTGGCGCTCGCGGCGCGCGTCACGCCGTCTTCAAGCTGCATATGGAGTCGCCCGCTCAGGAGTGCAAGGGCGGCCTCGCTCCCCTGCGGCCAGTGCAGCTCCCCGGTCAGCTGCGCGTGCCTGGCGGTCAGGTCCGGGCGCAGCCCGAAGCGGATAAGTGTTGCCGCGGCGTCGCTGCTGTCCAGGGAGAATTTCAGCCCGCAGTCGCCATCCTGACAGCGGGCACTGGCGAGGGTTTTGTCGCTCGCACCGATGAGTTCCAGGTCACGTACCTCGAGGTTGTCGCCGTGCAGGCTCACGCGCGCCGCAAAGCGGCCGAGCGGGCGGCCCTGCCATTGCAGCTCGTCCGCCGACACCGCGACGTCGGCGCCCAGGGCGCCCACTAGGCCGGCGCCGAGCGCGACGTCGGTGAGCTGCGCGACATTGAGTGCCGGAAAATGCACCGCCGCGGTGGCGGTGGGCGCCGGCCAGCGGGCGAGACCCGACAGCTCGGCCGACTCGATCTGCACCTGACCACTGCCGCGCCCGGCAGCCGCCGTCACCGTCACGTCCGCGTAACTGTGGGCGCCGATGAGCAGCTGCGCGGAAGTGAGGCGCGCCTGCACCGCCGGCAGCGCCGCGTCGGCGCCAGCCTGGCGCCACAGCCGCAGATACGCCGGCAGATCGAGCCGGCCGATGGAGCCCTCCACCAGTAAGACCTGCCGTTGCGGGAGCGGCGGGACGCTGGCGGCGAGGCGCACCGCGCCGCGCTCGATGCGCCAGCTGTCACCGCCGCGGCTGACCGCGACCACCCCGCGCAGGCGCTCGCCCAGACTCACGCGCACGCGTCCGTTGCTGGCATTTCCCTGGGCATCAATGCGCAGCGGGACGGCTGTCGATGGCGTCTTGGCGAACGGCTCAGGCAGACGGCTGCTGACACCCACCAGAGTCGACTCCGCGCGGATCCGCCAGCGTGCCTGGCGCGGATCCGGCGCGGCGGGAATATCCAGCGACGCGCTCCACTCGGCATTGCCCTGCAACGGCGCCGCATCGAGGCTGCCGCCGGCGGCCAGCAGCGCGTCGCGCGCGTTCATGAGCCCGCGGCCCGAGATCAGGAGTCCCGTCGCACCACGATCGCGGCGCTCGGCGACGTTCAGGGTCACCGGTCCCCCGAGCCATTGACCGCTCAGCGTCGAGTACCGCAGGTGCGCGTCGCTGAAGGCGAGCGTGCCGCGCAGACCCTGGAGCGGGGGTAGCCCCGCGAGCGGGGTAAGCCGCACGCCATCTAGGAGCGCGGTGAGGCGCACGCGCGGGTGCGCCAGCGGCGCGCCTTTGCCGGGAATCGTGACGTCCACATCCAGTTGCGCATCGCCGGAGAGTTCAAGGCTGCCGACAGCCGGAGCCGAAGCGTAGAGCTGCGGGCGCTCGCGCAGCCAGCCGAGTGCCTCCTGGGTGGCGCCGTGCAGGCGCCCTTTGAGATGCGCGCTGCCCGCACCCTGCAGGTCCCAATCGAGACTGGCGGCGGACAACTGCCAGGTGCCGGCGGCCCCCGCCGCAAGCGAAGCGTGAATCCGCGGCCCCCGCCAGTCGAGGTGCGCGTCGAGTCCGTGCACTTCGGGCCACAAATCGCCCGCGGCAAAGCCGGCGTCGCGCAGCTCCAGGGCGCCACGGAACACACCGCCGTCACTCCACGGCAGCGCCCCGTCCAACCGGCCGAGCAGCGTGAACTGCGCGTCTGCGACGCGGCCTGCCGTGAGGCGCGGCCCGGAAGCTCCGAACGGACTTCCCGCCGCGGGGCCCAGCAGCTGCGTGAGCAACGCCACATCGGCCTGCCGCAGCGTGGCGCGCGCATCAATCCCGGGGGGCGCGTCGTGCGCGCGCGTGCTGATGGTGACGGCTGCGGCCAGACTCGCGTCCTCGCGCCGAATCTGCACATCCTCGCTCCTGATCTGCCAGCCGTCGGCGGTCGCAGCGCCAGTCACGTGGGCGGCCACCTTAAGGCCGGCAAGCCTCACAGGTTCCGCGCGGGCGAGCGTGAGCTGCGCATCCCCGGAAGCAAGATCGGCGCTGAATGAGGCGTCGCGTACCGAGACCCGGCCACCCAGGCCGGCAAGCGTGGCGCCGCCTGCGGTCGCAAGCGACAGCGTGTCGAGTTGCGCCACAGCCGTCAGGCGCTGACCGGCCGGGCGCTGCGCGCTCCAGTCGAACGTGAGCGCCGATACCATGCCACGCAGGTCGAGGTCGCGGAACGGCAGCTGCGGCTCGTGCCAGCGGGCGATGCCGGCCAGCAGCGCGAGCGGCGCGCGCTGCATGGTGCCAGTGACGCTGCCCATATCAGCCCGCGCGTCGAGGACCAGTGACGCCGGCATTGCGGATTGATCCAACTCCAGCCCGCTGACGCGCAGGTGCCACGCGCCGGAGCGCGCCGCGAGTTGCCACGCGGCACGCAGGCGCGGCAGGGCAAGCACGGCGGCGCCGGCCGCGCGCGGCGCCCACTCCAGCGCCGCAGCGTTCACCTTGCCGTCACTCGCCAGCAGCCTTCCGGCCGCGAATTGCACCTGCAGGTCGATATCGGCGCTGCCGGCCTGGGGCAGAAAATCGCGGTGCGCGAAATCGGCAAACACTGCGCGCCAGAGCGCCGATTCCAGCCGCTGCGCCTGCAGGCGCAAGGTCCCGCTGGTGCTCGCCGGCTGTGCCGGGTCACCCTGCATCAGCAAGCTCAGGTGCGCAGCAGCTCCCAGGCTCTCCGGCAGCTGCAGCAGCGCATCGGCGCTCCACTGCGCCCCGAGGCGCCGCAGCGTTACGTGCCGCAGCCCCAGGGCGAGCGGCGGCGACACGGCCGTGGCCGGCCAGCGCAACGTTCCACCCTCGATGTCGATGCGGCCACCGCGCCAGTGCGACAGGATCCGCGCGCCTGCTTTCCACAGCGGCGCATCCGCGCCCGGTGTACCGGCCGCGCTCGCGGGAATGCTGTCGGGGTCGGCGTCCGGATGCAGCACGACATCCGGCGCCACCAGGGTGATGCGACCGGCTTCCGGCCGGCCACTGCGCAGCATCCGCCACAGATCCAGGCCCACCACGAGCTCCGGAGCGCGTACCAGAAGCGCGCTGCCCGCGGGCTCTCCGAGTTCCACATCGCGGAACACGGCCTCGGGGCCGTACCAGCCCCAGCGCAGACGCAACTGGGAGAAGTGCAGATCAAGGTGGGTCTCGTCGCGCACCAGGCTCTCGAGCGCGGCGCGATGTTCGGGCAGGCGCGCCACCGCCAGCTCGTAGGCGAGGCCGGCGACCGTGACGACACACAGGAGACACCCCAGCGCGACCGCGAGCCAGCGCCATGCCGGCCGCCGCGCGCGCGCGGCGGCTGGGGACGCCGGCCCGGCAGCCGGCTCTGCTGGCGTAACAGTCACGGTCATGCCTTAAACGAGTACGACGTCGTACTGGTCAATGCCGTAGAGCGCCTCGACCTGCAGGCGGATCGGACGGCCGACCTGCGCCTCAAGCTCGCCCAGGGTGGCGGACTCCTCGTCCAGCAGGCGATCCACGACGTCCTGGTGAGCGAGTATCAGCAGCTCCCGGCTGGCAAACTGTCGGCTCTGTCGCACAATCTCCCGAAAGATCTCGTGGCACACCGTTTCGGGCGTGCGGATGAAGCCGCGCCCCTCGCAGCTTCGACACGGTTCACACAGCAGATGTTCCAGGCTCTCGCGGGTGCGCTTGCGGGTCATCTCCACCAGCCCCAGGGGCGAGAGGCTCACGATGTGCGTCTGGGCGCGGTCGCCGGCGAGCGCGCGCTCGAGCGCGGCCAGCACCGCGCGCCGATGCGGCTCATCGCGCATATCGATGAAGTCGATGATGATAATGCCGCCGAGATTGCGCAGCCGCAGCTGCCGCGCGATGCTCACGGCCGCCTCGAGGTTAGTGCGAAAAATGGTTTCCTCGAGGGTGCGGTGCCCGACGTAGGCGCCGGTGTTGACATCGATGGTGGTCATCGCCTCGGTCTGATCGATCACCAGGTGGCCGCCGGACTTCAGCGGCACCTTGCGGTCGAGCGCCTTGGCGATTTCTTCCTCGACGCCGTTGAGATCGAAAATCGGCCGCGCGCCGCTGTACAGCTCGATCACCGGCGCCGCCTCCGGCATGAACGCGGCGGCGAACTCCTGCATGCGCGCGTGTTCGCGCGGCGAGTCCACGAGCACCCGGCTGACACCGTGAGTCAGCTCGTCACGCAGCACCCGCAGGCTGAGCGGCAGGTCCTCGTGGACCACCGCGCCGGCGGCCACCTGGGTGGCGCGCTCGCGCACGTGTCCCCACAGCTTTGCCAGGTAGCGCATGTCCTCGCGCAGGCTCTGCGGCGCGACGCCCTGGGCCGCGGTGCGTACGATGTAGCCGCCGCCGCTGCTGTCGGCGCCGAGCAGCTGAGCAAGTTCCGCCTTGAGCCGCGCGCGCTCGGCTTCGTCCTCGATGCGCGCCGAGACCCCGATTGCGTCCCCGCGCGGCATGTAGACCAGGTAGCGTGAGGGCAGCGCGATAAAGGTGGTGAGGCGCGCGCCCTTGCTGCCTATCGGGTCCTTGATGACCTGCACCAGGATCTCGTCACCGGGATTCACGAGGCGCCGGATGTCCTCCACCGGAGCCAAGCTCGCCGGCGCGCCGAGCACGGTATCGTCCGTGACCCGCGCGGCGATATCGGCGGCGTGCAGGAACGCCGTGCGTTCCAGGCCGATTTCCACGAAGGCCGCCTGCATGCCCGGCAGCACGCGCGACACGCGCCCCTTGTACAGATTGCTCACCAGCCCGCGGCGGCTGATGCGTTCGATGTGAATCTCCTGCACCACGGCGTTGTCGAGGATCGCGGCGCGCGTCTCGCGCGGCGCGACGTTGACGAGAATTTCGACGCTCACGCGGCGTCCCCGCCGGCGGCGGCGCCCTGCCAGCAGGGCACGCCAGCCGCGCGCAGCAGCTGCGCGGTCTCGAACAGCGGCAGTCCCATGACGCCGGAGTAGCTGCCGCTCAGGTGTTCGATGAAGACCGCGCCATGGCCCTGGATGGCATAGCCCCCCGCCTTGTCGCGCGGCTCACCGCCCTGCCAGTACGCCACGCACTCGGCGACGCTCAGCTTGCGGAAGCGCACCTCGCTGGTGCTCAGGCGCTGCGCGACGCCCGTCGCGCCCGCGAGCGCGACGGCCGTGAGCACCTGGTGGGTGCGGCCGGACAGTCGCTGCAGCATCGCGACGCACTCAGCCTCGCCGCCAGGCTTGCCGCAGATCAGCTCATCCACGACCACCGTCGTGTCGGCAGCCAACACCGGCAGCGCCATGCCGCCGGCGCGCACGCTGAGCGCCTTGTCGCGCGCCATGCGCGCCACGTAATCGCAGGCCTCCTCGCCAGGCCGCACCGTCTCATCAATATCAGCCGCGCGCACCAGGTAGCGCACGCCAATCTGGGTCAGCAGCTCGCCGCGCCGCGGCGAGACCGAGGCGAGGCACAGCGCGGCGGGGGGCTGCGGTTTCATCAGTCGCGGTGATACGGATGGTTGCCCAGTATGCTGTGGGCGCGGTACAGCTGCTCGGCGAGCAGCACGCGCGCCAGCGCGTGCGGCAGCGTCAGGCGCGACAGCGACAGCTTAAAGTCGCTGCGGGCGAGGACCCCGGGGGCGAAGCCATCCGGCCCGCCGATCAGGAACGCAAGGTCCCGGCCGTCCTGCATACGCTTGCCGAGCCAGGCGGCAAGCTCGCGCGTCGAGAGCTCGCTGCCGCGCTCATCGAGCGCCGTGACGTGCTCATTCGCCTTGAGCGCGCCGAGCAGGCGCTTGCCTTCCACCGCCACCGCCTGCTGTGCCGTAGCGCCGGCACTGCGCGGGCCCGGCGCGATCTGCGTGAGTGAGACGGACAGCGGCGCCAGGCGCCGCAGGTACTCGTCGGTGGCGGCGCGCACCCAGGCCGGCGGGCGTGTGCCGACGGCGATTACGCGCACGCGCATCGGCAGGAGGGTTAGCGCGCGGTTCGCCGCCGCCGCGCGGAGGCGCCGGCAGCCACCGGGGCAACCGCCGCCGGCGCGGCCGCGCCGTTGTCCCACAGGTGCTCGAGTCCGTAGAACTCGCGCACCCGCGGCAGCATCACGTGCACCAGAATGTCCTGCAGATCCACCAGCACCCATTCTCCATCCCGCGTGCCTTCGGTTCCGAGCGGCCGGAACCCGGCGGCCTTGGCCTTGGCCGCGACGCGCTCGGCGATGGAGCGCACATGCCGGTCGGAGTTGCCGGAGGCAATGACCATCGTGTCGGCAATATCGGTGAGCCCCCGTACGTCGAGCACCCTGATATTCACGGCTTTCATGTCATCGAGCGCGGTCGTCACGGCTTGTTGCAACGGCGAGGCGCGCTCCTCCGCGGGGCGCAGGCGTTTGCGGGTGATCATGTGCTTACGTGGATTCTCCTGTGGCCATGTTACGTGCCGCGGGCCTCACGGGCCCACGCGCGGAGCATAGCACCTCGTTTCGAGAATGATCTGCCTCACCGCCTCGGGAACCAGGTAGCGCGGGTCGCGTCCGGCGATGATGAGCGCGCGCAACTCGGTGGACGAAATCTCCAGCTGCGTGACGGCGTGCACGTACACGCAGCCGGCGGGCCGCTCGTGCAGCTCGCGCACGGAACCGGTGCCGTGATCGACCATGAGTTCCCCCAGCGGGCCCATGGTCGGCGCACGCCAGCCAGGCCGGTGGGCCACGACGATGTGCGCGAGGTTGAGCAGCTCGCGCCAGCGATGCCAGCCCGGGAGTCCCAGGAACGCATCCATCCCGAGCAGCAGGCACAGGGAGGCCTGCGGATGCTCGGCACGCATCTCCACGAGCGTATCCACCGAGTAGGAAACGCCGCTGCGACGCACTTCGCGATCATCCACTACGAAGCGCGGCTGATCGGCGATGGCGGCGCGCACCATCTGCAGGCGCCGCTGCGCGTCCGCGTACAGATGCTCGCGGTGCGGAGGGTTGCCGGTGGGCAGGAACCTCACTTCCGCGAGCTGCAGTTCCTGCCACAGCTCGAAAGCCGTGCGCAGGTGCCCGCAGTGGATCGGATCAAACGTGCCACCAAAGAGACCGATGGGTTGCATGGATCCCTAGCGCGCCGCGGCCCGCGGCAGCGCCGGTTGCGGCAACGCCGGCGTGGCGCATATATCCGCGGCCAGCAGCGCCAGTTCATCCCAGGCGTCCCCGGGGGCGCGCCCCTTGATCATGCGGTCGGCGCGCTCGGCGCGCCGCGCAAGCGCTGCGAAGGACAAGCGCGGCGCGCGTTGCACGGCCCGCGCCAGCGCGGCGCCCTGGCGTTGCCAGGCGGGCGCCCTGGCACCGCCGCCGCTGCGGGCCTGCCACATATCGCGCAGCGACTTGTTGAGTGCCCACAAGACGAGTGTCGCCTCGGTGCCTTCCGCGCGCAGGCCGGCGAGCATGCGCAGCGCGCGCGGCGCATCGCCGTTGAGCGCCGCCTCGCCGAGCTGGAAGACGTCAAAGCGGGCGCTGTCGGCGACGCTCGCGAGCACTTCCTGCGGGGTGATCAGCTGCGCGGGGGCGGACAGTGCGAGCTTCACCAGCTCCTGGTGCGCGGCAAGCAGGTTACCCTCGGTGCGTGCGGCCAGGACCTGCAGCGCCTCGTCGCTCACCTCGAGCTGCATTTTGCGGCAGCGGCCCCTGAGCCAGCCCACCAGCCGCGCGGCGTCCACGGGCCACACCTGCACCCAGCCGCCCCGCGTGTCCACGGCGCGCACCCACTCGGCGTTCTGCGCGTCGCGGTCCAGGCGCGGAGCGAGAATGACGAGCAGCGTGTCCGGATCGGCAGTGCCGAGGAGCGCAACCAGCGCGGCATTGCCGGCGACGCCGGGCTTGCCGCTGCCGAGGCGGATCTCCAACACCCGCCGCGACCCAAACAGCGAGAGGTTCCCCGCCGCGGCGCGCACCTCGTCCCAATCCGCGGCGCGCTCGATGAAGTGCACTTCGCGCTCGGTGAAGCCCGCCGCGCGGGCCCGGGCGCGCAGCGCATCGGCCGCCTCGGCGGCGAGCAGCGGCTCGTCCCCGGACACGAGGTAGGCCGGCAACAGGCGTTCCCCGAGGTGAGCGCTAAGCGAGTCGGAGGTGAGCTTCATGGCGCGGCGGCCATTATCGACGATCCGAGGCCCGCGTGCGGCGCGGGTTCGTAAACCTGACCGCCGTCGGTTGCCCACGCTACGCGAGCAGGCTAGGCTGCGCGTTCCGTCAAATCGGATCGTGAGCTCCTTGAGCACCGCCCTGCCCCGCAATCGACTTATCGTGCTGCTCACGGCCTGCGCGCTGATCGCCTGTGCGGCCGTGTATTCGGCACACGGGCTCGCCGATCGCAACCACGAGCACTCGCATTGCGACCTGTGCCTGCACTTCTCCGGCAGCGCCGGCTCGCCTGCAAAAGCCACGCTCGCCAGCAAGCCGGTGCTCACCGCCCGCGTTACTCCCGCGCCGCCGCAGCTGTTCATCCCGACGCGCTCCGCGACGGGTGAGCACCTGCCCCGCGGCCCTCCCGTCTAGCTCCTTAAACCCGACGACCTAAGAACGTACTCGCCGTGCGGCGCGCTTAAGCACCGCCCCGCGAGCACGCCCTCGAGGCGGCCGCCACGGCTGCCTGCGGCCTTTTGGCCTGGCGCCAATACCGGAAAGTTGGTAGCGCGCGCCGGCCGGCCGCCGCAGGAATTTTTGAGGACGCAACATGTTTTCAGCTCATTTACCCCGCACCTGGCCGGTGGCCGCGGCGCTGGCCCTGCTGACCGCGCACACAACACAAGCGCAGGTCGCCGACACGCCCGGCGCCTCGCTCCCCACCATCGTCATCACCGCCCAGCACCTGAACGAGGAACGCTCGCGCATCGACACGCAGACGGGAGCTTCGACCTACACCTTCAACGCCCAGGACATTCAAGCCGAGCCGGGCGGGGACAACGTGCAGTTAAACCAGGTGATGCTGCAGGTGCCGGATGCGGCGCAGGACTCCTTCGGGCAACTGCACATCCGCGGCGATCACAACGGGCTGCAGTTCCGGCTGAACGGCGTCATTCTGCCCGACGGCATCAGTTTCTTCGGTCAGACGCTGCCGCCGCGCATGATCGCCTCGATGAAACTCATCACCGGCAGCCTGCCGGCGGAGTACGGCCTGCGCAGCGCCGGCGTCATCGATCTGACCACCAAGGGCGGCGCGCTGCAACCGGGCGGGGAGGTCTCGCTGTACGGCGGCAGTCATAGCTCGATCGAGCCGAGCATCAACTACGGCGGCAGCTCAGGTTCCAACACGTACTTCATCACCGGCGACGTCATCCGCAACGACTTGGGAATCGAGTCCCCGGATGGTCGCTCCACGCCGCTGCACGACAGCACCAGGCAGCTGCACGGCTTTGGGTATTTCGAGCACATCTTCGACGACAGCAACCGCCTGTCCCTGATCGCCGGCTCATCCGATGACCGCTTCGAGATTCCGAACCGCGAGGGCCTGCACGCGGCGGATGTCTTCGTGCCACCGCTGACGGTGAACGGCCAGACGGATTTCCTCAGCCAGAACCTCAACGAGAATCAGCGCGAGATAACCGATTTTGCCGCGCTCAGCCTGCAGCATTCGCAGGGCGCATTGAGCATGCAGACTTCGGTGATCGCGCGTTACTCGAGCCTGCAGTTCTCGCCGGATCCGAACCTCGGCGACCTGTTCTTCAACGGCCTCTCGCAGCAGGCCTACAAGCGCGACGTCGCCTACGGCCTGCAGAGCGACGGCGCCTACAAGCTGAATGACTCCCACACGCTGCGGGCCGGCGTGTATGCGCAGAGCGACCGCCTGACGAGCAACACCACATCGCAGGTGCTGCAGACCGACCCGGTGACGGGGCTGCCGGTGAACGACGTGCCCTTCGGCATCCTCGACGACAGCGTCAACAGCCAGTCGATCGAGAGCGCCTACCTGCAGGACGAGTGGCGGTTCGATGGGGTATTCACGGTGAACTACGGGCTGCGCTTCGATCACTACCGGGCATTCTCGAGCGGCAGCCAGCTCAGCCCGCGGGTCAACTTCGTCTGGCAGGCCGCGGCCGACACCACCGTGCACGCCGGCTATTCGCGGTTTTTTTCGCCGCCGCCCTTCGAGCTCGTTGGCAGCACCACGGTAGCCAAGTTCGCCAACACCACCGCGGCGCCCGCGGTCGCCACTGACGACCCCGTGAGGGCCGAGCGTTCGAACTACTACGACTTCGGCATCCAGCAGGTGCTCACCAAGGCGCTCACCGTCGGCGTTGACAGCTACTACAAACAGGCGATCCATCTCATCGACGAGGGTCAGTTCGGCGCGCCCATCATCCTCACGCCTTTCAACTACCGCTACGGGCAGGTGTACGGCGTGGAGCTTACCGGCAACTACAACGTCTCCCACTTTCAGGCGTACGGCAACCTGGCCTTTCAGCGCGCCATCGGCAAGGACTTCGAATCGAGTCAGTTCAACTTCAGCCCCGATGATCTGGCCTACGTCGCCAGCCACTACATCCATCTCGACCACGAACAGGAAATGACCGCTTCCGGCGGTGCCGCCTGGCTGTGGAACGGGACACGGGTGAGCGGCGACCTGCTGATCGGTTCAGGCCTGCGTTCGAGCCTCGTGCTGCCCGACGGCAGCGTCGTCCCGAACGGCGCGCACCTGCCCTACTACCGCCAGGTGAACGCCGGCGTAAGTCACATGTTCGACCGGGACGGCATCCCGGGACTTACATTGCGGTTCGACGTGATCAATGTCTTCGATCAGAAGTACCAGATCAGAAACGGCACCGGGGTGGGCGTCGGCGCCCCGCAGTACGGGCCGCGGCGCGGGTTCTTCATCGGGGTGTCGAAGGTCTTCGGAGGAACCTGACAGAGCCGCTCGGGGCGGCTCTTGTAACCCGTATGATATGAACAGCCCTCGAAATGCGCCTTATGGATGTATGAGGGGTGCTGTTGACGGCATCCGCATGGCCATTTTTAACCTGGAGGTCGGAAATGAAGAGCTCAACGCTGTTGCTCAGCATCTGCCTTGGCGCCGCCGCGCAGTTCGCGCTCGCGGACTGGCCGCCGCCCGCACCCCCGCCGGACCCGCTCAGTGAGGCGCGGGCGGCGTGCGCAACCGACATCCAGGCGCTGTGCCCCGGCGTGCAGCCCGGCGGCGGGCGGATCCTTGCCTGCCTGAAGGAGCACCAGGACAAGGTGTCGGACGGCTGCAAGCAGGCGGTCGCCAAGGCGACGCAGAAGCCTCCCGCAAATTGACGCAGCGACGCGCGCGACCCTGAAGACCGATCGCCGGCGTCGCGCGGCGTCGTCCGACCGATTCATACTCTCACCGCGCCCGTCACCGCGCCGGCGCCGTCCGTGATCCCGTGTTCCACGAGCCACGCACGCGCATCCTCGGCGTCACTCTCAAACCACGCCCGCGTGCTGCCGAGCCTGAAGCTGTAACCCCAGGCGTCCATATCGGCGCACAGGCGCTCCCGGCCCACACCCGGCAAGTCACCCGCCAGCAGCACCTGCAGATAACACACGGCGGCTTCTTCCGGATCATCACCACCGGCGTCGCGGTCAAGGCCGGTGCGCCGTTCCGGGGTCATGCAGATGAAGTGGCTCGCCTCGTGCAGGATCGAATGCAGCGGCGTATCGAGGCGCGCGTACAGACGGTTACCCTTCAGCCCCGCCTCACTCTCGCCCCAGTAGGAGCCGGGGATGACTTCCCCGGGCGCGGTAAGGGTGAGTTCCAGGCCAAAGCGGTGGAGCAGCAGCGCTACCGCCAGGCGGCCGGTGGCGTTCAGCAGCAGCACCGCGGATTTTCCTTACAGGCTCGCCAGCCGCCGCATGACCCGGTCGGCGAGATCGCGCGCCATGTCAGCACGCAGCAGGTCCTCCTCGTGACCCTTCGCGAGCAGCAGGCGTTCATCGAAGCTGTAGGTGCGGGTGGCGGAGATGTCCTCCTGGGGCAGCAGTTCCTTGTCCCCGGCGGTGACCGCGAAGGTGATCGTGTAGGTTATCTCGTACTCGTTGGGCTGGTTGGTGGCCGACACCGACAGCACGCGCTTCTTGTAATTCTCCCTGACGATCTGCACCACGACGGACGACTCGTCCCTGGCGTTAGCGAGCTGCGCGCCGTTGGAGAGCAGCGCATGCCGCAGGCTTTGTACGAAGCTGCTCTGGCGGTCCGGCGCCTGCACGTAGGGCGTCTTCACCGCGGCGGGGCGCCGCGCATGCCCCTGCAGGTGAAAACCGCACGCTGACTGCAGCGCCGCGGCGCTCAGGGCCAGCACGCATACGGCCGCGCGGTTCATACCACCACGTTGACGAGCTTGCCGGGCACGACGATCACGCGGCGCACCGGCTTGTCGGCCACGAACTTGCGCACGTGCTCGTGCGCCAGCGCCGCCGCGCGCACGCTCGCCTCATCGCTGTTCACCGGCACGCTGATGCGCCCGCGCAGCTTGCCGTTCACCTGCAGCACGATCTGCACCGCCTGCTGCGTCAGCGCCTGCGGGTCCGGGACCGGCCAGCGCTCCTCGACCAGTGCGCTGGCGTGACCCAGCGCCTGCCACAGCGCATGACACACGTGGGGCGTGATGGGCGCGAGCACCAGCGTTGCGATCTCGAGCGCTTCCTGGCGCACCGCGCGCCCCTGCGGGCTCGGGTCGTCGAACCGTCCGATCGAGTTGCGCAGTTCCATAATGGCCGCGATCGCGGTGTTGAAATTGCGGCGCCGGCCGATGTCGTCGGTCGCCTTGGCGAGGGCCTGGTGCGCGGCGCGGCGCAGTTCCCGCTGCGCGTCGCTGAGCGCGCCGGTCTCGAGGCGCGGCGCCGCGCCCGCGGAGGTGTGCTCGTGGACGGCTTGCCACAGGCGCTTGATAAAGCGCGAAGCGCCCTGCACGCCTTCGTCGGACCATTCCAGCGTCTGCTCCGGAGGCGAGGCATACATGGTGAAGAGCCGCGCGGTGTCGGCGCCAAAACGTTCAATCAGCCCCTCCGGGTCGACCCCATTGCCCTCCGACTTCGACATCTTGCCGAGGCCCTCGTGCTCGACCCTGAGCGTGCCTTGCGCGGTGGTGACCTCGTAAACTTCCGCGCCATCGGCGCCGCGCCGCACGTCCACATCCGCCGGATTGAAGTAACGCTTGCGGCCGCCCGCGGGCTGAGCCGAATAGATGTGGTTGAGCACCATGCCCTGGGTGAGGAGCTTCGCAAACGGCTCACTGAGCTTCACCAGGTTCATGTCGCGCATCACCCGCGTCCAGAAGCGCGAATACAACAGGTGCAGGATGGCGTGCTCGATACCGCCGATGTACTGGTCCACGGGCAGCCAGTAGTCGACGCGTCGATCCACCATCGCCTGAGCGGCGTCCGCGCAGGCATAGCGCAGAAAGTACCAGGACGAGTCCACGAAGGTGTCCATGGTGTCGGTCTCGCGCCGCGCCGGGCCGCCACACTGCGGGCACCGGCACTCGTAGAAGGCGCGCGACTTCGCGAGCGGGTTGCCGCTGCCGTCCGGCACCAGGTCCTCCGGCAGCACCACCGGCAGCTGCGCGTCCGGCACCGGCACCTGCCCGCATTGCCCGCAGTGAATGATGGGAATCGGGCAGCCCCAGTAGCGCTGGCGCGAAATGCCCCAGTCGCGCAGGCGGTAGTGCACCCGCTTGCGCCCCAGTCCCAGCTTCTCCAGCGCCGCGGCGATGGCGTCCACCGCCGCCTGGAACGCAAGGCCTGAGAACGCGCCCGAGTTCACCGTCTCACCGTGCTCGGCGTAGGCGGGGATCCAGGGCGCGCGCACCTCCTCATAGGCGCCGCTCACCGAACGCACCACGGTGACGACCGGCAGCGCATTCTGGTGCGCGAAGCCGAAATCGCGCTCATCGTGCGCGGGCACGCCCATCACCGCGCCCTCGCCGTAGCCCATGAGCACGTAGTTGGCTACCCACACCGGCAGCGGCGCGCCGGTGAAGGGATGCAGCACGTGCAGCCCCGTCGGCATGCCCCGCTTTTCCTGAGTCGCGACGTCGGCTTCCATGATGCTGCCGCGGCGGCATTCGGCGATGAAGCCTGCGAGCGCGGCGTTGGTTTTTGCCGCGGCCTGCGCCAGCGGGTGCTCGGCCGCGACCGCCATGAAGGTGGCGCCGAAGAGCGTGTCGGCGCGCGTGGTAAAGACCTTCAGTGTGCCGCCGACAGCGGCGGCGGCGCGCGCATCCGGCGCGTAAGGGAACTCGATCTCGCAACCTTCGCTGCGGCCGATCCAGTTGGCCTGCATGACGCGCACACGCTCCGGCCAGCCGCCGAGCTCGTCCAGCGCCGCGAGCAACTCATCCGCGTAGCGCGTGATGTTCAGGTAGTAAGTGGGGATTTCGCGCTTCTCGACCGGCGCGCCCGTGCGCCAGCCGCGGCCGTCGATCACCTGCTCGTTGGCGAGCACGGTCTGATCCACCGGATCCCAGTTCACCACCCCGGTCTTGCGGTAGGCGATGCCCTGCTCGAGCATGCGCAGGAACAGCCACTGGTTCCAGTGGTAGTAGGACGGGTCGCAGGTGGCCAGCTCGCGGCTCCAGTCGATCGCGAAACCCAGCTGCTGCATCTGGCCGCGCATGTAGGCGATGTTCTGGCGCGTCCACTGCGCCGGCGGCACCCGGTTGGTGATAGCGGCGTTTTCGGCCGGCAGCCCGAACGCGTCCCAGCCCATGGGCTGCAGCACGTTGTGTCCCTGCATGCGCATGTAGCGCGCCAGCACGTCGCCGATGGTGTAGTTGCGCACGTGGCCCATGTGCAGGCGGCCGGACGGATACGGCAGCATCGACAGGCAATAAAACTTCGGTCGCGCCGCATCCTCGCGCACCTCGAAGGCGCGCGCGTCGCGCCAATACTTTTGCGCGGCGCGCTCGACCGCCACGTGATCGTAGCTGTCTTGCATGAGTGTCTTAAGGCAGGCGCAGCGGGATGAAAATCTGGGAGTCTTCGCGCTGCACCAGAAGCGCCACGTTCTTGCCGGCGGACTTGGCTGCGTCCTGCAGCTCCTGCGGCGTGCGTACGCGCCGGCCGTTGACGCCGAGGATCACATCCCCCGGCTCGACTTCGGCGGCCGCGGCGGGACCCGTGACCTCCTCGACCAGCAGCCCGCCTTGCGGTGCGCCGGGCTGATTCTTCTCGGCAGCGGTGAGCGAGCGCACCGTGAGACCGAGCGCGCTCTCATGGCTGCTGCCGCTGTGACCCGGCGCCGCCGTCGCGTTGGCGGCGGTCGGCGGCTGATCCTTGAGCTCGGCGATCCGGACCGTGAAGTCCTGCTGGCGGCCGCCGCGCCACACCTGCAGCGCGGCATCGGCGCCCGGCTTCATGGTGGCGATGGCGCCCGAGAGTTCCCCGTAGTGCTCGATGGGGTGTCCGCCGACGCTGAGAATGACATCGCCGGGCTGCACGCCGGCGCGCGCCGCGGGACTGTCCTTCTCCACGGAGGACACGAGCGCGCCGCGCGGGCGGTCAAGGCCAAAGGACTCCGCCAGCTGCGCGTTCAGGTCCTGGATGGTCACGCCGATGCGGCCGCGTACCACGCGGCCGGTCCTGATGATCTGCTCCTCGACATTCTTCGCCACGTCGATCGGGATCGCGAACGACAGCCCCATGAAGCCGCCGGTGCGGCTGAAGATCTGCGAGTTGATCCCGATCACCTCACCGGCCATGTTGAACAGCGGCCCGCCCGAGTTACCCGGGTTCACGGCAACGTCCGTCTGGATGAACGGCACGTAGTTCTCGCCCTGCAGCGAGCGCGACGTGGCGCTGATGATGCCGGCGGTGACGCTGTTGTCGAAGCCGAACGGCGAGCCGATCGCGAGCACCCATTGGCCGGGCTTGAGGCGCGTGGGATCCCCTAAGCGCACGATCGGCAGGTTGGTGGCGCTGATCTTGATCACCGCCACGTCGGTGCGCTCATCGGCGCCGAGCACCCGCGCCGGGAACTCGCGCCGGTCGGTGAGCCGCACCGTCACCTGTTCCGCGTTCGCCACCACGTGGGTGTTGGTGAGGATGTAACCGTCGGCGCTGATGATAAATCCGGAGCCTGCGCCCCGCAGCGGCGGCTGCCTGCCGCGCGGAGCCTGACCCGGGGCGGGCACGCCGAAGCGCTTGAAGAAATCGTAGAACGGATCGTTCGGCGACAGCCCCTGTGCCCCGCCTGGAGGAGTCTTCTCGAGGACTTCCACATTCACCACCGCGGGACCGTATTTCTCGACCAGCGAGGTGAAGTCCGGCAGCGTGCGCACGGCAGCCTCCGCCGGCGTCCCCGCCGCTGGCGCTGGCGTGGCCGGATCGCTCCCGCGCGTGGCGGCGCCGCCAGCGAACCCCGCGTCCGCCGGCAGGATCGCGGCCGCCCGCGGCGCCGCCGCACCCGGCTCGGACTGGGCGCTCAGTTCGCGGGAACACGCCGCCAGCGCCACGGCCATCGCCAGCACGGCGCACAGCCGCTTCAGCGCCGGGTAGCAGGAGTCGAACATGGGATTCATGGGAAGGGTTCCACGCCGCGTCGGTCCCTACATTGCCGCAGCCAAAGTCCGTACGCCAGCGCCATCGCGGCGAGGCTCACGATCAGCCAGTTACCCACCACCGCGTACGGGGTGAGGCCTTTATGCGGCTCAATCCACGACACCAGCACCACCGGCTGAAACTCCGGGGCACGCGCCACCACTTCGCCGTGCGGACCTACCACCGCCGAGATGCCGTCGTTGGCGGCCCGCACCAGATAGCGGCCGGCCTCCAGCGCGCGCATGCGCGCGACCTGGAAATGCTGGTGCCGCGCCGTGGAGTGTCCGAACCAGGCGTCGTTGGTGACGTTGACGAGCGCATCGGCGCGCTTCAGGACCGCGCGCATGGCGCTGCCGTAGGCGTCTTCGTAGCAGATCGTGGCACCCAGCTGCAGATGCGCTGCGGGGAGCGGCGGCTGCCCGGCGGCACCGGGGGTGAAGTCCGAGTACGGCAGGCTCATGAGCCGCAGCCAGGAGCGCACAAAATGCGGCACCGGAAACGCTTCCGCGAAGGGCACCAGGTGATGCTTGTCGTACCAGCTCACCGTGTCATCCAGCGCCAGCACCGAGTTGAAATAGCGCGTCTCGTCGGCGCTGCCCTCCCCGCCCGTGCCGGCGCTCTCCGCCCGCAGTACCCCGAGCACCAGCGCCGAGTGCTTGGCGCGCGCCTCGGCATACAGGTTGTCGAGGTACGGCACGAGATCGTTGGCGACGTCGGCGGGTGCGGACTCGGGCCAGACGATGAGCGCTACCCCGAGCACCTTCTCGGTCAGAGACTGGTAGAGCCTGAGGGTCGTGTCCTTGTTACTGTCGAGCCACTTCTGGTCCTGCGGGATGGCGCCCTGGATCACCGCGACCGAGACCGGCGCGCCGCTGGCGTGCGTCCAGGACAGCCCCCGCAGGCCCACCCCGCTGAGCCAGGGGACAAGGAGCACGACCGCGGCGATGAGGCGCGCGCGGCGCGTGCCGAGCGCGAGCGTCGCGAGGGCCCCGGCGCTCACGAGCAGCAGCGCGCTGATGCCGTACACGCCCACGAGGGGTGCGAAGCCAGCGAGCCAGGTGTCGGTCTGCGAGTAGCCGAGCGACAGCCACGAGAAACCCGACAGGAACCAGCCGCGCCACCACTCGATGAGCAGCCAGCTGCCCGGCAGCGCGATGAGCCAGCGCGCCATTCCCGTGCGCGGCAGCCAGCGCGCGGCCGCGTAGCCGAGCGCGGCGTGATACAGGCCCATGATGGCGACGAGCCCGAGCATCAGGAACAGTGCGAGCCAGACCGGCGCGCCGCCGAAGCCGTGGATGCTGATGTACAGCCAATAGGTACCGGCGGCGAAGGTCGCGGCGTTGAAACAGAACCCGAGGCGCGCCGCCTCGCGTGCCGGGGCGTCCTGCCACAGCCACATGAGCAGCGCAGGACACAGCACCGCCAGCGGCCACAGGTTCAGCGGTGCAAAGGAGGCCGCCAGCGCCGCGCCGGCCGCGAGCGCGAGCGCAGCACGCGCGAGCGCGGCTGCGGGCCGCGGCAGGCCGGAGCGTGCCGCCGCTGCCGCTGCGGCCGCGGTGCCGGAAGGCGTGACCATGCGCTTCAGCCGCCGCCGCCGGCGGCGTGCTCTGCGGGCGGCGGCACGTCGCGCGGTGCGACGACCCGCAGCGCATCGATCCGGCCGCGGTCGACGCGCATCACCTGAAATTCAAAACCGTCGACGGCGGCGGTCTCGCCGCGCCGCGGCAGCCGGCCGAGCTGCTTCATGAGCAGGCCGGCGATGGTGTCGAAGCCCTGCTCCTCGGAGAGTTGTGCGGCGAAATATTCATTGAACTCACCGATGCGCGTCACGCCGCGCACCGTGAACTGGCGCTCGCCGTCGCGGCGGATGTTCTGATCGTCCTCGACGTCGAATTCGTCGTCGATCTCGCCGACGATCTGCTCGATGACGTCCTCGATGGTGACGAGGCCGGAGACGCCGCCGTACTCATCGACGACGATCGCCATGTGGTTGCGATTGCGGCGAAATTCCTTCAACAGCACGTTGAGGCGCTTGGACTCCGGCACGAACTGCGCCGGCCGCATGTACTCGCGGATGTCGAAGCGCTGCGCGCTGCTCGTGGACAGGCGCAGCAGGTCCTTCGCCATCAGGATCCCGACGATGTCGTCGCGGTCCTCGTCCATCACCGGAAAGCGCGAGTGCCCGGATTCCACCACCACCGCGAGGATCTGCGCCGCCGGCGTGGCGCGGCGCACGAACACCATCTGGCCACGGGGCACCATGATGTCGCGCACCTGCAGATCCGCGACCCCGAGCACCCCCTCGAGCATGGTGAGCGCATCCCCGTCCAGCACCCCGCGCTCGCCCGCTTCGCGCAGTACGCCGAGCAGCTGCTGGCGATCCTGCGGCTCGGTGGCGAGGCCCTGAGTCAGCCGTTTCAGCCAGCGCCCGGTGGTGTTCAGATCCTTCGTCATCGCTGAAGGCTCCGGTACGGGTTTGCAAACCCGAGGCGCTTCAACACCGCGACTTCACGGCGCTCCATGCGCTGCGCGTCCGTGGCGCGCTCGTGGTCGTAGCCGATGAGGTGCAGCGTGCCGTGCACGATGAGGTGCGCCCAATGGGCCCTGAGTGTCCTGTCATGAGCGCGCGCCTCGGCGCGCAGCAGCCGCGCGCAGATCACCAGATCGCCGAGCGGCGGCGGCGCGCTCGTCGTCGCCCGCGGCAGCCGCGAGGGTGGAAACGACAGCACGTTGGTGGGGTTGTCGCGGCCGCGGAAGTGGGCGTTCAGCCGCCGGCTCTCCGCCGCCCCGACGACGCGCACCCCGAGCTCACGCCCCGCCGCGCGCCTGCCGGCCGCCGTGCTCGCCCACAGCGCCAGCTCCCGTCGTGACGGCGACCAGTCGTTGACGCGGCGCTGCACTTCAAGGCGTACCAGCCCCGGGGCGTCCACGCCGCGAGCCTCCGCGGTGCGCGCGCGCTGAGCGGCCGCGTTCAGGATGAGCTCCCTTGCGACTCGTAGGCCTGCACGATGCGCTGCACGAGCGGGTGACGCACGACGTCATGCGCGTCGAAGAAGGTGAACGCCACGCCCTCCACCGCCCGCAGCACCTGCACGACGTGGCTCAGGCCCGACTGCCTGCCGGCGGGCAGATCCGTCTGGGTGATGTCACCGGTGACGACCGCGCGGGAGCCGAAGCCGATGCGGGTCAGGAACATCTTCATCTGCTCGATGGTGGTGTTCTGGGCCTCATCGAGAATGATGAAGGAATCATTGAGCGAGCGGCCGCGCATGAAGGCCAGCGGCGCGACCTCGATCACGCTGCGCTCGATGAAGCGCGCCACGCGGTCAAAGCCCATCATCTCGTAGAGCGCGTCGTATATCGGCCGCAGATACGGGTCGACCTTCTGCGTCAGATCCCCGGGCAGGAAGCCCAAGCGCTCGCCCGCCTCCACCGCCGGCCGCACCAGGATGAGCCGCCGCACGCGCTCAGCCTGCAGGGCCTCGACCGCGCACGCCACCGCCAGATAGGTCTTGCCGGTGCCCGCCGGCCCGATGCCGAAGGTCAGATCCCGGGTGCGGATGTGTTCAAGGTAGTCGCGCTGGTGCGCACCACGGGCGCGGATGCCGCGGGGCAAGCGCACGCCCGGCTCGCGCGGATCCGCGTCCGCGGCGGGCGATCCGGATTCGCGTTCGTGCAGCGCCAGGTGCACGCGCTCGGGCGTGACCTCCTCGGTGGCGCTAAGGAGGAACAGCTCGCGCAGCAGCTCCTGCGCATCCGCGGCCTGCGCGCCGCTGACGCGGAAGCTGTCGCCGCGGCGGTGAATGCGCACGTCCAGGCGCGACTCCAGCAGGCGCAGGTTCTCATCGAGCGGCCCGCAGAGCTTGGCGAGGCGGGCGTTGTCCGCCGGCTCGAGAGCGAATTCCCGCTGAAACCCCGGCGCTGGTGCGGCCACGGGCATTTCAGCCGCTGACCGCGGCGAGCAGCGCGGGCAAAACCGCGGCCTGCGGCAGTGCGTGGCCGTTCCGGATCGGGCCCGGCAGGCGTCCGCGCAGGCTGTGAGCGCGCGCCTCGGTGACCTCGACGTCGACGAAGCGGTTGATGAGCGTCGCGGGTCCGGCGAAATTCACCCAGCGGTTGTTGGCGGTGCGGCCGGCGAGCTCGCGTGCGTCCTTCTTCGCCGGCCGTTCGACCAGGACGCGCTGGCGCGTGCCAACCATCGCCTCGCTGATCGCGTGCGCCTGGGCTTCGATCTGCGCCTGCAGCCGTGCGAGGCGTGCAAGCTTCACTTCGTTGCCGACCTCATCGGGCAGCGCGGCAGCCGGCGTCCCCGGACGGCGGCTGTAGAGAAAACTGAACGATTGATCGCAGCTTACATCGCGCGCCAGCGCCAGCGTGGCCTCGAAGTCGCGCTCGCTCTCGCCCGGGAAGCCGACGATGAAGTCCGAGGAAATGGCGATGTCGGGACGCACCGCGCGCAAGCGTCGCACCTTGTCCTTGTATTCGAGCGCCGTGTAGCCGCGCTTCATGAGCGCGAGCACGCGGTCCGAGCCGCTCTGCACCGGCAGATGCAGGTGATTGGCGAGCTTGGGCACGTTCGCGTAGGCCTCGATCAGGCTGTCACCGAACTCCAGCGGATGCGAAGTGGTGAAGCGGATGCGTTGGATCCCCGGCACACGCGCGACGTGATGAATGAGGGTCGCCAGATCCACCTGCGCACCGTCGGCCATCGGGCCGAGGTAGGCGTTGACGTTTTGACCGAGGAGCGTGATTTCCGCGACCCCCTGGGCGGCGAGCGCGCGTACTTCCGCGAGCACCGAGTCGAAGCCGCGGCTGATTTCCTCGCCGCGCGTGTACGGGACGATGCAGAAGCTGCAGTACTTGCTGCAACCTTCCATGATGGACACGAAGGCGGTCGCGCCTGCGGCGCGCGGCGCCGGCAGGTGATCGAACTTCTCGATCTCCGGGAAACTCACGTCGACCACGGAGCGTCCGGTGCGCCTGAGCTGCGCGATCATGTCGGGCAGGCGGTGCAGGGTCTGAGGTCCAAACACCAGGTCCACGAACGGCGCGCGCGCGGTGATGGCCTCACCTTCCTGGCTCGCGACGCAGCCACCAACACCGATGATGACCTCGGGCCGTTGCGCTTTCAGGAGCCGCCACTCACCGAGGAGTGAGAACACCTTTTCCTGTGCCTTCTCGCGCACCGAACAGGTGTTCATGATGAGCACGTCCGCCTGCGCCGGGTCTGCGGTGGCAGTAAGGCCGGCGCCGGTGCCGAGTACGTCCGCCATGCGCGCGGAGTCGTACTCGTTCATCTGGCAGCCGAAGGTCTTGATGAAGTAGCGGCGGGTCATAGCGCGTCGGGGGTGCGAATTCTACCGCACGCCGGAACACCACTAGTGACGAGGAAAAAATCCAGTCAGATCAGAAGCTTGCGGTCATCAAAACGGGATGTCGTCGTCGAACTCCTCGCCCGACCCACCCTTCGCTCCACCGCCGCCAGCATTGGCGCCCCCGCCCTGACCGGCGCCGCCGCCGGACTCCTCCGCATACGCGTGCGCGGCTCCCGCGCCGCCACCCGCACGCGCGCCGCCCTCGGCGCCTGCGCCAGCGCCGGCTCCGGCACCGCCGCGGCCCCCGAGCATCTGCAGCTCGTTACCGATGATTTCGGTCGAGTAGCGGTCGTTGCCCTGCTTGTCCTGCCACTTGCGGGTACGCAGGCTCCCCTCGATGTACACCTGCGAGCCCTTGCGCAGGTATTCGCCGGCTATTTCGGCCAGCCGGCCGAACAGCGCCACGCGGTGCCACTCGGTGCGCTCCTGCTGCTCGCCGCTTTGCTTGTCGCGCCAGCTCTCGCTCGTCGCGATGCGCAGATTCGCCACCGTGGTGCCGGAGGGCATGGCCCGCGTCTCCGGATCCGCGCCCAGGTTGCCGATGAGAATGACCTTGTTTATGCCACGCGCCATGGGAAAGCCTCGCAACTGCAGCAGCTTGAACAGGCGAAAGCGCGGGGCGCGCTCGCCGATGGAAGCGCTCATTCTAAAGGAGCGGCCCGGGACGCGCGAACCTCAAATCTGCATCAAGTGGTGAGGATCTGCTGGTCCCGATCGCTGGGCGCGGGAGTTGGTCAGCTCTTGCCGCGGATCTGGTCGGCCGCTTTCTTCATGATCGCCGCGATGCGGCTCTGCTCTTCGGCCGCGGCGCCGCGCTTATCGCGCAACGCCTGCTTCAGTTCGCGGCGCGCGGCGTCGATTTCCGCTGATTCGCCGGCGGCGCTGTCCTCGTCAAAGCCACCGAAAATCTCGCGCACCCGACCCATCTTGCGGCCGATGTGCTCGAGCTGCCCGAGCATGGCATCGGCGGCGTCCCGGTTGTCCTTGAGATATTCGCGCCCGGTGTCGGTAATGCTGTAGAGCTTTTTCGCGCCCTCGGCGGCGACGCTCGTGTAGCCGACCTCTTCGAGCCAGGTGAGCGCCGGGTAGATCATGCCGGGACTCGGGCTGTAGAAGCCGCCCGAGCGCTCCTCCAGCGCCTTGATCAGTTCGTAACCGTGGCTGGGCCGCTCGCTGAGCAGGGCGAGAAGCACCAGCTGCAAATCCCCGGACGCGAGCCGGCGCCCGGCGCGAAACGCCCGTCCGCCCATGCCCATGCCGCCGGTGAATCCGCCGGCAAACACGCCGAAGCGGCGCCCGTGACGGCCGAGGTAATAGGCGCGCACTTGCTCGTGCAGACGCCCGTGACTGCGATTGCAGAAATGATGGTACATGTGAGAAGCGCTCCAGGTGTTGGTCAGAGGACGAAGCAGTAATTCACCCACGCCACCAGCAGACAGGCAGTGGCGACGGCAATGGCCACGACCGGGGTTCGGAACCAGTAGCGCACGCCGATGGCGAGGTAGAGCAACCCGATCGCGACGAGCAGCAGGAGGATCCAGCCCGGGACGGCCACGGTGGCGATGACGGCGCCGGTGAAGAGACACAGGGCGCCGAAGAGCACCACGCCCAGGCCATGGCTGAAATTGAATCCGACCCAGGCCCGCCACATGGTCAGGCGACCGCGGGCGAGGCGAAGGTGCGAACGGGCCATGGCGGCGGAAAC
>Ga0210384_10001312_pt1 | contig 34312 bp, 21 predicted proteins | sample IncBWH2MmetaG_FD_160574 | JGI IMG/M metagenome (GOLD analysis project Ga0210384, IMG submission 160574) | Forest soil microbial communities from Barre Woods Harvard Forest LTER site, Petersham, Massachusetts, United States - Inc-BW-H-2-M | ecosystem: Environmental > Terrestrial > Soil >...
GGGCGCGATGCCCTGATCCTTCACCCAGCGGGAGACCTGCGCCTCGTCTTCGGGGCCGTCGACGCCCGCCAGCCCAAAGCAGGCGGCGGCGATGCTCGCCGTCCGCCAGGGCGCCCCCTGGCCGGCGGTCCCCGCCCCCAGGGCGTTCAGGAGCGCCCCTTCGATGGCGGCGGTGAGCGCCTTGCCCAGCGACTCGACCCCCACCTGGTGGAGGTTGCTGGGGGGCCCGAACCCGCGGGCCAGCACGCGACCCTCCAGGTCGGTGACCACGGCCTGCGTCCTCGGCCCCGCCCCGTTGACGGCGAGGAGGAGGCCCCCTCCCTTCATCGCGTGCGCGTGACCTTGGAGAGGCCCCTCGGCGCGTCGGGGTGCATGCCGCGGGCGAGGCTCAAGCCGAGGGCCCAGATTTGCCCCGGCACGACCGCCACCAGAGGGGAGAGCCACTCCGGGATGTCGGGGGGCAGCGGCATTCCGATCTCCGCCGCCTCCAGGAGCGACCGCCGGTCCGAGATCGCGAGAAGGCGCGCTCCCCTCTCCTTGGCCATGCCCACCACACCTTCCAGCTCCTCGAAGGTGCGCGTTCCCGGGGCCACGACCAGGACGGGCAGGCTCTGGTCGAGGATCGCCATCGGCCCGTGGAGAAAATCGGCGGACGAATAGCCGTCGGCCATGATCGCGCTCGTCTCCTTGATCTTCAGGGCGATCTCGAGGGCGGTGGAGAGGTTGTAGCCGCGGCCCACGACCACGAGGCGGGTCTGCTCGCGGAAGCCGGCCGCGAGGGGGATGAAGGGGAGGCCGAGGTCAATCGAGCGCGCCACGAGCTCGGGGAGCCTGCCGAGCTCGTCCCAGGCGGTCGCCTCCCCGCGCAGGGCCGCGCTCACCATGGCCAGGGCCATCAGCTGCGCGGTGTAGGTCTTGGTCGCCGCCACCGCCTCCTCCTTCCCGGCCAGGAGCGGGAGAACGAGCTCGGCGGCGGAGGCGAGGGGGGAGCGCGCGTCGTTGGTGATGGCCAGGGTGACCGCTCCCTGGCCGCGGGCGGCGCGGACGACCTCCACGATGTCCGGAGACTGCCCCGACTGGCTGATGCCGATGACGAAGGCGCCCGTGAGGGAGGGGGCGGCGTCGTAGTGGGTGAAGAGCGAAGGGGTGGCGAGGGCCGCCAACAGCCGGTTCTGAATGCCGAGGAGATATTGCCCGTAGTGAGCCGCGTTGTCGGAGGTGCCCCGCGCGGCCAGGACCGCGAAGCGGGGGGCGTAGGCGCGGACCCTGGCTGCGATGGCCTCCGCGCCCCCCCGGCCCTCCCTGAGCAGCCGCTCCAGCACGACCGGCTGCTCGCGGACCTCCGCCTCGAAGCGAGTGGTCATGACCGGGCGCGGTCATCCTCCCGCGCGGACCCGCCGAGGCCGCGGGAGGAGACGCATCCGCAACCCGCCGGGGCAAGCCACACGGGAATCACCGAACAACGGTAGCGGCGCCCCGAGAAAAGTCAAGGTAGCGAGAGCGGAGCCGGAGCATGTGGTCGCGTGGAAGGCGCCCGGCCTCTATTGACTCTGGCCGAAGCGGAGGACTAGCATCCGACCAAAAGCCACGGAGCCAGCGGAATGGACTTAGTGGAGGAGGAAGTTCGCTGCCCGAGATGCGGCCGGCGGGGCGTGATCTCCTACCCCCGTGCCCCCACCAACCCCTATCCCATTCCCGAAGGCCTCCGCTGCCCCGCCCCTTGTGGCGCCGAATTCAGCGTCGACCTGCCAGAGCACGCGGCGAACGCGAAGTCCTGGTCCGTGACTTGGCGCTAGCCCGGCCCGCGGGCGGCGCGGGGAGGCCCGCCCGCTCGGGAAGGCGTGTGTTAGCATCCCCAGCGTTCCGTCCGGGCTCCGCGGCCGGGGAGGCTTGGCAATGAAGCTGACGTCGTGGGATTGGCTCGCCATCGCCGTCTACTTCCTGGCCAACATCCTGATCGGCCTCTACTACCGAAAGCGGGCCACCCGCTCCACGGAAGAGTTCTTCGTGGGCGGCCGCCAGGCGAGCTGGTGGCTGGCCGGCACATCGATGGTGGCCACCACCTTCGCCGCGGACACTCCCCTCGCCGTGACCGGTCTCGTGGCCAAGAACGGCATCGCCGGCAACTGGATCTGGTGGAGCATGCTCATGAGCGGCATGCTCACGGTCTTCTTCTTCGCCCGTCTCTGGCGACGGGCCGGCGTTCTCACCGACCTGGAGTTCGCGGAGATCCGCTACAGCGGCAAGCCGGCCGCGTTTCTGCGCGGCTTCCGCGCGCTCTACCTCGGCCTCCCCATCAACTGCATCATCCTGGGCTGGGTGAACCTGGCCATGGTGAAGATCCTCGTGATTATCTTCGGGATCGCGAAGATCGAGGCCTTGATGCTGGTGTTCGGCATCATGCTCGTCACGTCCATGATCTCGACCCTTTCCGGGCTCTGGGGCGTCCTCGTGATGGATCTCTTCCAGTTCGTGCTGAAGATGGGAATGGTCATCATCCTTGCCGTCTACGCGGTGGCGGCGGTGGGCGGGATGGGCGTGCTCAAGGAGAAGCTGCACGCCCTGGACGCGGCGAGGGCGGCCGGCGGCGGGGGCGGGGGCTCGATCCTCTCCTTCACCCCCGACCTGGGCTCGGCCTGGATGCCCATGATCACCTTCTTCGTCTACATCGCCGTTAATTGGTGGGCCGCCTGGTATCCCGGCGCGGAGCCGGGAGGCGGGGGCTACATCGCCCAGCGCATCTTCTGCGCCAAGGACGAGAAGCATTCGCTGCTGGCCACCCTCTGGTTCAACGTGGCTCACTACGCGATCCGCCCTTGGCCTTGGGTCCTGACCGCGCTCTGCTCGCTCGTCCTCTACCCCGACCTGGTCGACAAGGAGTCCGGCTTCATCAAGACCATCGTCGACCCCCAGGTCTTCCCCGTCGCCCTGCGCGGGGTCATGATCGCGGCCTTCGCCGCCGCCTACATGTCCACGGTGGGAACCCAGCTCAACTGGGGCGCCTCCTACCTGGTCAACGATTTCTACCGGCGGTTCCTGGTCAAGGACGGCAACGAAAAGCACTACGTCCGAGTGTCCCAGATCGCGACCATCCTGATCATGCTGGTTTCCTGTGTCGTCACCTACTACCAGGACTCGATCGCCGGCGCCTGGAAGTTCCTCATCGCCCTGGGGGCGGGAACGGGGACCGTCTTCATCCTGCGCTGGTTCTGGTGGCGCATCAACGCCTGGAGCGAGGTCTCCGCCATGGCCGCCTCCTTCGTGGTCTCGCTGCTGCTGACGTTCGGCTTCAACCTGAGGGACGACGAGCCCGCGGAGTTCGGCTGGAAGCTGCTCATCACCGTGGCCTGCTCCACCATCACCTGGCTGGCGGTGACCTTCCTGACCGCGCCCGAGAGCAAGGAGACCCTGCTCGCGTTCTATCGCCGCGTGCGGCCCAGCGCCTCGCTCTGGACCCCCATCGCCCGCGAGGCCACGGACGTGGTGCCCGTCCACGACGGCCTCAACAACCTCCTGGACTGGCTGGCCGGGTGCGTCTTCGTCTACATGACCCTGTTCGGGGTGGGCAAGATCATCTTCGGCGCCACGGTGGAGGGGGTCGTCTTCCTGGTCGTGGCCGCGGCCGCGGCGGCCACGATCTACTGGGACCTCAACCGGCGCGGCTGGAAGACCGTGCTGGAGTAGCCCGGCCCGTCACCGCGCCGCTCCGTACGTGGCGCGGGAGGCGTTCCAGGCGTCCACGTCGACCACGGGGCGGACCCCGCCGGGAGGGAGCGGATAAGAGACGCGGATCTCCGTCTTTTCCCCCGGCAGCAGCGCGAGGTAGTTGTCCTCCCAGAAAACGGGGAGGATCTCCCGTCCCCCCGCCCCCTCGGTCAGCTTCAAATGGACCTGGAAGGCCAGCGACGGGCCGGTGTTCTCGATGCCGACCCGGGCCATCCCCTCCGGGCCGGCCTCCTCGAAGCGCGCGCTCAGCGCGAGCGTGGTCGGGGGGAGGGCGGCCAGAGCCGTGAGATCGGCGTGGGTTTTCACGGGCGTGTGAAACCAGTCCGATTTCTCCCAGGCGAGCCCGTCCTCCCGGGTCGAGAGCCAGTAGAAGTTGGAGCTCAACGATCGCCCTCCGGAGTCCAAGAGTCCGAGCTGGAGAAAGTAGGTCGGGGTCAGCGCGGGGACATCGGGCAGCACGAAAGCTCGGGCCACGCCGTCGGGAGGGACGTCGAGGGCGGCCTCACGCGAGAGCTTCGGGGCGAGGCGGGAGTCGAAGACCCTGGCCGTCACCGTGAGGCCGGCCTTGCCCTCGGTCCCGTCGTTGACCACGACCACGGAGCGATCGTCGTAGGAATACTGGACGTGGAGCGGCTCGCACGCCTTCTTGGTCCCGTAGTAGCCGCCCCCCGGACGAAGGGAGTAGTCGTAGAGGTGCCAGATCAGCGAGGGCCAGGCGTTGTTGAGCATCCACTGGACCACCCCCGTGGAGCCGTACTTGTTGCGGCCAAAGGCCTCGAACATAGCCCGCTCCCCTTCGTAGGCGAGGGCCTGGGCCTTGCGCGCGTAGTCCTCGACCCCGGCCGCCTTGCCGTAGCGGGCCTCCAGCGCCTCCGTGAAGCGCGCCAGGTCCTTGAACTGGCCCCCGCCGGCGTGGAAGTTCCACTCGGCGTCGATGGGCCAGAGGTGATCGGCGGGGAGCATCTCCTTGAGGCTCTCCAGGGGCGGGACCGCCGCCCCCGGGCTCGTCTCCATGTTGAAACCGGAGAAACCGCCCGGGCTCTCCGCCGCCAACCAGTAGGCGGGCGGCACGTAGTCGTAAGGGCCGCTCATCTTGACCCCGGTGGGACCGCTCAAGGGCGTCGGCTTCTTGGTGGCCGAGGACAGGATCGGCTTGGGCCAGCCCAGCGTGGCCAGGATATCGAGGTACGTCCGCTCGATCTCGGGCGGGGGCGGGTTGTCGCTTCCGTTCAGCCAGACGAGGAGGCTCGGGTGGTTCCGCAAGCGGCGGATCTGGTCGGTGAGCGACGCCGCCGCCACCCGCCGGTTCTCCGGGCTCCATTTGTCCCACTGCTCCCAGTGGTCGCAGCAGCACCAGCCCGCCATGACCAGGATCCCGTTGCGGTCGGCGAGGTCGAAAAGGGCGTCGTTGTCTAGCTTGCCCTCGAGGCGGATGGTGTTGAGGCCCATCTCCCTCACGTAGCGCAGCTCGGCCTCCCAACGGGAAGGCGATGGGCGCAGCATCATGTCAGGGGCCCATCCCCCCCCGCGGATGAGGAGGGGCCTTCCGTTGACCTTGAAAAGGCGGTGGCCGCCCTCCGTCAGCTCGGACGAGATCTGCTGCATGCCGAAGCGGACCTCCTGTCGGTCGGAGATGGCCCCGCCCGCCTCGACCTCGAGGGCGAGGGTGTAGAGGTTCGGAGATCCCAGGCGGTACGGCCACCACATCCGCGGGTGGGCGACGCTCAGGGAGGGCACCTGCTCGGGCGTGACGCGAACGCTCGTGCTCTCCCGCGGGCCCAGGGCCACTGGCTGCGAGAAGTGAATGGACTCGATCTGACCCCGCACCGTCCCCCGCACCGGCTGGTCGGTGGTGTTCCGCACCTCGGCCGTCACCGTGAGGTGGGCCGTCTCCAAGGAGGGAAGGTCGAAGCGGGTGACGACCTGCGGGTGGCGCAGGGCGAGCGGACCGCTGTCGGTCAAATAGACATCGCCCCAGAGTCCCATGTCCTTGTCGGGAGGGGCAGGGTTCCAATCCACCCAGGTGATGCCCAGGTCGTGGGGTTCGGGGGCGAAGACCTCGACCGCCAGGGCGCTCAGGGGTTTGGCGAAGCGGGTCACGTCGAACTCGTAGTGGCGGAACGGTCCCGCGACCTCATCGGCGCCCGCCACGAGCTGGCCGTTCATCCACACGTTCGCGCGGTAGTTGATCCCGTCGAAATGCAGCCAGAGGGCGCGGCCCGCCAGGGCGCCGGGAACCTCAAACTCCGTGCGGTACCACCAGGCGGCCCGAAACGGGCTGTCCACCGGCATCGGGAGATTGGAGAAGTTCTGCCCGATCGGATACCCCGCGCCGGGAATGGACCTCAGGTTGGATCCGAAATAGGGGTCGGGGTACACCTTGTCCCCGACGAGGGCCGCCAGAACCGTGCCTGGCACCGGGGCCGGGTGCCAGCCCTCCGGCCGGTAGCCCGGCGTCGACACGGCGGCCCCGGTCTCGGGAACCTTCGCTGACGACTGGAGCCTCCAGCCCGTCTTCAAGGGCAACCGGGCGCCCGGAGGCGTCGCGGACCAAGACGGCGAGGCCAGAGTGAGGCCGCCGGCGGCCAGGAGCCAGGCAAGGTACGCGGACCGCATCATGGGGATTACCTCCTGTTGGTGGGACGAGGTCCTTCACTTATAGCATCGGGGGGCGTTTCCATAGTCTTCCTGGCCGATTCTCTCCGAGTCCGGACGAGGACGACGAGGCCAACCGCGATCACGTCTTGATTGGCCTTCCCCTGGCGTTCGTTCCGCTAAATGTCTGATTTAACTTGATTTCGGCCCGCCCCCCGGGGCTCGGCTTTCTCGCGCCAGGGCCGGCGTGTTCCAAGGGTCGCCGAGTACGCCCTGACGTCGGGTCAGGGGAGCGGCGCAAGACTGCCGTTGCCAAAGCGGTGGCGACTTTCGTAAACTCCTTTCCGAAGATGCCACCCAGAGCGGCCCGCCCGACCGGGCTCCGAACACGGGCGGGCATTGGCAACGCCGGCGATATTCGGCGCCTGAACCTCGAGCGCGTCCTGGCCATCGCCATGGACCGACACGAGCCCTTCACGCGCGCGGAGCTGATTCAGGCCACCGGCCTCTCCGCCCCCACCGTGGGGAGCCTCGCCTCCCAGCTGATCCGGAGCGGTCTGGTCCGGGACCTCGGCACCGCCGCCTCCCGTGGAGGTCGACGACCCACCTCCATGGAGTTCAACACCAGCCACGGCTTCGTGGCCGGTATCGACCTCGGCCCGACCCGTACGCGGCTGGCCGTGGCCGACCTGCGGGGCGCGCGGCTAGGCCATCGGGTGGTACCGACTCCCTTGGGTCTCGACCCCGCTGCCCTTCTCAAACGGCTCGCCGAGGACGTGAGGGAGCTGCTGGCGGAGGCGCAGGTTCCCCGGGGGCGCCTCGTCGCGGTGGGGGCGGGGGCGCCCGGAGCCGTGGATCGAGAACGGGGTGTCGTGACCCTGGCCTCCAACCTGCCGGGCTGGTCCCAAGTGCCCATGCGGGAGATCCTGATGCGGGCTCTCGGCGCTCCTGTCGTGGTCGAGAACGACGTCAACTTGGCCATCCTGGGCGAGCACTGGCGGGGGGCCGCCGTCGGTCACGGCACGTGCGCCTTCATCTCCGTGGGAACGGGGATCGGCGCCGGCATCCTCATGGACGGCGCGTTGCACCGGGGACATCATTCCCTGGCCGGCGAGATCGGCCTCATGTGCATGGGACCCCAGTTCGTGGGTGGGGACCGGAGGACCCAAGGATCCCTGGAGAGCCTGGCCGGCCTCAAGGCGCTCGCCTCCCGCTGGCCACCCGGAGCGGGGAGCGACCCCGAGCGCTGGGTCGCGGAGCTGTTCGATGCCGCCGAGGCCGGCGACAGCCAGGCGCGCGGGGCGGTGGACGAGGTGGCCACGCTCATCGGTATCGCGACCGCGAACCTGAGCGTTGTCCTCGACCCTTCCCTGATCGTCCTGGGAGGAGCCGCGGTCGCCAAGGGGACGCCCTTCCTTCAGGAAGTGCGCCGGATCGTGGGGCGCATCATGCTCGAGCCGACCGAGATCGTGGTCTCGGCCCTCGGGAAGGAGGCGCCGCTCTGGGGGAGTCTCCTGGTGGCGACCAACGAGGCCCAGGAGCTGTTGCGGCGGCGGCTCCGGCAAGCCTGGGCAGCGTCCTGAGGGATCCGCGGCGTCGTCCTTGTCCGCGGGCGGGATGTCCTTCCCCGAGTTCCCCCGGAGCCCACTACTCCATGTTCAGCGCCGCCGCTCCAATGACACCGGCGGCGGGACCCAGCGCCGCCTCTGCGATGCGGGTCGGATACTCTTCCAGGCGTGAGGCCAGGACGGCCGCGTAGAGGTCGCGCGCCCGGGACAAGGACCCGCCGATGACGATGACGGCGGGGTCCAAGAGCGCGATCACGGAGGCGCAGAGGAAAGCAAGGTCCTCCCCGAAGGACCGCCAAGCCGTCCCCGCCGCCGCGTCGCCGGTCCGGGCGAGCGCGGCGATGCCCTGAGCATCGAGGGCGGCGCTGGGCCTTCCCCCCGCCGCTTCGTAGCCGCGGACGACCCCGGCTCCGGAGAGGAAGTCCTCTAAGGGGTGCCCCCGAAGCGGAATGCGGTAGACCTCGCCCGCCTGGGACCCGGCGCCGCGATGAAGCCGCCCTCCGACCATCACGCCGCAGCCGACCCCGGTCCCGAGGGTGATGCCGCAGACGTCCTGGGCGCCGCGCCCGGCGCCGTATCTGGCCTCCGCGAGCGTGAAGCAGCGCGCGTCGTTCTCGAGGGCGACGGGACCGTCGGCGGCCTCCCGCAGCAGCTTCCCGAGGTCGGTGCCATTGAGCAGGGGGAGGTTGTTGCACTGGGTGAGGGGGCCGCGATCGACGATGCCCGCGGTCCCAAAGCCCAGCGCGACGCCGGCGCGGTTGTCCAGGGCGGGCCGAAGACGCTGGCGGAGATCCAGGAGGCCTTGCCTCAGGTGACCCGGCCCGAAGGCCTTGCCGGTGGGCACCGAGACCACATCCGTCGCCAGGCGCCCCTCGCCCGTGACGACGGCCATTCGCATTTGGGTGCCGCCCAAGTCCACACCCAAGAAGCACGGAGCACTGTTCATCGGCGGCGTACCGTACGCTCCTTCGAGGGTTCAAGTCAATGTCGAGGAGCGGCCGCGCCTCCCCGCCCAGTTCTCTCTGGTAGACTGCGGGGGGATGACGTCCCTCGTTCTGCTGGCCGCGGCCGCCATCTCCGCCAGCGCGGGGCGGCTCTCCCCCGAAGAGCGCGCGCTCCATGTCGCTGCCCGGGAGGGCAACTTGGGCCGGCTGCAGGCGCTGCTGCGAAGCGGGGTCGACCTGGAAGCCCGGGACTCCGCCGGCTTCACGGCCCTCATGGTCGCGGTGGCGAGCGGTCGGTCGGAGACGGCCAAGGTCTTGCTCCAGGCCGGCGCCGACGTCAATGCTTCATCACCCCGCGGATGGACCGCCTTGATGCAGGCGACCTCGACGGGCCGCGCCGACGTCGGGGAGCTCCTCCTCGACGCGGGAGCGGACCCCGACGCCCGCGACCGGGAGGCGGGGACGGCGCTGGACATCGCCCAGGCCGCGAACCGCGGAGAGCTGGTCCGTCTCCTGCGCAGCCGGGGCAGCCGCGGCTCCGGGAAGTCGGTGGGGGATCGTGTTTGCGCCCGACGCTGGAATGGCAACGGCTTTTGCGGTGTCGTCGAGGTCATCGAGGGAAGTAGGTTCAAGGTGCGGATCACAAGCCTCCCCGGCTGCGCGGGAGGATGCGACCCCGATGCGGACTGCTCCTCGAGCCGCCCCCTGGGTGGAGGCAGGCCCGACCACATCCAGCTCTCGGACTCCCTTTGGATCCGGAGCTGGTGCCTCACCGACACCGGACTCGAGCGGGAAGTGGGCGCCAAGCCGTGAAGGGCACCTCCCGCGCGCTGCTCCTGATCCTCGCCCTTCCCCTCGGTAGCTGCGGCTCTTCCCCTACGCCAGCGCCTCCCAACCCCGGGCCAACCGCGAGCCCGGCGTCGCCCTCCGGCTTCGATTACAACGGCATCACCCACGTCTCCTGGTGGCACGACGAGTACGTGGGTGCGGACGCCCATGATTCCCGCCGCCGCCTGGCCGCAACAAAGTCCACCTGGGCCGCGGTCATCGCCACCTGGTACATGGACGGGCGAGACTCGGACGAGATCGGCCCCGACTTGCTCCGGACGCCCACCGACGACGCGGTCAGCGTGGCCATCCAAGACCTCCATAACCTCGGCCTGAAGGTGATGCTCAAGCCCCACGTGGACGTCCAGGACGGCACCTGGCGGGGAACGATCCACCCCGCGGACACCGACCGCTGGTTCGCCAGCTACCGAGCGTTCATCACGCGGTACGCAGGGCTGGCTCAGGCCGGTCGCGCCGAGCTGTTTTGCGTGGGGACCGAGCTCGCGACCCTGACCGACTCGCGATACGCCGCGCAGTGGGCGGCGGTCGTGGGCGGCGTGCGCGGCGCCTACGGAGGCCCGATCACCTACGCCGCGAACGCCAACGCGCCCGGGGACGAGTTCACGAGCGTCTCCTTCTGGGACTCCTTGGACCTCATGGGCCTGGACGTCTACACTCCCCTCACCGACAAGGACGATCCCAGCCGCCAGGAGCTCGCGCAGGGATGGTTCAACAACCGCTACGGTCAAAACATGGTCGCCGCCTACAAGAACTGGCAGGCGAGCCGCGGGAAGCCGGTGGTCTTCACCGAGATTGGCTACCGGAGCGCCGCCGGGACCAACCGCGCCCCCTACGACTACTCCACCGCCTCCCGCTACGACCCCAGCGAGCAGGCGGATTGCTACGCGGCGGCCTTCCAGGTCTGGTCGGTCGAGGCGGGCTGGATGAAGGGCGTCTTCTGGTGGGACTGGGCGGTGCCGGCCCCAGGGCCGCAGGACACGGACTACACGCCGCGAGACAAACCGGCCGAAGACGTGCTCCGCATGTGGGTCGGCTCCTGATCAGCGCCCCCGGAAACGAGCGTCCTCCCCAAGACCAGGACCACCGATCACTGAGGCTGCCGGATCTCCACCTGCTGGTTGGCCTTCACCCCCTCCCGCCGGGTCGTGGTCCCGTCCGGCCACCGGACCTCGATCGAGTCCGCCTGCGGCTCGTGGGCGAGGCCGAAATGGGACCGCATGTCGTCCTGGGAGAGGTAGCCGGTCCCGCTCTGGACGAGGCGCGTGAGGCGGAGCTTGCCCGCCTTCACGGTGACCACCGCCCCGATGGCGTCGGTCATCCGACCCTTGCCCTTGAGCTTCACGCGGAGCCAGTTGCCGACGTCGGCCAGCTCGTTGTGGAGTACCTGGGCGTTGCCGTCGAGGTCGTTGACGACGAGGTCGAGCCGCCCGTCGTTGTCGAGGTCGCCCACGGCCAGACCTCGGCTCACCCTCGGCTCCGTGAGCGCGGGCCCGAACTGCTCCGCCACCTCGTCGAATGTTCCGTCCCCGCGGTTGTGATAGAGCAGCTTGCGCTGGCGGTAGCCCGCGGAGGGGCCCAGACGAGACAGCCCAATCTGCGGGTAGACGTGGCCGTTGACGGAGATGAGGTCCAGGAACCCGTCGTTGTCGTAGTCGAAGAAGGCGGTGCCCCACTTCACGTAGGGCAGGCTGCTGGGGGCCGTCCTCGAGCGGAATGAGACGTCGGCGAAGTGATCCCCCTCGTTGTGGAAGAGGCTGTTGTACTCCTCCACGAAGTTCGTCTTGTAGACGCTGAAGCGACCGCTGTTGTCGTAGTCGCCCACGGCCACGCCCATCCCCCCCTGCTCGCCCCCGTCCTCGCTCACCGCCACCCCCATGGGGAAGGCGACCTCCTTGAACGTGCCGTCCTTCTGGTTCTCGTACAGGAAGCTGGGGCCGGAGTCGTTGGCCACGTACAGGTCCGGCCAGCCATCGCCGTTGTAGTCGAACCAAGCGACACCCAGCCCGAAATAGTGCCGCGGATCGGAGACCCCGGCCTTCTCGCTCACCTCCGTGAAGTGACCGTTGCCGTCGTTGTGGAAGAGGAGGTCGGATTCGCCGGGAAGACCACGGGGGCCGCACTGCACCGCGATGCCGCGATATTGGCAAGTCTTGGCACTCCCGAACGCGGGCAGGTTGTCGAGGTCGATCTTCACGTAGCGGCTGACGAAGAGGTCGAGGTTGCCGTCCCGGTCGTAGTCGGCGAAGCCGCAGCCGGCCGACCAGCCGCCCCCCGCGACCCCCGCCTTCTCCGCGATGTCGGTGAAGGTGCCGTCGTGGTTGTTGTGGTAGAGATAGTTCCGGCCCAGGCCGGTGACGTAGATGTCTTCCCAGCCGTCCCCGTCCACGTCCGCCGTGCACACCCCCATCGCCCAACCCGGGTGCCCCACGCCCGCCTTCTCCGTGACGTCCTCGAACTTCCCGTTGCCCAGGTTGTGGTAGAGCGCGCTTCGCGCCGCTCCCGGGTTCTTGGCCGTGTCCACGGTCAGGGAGTCGGTCAGGTAGATGTCGAGGAGCCCGTCGTTGTCGTAGTCGAGGAGGGCAACCCCGCCGCTCATGGACTCCACGATGAATTTCTTCTCGGGAGCGGCGTGGTGTTGGAAAGAGATTCCCGCCTCCCCGGCGATGTCGCGGAAGAGCTGCTTCGGCGGCGGGGGGCTCGCGAGCTGCGCCAGGCCCGAAGCCGCGAGCAGCCACAAGAGAAGCAGGCCGAGGGTGAGCTTCACGGGCGGTCTCCTCCCCGCTTGGCCCTGAGTTTCTGGGAGGTTCCAAACTCCTGACGGGCCTGCTCCCTCCGGCCCTGCGCCTGGTAAGCCCGCCCCAGCTCGTCGTGAATGTTGGCGTCTCTCGGGGCCAGGCGCGCGGCCGCTTCCAAGTGTTCCACCGCTTCCGCAAGCGTGTCCTGTGCGCGCAGGATCTTGCCCAGAAGGTAGTGGGCATCGGCGGAGTCCGGTTTCATTTGGAGGGCGCCGCGCAAGAGGGGGACCGCCTCGTCCCGCCGATTCTCAGCCTCCAGGACGACCGCGAGCGTCTGTTGCGACTGCCCGTCCGTGGGATGCGCCGTGAGCTCCGTGCGCAGGGTGGCCTCGGCGTCCGCCAGCCGCTTCTGCTTCAAATAGACAAGGCCCAGGGTCGCGCGGGCCCCCGCCACATCCGCTTTGAGGCGGAGCGCCCGCTCGAGCGTACGGGTGGCCTCGTCGTATCTCTTCTCCTCTGCCTGCGCTTGGCCCAGCAGCACGCTGAGCTCGGGCGAATCGCCTTGCTCCTTGAGGAGCGCCGCCAAGACCGTCTCCGCCTCCGCCGCGCGGTCGCTGCGCAGCAGGGCGAGGCCGTAGGCAGACTGCAAGGATCCGTCCGTCCTGCGCTCGGGGTCGTCTTGCAGCAGGGCCGCCGCCTTGGCCCAGGCCTCGGTGTTGAGCCAGGACATCGCCAGCATGCGCTTCAAGCCCGGGTCCTCCGGGCTGGCGGCCACGGCGCGGGTCAGGGGTCCGGTGGCCTTGTCGAATTGCCGGGCGTTGAAGTAGGCCACACCCAGCGACGACTGGACCTGGGGGAAGTCAGGCTCGACCTCCGCCGCCCTCTTGAAGAACTCGGCCGCGGGCGCGAAGCGCTGGCTCTGGGCCTGCAGAACACCCAGGTTGAAATACGCGCGCGCCAGGCTCCCCCTGACCCGCGCCCTCAGCGCCGCCCGTTGCCCGGGTGGCAGAGCGGAGAGCGGAGAGGTCTCGTTCTGGGAGTCGAGGGCGGCGGCAAACGAGCCCCTGGCCGCCGCCTCCCCTCCGGACGCGTTCGTCCCCTGGGTGATGCGGCTGGCCTCGGCCAGGTGGGCGGCCGCTTCCTGCGCCGATCCCAGCTTTCTGAGGGCCAAGCCGAGCTGGTAGTGAATCTGCGCAAGCTCGGCCGCGCTGGCCCCCTGCTCTTGGGCGAGCTCGAGCGCCCGCCGCGACGAGGACGCGGCCTCCCCCGGCCGCTCGAGGGCGAGCTGGCAGCGCCCGAGATGGTAGACAAAAGCAGCGAGCGCCTCCTCCCCGACCGCGGCCTCCAAGGCCGACAACGCCTCCGCCGGCCGCCCCGCCTCCAGGAGCGCGGTGCCCAGTTGATCGTTCGTGAGCGCGTCGTGCGGGGTGTTCTTGAGCTCCTCCCGAAACTCGGCTGCCGCTCTCTCCGACCGATCCGGGCCGGTTCCCGCATCCGCCAAGGTCACCATGCCCAGGTAGTAGTGGGCGCGATGCACGCTCGGGTCCTGATCGAGGGCCGCCTTGAGCTCAGAGCGCGCGCGCTCGTACTCGCCGGCGTCGCGGTAGGCGCGGCCCACGAGAACACGGGTCTGCGGAATCGGCCGGGCCCGCACGACTCGCGCGAAGAGGAGGGCGGCGGCGTCCACTTTCTTCAGCCACAGGTACTCGGTGGCGAGCACGAAGGCCTGCTCCGGGTCGTCGGAGGCCGCCGAGCTGGCCGCGTCCAGCATCTTCAGGGCCTGCTCGACCTGCCCGTCGGCGGTAAGGGCCTTGGCGAGGAGGCGGAGGGTCTCCACGTCCTTGGTGCCTTTACCCGCGAGTTCCGTCAGGATCTGCACGGCGGGCGCGGTCTCCCCCAGCTGGAGCTGGGCGGTGGCCAACGACCGGAGCGCGGGCGGGGTCTCGACCGCGAAGAGCGCGGCGTTGCGGACCGCCTCCCTTCCCTCCCCGGAGCGTCTCTCGGCCCTATCCAGCTCGCCCGTCAGCAGCCAGCCCTCGAAGAGGGCCTCGCGGTAGTGTCTATCCGCGGAGGGAAGGTCGCGCCGCTGCAAGCTCTCCTCTGCGGAGGCGATCGCGAACTCGAGAGCCGCGGCGGGGCCCGTTCCCGTCTGGGCCACCACCTTCGAGGCTATGAGGCAACTCAGGAGAATGCCCGCCAGGAGGCGGCGAGGTTGCGGCCCGCGACAACTTCCGGACATTGGGATGCCATTTTAGTCCGGGTGCACGGTACCGGAGAAGCGCGTGCGGCGTCGTCGGTTGACAGGGTCGCTTTGCGGGCGCTAGCCTCGCCTTCACGTGCGGCCCGCCACTCAAGTCCTCTTGGTCGCTCTCCTGGTCGGAGTCGCGGCCTGGGCCGCTCCCCCTCTGACGTTCGATCCGATCGTCTTCGAGGAGGTCGCGGCGAAGCGCGGCGTGCGGTTCGTCACCAACTCAGGCCGAACGCAGCGCAAGCACCAGCCGGAGACGATGGTGGCCGGGGTCGCCCTGCTCGACTACAACAACGACGGCTGGCTCGACATCTACGTCGTCAACGGCGCGAACATGACCAGCCTGGAGAAGACAGGGCCGGAGCACTGGAACCGCCTCTACCGGAACAACGGCGACGGTACTTTCACGGACGTTACCGAGGCCGCGGGGGTGGCGGGCCGGGGCTACGACCTCGGAGTGGCGACCGGAGACTACGACAACGACGGCTACACCGACATCTTCGTGGCCGGCTTGCGGAGGAACACCCTCTTCCATAACAACGGAAACGGGACATTCACGGATGTCACCGAGGCGGCGGGCCTGGCGCAGCCCGATCCCAAGTACGGCCGGCTCTGGGCGGTCGCCGCCGCCTTCGTCGACTACGACCACGACGGCTGGCTAGACCTCTTCGTCTCCAACTACTGCGCCTGGGACCCGGCGCACGAGCCCCTATGCGGCAGGCCCGAATCCCCCGACTACTGCCACCCGAAGGAGTATCAGGGCCTTCCGAACTCGCTCTTCCACAACAACCGGAACGGGACCTTCACCGACGTCTCGGTCCCCTCCGGCATCCGCGCCCACATCGGCAAGGGGATGGGCATCGGCGTGGCCGACTTCGACGACGACGGTTGGATGGACTTGTTCGTGGCCAACGATACCCTGCCCGCCTTCCTGTTCATGAACAACCGCAACGGCACCTTCACGGAGTCCGCCTTCGAGCGGGGGGTGGCCTTGACCGAACGCGCGGAGCCCGTCTCCGGCATGGGGGCGGACGCCCGCGACGTCGACAACGACGGCCGGCCCGACATCTTTGAGACCGCGCTCTCGAACGAGACCTTCCCTCTCTTCAAGAACCAGGGGGGGGCGCTCTTCGAGGAGGTCACGGCCCGCTCTGGAATCGCCACCCTGTCGCGCGCGCGTTCCGGGTGGGGCAACGGCATCGTCGACCTCAACAACGATGGCTGGAAGGACCTGTTCGTGGCCTGCGCCGATGTCATGGACCCGGGCGGCAACTTCCGCGAGCGGGTGCCCATGGCCAACGCCCTCTTCGTCAACCTCAAGGATGGCCGCTTCGCGGACGCGAGCGCCGGGGCGGGCGAGCAGTTCGCGCGCAAAGCGGTCCACCGGGGTGCCGCCTTCGGCGACATCGATAACGACGGACGCGTCGACGTCGTCGTCACCTCCCTCGACGGCGCGCTCGAGCTGTGGCACAACGTCTCCCCCGCGCCCAACCACTGGCTGTTGATCAAGACCGTGGGCACCAAGAGCAACCGCGACGGCATGGGCGCCAAGATCAAAGTCGTGACCGCCTCCGGGGCCCAGTACAACCACGTCAACACCGCGGTGGGTTACGGCAGCGCCTCCGACCGCCGGGTTCATTTCGGGCTGGGCCCGGACCGCGTGGTCTCGGAGCTGACCATCGCGTGGCCGTCGGGGAGAGTGCAGACCCTGAAGCAGGTGCCGGCCGACCAGATCCTCTCCGTGCGCGAGCCCGAGTAGGCGCTCCCGGCCGGGCCCCCGGTATCCTTTCTCCTCCGCCCCTTAGGGGGCGCTGCCGGGACGCTTGTCCTTGAGCTGGCGGTAGATCGCGAATTCCTGCTCTGCGAGCCCGCTCCGCCCCAGCGTCTGGTAGGCCCGTCCCAATTGGTAGTGGATTTTGGCATCCTCGGGGGCGACCTTAGCCGCGGCCTCCAGGTGCTGCACGGCCTCGGGTGCCGCTCCCTCCGCGAGCAGGATTTTGCCCAGCAGATAGCGCGCGTCGGCATAATCGGGGTTCGCCTTCAGCAGGCCGCGCAGGATCGAGATCGCCGCCTGTGGCCGCTGCAGCGATTCAAGCACGACCGCGAGATTCTGCTGCGACAGCAGGTCTCCGGGGTGTCCCGCCAACTCCGCACGGAGGGCCTGCTCGGCCTCCGCGAGCCGTCCCTGCTTCAAGTAGATGACGCCGAGGGTTCCGTTCGCCTCCGCCACGTCGGCCTTGAGCCGGAGCGCCCGTTTCAGAGCCTCGATGGCGGACTCGAAGTCCCCCATCTGAGCGTGGGCCTTGCCCAACAAGACGCTGAGCTCAGCGGAGTCGCCGTGCTGCGCGAGGAGGCGCGAGAAGATCCGCTCGGCCTCCGACGTGCGATTGCTCTTGGAGAGGGCGAGACCGTAGGCGAACTGCAGGGAGGGGTTCGTGGCGAGCTCCGGATCGTCCCCCAGCAGCTCCGCGGCCTTGTCGTACTTTTCGGCGTTCAGCCAGGCCATGGCCAGCATTCGCTTGAGGCCGGCGTCTTTTGGACTGCCGGCGAGGGCACGCGTGAGAGGCCCCGTGGCCTTGTCGAACTGGCCCGCGTTGAAGTAGGCGACGCCCAGTGAGTACTGGACCCGGGGGAAGGCGGGGTCGACCAAGGCTGCCTTCTCGAAGAGGGCGGCGGCCTCGGTGAAGTGGTCGCTCTGCACCTGCATCACGCCCAGGTTGAGGTACGAGCGGGCGAGCCCGGCCGTCACGCGGCCCTTCAGCGCACCCCGCTCCGATGAGGAAAGCCCCGCCAAGGGAGAAGCCTCAATCACGGGCGCGACGGAGTCTCGGGCTGCGGGGTCGGGGGCGTCCGCCTGGTAGCGGGCCAGCTGCTCACGCGCTGCCTCGGAGCCCTGGGCGGACAGGCGCTCGGACTCCGCGAAATGCGTGGCGGCTTCCTGCGCCTGGCCGAGCCTGCGGAGAGCCTGGCCCAGCTGGTTGTGGATCACCCGGAGCTGGTCCGCGCCGGCCCCCTGCCGCTCCACGAGTTCGAGCGCGCGCTTCAGGGAGGCGACCGCCTCCGCCCGGCGGTCCACCCCGAGCTGCGCACGGCCGAGATAGTAGAGGGTCCGCGCCTGGGGCGAGTCGGAACGGGCCGCGATCTCCAGGGGAGCCAGGGCTTCCTCGAACTGCTGGGTGTCGACCAAGGCGATCCCCAACTCCAGGTTGGCCAGGGGATCCTGGGGTTGAAGCTTCAACTCCGCCTGGAACTCCGGTATCGCCTCTTCCAGCCCGGCCATCCCCTTCTCCTTGACGATCATGTTCCCGAGGTAGTAATGGGCGCGGCGCACGCGCGGGTCCTGCTTCAAGGCCGCCCGCAGCTCGGCGCGGGCCCGCTCGTGATCGCCGAAATCGCGGTAAGTTCGGCCGATGAGGACGTGGGTCTGGGGGAGCGGCCGGGCCTCGACAATCAATGCGAAGAGGCGCGCGGCAAGCTCGGGCTTCTTGAGGCCCAGGTACGCGCTGGCCTCCGCAAAGGCCAGCTCCAGATCGTTGGGAGCGGCTGCCCGCGCCTCTTCGAGCTCGCGCACCGCTTGGTCGGGCTGCCCGTTGGCCACGAGCGCTTGCGCGAGCAGACGGCGGGTCTGGATGTCTTGGGGATTCTTCCTCGCCAGGCGCGTCAAGATCTCGGCGGCCCGGGCCGCCTCGCCCATTTGGAGCTGGACGAGGGCGAGGCCCTGGAGCGCGGACCGGTCCTCGACGGCGTATGTCGACGCGCTCTGGAAGGCCTCCTGCGCCTGCGGCAGGCGGCCCTCGATCCTCTCCAGTGTTCCCATCAGCAGCCAGCCCTCGAATAGGGCGGAGCGATAGTGGCTCTCGGCGGTGCGCAGGTCACCCTTGTGCAGGCTGGCCTCGGCGGTGGCGATGGCCCGTTCGAGAGCCATCGCGGGATCCGATCCCGCCTCGGCGGAGGCGCGGCAGCAGAGGATGCTGCCCAGGAGGAGGCCAGTGATCCACGGTCGAGCGCGCACCCCGCGCAATCGTCTCCGCACCGCGGCTTGATATTACCGCAGAGGGCGCCACGCGAAAGATGGTGCTCGCTCTCCCGATTCGGTGATGTCGAGGCTGGTCCGAGTCTCTTTTCTTGGCTGGCGCCCCTCGCGGTGCAGGTTGATCCCACTCCGACGGGTCGTATAGATTCTTCGTACTCTCGTATCCCTTGCTCTGAGTGATTGCGAATCGGGGGTGTTAGCGGGTTTCGGAGCCTTGGATTAGATCCATTTTTTTGGAAGCGAGGGCTGCGCTCTGGGAGTGAGTTCGGCCCTTAAAAATTGCGCCTAAAAAATGCTTGACAAAACGCGGACCTCTGGCAAACTCGCTCAAACTTGGTTCTTAAAGAAGTTTAACTAACCACGTCGGAGGCGGATTCCATGCGGAAACGGTGGTTGCTGTTGGCTGCGTCGCTCGTGATGTTGGCGGTACCCGCGTTCGCCCAGAAGTTCACGGCGTCGATTCGTGGAACGGTGACGGACCCGAGCAGTGCTGTGATCGCTGGAGCGAAGGTAACGGTGACCAACGAGGACACCGGCCTCACCCGGACGGTCACCACGAACTCCGCCGGAGGATACGTCTTCCCGGAGTTGCCGGTGGGAAGCTACAGGATCGCGGTCGAGGCCGCGGGGTTCACTTCCGCCACGCGCGCCAAGATCGGGCTCAACGTCGCCGATGTTCGCGCGGTGGATGTCCAGCTCACCACGGGCCCGGTCACCGAGACCGTGAACGTGGAGGTGGCTGCGGTGGCCGTGAAGACCGTCGGCGCTGAGATTGCCGGCGTCATCAGCGGTGAGCAGGTGCGAGAGCTCCCGCTGAACGGCCGCAACTTCATGCAGCTCACCCTCCTCCAGCCCGGCGTGACGGCCCAAGAAGGCATGAACATGATCAACAAGGGGCTGCAGGGCGGTGCGGACATCTCGGTGAGCGGCGGCTCCACCACCTCCAACCTCTGGCTGGTGGACGGCGCGGACAACGTGGACCACGGCTCCAACCGCACGATCCTCGTCTACCCGTCCGTCGACGCCATCGAGGAGTTCAAGATCCAGCGCAACAACTACGGCGCGGAGTTTGGCCAGGCCGGCGGGGCGCAGGTGAACCTCGTGACCCGGGGCGGGACCAACACCTACCATGGCAGCGGGTACTACTACCTCCGCCGCGACTCCCTGAATTCGAACAACTACTTCCTGGAGAAGGCCGGCCAGCCGAAAGCGCCCCTGAAGTTTGACGACTTCGGCGGGACCCTCGGCGGACCCATCATCAAGGACAAGCTGCATGCGTTCGTGTCGTGGGAGAAGAACAACGACGCTAGAAGCAGCGTTCGCAGCGGGTTTGTTCCCACGGCCGCCGAGCGCGCCGGGGACTTCAGCGGCGCTCCCCTCGCCGGGTGCACGCCCCAGAGGCCGGTCGATCCTCTGACCGGCCAGCCCTTCCCCGGTAACATCATCCCGGCCAACCGGCTCAACCCCGCGGGGGTGGCTTTCCTGAAGCTCTACCAGCTGCCAAACAACACGCCGAGCTCGGGGTGCAACAACTTCACCGCGGCTGTCCCCGCGCCGGTCAACTGGGACCAGATCAACGCCCGGATGGACTGGACGGTCACGAACAACACCCGCCTCATGGTCCGCTACACACGGGACGCCTGGAAAGCGCAGAACACGATCCTCTGGGGTGACTCCACGACTTCGACGGTCGGCTCGAACTGGGACCAGCCCGGGAAGTCCTTCGTGGCGCAGCTGAACAACAACATCGGGTCGAGGATGACGAACGCCCTGACCTTCTCCTACTCGGCCAACAGCATTACCGCCGCCCGGGCCGGGAACTCGGGTCTCGTCGACCAGATCGACAGCCTGATCCCCACCATCTACCCCGCCAGCATCAAGGAGCGGGGAGGTCAGGCCCAGCCGCTCTTCTGGGGAGCCGGGCCCTACGGAAACCTCTGGAACCAGGCGCCTTGGCAGAACAACCAGGACCTCTACGTCTTGAAAGACGACTTCTCGGCCGTCTTCGGCAAGCATTTCTTCAAGGCGGGCGTCCTCGTCAGCACCAACGACAAGAATGAGGAAGTCAACAACACGTCTTATGAGTCGGTGCAATTCGGCGGGTCTTCCGGCTTTGTGACACCGAACGGCTATGTCCCCGGTCTCAACACCGGTAACGCCCTCGCCGATCTCTTGCTTCAGGGCACGGCCTACGGAACCAGCGAGCTTAAGACAAACCCGAAAGTCCAGCAGCGCTGGAAGGACCTCGAGTTCTACCTCGCCGATTCCTACAAGGTGACCCCGCGCGTCACGGCGGACTTCGGCTTGCGCTTCAGCCACATGGGGCCCCCGTTCATGGCCAACAACGCGATGGGGAACTTCGTCCTGTCGGCCGTCAACCCGGCCCTCGGAAACTCCCCCTGCAACGGCATGGAGTACCCGCCGGGAACGAACCCGTGTCCGGCCCTTGGCCTGGCTGGGGGAAGTGACGGCCCCAATCGTCAGCTCATACCCACCCAGACCTTGTGGGTCGCGCCGCGCGTGGGCCTCGCCTGGGATGTCAACGGCGACGGCAAGATGGCCGTCCGCGGCGGTGTCGGACGCTTCTACCAGCGCGATCGGGTGAGCCCCGGGCTCGGTGTCGGCACCAACCCCCCCTTCTCGGGCACTGCGTCCATAATCCGAACCCTCAACTCCAGCCAGGTGGTGAGCGGCAATCCCGCTCCTGCCTACGGATCACCGAGTAACGCGCTCGAGGAAATAGCCGCCAACTCCAACTACTGGCAGTGGAACGTCGCGGTCGAGCGCGAGCTCGTTCGCAACACCGTGCTCGAGGTGGCCTACGTGGGCAGCAAGGGCCTCGACCTCTTCGGGCAGACCAACCTGAACGAGGTGCTCCCCCAGAACCGCTTGGCCTACGCGCAGACCGGCAACGTGGCGCTGCGGCCCCTCAACGGCATCGCCGGCATCGGGGACGGCAACTTGGCCCTCTGGCAGCACAACCGCTCCTCGATCTATCACTCCCTGCAGACGGCCCTCGTCAGCCGGTGGGGGCACGGCTCGCAAGTCTCGCTCGCCTACACCTGGTCCAAGCTCCTCTCCAACACGGGCGTCGGCAACGCGGACGGCCCCGGTCTGAGCAATAACAACGCCTACACCGACAGCACCCAGCCGAACCTCGACTATGCCCGGGGCGCGAACGACCGCACGCACGCCTTTAGTGCAAGCCTCATCCTCGCCCTTCCGAAGCTCGAGAACCAGACTGGCTTCGTCAAGAACGTCTTCGGCGACTGGGAGCTCACGACCATCGTCCAAGCGGGCACCGGTTACCCGCTTACGGTCAATACCGGCGGCGTCCCGGGGCTCGGTGGAAACGGGAGCACTCCCTCCGGCACGGGATCGGGCGGCGCCTTGACGCGGCCGAACGTGGTTCCGGGCGTGAACTGCCAGCTGAATGGGTCAGACCCGACCCTGTGGCTGAATCCCGCCGCCTGGACGCTCAACGGCTACCAGATCGGCACCAACGGGAACACCGGCCGCAACACCTGCAACGGCCCGGGCAGCTTTGAAACGGATGCCTCCATTTACAAGAACATCAAGGTCAGCGGGAAGGTAAAGCTCCAGCTGCGGTTTGAGGTCTACAACATCTTCAACACGACCAACTTCTTTGGCAACAGCCTGACGAATACCTCGGTGCCCAACGGGACCTACTACAACCCGGGCAACGTCGTGTTCGACACCGGGAAGGGAAGCACAGCGACCAAGATCATCAGCGCCACCCCGGCGGGCAACTTCGGTCAGCTCACTGCCGCGGGCGACCCGAGAACGGCCCAAATTGGAATCCGGCTGATGTTCTGAGATCGGACCTCAGAGTCTCCGGGCTGCGAGCCTTCGGGCTCGCAGCCCTTTTTCGTCTTCTGCACGTGTTTCGCCCCGGCATCCTCGGTCTCGCCTCTACGCTCGCCCTCCTCGGAGCGGCCCGCACGCCTGGCCAAGAAAGCCCCCCCTCACCCCCAACCCCAACGTTTCCGACCGCGGTGGAACTCGTCACCGTCGATGCAGTAGTCCTGGACCGGGAAGGCCGGCCCGTGCCTGGCCTTGCTCGGGACGACTTCATGGTCAGCGAGGACGGCAAGCCTCTGGAGATCGCCCGCTTTGAAGCGTTCGGGCCGGAGCCCACCGGGCGGGCCCCGGCGGCCCCGTCCGTGTTGGCCAGCAACGAGGCCGACGCGCGGAGCAACGGCCGCGCCTTCGCCATCCTCATCGACGACCTCCGGATCCCCCCCGTGCGGGACCTGGATGCTCGCCGGACGGCCGCTTCCTTCCTCGAGCATTCCATTCGTGACGGCGACGAGGTGACGCTCGGGACCACGAGCGGTGACGCCTGGTGGAGTGCCCGCATCCCCGAGGGACGCGAGGACCTTCTCGCCGTGCTCGCGCGCGTCAAAGGCCGATACGTCCAAGCGACGTCTCTCTACCGAATGACGGACTACGAAGCTTTCTGGATCAATACCCACGAGTCCTCCCCCTCCATCGCCCCCTTGAGGCCCGACCAGCCGGGGGGGACGCCGGTATCGGCGCCCACCCCGGAGCCCAACCCGCTCGGGGCCAGCATCAAGGAGCGCGTAAAACAGCGCTGGAAGGACCTCAACCTCTGCTCGGGCACCTCCTGCGAAGGCATGGTCCGCGGCCAGGCGACGGACATCGACGTGAACCGCCGGAGCCGCACCGAGCTCATGCTCCGGGCCGTGCGCCGCGGGCTCGACGCGCTCGCCCCCAGCCGTGGGCGCAAGTCGCTCCTCTTGCTCTCGGAGGGATTCATCGACGATTCCGAGACCGACGTGCGCGGGGTGGAAGCCGCCTCGCGCGAGGCCAACACCGCCGTCTACTTCATTGACACGCGAGGCCTAGTGGCGCTTCCCGGCGGGGGGTCGGCGGCGGATGCGGAGCCGCTGGTCCCGATTCGGGATCGCCTGAACATGGGTTTCGAAGACGCGGTCCTCGAGTCCGCCGGCGCCGTCGCCCTCGCCGAAGAGACGGGCGGTTTCGCGATCCGGAACAACAACGACCTGGCGGGAGGGGCGGACCGCATCGCGGAGGAGTCCCGTACCTTCTACCTCCTCGGGTTCTACCCGCCCGAGGGGAAATCGACGCGGGAATGGCGCAAGCTCCGAGTCGGGGTGAAGAAGCCGGGCCTCAAGGTGCGGGCCCGTCGTGGGTACACGTTGCGCGTGGCCGCGGCCCCCGGGGAAACGAAGCCCGGCAAGAAGGGCAAGAAGCCGACCCTCGATCCCGCGGTGATCCACGCCCTCGACTCCGCTCACGACGCGGCCGGCATCCCGCTCCGCATCATGACCTACGTCTTCGAGCCACGCCCGAACGGCACCACACACGTCCTCGTGGGGGCAGAGTTCGACGGGAGCCGGCTCGGGGTCGAGGGGAAAGGGAAGACGCGGGCGGGACGGCTTGAGCTCAGCATCCTGGCCACGCACCGCGACAGTGGCAAGGAGTTCCGGTTTGACGAAGGGCTGGCCCTGACGGTCGCGGCCGGCGAGGCGCCGGCTTGGCGCGGCCTGGCGCGCGAGTTCGAGCTCCCGCCCGGCGTGGCCCAAGCTCGGGTGGTGGTCCGCGACCCGGCCAGTGGCGCTATCGGCTCCGTCTCGCAGCGGTTCGAGGTGCCGCCCGCGGGCGTTTTGCGGCTGGCCACCCCGATCCTCACCGACCACATCGAGCCGGCAGGCCAGGCCCCGTCCCACCCTCGGCCCGCGCTGGCCGTCCACCGCGTCTTCCGTCCCCAAGGCGCCCTCTACATCCAGTTCGAGGTCCTGGGGGCCGCCCGAACGGGCGGCTCGGCGTTGCCCCAGGTGAGCGCGGGTCTCGTGCTGCGGACCGGGGAAGGCCAAGTCGTGCGGCAGGCGCCGCCCACACCGATCACGGCCGACCCCGACGGGCGGGTGGTCCGGTTCGTGGGCCTGCCGCTGGACGGGCTCCAGGAGGGCGCGTACGACCTGTTGTTGGAAGTGCAGGACAACGTGAGCGGCGCCCACGTGGAGCGGCACGAGCCGTTCTCGCTCGAGCGGGAGGCAGGAGTGCCTTGATGGGGGTTCCGGCGCATCGACGTAACCGGCCTTACGCACAGGAACTAGGCTTGGCACGCTGCGCACGGCCCCGGCGCATACCGGAGGTCAGGATTAAGGCGCCCAAACTTGGTACACCCTCGGTTGGCCTTCGGATGCAGCTGTAACTACGAGCAGACCGGACTTTCCGGGTCGTGGTACTACACCCTTCTCCCAAGGTCCTCGAGGCCGGCCCCTCCACGCCGCAAGCTCTTCCCAAGCTGGGGAGCTCGCTTTGCGACCAGCCTGTAGACAGCGGGTATCCTCCGGCCGAACAGCGTTTGGTGTTGTTGGCCGCGGCGTTTGCACTCTAGCAGGAACCTATCGAGCCCAGTGGCCGTCGTGTCCCCCGCGTCGCTCCGGGGGCGTGGCCGCGAAGCTCTCCGCCGATTTCTGCCCTGCTCGGTCACGCACCCAGCTATTTGGCCGCCCCTAGCTTCTTGTACCTGTATCGCTAAACATTGTATAGCTCGGGAGGAAATCCCTTGACAGGAGTATAGCCCCTGCGTATGTTCATTTCTAATACAGATTGCGGAGCCGCCAGTATGAACCTCCAGGTCAAGGGAACCCAGAGTGACGTGGCGTTCTTGTTGGTGCTGCTGGCTGCGTCGCTTGGCTTCAACGCTTTCCTGGGCCGTGAGTGGTGGCGCGCACGTAAGTCAGCGCCTGCATCTTCAGACGTCCTTTTAGCAAAGACCGTGCCGCCGCTCCGTGTGAAGACACTCGATGGAAAGCCTGAGACAATCGCTTACACCACGCAATCCCAACCCACGGTCTTGTATGTGTTTACTCCCTCTTGTCCATGGTGCCGGCGCAACATTAACAACGTCAAGCACTTAACCGCCAAGAGAGCAACCACCTTCCGGTTCATCGGCATCTCCCTCGAGCAGAAAGGCCTGGGAGCGTATGTGGCGGAACACAGTCTGAACTTTCCTGTTTACGTCGACCCCGCGCCAGAAGATCGCTCGGCTTACCACCTGGGGAACGTTCCGCAGACGCTGGTGATCTCGCAGGATGGCACCGTACTCAAGAGCTGGCGTGGAGCTTATCAGGGGGGAGACCAAGCTGAGATCGAGCAGTTTTTTGAGGTCAAGCTTCCCGGCTTTTCTGATGATCGGGAAGCAGCAGGCAAACAGGTTAGCTCGGTCGCCGGTCTGGTAGAGGGTTTCGGTGTGGCGGTCTTGGCGAGCACGCGGGTCTGGTGAGACCGCAATGATAGTCCTGAGACGATGATCCTGAAAGGAGAGAATACAATGAACCGATTCAATCTGTTCGGCCTTAGCCGCATCAAGGTGCTCTCGTCCGCCATGGTACTGGCTGCGACGCTAGCGGTCCTGCTCGCGGGACCGCAGCCTGCCGAGGCCTGTGGTGGCCCATGCGACGGATGCTCCGGCAATTTTGGCTGTTACTCAGTTGGCCAACAAGAGTGCGAGTATGGGGGAACCTTGCTCCAATGCGGCTCCGATCACCAAATGCACTTCGTCTGCCAGAGTTGTTGCGGGTAAGGCTGCATAGATAAAAGGTTGCGATGAACCCAACCCTTCGGCATGACCTTGGATTACGCCCAGACGCGTAGAGGGTGCGCCACGCCCCTTGAGTAGCTGCCACTCGTCTGTCACTGCAGACCAAGGGCTTGGTTCTTCGTGCGGGTTCCTGCTTGCCGCTTCGGCATAAGCGGCCCCGGGGTTATGAGTTGACGTCCGGACTCGCCTGACATCGGGTACCTGCCCGTAAAGGGTTGGACGTGGGGCGATCCTGGACAACGTGGCGCGTCGTTGTGTTCTAGCAAGTTGATATCGCCGGACGGTCGCGCGGCCGGGTAGAGCGCACGTTTGGGCTCCGCCCTTGCACTATTCTCAGACCACCCATCTGCCTCGCGGACCATTTGGCACCGGGATGACGCGAAGATAGGTAGCCTCAATGGCGTGACGCCCCTGAGCGGGCGCGGAGGACTAATGGACTGCGGTGCCGTCAATGTATGGCCTTGAACCAGATCGAAGTGTAATTCTTATGCGGCGCGAGTGGCTTAAGCTATCCCTCGGCGCCTTTGCCGCCCTGCTCACAGGTTGTGTTCATCGGTCTTCTTTGTATCGTGGGTCTCCACTTACGTGGGAAGAGTTCGTAAATGACCTTGCCGTGCGCGCAGAAGATGCCTTTGCGCGAAGGATCAATGAGGAAACCTATGCGTCATCCCTCGTTAGGTGCCTCCGCCGCATTGATCCAACGCTAGTCCCTCCCCGCTGGGAACTGCCGGTGCGGAAGCGCTTTACCGTTTCCGAGTTCGTTTTACCTTCGGGCCTGGGGTTTCACCACCACGACCACCGTCAGTACAATGGCGTTGTTTTCGTCTTGGATGGCGAAGTCCAGATCCGCAGTTTTGACATCATTGGCCCGGATCGTACACCTCCACCGGGCAAAGAAGTTCTCATTAGGGAGACGCATTCCTCGACATTCGGAGTCAGTGAGTTCTCCACGCTCACTACTACGCGCGATAACATTCATGACGTGCGGGCTACTGCCGGGGGCTGCAGATTGCTCGATATCTTCACATGGATGGGGCCGGTACCGAGATCGGTATTTCTTGAGGTACAAGATATCCCGGTTGACGCTAGCAGGCGGGTCCACCGCGCGACGTTTAGATCATAGTTGAAGTTGGCACGCCCGACTTGGCGTCACTCTGGCGTGCCTCTTGATGGTTTGGGGGTACTGGGGCCCATTCTCCGGACCTCAAGAGAAGAAGGGCCCCAAGGGTTAGGGCAATTTCATGGCGTCCATCCTTGCTGGGGCTGTGCCATAGTTTCTGCAAAGCTTCATAAACGTTAGCAAGGAAAGCACCGGCGACCGCCTGTCCAGCAGAAAATGCAGATGGGCTCTAACCGCAGCTGAATTCCCGCGAAGACTAAGGAGGGCTGTCTGGGCAGCAGTTTTGCTGGGCTCCACGCAGGAGCTTAGTGATAGTCCTCGTTCAATGCGCGCAAGAACGAGGACAGCGCGGTGACCTGTGTTTCGGATAGTTGGATCCGCCTTATTTCGGGATCACCGTTACGCAACTTGCCAGAGCGGGCAAGTCTCGACACAGAGATATATTGGCGAACGGTGCCTTCAATATTGTCGACCGACCCCCCATGGAAGTACGGCCCAGATTGGCCCAGATCTCTCAATGTCGGCGTCTTGAAGCGGGCGATTGTGTTGGGAAGGAGCTCATCAGGATTGCACTCTTTTGGAACCGAAGCTATCGATTGACACAACAGCTGTCTGAGCAATGGCTGTGGCCTCGGTACTGCCGGATTGCCAAGAATGTTCCACACCCCAAGATCGACATATCCGGGCGTTTCTTTGGATGGGGCTGACCTAAACCTACCTGTGGCCTGGGGGTGATCATACGACGGCGGAAGGTAAGCGTCCGCATTCTGGTTGCGAGCTCTCATGTTAGGTATATAGAGAGCGGCAAACGCTCCGTTCCCAAACAAAACATCGTATTCCATTTGAGACGTGCCGTCATTGTGGAATCCACCATCCGAGAACAACGGAGGGACATGGCAACTAATGCAATTGGCGGCTCGTCGGTTGACAAAGAGCCGCAGACCTTCAAATTCGCGCTGGCCAAAGACAAACGCCTGTTGATGGAGAGCTAAAGAACCGTCCGCCGCGGTAACCCACCGTGGCTGGATAAGACCTTCAATCGAGCTGACGAGTCGATCGGCATAGGCTAGGTCACTCTCGCCGCACGCGGGTGCCCGGGGCAAGCCATTCTTCTTTAGGAAGGCGTCGTACGGCGATTCGAACGGCCTACCCTGGCCGTCCTGACCAAAGCGAAGTCCATCCATATATGCGTGAATGAGCGCGCCAATAACGGCTAAGATCTCCCTATCCGTGACGCGGTCCACGGCAAGGCGGTACTCGACCGGGAGTCGCAAGTGGGCCGGTATGTGTTCGTCTGCCCCCAAAAGGAGGGCCCTGTAGGGGATTCCCTTGCTATATCCTCGTGCCAAGCGATTGTTTCCATCATCCTCTCGAATAACTTGGGCCACGTGATGCACAGCCACATCCTTCTCACGGGGTAGCCAACCAAAGTTGCGTCCAGTTAACGTATCGGCCACAAGATCTTCGACGGAAATGAACTCGCCATCGAAGTGAAGCAACCGTACGCTCGAACGCACAAGAGTTAGACTGACCATGGTGGGAGTGTTGCGCGTCGTGTTAGTTAGTCTGTCCGTCCGCTCGGGAATTCTGGAACGCTGTTCGAAATCGCAGTATGTGCGCCCGTGGAGAGGTTGACCCGGGTAGTTGACTTTGGGATTCTTCGGCGAGAATAGACTCGCCGGCAGGAAGTCGTCACCAAGATGGCAATGCCGACAGTTCATCGCCAGCCCCCGGAACGGACCGCTCAATGCGCCTGTCGCAGTCCGAACTTCAGCGACGACTGGATCGCCAACAGAAATGGGTGTGTTAACGTTCCCAGCCATACGTTGTGCATAGTATTGAGCGAACCGTGGCTCACGAAAAAGGCGATCACCGAGAGCACGGGCAGCAAGGCTGGCTGATGCTAACGGAAACACCGTTTCGTTCTCGGATTGGGATCGCCCACACTCTCCCATTTCCACCATCGCGGAACCGGAAACACTCTGTGTGGCAGACGCCTGGGTTGCTAAGAGCACTACGACCGGTACTCTCGGAAGAATGGATCGCAGGGAAAGGAGGATCCCACTTGGACCGCCGAGGCTCTGGCTGCCTATTTGCTGGTGGGAGTGAAGATCGAGTCCGACGAGCTCGGGCGCAACAGTAACTATCGGCAGCATGTCTCGCAGACCCACTTGTTCGACTAGCCGACGCAAGTCCGAAAGCCTACGGAATGGCACAAAGAGCAACACGGATTGGAACGCAACAAAGCCCCGCAAAAGGCCGTGGCCTAGCGCCAAGACGAAACGTCACAGCACCCCCCTTGCGGTGACGTAATGAACACAATTTGGCCCCGAAAGAGCCTGATGTCAAGGGCCGACGGCCATTTCGGAAGACTTCAGTGGATCGCTCCGTCCTCCAGTCCGCTACCCAGCTTCATCTTCCCCATTCGCGGACTTCGATGGACGTCGCTCCACAAACCCTGCCCTCCCGCGGGACCGAGCCGTCCTCAGCAAAGGCCGGCCGGCTGAGCCGGAGGATCGTCCTAACTTCAATGTTTACTTAGTGATCGCACCATCGCCTGCCGTCTTCCGCGAGGGATCGGCGTTTGCTACTGTGGGGGAGCGTTCGGGTCTCGACTAGCGCTTCGACTGGTGGCGTTCAGGGAAGCATCGCGGCGGGCAGGGTCGCCTAGGCCTGGAGGTGGTCTCGTTTGCGGGTAGTCGAGCCGGGGCTGCCTTCCGTCTGGGGGCGCGGCCTTTCCTGGATCGAGTCGCAGCGCGGGTACTTCGCTCTTCCTCCAGGCCCTCTCGATCTCGACGACCTGTTCCCCCTCAAGATGCTCGCCGAGCTGGCCCGGATCGCGGAGGTGCTCGCCCGGAGCCCCCGCCTTCCGGCCGACGTGCGGGAACGAGTGACCGCCCTGTCACGGTTTGCCTGGGGACAGTTCGGGGAGGGCCGCCTCTTCACGACGCTCTTGTCCGCTCGGCCCTACGTGGTCCTCGGGACCATGTACTCCATCTTCGAGCGCCTGGGCTATGTCCATAACGAGACGCGAGACCTACTCGCGCGGCTCTCGGGGCCGGGCCGCGTCTCGGCGCGGCAGTTCCCGCCGCGCGGGGCTCCGGGCATGAGCGCGCCCGCGCCGTTCGGGAAGGATGGAGCGGCGGTGCTCGCGCTCGGCCTCGCCCTGGCCTGGCGCCAGATGGGCCTCCCCTCCTCCTGGTCAGACGAGGGGCTGTTCCCTCTCACCTGGCTCAGCCATCGGCCCCAGGTCACGACCCTCTCCGACGCGGAGGCCTACAGCCTCACCCACGTCGTCTTCTTCATGACGGACTTCGGGGATCGGCCGGAGGGGGTGAACCGCGAATGCCGGCAATACTTGCGCGAGCGCTGTCCGGTCTGGATGGAAGCCCTCCGGCGCGGGGCAAACCTCGACCTCTACTCGGAGTTGGCCACGGTCCTGGCTTGCATCGGGGAGCCCCTCCCGCCCGGGGTGGAAACAGTACTTCGCGATGCCCAGGCCGACGACGGCATGCTGCGGGGGCCCGGCTTCCGCTCGCAGCGCCGCCTCGAGGCCACGGCGGATCCGGATCGGCGGCTCTTTCTCGAGAACTATCACACGACCCTGGCGGGGATCCTGGCCTCCTTCGCGGCCACGGTGGGGCTGGTCGCCGGGCATCGCTAAAGCCTGCGCCTGCCCTGAATGCCGACGGCGTCGCGCTCTCGCGGCGGAAATCAGGCCGCTGAAGGCTAGGGAATCAGGCCCGCGTTCTCTCCGCACCCCGGTCAACGGCTCGGGACGCCACCGACCAGAGGCTTCCGGGAAGGGCACCCTCGAGCTCCAGCAGCTTGCGCTTGGTCGACAGCCCGCCCCCGAATCCGGTCAGGGAGCCGCCGGCCCCAATCACGCGATGGCAGGGGATGATGATGGGGATGGGGTTTCGGCCGTTCGCCGCGCCCACCGCCCGAGAGGCCGACGGTCTCCCGATGCGCCGCGCCAACCCGCCATAAGAGAGGGTCTCCCCGTAAGGAATGGTCTGTAGCGCGCGCCAGACCGTTTGCTGGAACGCGGTTCCCTCTGGGGCCAGAGGCAGATCGAAGCGGCGCAGCTCACCCGCGAAGTAGCCTTCTAATTGACGGAGGGCGTCACGGAAAGGCGCCTCGCTCCGTTCCCAGCCGGCCTCCGGCTTCTGGGGATGGGGGCCTTTTGGGAAGGCGACGAGACGCAAGGACGTCCCATCGCCGGCGAGCAGCAGCGCACCAACCGGGGTCGAGACGTGGCAGTAAAACATCATGCCTCCAAGAACCGCGGCTTGGCTCTCCGGGAGACCCCCTGCGAAGCCGGGAAAGGCGCGTCCGTTCTTCTCGTCGTCCGCGTGGCCCCCCGGGTCGACCGCTCAGCCGCCCCGCGCCAGAGGTACATGGCCGCGTACGCCCGCCAAGGCCGCCAAGTGTCGGCGCGGTCCCGCAATCGGGCCCGCCCGAGGGGGACCCCGTTCCCCGCCATCTGGCGCAGGACGAGATCATCGGCGGGAAAGGCATCCGGCTCCCCGAACGCCCGCATGGCGACGTATTGGGCGGTCCACTCTCCGATGCCCTTCACGCGCAGGAGGGCTTCCGTAATGTGATCGGTCAGAACCGGGGACGCGAGGTCGACCTCGCCCCTCAGTACGGCCCGGGAGAGCGCCCGGATGGCGTCGGCCCGCGCGGCCGGCAGACCGGCGATGTCCGCCTCCGCCAAATCGTCGGCAGCCGGAAAGACGTGGCTGAGGCCTCCGCGGTCGCTCAAGGTGAGGGGCTCGCCATACCGTCGCGCCAAGCGTCCCGCTAACGTCGAGGCTCCGCTGACCGTGACCTGTTGCCCGAGGATCGCGCGCACGGCCAGCTCAAAGCCGTCCCAGGCGCCCGCTACCCGCAGCCCCGGATATTTCCTCACCAACGGCGCCAGCAGCGGGTCCCCACGGAAGTGCCGGGCCACGGTCGCGGGATCGGCTCCCAGATCGAACATGGCGCGCACTCGGGTCACGATCCGGAGCAAGAGGGACGGCTCCGAAAATGAAATACGGGCCTCCACGGCGTGGGACCGTGGCCGGGGCCGCACCTCCAGCGTGCCCTGCAACCCCTGGAGGGCAAACGTTCGCCGATACGTTCCCGCGCGCACCTCCTCCACGCCGAGAATCGCCCGCGCGGCCAAGAACGCGAGGTGCGAGTCCCAGTCAAAAGGGGGCCGATACCCGAGCCGGAACACATACTGCCCCTCCGCCGCCCGCGGCCACGATGTTCGCGTCCGGCGCAGCTTCGATGGCGCGCGCCGGTACTGCCTACGGAACGTGTCGTTGAAGCGGCGGATGCTCTGGAAGCCGGACGCGCGCGCCACCTGGTTCATGGGCAGGTCGGTGTCGCTGACGAGTTGCTTTGCGAACTCCAGCCGCCGCGTCTGGGCCACGGCGACGGCCGGCGCACCGAGGTGGCTGAGGAACAGCCGGTGGAGATGGCGGGCGCTCACGCCCAGCCGCTCCGCCAGGTCCTCCACGCTCCCGTCATCGAGCGCCCCCTGGCCGATGAGCCGTAAGGCCCGGCCGACCGTGGCCGCGGTGCCATTCCAGGCCGGGGTTCCGGGAGCGATCTCGGGACGGCAGCGCAGGCAGGGCCGAAAGCCGGCCTGGGCCGCCCCCGCGGCGGATGGAAAGTACCGCACGTTGCTGCGCTTGGCCGTCGGCGCCGGGCAGATGGGCCGACAATAAATACCTGTGGACAAGACGCCGATGAAGAACCGACCGTCATAGCGAGGGTCTCTCGCGAGCCGGGCGCGTTCGCAGATGAGCTCGTCCAGGACCGCGGCACGACCCTCGAGATCCGGCATGACGATGTCCATCCTACCCCAGCTCCCCTCGACCGACTGGCCGTTTTCGGACATCATTGCTGATCCCCCTACCCTCCGCCCGGCGCGCGAAGCCCGAAGCGGGGGAAAAGCCGGCGGAGAGACCGGCGCCGCTGCGCATGCCGGTCCTGCCCGCACACCGCCTGAAGATTAACGCGGCAGGCTGAAGAATCCCGCGATCCGCTCCGCATCCTCGACCGAGAGCCCAACCTTGAGCGCCGCTACTGCGGTGTCCAGATGCGCCGGGCGTCGCGGTCCGATGATGGCCGCGGTCACGACGGGATTTTGGAGCATCCAGGCCAGGGCCAGGGTGGAGATGTCCACGCTTCGCGACCGGGCTTCCTCCGCCAGCGCGGACAGGCCCCGGAACACGGCGTCGCCCTCCAAATGCCGGTAGGGCTCGGGCCGGAGCGTCATTCGCGATCCGGGCGGATAGGAGCCCTTGACCTGGTACTTCCCCGTGAGCCAGCCCCCCGCCAGCGGGCTGAAGGCCGTGAACCCCAGCCCCTGGTCCGCGCAGAGCGGGAAGACCTCGCGCTCGGGCGACCGGTCGAGGAGGCTGTACGAGTTCTGCACCCACTCGAACCGGTTCAGGCTCTCCCGGTCGCTGATCCATAAGGCCCGAGCCAGGCGCCAGGCTTCAATGTTGCTGGCGCCGATGTAGAGGACCTTGCCCGAGCGGATCAGATCGTCGAGGGCGCGGCAGGTTTCATCGAGCCGGGTCTCGGGGTCGGGCTCGTGGATCAGGTACAAATCCAGCCGATCGGTCCGCAGCCGGGACAGGCTTGCGTCGATCTGCCGCGCGATGTGGCGGCGGGAGAGGCCGCGATCGTTGGGGCCCGGGCCCACGGGGTTGAACACCTTTGAGCTCAGGAGAAGCTGATCCCGCACGTGGGATCCCTTTCCATCCAGCCAGCGCCCGATGAAGGTCTCGCTGCGGCCGCCCCCGTAGGCGTCCGCGGTGTCTAAGAAGTTGATGCCCGCCTCGAAGGCCCGATCCATCAGCGCGAACGCTT